>WPCK01378007.1_pt1 | contig 348453 bp, 344 predicted proteins | sample 5399851 | NCBI WGS metagenome assembly WPCK01 (sample SAMN12869471, study PRJNA574797) | sludge metagenome | isolation source: wastewater treatment of pH11 | place: China:Beijing | collected 2019-05-20
TTACTCACCCGTCCGCCGCTAAGATTTAAAAGCAAGCTTTTAAATCTCCGCTCGACTTGCATGTATTAGGCACGCCGCCAGCGTTCGTCCTGAGCCAGGATCAAACTCTCCATAAAAGTGTTTGATATAGCTCAAAAATAATAATTCATTGACGAGATATTTACTATCTCTTTAATTCGCTTGGCTGTGTGTTCAGTTTTCAAAGAACAATACTGCTGATCTCAATTACACCATGAGATCCTTTGATATACTTTAAGCTTGTCAACGTTTTATCAGTGACAAGAATTTAATTATATCACAATAACTTCGTGATCGTCAATCATATTTTTAAAATCTTTTTTCGAAGTCATTTTCGACAACTTCGTAATTATATCACTATAACAAATCGTTTGCAATAGTTTTTTTAACTTCATAGAAGATCATCTATTAGAATACCCTGTTCAGCGACAGGGAATATATCTTACCATGGTTTTATCAATTAAGTCAATATAAATTAAGAAAGTTTTCTTCACTAACTTTTTAACAGTACTAATATACAGTTTGTATCTTTATGAAGAAATCTATTTCGGAGACCATTTGACTGACGTAATAGGAAGATCATGTAGTGTCCTTCTAGGCATAGGATGCCCCAGGTCAATCAACCACATTTCTTTTGGCGTATGCTCTCTACTACAACCAGAAAGATAAACAAGTTTGTCATTATCAGTGGACCAACTAACCGGAGTAGCATAACAATCTGATTGGGCCCAAGCTTGTTTATTTTCTCCACGTTTCCCAGCAGTCATAATATAGGAAGAAAAAGTCTCGCCTAATTTAGTTGTTGTGCTGTATGCCACTTTCTTAGAGTCTTTTGACCATTCCGGAAAAGAACTTTGTCCTATAGGACCTCCATCAAACTCAAATACCTTTCCAGTAGATATCTCCAACGAATAAATAATTGATCGACTATCTTGAACGTTTGTATACAAAACAAATGTACCATCAGGTGATAGGCAAACATTACTCAAGGTCCCCGCTTCATTTAATGTCAGCTGCTGAATACTCGTTTGATCAATACTAATTCGAAACAGCTGACTAATTCCAGTAAAAGCAGATGTTTGAAAAAGTAGGGTTGACCCATCAGGAAATAGTTGGACATCGGTAGGGCTCGGTTCGTTAATAACGTGGAATTGATTTGTTGTTACATGATACACACGTATCTGATCTCCGATAGTATAAGCTATCTTTTCACTGTCATTAGACCAATTAAGAGTCTGTCCTTCACCTTTTACTAATTGATCAATTCGTAGTATCTCCCCGGTTAGCAGATGAACAATATAAAGAAAGAGATCTCTCCCAATAAAAGCAAGTCTACGACTGTCGTTCGACCAATATGGGACAGTAAAGTGATCACCTTTCCCATAAGTTAGTCTAATATTACTCCTATTGACTAGATCGTAAAGCCAAATATCATAGCTTCCTCTGTATTCAGCATTATAGGCTATCAATCCACTTCCTTCTATATTAATCATAATGATGTCTCCTTTCCTAATGGAATAATGCCCCCTGAAAAAAGACACCAACTAACTCGGTGTCTCTTCCTGCTCTCTACTTTGTTCAAATCTTTTCATCTGAAAATATGCTCCTGAGAGCTTTTGTTCTATATAGGTCTGGGGATCGGTGTTTAAAACTTCTCCTTTTAATTCGTTGATGATAGTTTGACCAAACATACCTGCCACCCTAGATAGATCGTCAATGACGTGAAGTAATTGGCGAACATCCACAGAATGGGTTGTATCACTCCATAAGTGTTTTTCTGCAACATTCTGGATTTCTTCAATATCCGAAACAATTTCCTTCAAATGCTCAACTTTAAATTTAGCCATCGACGCCCCCTCTTTCCCCTTGATGTTAGTTTATAGATATTATTAGAAAATTCTAACAAATATACTTATTATTTTTGAAAAAATAAGAGGCGATCTATTCGCCTCTTATTTATTATTATGATGTTTTCGCAAAGTTTGTTGCTTTCGTAAAAATCCCCAAAGCCGAATTCTTACACCATCATGCTATTTTTCACTACTTCCAAATTTAAAGGTTATATTCCTGTCTAAGGAATTTTTCCAACTAAATGGAGGTTATAAAGCAACCATGTTTTAGAAAAGAGCTCTTTATTATTTTTCTTAGTCCAGCGCTTGTTGTATGTCATCGCGAATATCTTCCCAAGACTCTAAACCTACTGATAATCGGATTAACTGATCGGTAATTCCCATCGATAACCTTACATCCTCAGGGATTACGGAATGTGTCATACTTGCCGGATGTTGGATTAACGTTTCAGCATCTCCCAAACTAACTGCAATTTTTATCATCTTTAAGCTATTAATAAATTGTTGGACATCTTGTTTTGAACCATGAAGTTCAAACGAAAATAATCCACCACCGTGCTTCATTTGTTTTTTCATAATAGTATATCCAGGATGACTAGGGTCTCCTGGGTAGTAAACATGTTTAATTGCTGGATGCTGCTTTAACCATTCTACTAGTTTCATAGTATTTTCACAGTGACGATCCATACGAACTGGTAATGTTTTTAAACCTCGCAGCAATAACCACGCATCAAATGGAGCGAGGATACCACCAATATCTTTTTGTGTCGTCATGGCAATTTTACTCATTAACTCTTGACTACCAATCGCCAATCCAGCTACGACATCTCCATGTCCGCAGATGTACTTTGTCGCACTATGGACCACAACATCACATCCAAGTTGAAGTGGTTTTTGAAGATAAGGAGAACAAAATGTATTATCAACGATGACTGGTATCCCATACTCCTTGGCAACACTAGTTACCATTTCTATGTCAATCATTTTCATCGTAGGATTAATTGGAGTTTCAATATAAATACAAGTCGTTTCTGGTTTAATTAGCGCTTTTATCTGCTCATTGCTTTCCATAAAACAAAAATCATGGGTTATGCCATATTTCTCTTCCATTAACTTTAATAAACCATAGGTACACCCGTAAACACCTTGTGAGACGAGAACGTGATCATTAGCCTTTGTTAAAGAAAGGAGTACAGCTGAGATAGCCGCCATCCCTGAACCGAAGGCTAGACAAGCTTCCCCTTCTTCTAATTCAGCGACCTTTTCTTGAAGTACACTAACTGTCGGATTTCCAAGTCGTGAGTAGATATACCCTTTTTCTTCACCAGCAAAGAACCTTTCACCTTGTTCAGCCGTCTCAAAGGTAAAAGTTGACGTTTGATAGATTGGTGTTGAAAGACTGCCCAGATGATCCTTTGAGTCATAACCAGCGTGAATAACCTTCGTTTCAAAATGATTGTATTTTCTCTCCATTTTTTCTCCTCCTCTTTCTCTCTCTCTATATATACCATATTTTTGAAAAATTAAAAATGGAAACGCTTTCTTTTAGTACTATTTAACTAGTAAATAACATTATTAAACAGGAAATATACAAGCTAAATGGATTTATGCTACAATGTGAAGTATATGTAAATAATTTAGAGGTGACTGATAGATGCCAAATGAATTTTTCATGTGGTTTATATTTTTATGGTCAATATTTATTTTTGTGCTTATCTCAATTGGTGGATATTTTATGTTTCGAAAATTCCTAAAAAAAATGCCTAAAGAAGACGGAAAATCAATATTAGACTGGCAAGATCATTATATTGAACAGACTCAACATCTTTGGAATCAAGAAGGAAAGCTATTTTTAGAGGAGTTAGTGGAACCAGTTCCGCAATTATTCCGTGATATTGCTAGAGATAAAATCAAAGGAAAAATCGGTGAAGTAGCTTTAGAGGAAGAAGCGACTGAGATTACCCGGGACCACATTATTAAAGGCTATTGTTTAGCCACACCAAAACGAGATCATAAGTTTTTAATTAAAAAACTAACAGAAAAAAATATTGATAAATCCACGTACCATCAATACTTATAGAAGACCGAACTTACTCTTATCAAACAAAAAAAACCAGCGGGGCTGGTTTTTTTGTTTAATTTGGAGCTGTTACAGGGTCTACTATAGGCTTACTTAGTTCTCTTTGTAACTTTTTAAAGCCTAAAAACATCGAAATTCTCCATGGGACGATCATTCCATAAGCAACAATAAAGAACATGCCACTTAGATGCATTGGATCAATATGGAAACCTAAAACATACTTAAGTACTAAACGTACAACTAAAAGGCCAATTAAGATAAATAAAAATGATTTCGATTTTTTTAGGTAAATTTGCTCATCCCTAATTTCAAACTTAGAAGTTTTGATAAGAAATATGGAAAAGAATAAACCCACGACAAGGGCTTCTATCACTTGTAATAAATGTAACTGAACTGGCTCATATAAAAACATTAAGAAACCAGTAGACATAAACATTGGCGGCAGAACAATCTTTTTGATCGTTGCTGGTTTCTTTGCTGCCTTCATCCGAATAAAGAATGCCATGACTCCCATAAAAATAGCCATTCCAGTTGCTAGAATTGTCATATTCATCAGACAGCTGGACCTCCTTGAGACACTAATATTGTTAAGTATAACACAAACTCTCATGTTATATCATTAAATTTCAATATTAGACAAACGGGCGTATTAACGATTGGGTGAAGAAGTAAGAAATAATTAATAGAAGCGCCAATACACCAGGTTTTTGCTTAGGCAAACTATAGACCAATGTTACCAAGAATAACGTATACATTAATAGATAATAGAAATTCACGGGATGAAAAAGAATTTCGTTAAGTTCATAGCCAAAGGAAAACGGTGTCCCTAAACCAACTTTTTTTAAGAGCATACTATCAACGATTAGGTAGGCGTAAGTTGAAATTACTAAATGGTCGAGAAGTTTTATTGACCATTTTTCCTTAACGAAGAAGTAACCAAAATAAATAATTCCAACTAGTGAGGCTAGTTCGAAAGCTAGCGGACCACCAGAATAGACTAACAGTTTGGATGGGCTAAGCAAGTAAGATGGGTGCATAATTAATGGTGTAAATTTATAAATCAGCAAAAATAGCAGTCCACTTATTTGAAGGGCATTTATGATCTTCTCACTTTTTTCAGGGAAAGATCGTTTGACCAAAAAGCTAAAAAGAGAATATGCCCCCGTAATTCCAATTATTAAGCTAATGATACGGAAGGAAAGGTAAATAGGTCCTAATTGAAGACCATTCAACTCATTTAGCATCACCATCACTCCCTTCGATACCTTTAAGAACAGCTGCTTCAATTTCGGATTTGGTCATTCCTCCAACTTTTCGATAGACAATTGTACCTTCCTTATCGATAACAATCGTAGTGGGAATAGGAGGCACTTGATAATTTCTAGAGACTAAACCTTCTTTGTCCACCAAATTCGTATATGGGACATGATATCTTTCAATAAACTCTACACTGTTTTGAAGAGTATCTTGAGTAGCTACATTTATACCAATAAACGTAATCTCAGACTGGTAGGCAGTAGCAACTTCGACTAAGTCTGGCATCTCCGCTTTACACGGTGGACACCATGATGCCCAAAAATTAATGAGTACAGGTTTCCCTAATAGATCTTCCTCAAGGTTAATGGTATCTCCTTTAAAGGTATCCAAGCTAAAAGCTGGAGCCTGATACCCTATCAATGGCAAGGTCGCCAATACATCTTCGGATTGCCTTTGACCCATCCACAAAAATAGCACAATGACTATTACATTAACTAATAGTAGTATTCGTTTGCCAATCATAAAGTTTAGTCACCTCTACAAGCTAATTACCACACCGGGTATACATTTCTGTTCTAAAAAAAGAGGCTTTCACCTCTTTTTTTAGATGAACTTTGTCTACTTAGACAACATCATATCCTGCTTCTTCGATTTCATTTTTAAGTTTGTCTTCGGTTACCTTGCCATTATCATATTGTACAGTTACATTTTTGTCAGCTAAGTTAACTTCAGCTTTTGTAACACCATCAAGTTTTGTTAAAGCTCCTTCTACTGCAGCTTTACAATGACCACAACTCATACCTTCAACTGAAATCGTTACTTCTACCATTTTTACAACACTCCTACACAATATTTTTATTTAATTTTTACGCGTTTTAAACGTAAAGAGTTACTAACTACAGAAACAGAACTAAATGCCATCGCGGCCCCAGCAATCCATGGCGCAAGCAAACCAGCTGCTGCAATTGGTAAACCAATTGAGTTATAGATAAACGCCCAAAACAAGTTCTGCTTAATATTTCGCATTGTTGCTCTACTCAGCTTAATTGCTTCTGGGATTGAACGAAGATCACCACGCATTAACGTAATATCAGCTGCTTCCATGGCAACATCAGTACCAGTACCTATCGCCATTCCAATATCAGCAAGCGCTAACGCAGGAGCATCATTAATACCGTCACCAACCATGATTACTTTTTTACCTTGATCCTTTAATTCCTTAATTTTAAATGCTTTCTCATCTGGTAACACTTCGGAAAACACGTGATCAATATCAACTTGTTTTGCTATTGCCTTCGCTGTACGATCGTTATCACCTGTTAGCATGATGACGGTGTAACCCATTTTCTTAAGCTGCTGAACTGCTTCTTTCGAGCTATCTTTTACTTGGTCAGCTACCGCAATAACACCGATTAATTGGGCACTCACACTTATAAGCATGGCTGTTTTGCCGTTAGATTCTAACCTAGTCATTTCATCTTCAAATGTCGAAAATTCAATGTTATTTTCACGGAGTAATTTTCGTGTCCCAATCAGTACTTCTTTACCGTCATAAACAGCTTTTAGACCATGTCCTGGAATTGCTTCAAAGGATTCGACATCTTTTAGAGATATTTCTTGTTCTTTAGATCCTTTTACAATTGCTTGACCTAGTGGATGTTCCGAGCTTTTTTCAATTGATGCCGCCAGCTGTAATAGGTCTTTTTCATTCCAACCGTCAACAGCAATGACATCTGTTAGTTCTGGCTCGCCTTTTGTAATTGTACCTGTTTTATCTAGAACAACCGTATCTGTTTTATGAGCTCTCTCTAAATGTTCTCCGCCCTTATATAAAATCCCATTTTCAGCACCACGACCAGTACCAACCATAATCGATGTTGGTGTCGCTAACCCTAATGCGCACGGGCAGGCAATAACAAGAACAGCTGTAAAGTTAATTAACGCATCTTGGAAGCTTGCTCCTAGGAAAAAATACCAGGTAACAAAAGAAATTACCGCGATTAACACGGCCACAGGCACAAAGTATCCTGAGATAATATCAACTAGTCTTTGGATTGGTGCCTTTGAACCTTGGGCTTCTTCCACTACTTTAATAATCTGTGCTAGAGTCGTTTCTTTTCCTACTTTTGTTGCCTTAAATTTGAACGAACCATGTTTATTAATTGTGGCGCCAATAACTTCATCATCAATTCCTTTATCAACTGGAATACTCTCCCCAGTTAACATAGACTCGTCAATACTAGTATGGCCTTCTACAACAATACCATCAACCGGTATTTTTTCGCCAGGCTTTACGATGACGACATCACCAATTCGAACATCTTCAATCGCAATTTCAGTTTCCATACCATCTCGAATGACGATCGCCTTTTTCGCTTGTAGGCCCATTAACTTTTTAATTGCTTCTGAAGTACGACCTTTTGCTCTTGCCTCAAGAAGCTTTCCTAACAAGATTAACGTAATAATTACAGCACTCGTTTCAAAGAACAGATATACTTCTCCTTGTAACGTTAACCATACCGAATAAAAGTAAGCGGCCGAGGTTCCCATCGCAACGAGAACATCCATGTTGGCACTACCGCCTCGAAGAGATTTATAGGCTCCTTTATAAAACTGCAGACCAGCGTAAAATTGAACTGGTGTAGCCAAAGCCCACTGTAAGTAACCATTCATTAGCCAATGAGGCAAAAGCATTCGCTCAGGATAAAAGTGGTCAATCATCGTCACAAATAAAGGCAAGGAGAAAATTAAGGCAATAATGAACATTTTCTTTTGACGTGCTATTTCCTGATCTTTAGAAGGCGTTTCCGCTTCCTCTTTCCGAACAGTTGCCTTAAAGCCTATTTTCTCAATTCTCTGGATAATCTCTTCTTCTGTGATTACCCCCTCACTGTATTCAACCGTACCTCGTTCTAAAGGTAAATTAACGGTAGCTTGATGAACACCCTCTAATTTATTTACGACTTTTTCAATTCTTGCTGAACAAGCTGCACAAGTCATACCTTTTACATCTAACACTAGCTTTGCTTTTTTCACTTCAAAGCCTAATTTCTCAATCTTTGACTCTATATCGTTAATAGAAACTTGATTTGGATCAAAGCTAATTGATGCCTTTTCCATCGCAAGATTTACAGAGGCAGACACACCTTCTTGTTTATTTAGAACTCTTTCAATACGGGATGAACAAGCCGCGCAAGTCATACCCCCAATACCTAAGTGAATATTTTTTTCACTCATCTATAACACCTACCCTTTTTATGACTTAGAGAATTGCTGTATTACTTTCATCAATTCTTCAATTGCTTCATCGCCTTCACCATCAGCAACGGCTTGAGAGACACAACCTCTCGTATGGTGTTCTAGCAGGGTATACCCCACCTTTTTTAGTGCAGCAGAAACTGCAGACACTTGAACAAGTACATCGACACAATAACGGTCATCCTCAACCATCTTTTGTATTCCTCTTACCTGACCTTCTACACGTTTCAGGCGATTAATAAGCTTTTGTTTTTCTTCTTCTCTCCGCTTTACTGCAGGGCTTTTTTCAGGATGTAGGGGTATATTTAGAATATCCTTTTCCATAACAATCTCACCTCTCACATATACCATACCCCCACATGGTATTTTTGTCAACGAAAAAACCACAGCAAAATGTGTCATTGCTGTGGTTTTTCCTATATTAAGCTAATTCTGACGATGTTACTGATTCGATTTCTTCTGGATCACCTTGCTGAAGAAGGTACATCTTATGGTATAGTCCACCTAATTTAATTAATTCTTGGTGTGTGCCTCTTTCTACAATTTCTCCCTGGTGCAAGACAAGAATTTGTTCAGCATCTTGTATTGTTGAAAGACGATGGGCAATGGCAATCGTCGTTCGACCTAGACGCATTTTTTCAAGCGCCTTTTGGATTTCCCCTTCTGTTTCCGTATCTACGTTAGCAGTCGCTTCATCAAGAACGAGAACACTTGGATTTAAGGCAATCGTTCGAGCAAAAGATAATAGCTGGCGTTGTCCGCTTGATAATGTTGAACCACGTTCACCAATCATTGCATCATACCCCCCCGGGAGATTTTCAACAAAAGGATGGGCATGAACAAATTGGGCCGCATCAACAATATCCTCCTTTGTTAAATCTTTGTTGTAAAAACGGATATTATCTTCTACACTTCCAACAAACAAAAATGGATCTTGCAACACTAAGCCCATTTTCTTACGGATTTCCTCATTCTCATACGAATCGATTGGTACGCCATCAATAAGAATTTCCCCTTGGACTCCAGGATAAAAACGCATCAAAAGGTTAATAATCGAGCTTTTTCCACTTCCAGTATGACCTACTAAAGCTACCGTCTCACCCTTTTTAGCTGTAAATGAGATATTTTTCAGCACCTGATGTTTGCCATCATAGGAAAAGCTGACATTACGGAACTCAACTTCACCCTTAGTAATTTTCGGAGAACCTTCTCCTTGTTTCACCGGAGCAATTTCATTATGATCTAGTAATCTAAATACACGACTTGCTGAAACTAACGCCTGTTGGAAAATCGATAAACGCATCATCATCTGATTAACTGGCTCAAAGAAGCGGTCTAAATAATTGACAAATGCATACAAAACACCGATTTCAACTGCACTATTAAATGATGTTACTCCAAAGAAGCTAAGAACCAAAATCAGGGCCATAATGGAAACGAAATCAACGGCCGGTCTAAGTAATAATCCATCAAGTTTTATACTTTTTAACCATGCTTTTTGGTGCTCATCATTGATCGTTTCAAATTCTCTACGTAATCGTTTTTCTTGGCGAAAAATTTGAACAATCGTCATCCCTTGGATTGATTCATTAATCTTTGCATTTAATTGGCTAAGTTTTTCACTCATTTCGGCATAAAATTTTGAGCTATACCGGCGATATGTCTGCATCAATACTAATAATATTGGCAGGATGAGAAGACAAAACAGCGCCAATCTCACGTTTAAATAAAACATGGCGACAAAAACACCGATGAGGAAGATAAAGTTTTGCACATAATTGGAAAGTACATTTACATACAACTCTTTAATTGTTTCCGTATCGTTCGTAATACGTGAAACTAATCCACCAGTTGGGAATTTATCAAAAAAAGCTAAGCCTAAATTTTGAACTTTTTCAAAAACATCAATTCGAATTTGTTGAATAATCTGCAGTGCAATCTTTTGGAATAGAAACAACTGTACATAAGTAATCGCCACACTAGCAAAGTGCAAGCCTAGATACCCAGCTCCTAACCAAAATAAAGGGTGAAAATCAAAGATCCGCGGTGTTAAATAATCATCAATAAATATCTTTACTAAAATGGGACCTAAGATCTGCGCGCCTGTACCTAGAAGCAATAACACAAAGGCAAATGTCAACCACTTTAAATGTGGTTTCGTGTAGCCTAATAACCTCTTAAAGACAATCTTTTGATCCATGGGCTCAAATAATAATGATTGTTTATTTTTTTCACTCATCGTTTGAGCCTCCTTGCTCTACTAATGTTTCTAGCTTTTGTTTTTCGTACATTTCTTTATACCATCCGTCAACCGCCATTAACTCTTCATGAGTACCTTTTTGGATGATTTCTCCACCGTCCAAAACAATGATGACATTTGCATGCTTAATTGCACTTAGGCGATGAGCGGTAATCATTGTTGTCTTCCCGTGACGTAACTCTCGTAAGGCATCTAAGATTGCTTCTTCTGTTTTTGCATCTACTGCTGACAAACTATCATCTAAGATTAATACTTCAGGGTTCGCGATAAGAGCCCTTGCAATCGAGATCCTTTGTTTTTGTCCTCCAGAAAGGGTCACACCACGTTCCCCAACAATCGTTTCATAACCATCAGGTAGTTGAACTATATCCTGGTGAATGGAGGCTAACTTGGCAGCTTCAATAATCTCGGACATAGAAGCATTAGGTTTTGCAAAAGCGATGTTATCTGCTATTGTTGCTGAAAAAAGAAAATGATCTTGAGGTACATATCCTATTGATTTACGCAACGCATCTAGTGAGTAATTTTTTATATTTCGATTTGAGAAGAAGATCTCTCCATCTTCAATGTCAAATTGTCGCATGAACAATTTCATCAAAGTTGTTTTCCCACTACCAGTACGACCTACAACACCTAGCGTTTCACCTTTTTGTAAGGTGAAATCGACATTTCTTAGAACAGTCTCTTTTTCTGTGTAGTTAAAACTATCAATCTTATATTGAATTTCACCTACTGGTTGTTGTTCAAACGGCTCGTTTACATCTGTAATATCAGCAGTAACATTTAATAATGAAGAAACGCGATTATATGAAGCACGGCCTCTTTCAACAATATTAAAGAGCCAGCCAAAAGCAAGCATTGGCCAAATTAATAGACCTAAGTAAATAGTAAAGCTCGTTAACTCTCCTATAGATAAATCACCTGCAACTACATACTTGGCTCCAAAGAAGATGGCAAGAAAATATGATATCGACACTACTAAGGAAATCGTCGGATCAAATAAAGCATCTACTCTTGCTACAGAAATGTTCTTATTTACTACATCCTCTGATTTTTTTCTGAATGATTCAACATCATCTTTCTCATAACCGAACGTCTTAATCACACGAATTCCAGACATGCTCTCTTGAACTTTATCATTTAAACCTGAGAAAGCTGCTTGCGCCTTACCAAATCGCTCATGAAGTAATGATCCATAATAACTTGTAGCTATTGCCATAATCGGCATTGGAAGTAAGGCTATTAGAGTTAGCTTCCAACTTATTGTTGTTGCCATCGTGATAATAACAAAACTTCCCATTAATAAAGAGTCTACTAGTGTTAAAACACCCACTCCAGCTGTTTGCTCAATTGCCCTTATGTCATTAGTTGAATGAGCCATAAGGTCTCCTGTCCGTCTTTTGTGATAGAAGTTTGGTGACATTTTCGTAAAATGTTCGTATAGCTGATTTCGAAGTTTTCTTGCTAATCGGATAGAAGCACCAAAAATCATAATGCGCCAGAAATACCGAAAAATATAAACAGCTACCGCTACTCCTACTAAAACCCCACCCCAGGTAACTAAAATAGAGGAAGTTAAGGAGTTACCTTCAATATGATCTACAATAACTCCTACAATGTATGGGGGGACTAATGAAAGGAATGAAACAAATGCCAACATAATAATGCCCCATATGTACTTCTTTTTCTCCTCCTTAAAGAACCACATTAAATCTAAAAAAACTTTCATATTTTTCTCCTCGAGTTCATTATTTTTATTTTTTACAAAGAACATCCTAATTTTATCAGACAATTGTAAATGTTAGAAGCAGAAATAATTTCTGTTACCGAAATATGTACCTTGAGTTGAAATTCTTTCTCCACTCAGAAGAAAAGAATGGCTAAACCATTCTTTTCAAGGTATCAATTTTCAAATCGGCTACCACTTGTTTAACTTTAGAAGTTGCATCAGTAATATCAGTAAAACAAACATGAATAATTTCCTGATTTTCTTGTTGCATCGAATAATCATACCTTGGATCATAATAATGAATCAATAGCATAGCAAAAGCCTTTTCATATTCTTTGTTTAAAAGCAGATCGTGAATTTCATGACCAATATGTTTTTGCATTCGCTTCTTTATAATTAGAAACGCCTCAATCACTTTTTCATGGTTTTGTTCTGGTTGGTAGGTATCTAATATATGATTAACACGATCGATAAATGGGTAAACTAATTCGATACGAACGCCTTTATTCTTACCAGACATGATAAAATCTGGGACAATAACGTTACCAATCCGCTTACTTTCAGCTTCAATTAATAGATAAGGACTATGGTTATAGCGATCTAACTCATAAACTAGCAACTCTTCGAATTTCTTCTGACTTTTGCTCTCTAAACCAATTGCCCCGAATGCGGAACCCCGATGTCCAGCTAAATCCTCAAGGTCAATCACTGGATAGCCTTCAAGTTTTAACCGACGGAGCACCTCTGTTTTCTTAGTTCCCGTATGGCCAGATAGTGTTACATACGTTTTCTGTCTTTCTGCATGCACCTGTAGCCTATTTGTAATACTTTCCCTGTATGCCTTAATACCCCCATCTAACTGCAAACAGTAAATACCTAACATATTTAATGTTGAGACTATACTACTACTGCGCATTCCACCTCTTGCACAAGTAATAACTAACTGCTTTGTTGGGTTCTCATTTAAAATAGTTGTTACAAAATCAAAGATCGTTGTAATCTTCGTTGAAAAGATACTAAGGCCCATTCGAACTGCTTGTTGTTTACCTATTTGTTTATATACAGTTCCCACTTTTGCTCGTTCCTCGTCTGTAAAGATAGGTATGTTAATGGAGGAAGGCATTGCGAACTCTTGATACTCTTTTGGAGACCGTACGTCTATCGTAATAAATTGTCTAGGATCCCAAGTAGTGGCTCCAAGTTTTGGGATTTTATATTGCTCTGCTAACATATTCATTCATCCATCCTGTAATCTGCCTTGTTAATAGTATATGAAAAAACACCCCAACTTGGAGTGCTTGTCCTTTATTACTTCATTTGGTTATTCATCGCTTTCATCATTTGCGTAATTTTCTTTTGCGATGGATTCATACCCATTTGCATCATCATTACGCGTAGCATCTTTTCATTAATAGGTGGGTTTTTCTTAAGGTAGTTCATCATTGTTTTGCGGGCAATAAAAAAGCCAATCGCAACACCGGCAATTAAAGAAAGTACGCCGACTAAAATATTAATCCACATTCTTAGTTTCCTCCTTCTAGTTGTGTCTATATAAAGTAGACAACCTTACATATACATCCAATTCATTATAACCTAATACATTATTGAATTAAAGTATTTATTATCATTACTATTAAATATAATTCACTTGTTTTACAGGATTTAACCATCCGAAATTACGGTTTTCAAAATCCATCGCAAAAAAAGCTGGATTCAGTTGCCGCAACACCTCAAAGAAGACTGTTTCAGCCTGATAGCTACCACTAGCTGAAATTGTAAGCATACTTCCATGATCCTTTAATACGGCTTTGCTATCTAGTGCTTTTATGTCGATATAATAATGCTCCTTCAAAACATAAAAATCACTACGCATTTTTAACGATTTCTCAAGATTTTTTTTAATTTGCAACGTTGGTATTGTCGCACTAATATAGTTAATTTGCTTTTGAGCAATCATCCTTAGCTCTTTCTTGGCAGTTTCCCCCTCAACAAAGAGCTGATAAATTAACCATTCTTTGCCAAAGTAGCTAGTTGCAATCTCAGGCTTTAATAAATAAATGTAATAATGCCTCATTTATTATTCCCCCTCATTTCTTTGTCACTGACTCAAAGTTGCTATAATTAACTATAAAGCATGTCCAAAGAAATGATTGTCAGATAGCGGAGAAATTGTTCACTACTTTTGTCGTATTTGATAGGTCGTTTTCTCAATAGTGTTTTTGAGTTTATACATAGTACTGCGACAACTTTGAGAATACAGGCTCGATAAATTGGACGTATTTCAACTGTAAAAGAACAACAAGGCTGACCAAATAATTCAGTCAGCCTTGTTTGGTAACGTTTATTTTTCTAGCGTTTCTTTAAACTTGGAAATGACATTTTCAACTGTAAAGCCATATTCCGCCATAATCTTCTCACCAGGAGCAGAGGCACCAAATTGATCAATGGCAATAACAGCACCATTATCTCCTACATATTTATGCCATCCAAGAGATGAGCCCATTTCAATCCCTACACGAGCCTTGAGATTTTTTGGAATAACAGAGTTTTTGTACTCGACTGATTGTTGTTCAAAGCGATCCCAGCTTGGCATACTGACAACTGAAACATAAATATTTTCTGTTTCAAGTTGTTTTTGTGCCTCAACTGCTAATTGAACTTCTGAACCACTAGCAAGTAAAAGACCTTGTACTTCGCCTTTTGCTGGCGAAATGACATAAGCACCTTTTTTAACTCCTTCATAAGCCAACTCTTTCGTTGCTTCTTGAGTCATTAGGTCCTGACGAGATAATACTAGGGCTGTTGGCTGATCCTTACTTTCAACAGCAAGCTTCCAAGCAGCCACAGTTTCATTGCTATCAGCAGGACGGATAATTGAAATTCCCGGCATTGCACGCAGTGCAGCTAATTGTTCAACTGGCTCATGAGTAGGTCCATCCTCTCCAACAGCGATACTGTCATGAGTAAACACGTATGTTACTGGTAGCTTCATGAGCGCAGACAAGCGAATGGCTGCACGGAGATAATCAGAGAACACAAAGAATGTTGCTCCAAAGGCTTTAACTCCCCCATGAAGAGCCATACCATTTAAAGCAGCGCCCATCGCGAATTCTCTAACACCAAACCAAACATTTCTTCCACTGTAATCCTCTTTTGTAAAATCCCCTGCACCTTTTAGCATCGTTTTGTTTGAAGAGGCTAGGTCAGCTGAACCACCAAAAATTTGGTTTACATTCTTTGCTAACGCGTTTAACACTTCCCCAGACGAAGAGCGAGTAGCTACATTATCTTTGCCACCTTCATACGTAGGTAAGTTCTCGTCCCACCCATGTGGAAGCTCTCCTTTCATTGCTTCACTTAGCTCATTAGCAAGTTCAGGATACTTATTTGTATATTGGTCCATTAGTTCGTTCCATGCCGCTTCCTTGGCAATCCCAGCATCTTTCACAGCAGCAAAAAGACTTGATACTTCTTCTGGTACATGGAATTCATTTTCATAGGTCCATTTGTAAGATTCCTTTGTAAGCTTAACCTCATCTTTACCAAGCGGCGCTCCATGAGAAGCTGATTTTCCACTTTTATTTGGTGACCCGTAACCAATTGTTGTCTTTACTTCAATTAAAGTTGGTCGGTCATCTTGCTTGGAAAGTTCAATTGCACGGCTAATTTCTGAAACATCGTTCCCCTGTTCAACACGTATTACTTGCCATCCATAAGCTTTATAACGTGCCTCTACACTCTCACTAAATGAACGATCTAAGTCTCCATCTAACGAAATGTCATTAGAATCATATAAAACAACTAAACGGCCTAACTTTAAATGTCCAGCAAGAGAAGACGCCTCAGCTGATACACCTTCCATTAAATCACCATCACCACAAATACAATATGTATAATGATCAACCACTTGTATGTCATCTTTGTTATATTTTGCAGCCAGATGTCTTTCAGCCATCGCCATCCCTACTGCCATAGCAATACCTTGTCCAAGAGGTCCTGTTGTTGCGTCTACTCCTGGGGTATGACCATACTCAGGGTGCCCTGGAGTTCTACTTCCCCATTGACGAAAACTTTGCAGATCCTCGAGAGTGAGATCATAACCAGAAAGATGTAACAAGCTGTATAATAGCATTGAACCATGTCCTGCCGATAAAACAAATCGGTCTCTGTTAAACCAATTAGGGTTATTTGGATTATGATTCATATACTTTGCAAATAGTGCGTATGCCATAGGTGCAGCACCCATAGGCATTCCTGGGTGACCTGAGTTTGCCTTTTCAATTGAATCAATTGATAATGTTCGTATCGTATTAATTGCTAATTCATCAACGTGAACCGTCATGTCGAATCATCCTTTCTCTTCCTTCTTATACATTCGTTTTTCATCATATACTTTCTTATTCATATTAACAAGGATATTTGTGGAAAAAACAGTGAATTTTTGTTGAATATTAATGACTCAGCTTACTGTTTTGTCCTTTCGCTTGCTTACTTTCTTTCAACTTTGTAGGTGTTACATCATTACCTTCTTCATCCACTACTTTAATAGAGTGTAGATGGTTACTAAACGATGATCGAAACGTTTGAATATATTCTTGCCTCAACTGTTGCTGCTCTTTCGATTCCTCCATTGTAAGACCACTCGCTTTGGCCTTCTTAGAAAGTTCATTTATTCTTTTTAATTTTTCACTCGACAACATTTTACTAAGCCTCCATCTATTGATCAGATCTATAGTAAAATTTACAGCAACAACTCAACGTTTTCAACCTTTCTGATTTAGTCTGTTCGAAAAGTCTCTAAATTATGAATAAGAAAAGCACAAGATCAACAGGAGCCTTGTGCTAAATAGTACATAAGTTGTATTATAATTTTTCTTTATCACAAAAAAATTAAAGATTATTTTCAACTTGTCCCTTATGTTTATCTTCATTTTTCTTATATTCTTGATAGCGACGATGAACCGTTGCTTTCGAAACATCATAACCAAAGCCTCTTAACGTAGCTGCGATCTCCCTAAACGTTAAATTCATACTCTTAAGTCTAACAAGTTCTTCTATTGGAACTTCTTTTTTTGAACGTCCGCCTAGATGCAAGTCTCCTAGATTTTCCCGAGGATTATAACCATTAGTTATTGCTTTTCTCATTCCCCGTTTGATCTTAAGATTATGTAGCCTCCTTTGATATTCTTCAACGATACTCACGATATCAAGAACTAGTGTATCTGTTTCAGAAAGTTTTAGCTCACCATAGTCGTTAATTGTTTGAATTTGAATTTGGTACTTTATAAGCTGGTGGACAAGAGCAATCTTTGTATTTCCCCTGCCTAACCTTGTGTCATCCTGAATTAGAAGTATTTCTGCTTTTTTCTCTTTGAAATCTTCTAAGAGTTCAAAAATACCGTCTCGTTCTATTTCATAACCACTTGCTTTTTCTTCTATCACCTTAAAGACGACATAACCATTTTTCTCAGCCAATTCTATTAATTCCTCTTTCTGTCTAGCTAAGGAAGAATGTTGCGCCTCTTTATCAGTGCTTACTCGACAATAAATAATCGCCTTCATTCGCAACCGACTCCTCCTTTAGTTTTAGTTGAGGAACACGTAGAATTTGCCCTGGATAAATATGATCAGTTGATAAATTATTTTCTCGCTTTACAACAGTTATGTAAGAATGTACTGACATCCCTTCTGTATGTTTACTCGCTATTGACCAAAGTGTATCTCCAGACAAAACTTCCACTTCAAGTAATTGTTCATATTCAGGTTGGGCAGAAACACTGGCCGACAGTATTAGGTAGGCTACTAACATCCCAAATATTATTAGGTAACTTATATCTTGAAAAGAAATCTCTCGAATTTTAATCATAATAAACACTCGCTTTCATAATAAGAATATTTGTTCTCATTTATAATAAATCAGAACACTCGTTCTAGTCAATAGGTTTTTAGAACTTATGTTTGCATATTTAGATTGAGTACAGTATAATTTAGGTAAAGATAAGAGAAAATGGGGTGCTTACATGAATAAAGTATCGAAACGGCAGCAGGAAATACTAGATTACATTAAAGAAGAGGTTCGTAAAAAAGGTTATCCACCATCAGTACGTGAAATCGGTGAAGCAGTAGGTTTAGCATCTAGCTCTACGGTTCATGGCCATCTTTCTCGCCTTGAAAAAAAGGGGTTTATTCGAAGAGATCCTACAAAGCCAAGAGCAATTGAGGTTTTGGATTTAAATGAATACGAGCCTGTTTCTCCCAACACTACATATGCTCCGATTATTGGTAAAGTTACAGCTGGTGAACCCATTACTGCTTATGAAAATATAGAAGACTACCTTCCACTCCCTGAAAAATTCGTTGGTGACGATAAAGTATTCGTCCTTATCATTCAAGGTGATAGTATGATTGAAGCCGGTATTTTTGATAAAGATATGGTCATCGTTAGACAACAACAAACCGCAAATAACGGAGATATCGTAGTCGCTATGACGGAAGAAGATGAGGCAACGGTTAAACGCTTTTTTAAAGAGAAAGACTTTGTTAGACTCCAACCAGAAAACTCTTCAATGGAACCTATTATTCTACAAAACTGTACAATCCTAGGTAAAGTAGTTGGCGTATTCCGTACTGTTCATTAATTAACAAGTAAGAATCAACTTTTGTTGATTCTTTTTTGTTGTATAAAACGAAAAAGAGCACCTACCCAGAGGGCAAATGCTCGTTACTTATCAACCAATAGTATTATATCCTTATGTTCGGTGTTTCATACATGCAAGTTAGAAGTGTATGATACGTCAATAGCAAGATTACTCAAAATGAATTTGATTTCGTCCATTATTTTTAGACTTATACATTAGCCGATCCGCTCGGTCAATAGAACAGTATGGATCTTCTCGTTGTGCTAATTCAGCTACACCGATTGAGACCGTGATTGTTATCGGCTTTTGTTCCGCAGTATAAAATATGTTCTTTTCGATTTCTTCACGAAGCGACTCTACAAATTCTTTCATTTCTTCTAAACTTTCTGTTTCTAAATAAAGAATAAATTCTTCACCACCGTATCTACCAACAATTATCTTCAATTGTTGAAATATATCTTTACTATCTAGTAGAAGATTAGCCATATTTTTTAAAAGGAGGTCTCCATTCGTATGCCCATGGGTATCATTTATTGATTTAAAGAAATCAATATCTAGAAGGACTATATGTTTTTTCTTCATGGATTCCGGTCGTAATCTTACAATCGAGAGAAAATGTCGAATATTATAAAGATTTGTTAATGGATCTCGTTCGGCATAATATCTTAGTTGTTCTTTAAGTTCAATCTCTTTCTCTGCATTACGAATAAAGAAATGAAGCGTATAAGCCGTTAACAACAAAAACACTACGCGATAAATCGCAATGTCTTGAAAAATTTCAAATCCATCTGATAAGCTATAAATAATTGGTAGATCTGAAAGGAGCCAAGTGCCAACTACTAGCAAAAATAACATATAGTTTATGTTCTCTTTCGAAATAAACCGTTTTAGGTAAAAAGTTAACATAACAGGGAATACCATACCATAGATTACTTCAGGTATCGCTCCTACTCCTCCCATTCCTAGACGCCATAAACTAGTAATTGCTAATGTTGCAATCACATATTTACCCCATTTTAACGCAAAAAAGATAAGTGGGATAAGCCGTAAATCAAATTGGAACTCCCTAAATTCTGTAGGTATATAAAACATCGCTATTACTGCCAAAGATGTCAGCGAGATAAGTCCAATGACAAAAAATCGTTGGTTCGGAAGCTTATCCTCTTTGATAATTAATAGATTGATGCATAAATGCATGATAAAGATAATTGCGATGTTAGCTAAGTTAGGTTGAATAATCTCATGCACTGGTAATACTCCTAGTCCCGAAAATAAATTCCACAGATCATATTCTACCATTGTTCTAGCAGCATATGAATAATTTAAGAAGAGATTTGCCGAGTGGCAAACCTCAATTTCAATAATTATGAAACTACAATTTTATTTTCTAAGAATGATTGATCTTCACTTACATTTACATAGGCATTTTGCTGATAGTATTGAACTAATTGTGGATACACCTCGAGAAATACCTCACGAAGAGTTGGATCAAATTGTGTCCCCATCACATTTAGTACGATATTCTTCGCTTCTTCCAATGTGAATGCTTTTCGATATGACCTAGTGGTAGTAATTGCATCAAAGGTATCTGCAAGAGCAATAATTCGTGAGTGTAATGGAATGTCATCACCGCCTATACCTTTTGGATAGCCCTTTCCGTCATACCGCTCATGATGATACAAAATATCAAGAACAATCTTGTTAGGATATTCTAATTCTTCTGCTAAACTAGCGCCAAATTCAGAGTGCTTTTGGATTTCTTTATATTCTTCAGACGTAAGTTTTCCATCTTTCGTAAGTATTTCATTAGGTATATAGACTTTTCCAATGTCATGGATTAGAGAGCTAATTTGTAAAATATCTAGATCAACTTTATAGCCTTTTTTCTTCATATTGTTACCGATGATCATAGCGTAGTCTGATACCCGAATAGAATGCCCTCTTGTATACATATCCTTCGTTTCAATGGCTAAAATAAGTGTTTTTACGGTTTTGTCAAACATATACGTTTGCTTGGAATGATCAACGACCATGTTGACAATAATTCCCAGAACTACAATGTAACAGACAATATACGCTAGCTCAGTGACAACCTCAAACAAAAAGCGTTCATCATAATAACCCGCACCAAAATTCATTCCAAAATGGACTACGATAGACACGACACTAGTTATGTAGAAAACTTTCCGGTTTTTAAATAATGTCGCAAATAACGGCAAAAAAATGACGGCTATCTGGTTTATAAACGGTGTTAGCCAAGCCAAAGCAGTAATAACACTACACATATTAATAAATAACAAGTATCTTTGTAGTTTTGGCGAGAACTTGTGATAAACAAGCGTATATGGTAAATAACCAAGTAACATGACACTTAGTAATTGATAGTAAGTAGCATCAAAGGTGTCTACCCATATCCAGTAAATAGTAGTTAAACTAATCGAGCTTCCAATACAGATCAGCCATACCTTTTTCAAAAATTCACTTATATCTAAACTCATAGTGGAACACCTACATTTCTAAGAGTTGATTCCTTGCTTACTTCTATTTGAGGTGTTTCAAGTACAGACTGTCCTCAACTTCGCAACCAAATAGGTCCCTAGTACTAGGGTTCCTTCTATGAAAATTATAGTATAAGAAACGACAAATTTCTATATTTTTTGACACGATTTATTCATTCAATATATTCATAACCCCTATAAGATTTAGCTATGTAAGAAACCTTTAATTAATTCATATGCCACTCTTTCTCCACTTTCAATACAATCTGGTATACCAACCCCATAATAAGAACAACCAGCTAGTAGAATACCTGGATAATTCTTCACAAACTGTTGTTCAAGACTTTTAACAACAGTCGGATGAATAAGCTCATAATTAGGCATGCTATCTAACCAATCAGTGATTTCAAAACTTACCGGTTCTGCTGAAATTCCTAGACTTTTTTGAATATCTTTAAGTGCAACCATTAGTTGTTCCTGCTTTGTCATCTCACTCAGGTTACTGAAGGAAGGATGGCTACTTTTGTAAAACAAGCGAACCAATAAGTTTCCACTTTGGGAGGTATGTGACCATTTCCGACTTGTCCATGTACAGGCACTACATGATAATTCATTCGTGTTGGTTGCAATAAACCCTGTTCCATTCTCAGGTAAAAGATGATCCGGCACTTGAAACCCTACATACACACTAACTAAAGAACTGTTTTTTAATTTTTCAAAATCGCTTTTGATGGATGGATTCGTTATCAATCCCTCGGCAGAAGTATGCGGAATACTTAAGATGACATGATCCACTTCGAGTACTTCATTGTTCGATAAAGTAACCAGATAACGACCGTTATGTTTTTCTATTCTGATAACCTTTTGTTTTTTTATCAGCTCTACATCTTCAAGCTTATTCTCATAGGCGTCAATTAACGCCTTCATACCGTTTTTAAAAGAGATGAATTTTTTTCCACTGCCACTTTGAAACTTTTCTTTATTTATTTCTAACCCTCGGATAATGCTTCCATATTGGTCTTTATAGTCTAGGAGATAAGGTAGCGTAGATTCAATTGTAAGTTCTTTAATATCGCCGGAATAGACTCCAGATAATACTGGACCGATTTGTTTCTCCACTAATTCTTTCCCAAGAAAGTATTCAAGGAAAGCTCCGACAGAGTCGTTCTTTGTAAATATCTCGTTTTTTACGTAGAGATCTTTTAATGCTTCTACCTTACCTTCTGCAGATATAAGAGCGGTATTCGCCAGAGACTCAACACTAGTTGGTATACCAAAAATTGTGTCCGCGGGAATTTCCTGCAACTTTCCCTCACCAAATAAATATGACCTACCAGTAGCATTATAAACAACGTCGTTGTCTAGACCAAGTTCTTCAATAAAAGACATATGTAATGCTTTCCTAGCTACGATTGAGTCAGCGCCTGTTTCCATAATAAAGCCATTTTTGCTCTTTGTGCGGATTTTCCCTCCAAGCTCGCTACCTGCTTCTACCAACATTAATTGAATGTCTGATTGAGTCTCTCGCTTCCATTTATGTAATTCATAAGTGGCAGATAATCCTGTGATCCCACCACCAACAACTAAAATTGTCTTCAATTTTTTCACCTCAATGAACTTATTATCTTTTATAGGTATCATAACATAGTTAGGTTAAAAAAGTTGTTCACCCGTACTCAGCGATACACTACGTTCCAAACACGTGAAATAAAAAAGAAAGGCTAGCCCTCGGTAGGCTACCCTCTCTTAAATCGTTATTAGTAGTTCGTGATATATTGTTCGCGCTCCCAAGGATGCACTTGCGTTCTAAACATATCCCATTCAATCTCTTTTGCTTCACAGAAGTGCTCTAGAGCATGCTCTCCTAATGCTGATGTAATAATTTCATTAGCTTTTAACTTCTCTACCGCTTCTTTTAAAGTTGCAGGCAGATCATTAATTCCAGCTTCTAAACGCTCTTCTTTGTTCATCACATAGATGTTGCGATCTGTTGATGGAGGAGGAGTTAGTTTATTCTTAATTCCGTCTAAACCTGCTGCAAGCATAACAGCCATTGCTAAATATGGATTAGCAGATGGGTCTGGACTACGTACTTCAATACGAGTACTTAACCCACGGGAAGCTGGGATACGGATTAGCGGGCTGCGGTTACGCATTGACCATGCAACGTAACATGGTGCTTCGTAGCCAGGAACTAATCGCTTATATGAGTTCACTGTTGGGTTCGTGATTGCCGTAAAGCTTTCAGCATGTTTAATAATTCCAGCTAAAAATTGCATCGCAGTTTCACTTAAACCAGTTTCAGTCGATGGATCGAAGAATACATTTTCATTACCTTTAAACAATGACATATTGCAATGCATACCAGATCCGTTAACACCGAATAATGGTTTCGGCATAAACGTAGCATGTAAACCGTGTTTTCTAGCAATTGTTTTAACAACTAGTTTGAAGGTTTGAATATTGTCACAAGTTGTTACTGCATCAGCATATTTAAAGTCAATTTCATGTTGACCAGGAGCTACTTCATGGTGAGAAGCCTCGATTTCAAAGCCCATATCTTCTAACTCTAACACGATATCACGACGGCAGTTTTCACCTAAGTCAGTTGGTGCTAAGTCGAAATAGCCACCTTTATCGTTTAATTCCATCGTTGGTTCGCCTTTTTCGTCAACTTTGAATAAGAAAAACTCTGGCTCTGGGCCAATGTTAAATGAAGTAAAGCCCATAGCTTTCGCTTCTTCTAATACTCTTTTTAATACTCCGCGTGGGTCACCTGCAAACGGTACACCAGTCGGATCATAGATGTCACAAATTAAACGAGCTACTTTTCCTTTTTCGCTAGTCCAAGGGAATACTACCCAAGTATCTAAATCAGGATATAAATACATATCAGATTCTTCAATACGTACAAACCCTTCAATTGAAGAACCGTCGAACATCATCTTATTATCTAATACTTTCTCTAATTGACTTACAGGAACTTCTACGTTTTTAATAATACCTAGTAAATCAGTAAATTGTAAGCGAAGAAAACGTACATTCTCCTCTTTGGCCATTCTAAAAATGTCTTCTGCTGAGTATTTTGTTCCCATAATTCAATTCTCCTCCTAAATTATATAAAAATATTTTATCTAACCATCTAAGTAAAACAATGTTTTACCGAAATGATGATTTTTTTAATGAAAAAATCTCGATAGTTCTCCTTGAATGAGTGATGCTTTCCCAAATCTTCCAGCCATCATTAATTCACTTTTCAGATAACTTCGTAACTGTTGATCCGTAAGCTCTTTTTGTACTTTCGGATTTCCACTTTCCAATATGTTAGCATCTTGGCTGACTTGCTGCTTCATAATTAACACTTGCTTAATTCCAGAAATATTTACACCCTGATCAATCAATTCTTTAATCTCTAATAATCTATCAACATCATTAAAAGAAAATAAGCGTTGATTACCACTTGTACGGGTTGGATGAACGAGACCATGCTCTTCATAATAACGAATTTGCCTAGCTGTCAACTCAGTAAGTTTCTTTACAATCCCAATTGAAAACAATGGCATGTTCCTTCTAATATGATCTCCCAATTGCCTCCCCCCTTAACTTGTTAATATAAGGTTACAACACGAGAAAAAAGCTGTCAATACATGTGAGCTAAGTTAACACGAAAACCATGTAAGATTATCTAACATTAGTTATCATTCCTTACATATCAGTATCCTATACAAAAAAATCACTCTAAGTCAGACTCATAGAGTGATCATTCAATCTAAATATTCAGCAACTGTTTTCTTATCAGATGATCAACTGCTGTTAGAATTCCAATTTTAACATGTCCGTAGGTTAACCCGCCTTGGACATAGGCTATATACGGTGCTCTAAGCGGGCCATCAGCAGAGAATTCGATACTTGCCCCTTGGATAAACGTACCTGCTGCCATGATGACTTCATCTTCATAACCCGGCATGGCACTTGGATAGGGCGTAACATGAGAATTAACGGCTGCAGCTTGCTGAATACCTTGACAGAAATGAATCATTTTAGACGCATCATCAAACTGAACCGATTGGATAAGATCGGTTCGGGTCGCATTCCATTTCGGATTTGTCGTAAACTGAAGTTTTTCTAGGAATGCTGCTGTAAAAACCGCACCTTTTAGTGCTTGTCCAACAATATGAGGGGCAAGAAAGAAACCTTGGTACATTTCCTGAAGACTATATAAAGACGCACCACCTTCTTTCCCTATTCCTGGAGCCGCTAATCTGTAGGAAGCCAAGTCAACGAGATTTTCCTTACCGACAATATACCCGCCAGTTTTAACAATGCCACCGCCTGGATTTTTTATTAAAGAACCTGCTATAAGGTCAGCACCTACATGGCAAGGCTCTAGTGTCTCTACAAACTCACCGTAACAATTATCCACAAACACGATGACGTCTTCTTTTATTTCTTTTACAAAATCTATCATGTCTTTTATTTCGTTTATCGTATAGGAAGGGCGGTTCGCATACCCCTTAGATCTTTGTATTCCAACAACTTTGGTATTTACATTTATTTTCTTTGCAACTTCCTCAAAATTAACCCGACCATCACTCGTCAAATTAACACAATCATAGGTAATTCCAAACTCTCTTAAAGAGCCGTTCCCACTACCGCGAGTGCCGACAACTTCCTCCAACGTATCGTAAGGTTTACCGGTTATATATAATAGCTCGTCTCCAGGGCGCAATACCCCAAATAAACACGTAGCAATTGCATGAGTTCCTGAAATGATCTGCGGGCGGACAATGGCAGCTTCACCACCAAAAACCTGAGCATAAATTGACTCTAATGTATCTCTACCAACATCATCATATCCATACCCAGTTGAAGGTGTAAAGTGGAAATCCGACACTTGGTGACTCCGAAATGCTTGCAATACTTTAAGTTGATTTTCTTCTATTCGATCTTCAATCCCTGAATGAATTTCCTTAATTTGCTCTTCTACTTCTTTTACGAGCTGTTTTAGTTTTTGGCCATTTGAAAATTGATCGTACATACATACTCCTTTATGCCTGGTATTGTTGTAATTGTTTATAGGTGGAGGAATGAGAAGAAACATATCCTTTCACGATATAGCTTTCTTCATCCTCAATCCAATCTTGTTTTTCGATAATTGTTTCCGTTTGACAATTTGCCAGTAATTTACCATTACTAGCATGGATTTTTGCTTCGTAGTATACAAGGTGTTGCTTAACTTCTTCTTCAATTCTATGTAATAGCTGTTTCAGATCCTCTGGTTTAAGCGCTGAGATTAAAGTAGATTTTTTCCCTTCTGTCGGTACAAAACTTTGCGGTGCTACATCTTTTTTGTTATAGACAGTCAGAATTGGTACATCTTTTACGTTTAGGTCATCTAAAAGTGACATAACTGTTTCTTCATGATTAAAGTAATCCTCGTTCGATGCGTCTACCACATGTAGTAGAAAGTCAGCCTCACAAACTTCCTCTAATGTTGACCGAAAGGCGGCAACCAATGTTGTCGGTAGGTCTTGGATAAAGCCAACGGTGTCTGTTAGGAGTGTTTGAAAGCCACTAGGTAATTTCATTCTTCGTGTAAGAGGATCAAGTGTAGCAAATAATTGATCTTCCTCAAGTGCGTCCGCCATTGTCAAGCGATTATGCAGTGTTGACTTTCCTGCGTTTGTGTAACCAACTAAAGCAATCTGAAACGCTCGATTTTCCTTTCGACGTTCACGATAAAGTGAACGATGCTTAACAATTCCTTTTAATTGCTCTTTAATTTCATCCATTCTTCTACGAATATGTCGTCGGTCTGTTTCAAGCTGAGTTTCCCCTGGCCCTCTAGTACCGATTCCTCCCCCAAGCCGTGATAACGAGTGACCTTGTCCAGATAAACGAGGTAACAAATAATTTAACTGGGCTAATTCAACCTGAAGTTTACCTTCTCTTGAATTTGCACGCTTCGAAAAAATGTCTAATATAAGCTGCGTTCGGTCAATAATCCTAGCCGGAATTAATGCAGTTAGGTTACGTACTTGACTGGTTGTTAGTTCATCATTAAATATCACCACATCGATCTCTTCCTCTTCTACTAAGGGAACAATTTCTTCAATTTTTCCCTTACCGATATACGTGGCTCGATCTAAACTATGACGGTTCTGAATTACCGTACCATGAACAATTCCTCCAGCAGTTTTCGTTAACGCTGATAGTTCTTCCATTGAGTAGAGAAATCTTTCTTCATGAGTTTCTGTTAACTTACAACCAACTAGTAATACTTTCTCTTCTACACTCTTCGTTGTTTCTACCAAAGTTTCACAACCTTTTCTTTGGATTTCCCACAATTTACTGTTTCCAACCTTTACTATAAACGTTCCAACAAGTAAAGTGCAAGTACGGTTACTAAAGTATGGTAACTTTAGTCACCGCCTCTGCTTGCACATCGATCTAGAGTTTTTCATCTAAACTATCTGTTTTGAAATCATCTCTTGTTAACGTTACTAATGTCTCACGATCATATTTCCCTAAATAAAGCAATCGTACCGCCTGTGCTCGGACGGCTTTTTCAACAATGTTACGAACTAGCCTACCATTGCTAAAGTTTTCACTCCGTTCTGCTTTTAAGCTTTGGAGGTAGTCACGTAACTTTAGTTCTGCTTCTCGATCCATGACATATTCTCGATCCTTGACCATTTTTCTTGCTATTTCAATTAGCTCATCATTTGTATAGTCAGGGAACTTCATGGTTATGGGAAAGCGAGAAGGTAATCCAGGATTTAATGACAGAAAGTGATCCATTTCTCTCGAATAGCCCGCAAGAATCAAGACAAAGTCATGCTGTTGATCTTCCATTGCCTTTACTAATGTGTCAATAGCCTCCTTGCCGAAATCCTTCTCTCCTCCCCTTGCAAGTGAATAAGCTTCGTCTATAAACAAAATTCCACCTACTGCTTTTTTTACAAGATCTCGGGTTTTTTGTGCAGTATGGCCGATGTATTCTCCAACTAAGTCAGCTCGCTCAACCTCGTGGAGATGGCCTTTGGACAAAACATCCATTTCTTTAAATAGCTTAGCCAAAAGCCTAGCAACCGTTGTTTTCCCAGTACCCGGGTTCCCTTTGAAAATCATATGCAATACTTGGTTGCCAACTTTTAACCCCTGTTCCTTCCGACATTTATTAATATATAACCAAGCATAAATTTCCTTGATGAAACGTTTCATTTCTTTTAGTCCAACTAACTCTTCTAGTTCCCGTTCTATCTTTTCAAGGATATAATGTTTTTCTCTATCAGCATCTGGTAATTTGGTCATCAAATCACTATGTTGTTTCAATTCCTTCTGATTTAATACAATGTTTATTTGTCCTCTAGACCTCAGTGATATTGGTTTTTCCAAGCATTTCACCACCAAACTATCGATTATTTGTGTTCTAACTATTTTTATAACTATATGACAGTATACTCAGACTCTATAAAAAGGTGACAATCGCCCATAAAAGGGACCCCAAAATGAGAATGCCTGTTATAATATGGTTATCAACTACTAAGGAGGCATAAAAAATGGACATATTACTACAAACCTCTTTACCAGGTTACGTCAAAGATTATCTATATACTCTTATAAAAAAGAAGCGGAAGCCCTCCACGTTAAAGAGATATATTTATGATTTAGAAGATTTTTTTGTCTGGCTCCAGTTAGAAAAACAAGATCAATCATTTGCTACCTGGAAAGACCTTTCTCCTATTGATCTACAAAAATACCTTTCAATTCTAATAAATTCTAGGAAATATCGACCAACAACCACTAGACGCGTGATAACAGTTTTAAACCAGCTTTATAAATATTATGACAACTTAGGCTTATCCAAAAACCCAATTCTTGAGATAAATATGATTGAAATTGAAGAGCCGTTGTTGACTAATGAGGATTTCTTGGCTATAAGCCAGACAAATCAATTGTTTTCCTCTCTCCGTTCCCATCATGACCTTTCCGAAAAACAAATAAAAACTAGACATTTAATTGTTGATCGTAACGAATCAATCTTTACACTCTTTCTATTTTACGGTCTAACTCTTCAAGAACTAATCAGTATTAAAATGAAGGACGTGCATTTTGAAACAAACAGCATAACGATTTCGTCAACAGATGGTACTAAGAGAACGCTAAAGCTAGATTTAGTGCATAAATCACTTTTTTATAAATACTACCAAACGATCCCTATGCCCGTTAGGCCTAGATATCATAGTGACGATCCTTTTTTGGTTGCGTTTGATTTTCAGAGGGAAACGTTCAGGTGGGTTTATGAAGAGGACAAGCCAAAACAATTAACAGATATCGCTGTACAAAGGATGATACAAAAAGAAATAAAACGTAGTGGACTAAAAAAAGGTATCTCTGCGCAACAATTACGAAATACTTATATCCTCAGTGAAATAAAAAAAGGTACTCTCATAGTTGAAACTCAGAAGAAGCTCGGTCTAAAAACCGACCTGTCTTTAAAAAAATACTATCACTATGCTCAAAATAACTTAAAAATCATTAACTAGTCTGAGGTTCATTAAGGGAAACAGAAGCTTTTGCCCTAAACATTCTAACTTTTATTACATAGGAACACCAAAAAAGCTCCCCTTATTGGGAGCTTTTCCTTAGGCTTCAGGATTTAGTGGTACGTTCTTTTGCGGCGAGAAAGTTGAAATCGCATGCTTATAAACCAATTGTTGTTTACCCTCAGTTTCTAAAATTACGGTAAAATTATCGAATCCTTTGATAAGACCTCTTAATTGAAATCCGTTTAAAAGAAATACGGTAACTGGAATACTCTCTTTTCTTAGTTGATTTAAAAATACATCTTGAATGTTGACCGATTGTTGCTTCATTTGAACAGTCCTCCTCTAATTTCTATACAGTATATTTCGACTTTTTTTATAAGCTTTCCTCTATTAATTGGTGAATTTCTTTAAACTTTTCTTGAAAGTTCTCTTCAGTTATTTCAAACCAATGGATCTCCATTTTGTTTCGGAACCATGTTAGTTGCCTTTTTGCGTATCTTCTAGAATTTTGTTTCAAATTCAAAATCGCTTCTTCCTCGGAAACGCGGCCTTCTATGTAGTCGTAAATCTCTTTGTAGCCAATAGCTTGCACTGATTGGCAATCTCTCACACCCAGTTCATACAATCTTTGTGCTTCGTAAATTAGACCTTCTTCAACCATCAGATCAACTCTTTTATTTATACGTTCGTATAATGTACTTCGCTCCATCGTTAATCCAACTATAGTAACGTCGTAACAACTGATGTTTGATTGCTCACCTTGAAAGTCATGAATGGTTTTGTTTGTGACATGGTATACTTCGAGCGCCCTTATTACTCTCCGATAGTTGTTTGGATGTATACTATCATAACTAATTGGATCAATCTCGCGCAACATCTCGTGAAGTGTGTTGACACCATGCACTTCTACGAACTTCTCCATCTCAGCACGATAGTTTAAGTCACTCGGAACATCTGGGAAATGATAATCGTAAATGACTGAACTTATGTACAGGCCCGTTCCACCAACTAAGATTGGAAGCTTACCATTCTGATTTAGCTTTGTAATTAATGGCTTAACTAGACTTTGAAATTCAGCAACTGAAAAAGACTCCGTCGGTTCTTTAATATCAATTAGATGATGTACAACACCATCCATTTCCTCAGATTTTACCTTAGCAGTGCCGATATCCATTCCTTTGTAGATTTGCATTGAATCGCCACTGATAACTTCTCCGTTTAATCTTTTGGCTAGTTCGATCCCTAATTTTGTTTTTCCTACCGCAGTAGGTCCTACGATAACAACAAGCTTTTCTCTCATCGAATACTCCTCTTACAGTTATAATTCTATAGAAGCATAATGGAATTGAGAGGTTGTTCGCTTATATACATTGAAGTTAAATCGTTGAAAACGTGAACTCTTCCAATGATCTTTTAAGACGACCCGTGAATTCGCTACTCGCTTCGCCTCTTCAATTGTCTCCTCATTAAGGTCTCGGTATACAGCTAATTTTCTAATCGCATTAATTCCTTCTGACTCAATTTTCACTTCAAACATTGGATCAAAATATACCACGTCATATGCATTTGTTTTTGCATGACGTAAGTATTCCAAGTTAGTAGCATTGACCACTTCTACCCGACGCATCGCTTCGTCCATTTCTGGTACATCGCTATCCCAAGTAGCAAGTCCCTCTTTGACCAGATAAGCTAAATAACGGTTCCCCTCAATACCGACAACTTTACCATAATTTCCAACAACAACACTTGATAATATACTATCAGATGCAAGTCCTAAAGTACAATCGAGAACAGACATCCCAGTAGTTAGCTTGGTCGCTTGGATATAAGGATCTGCTTCTTCCCTTAAAATCCGCTTTACTCTGAACATCGCAGAATTCGGGTGAAAAAACAGTGGTTGGTCAGTGTCCCGTTGATGAATGGATAATCGGTTTGACCCAGCAACGATAATATCGGTTTTGTGTTGTTCATGTAAATTTGTAAGAGGCTCCTTATTTCGTGTAATAAACGGTAACTCAAGGTCTTTAGCAACAGATTTGGCTTTATTGATCATTTTTTCTGTTGGTCGTAATGAAGTAGTAACAATCATAGTTCTCCTCTTCTTAGTGGGTATACCTAAGTTTTTCTAATATTATAGTCTCTTCCGTTGTCTCATGCAAATCAAGATTACACCTTTAATATAGGAAAACTTGCCTTCAGTTTTAAGGCAAGTTTTCTTTCTTCATTCAGATAGTATCGAATTTCATAAGATCTGTCTGTTAATAGCTGTTTTCATGTTTATTACTTTACATTATTCGTTTAAACATTTTTTCCATCTCGTATGTTGTAAAATGTATAAAGATCGGCCTGCCATGTGGGCATGTAAAAGGATCCTCACATTTTCGTAATGTTTCAAGAAGGGTAAACATTTCATCGTTTCTAAGAAACCGATTTGCTTTTATCGACGCTTTACAAGACATTAAGATAGCAGCTTCTTCACGGAGTTTCCCTAGTGTTACCTTCTTTCCGTTCATGACTTCTTCAACAATGTCTTTGATTACCTCTTCCTCAAGACCCTTCGGAAACCAAATTGGATGAGAACGAACAATATACGTATGTTGACCAAATGGTTCCATAAAAATCCCCAAATTTTGAAGTGCCTCGTTGTTTTCAAGTAGCCGGTCAGCTTCTACTGCAGTAAATTCAAACGAGAGTGGGACTAATAAATCCTGCAATTGTTTGTAATCCTCGCTAACCTTTTCACGAAAGTATTCGTACTTAATTCGTTCCTGAGCTGCATGTTGATCAATAATATATAAGCCATTATCATTTTGCGCCAAGATGTAGGTTCCATGCATTTGACCAATCGGATATAGCACTGGTACCCTTTGTTCAACAACTGATACTGTCTTTGCATCCTCTGACATAGAGATAGCTTCCGTATCAAGCGGTGGACTATATGAAGGGAGTGAACTTCGCTTCACCTCTAGTGGCTGTTCATTGACTCTCTGAGCATATGGAGGAGATAACACATCGTTATAAGATTTTACTTCCTCTTGCTCTTCTCTAAAAGTATCTGAGTGATCTTCTTTGGTTGCTTCAACAACAAATGATGTTGCTTGAATCGGCTCATGTGATAGAGAAAACTCTATTTGTTCAGATTTTTCTTTTTCAAATGTAAGCTTTTTCACTTCAGGAATTAGTTGCACTTGTTTGAAGAGGGTGTTTATCGTATCTGTGACAAGTTTTCCAAGTTCCTCTTCCTTACTCAATCGGACTTCTAATTTTGAAGGGTGAACGTTCACATCTATTAACGTTGGATCCATCTCAATATGCAAGACAACAACTGGATACCGTCCAATTGGTAATAAGGTGTGATAACCATCCTGAATTGCCCTTATTAGAGAAAAGTTTTTAATATAACGGTAGTTTATGAACGTAGACATGTACTGTCTCGATGCTCTTGTTACTTCTGGCTTACATGCGTAACCTGAAATTTTAAAATCTAAGGAAGAGTTTTCAAAATACAATAACTGTTTTGCAATATTCATCCCATAAATAGAAGCCATCACTTGTTTTAAATCGCCATTGCCAGTTGATGAAAACACCTTCTTACCATTATGGTCTAAACGAAAAGAAATCGTCGGATAAGCTAACGCAAGTCGATAAACAAAATCTGTTATATTCCCAAGTTCAGTATGAACCGTCTTTAAATATTTTAATCTAGCAGGAGTATTATAAAATAGATTGGTAACCGTAATGTCAGTCCCTTTTCGGCTTGGTGAGGAACCGTGTGAAATGATCTTACCACCTTCAATTACCACTACAGTTCCTGGACTTGTTCCTGTACAAGTTCTTAATTGTAAATGTGCTACTGAGGCAATACTCGGTAGGGCTTCTCCACGAAAACCTAACGTGCGTATTCGAAACAAATCCTTATCAGTCCGTATTTTACTAGTGGCATGGCGATGAAACGCAAGTATACAATCTTCATCGTCCATTCCATCGCCATTGTCGACGATACGTATTTTTTGTAGACCGCCTTCTTCAACCTCAATCAGTATTGAACTACTATTAGCATCAATAGCGTTTTCCACTAGTTCTTTCACAATTGAGGCGGGTCTTTCGACAACCTCACCGGCTGCAATCTTATTTGATAAATACTCGTCTAATTTTACAATTTTACCCACAGAACTCTCACTCTTTCTATTTGAGTGAATTTCATAATTGCCTATTAATCAAGCCATCAATACTATATGTAGTTGTGAGTATAAATGAACGAACTACAATATACATCTACGGCGATACTGATCCATTATGAAATTCATTGATTGGTAAAACTACTTCTATTTTAACTTTGTTTGAAGTTCATTTAGTTTTTGAATAGCTTCAATCGGTGTGATGTTCAGAATATCTAGTTTCTTTAAGGTTGCAATTACTTTTTTCTCGTCGTCATGTAAACTAGTCTTCACTTGTTTCTTTGGCGTCTCACTTTGTTCCATAAATAAGGAAAGTTGAATTGGCTCTTCGACTTCTTTGGCTTGGGTGATAATAGGTTGATTTTCTAGAGTTGATAATATGGTTTTTGCTCTAGCTATAACTTTCTCTGGTAATTCAGCTAGTTCAGCAACGTAAATTCCGTAACTTTTATCAGCTTGTCCATCTACAACTTTGTGTAGAAATACTACTTTGCCATTTTCTTCAACGGCACTTACGTGGACATTTTTTAACGCTGATAACTCTTGATCGAGGACAGTCAGCTCATGGTAATGGGTAGAAAAAAGAGTCTTTGCACCAACTTCCTCATGAATGTACTCGATAATCGCTTGCGCTAAGGCCATTCCATCATAAGTAGATGTCCCTCTACCGATCTCATCTAACAATATTAAGCTATTAGTTGTAGCTTTAGAAATCGCATGCTTAGTTTCTAACATTTCTACCATAAACGTACTTTGTCCACTTGCTAAGTCATCTGCAGCTCCTATTCTTGTAAACACTTGATCAAAAATCGGTATTCTTACAGAAGTTGCTGGAACGTAGCAGCCAATTTGCCCCATGATCGCAATAAGTGCCAACTGACGCATATAGGTGCTTTTCCCTGCCATATTTGGTCCGGTAATTAATAAAATTTCTCTTTCTTGATGCATTTCTACATCATTTGGAACATACTCACCTGAAGCAAGAACTTTTTCGACAACAGGATGTCTTCCGTCTTTAATTGAAATATGACGATCGTCTGTAAACACCGGCTTCGTGTATTGATTTTCTTCACTTACATAAGCAAAACTTTGCAAAACATCGAGCTCACTAATTTTTTTCGCTACAAACTGAAGTTTTGCAATGTATTGCTTTACTTTCTCGCGGATTTCTATAAATAACTCATATTCAAGCTGTTCTATTTTTTCTTCAGCTTCTAAGATAAGTGCTTCTTTTTCCTTTAATTCAGGTGTAATAAAACGTTCTGCGTTAGATAGTGTCTGTTTCCTTTCATATCTACCTTCAGAAAGGTTTCCAAGATTTGCTCTAGTCACCTCAATATAGTAGCCAAACACTTTATTATAACCCACTTTTAAGGATTTAATCCCCGTTGCTTGTCGTTCCTTTTGTTCAAGTTCGGCAATCCAATTTTTACCGTTCCTACTAGCATCTCGGTACTGATCAAGCTGGGCATTATAGCCATCTAGAATGATCCCACCTTCCTTAATTGAAATCGGTGGATCTTCTTTTAATGAATTGTCTAATACGCGATATAAATCTTCACATAAATCAATGTCTTTCACTAAATTTTGCCCATAAGAATTGTTTAATTGCTGTACAACCGAGACGATCATAGGAATTTGTTGCAAGGAACGTTTCAACTGAACTAGTTCTCTGGCATTTACATTACCATAGGCAACTTTACCAGCCAATCGCTCTAGGTCGTAGACCTCTCTTAAACTTTCTCGAAGTTCTTCTCGTTGAAAGAAATGAGCAATAAATGTATCAACCATACTTAAGCGTTTTTCAATTTGGTCTTTTTCAATCAAAGGACGTTCTAGCCACTGCTTTAAAAGTCTACCTCCCATAGCAGTAACCGTCTTATCCAACAGCCACAGAAGTGATCCTTTCTTTTTCTTATCCCGGAGCGTTTCTACCAGCTCTAGATTCCGCTTTGAATGAAGGTCTAATCTCATAAACTCAGTAGGAGTATAGTAAACAACAGGCTGAAGGTGGTCTAACGAACGTTTTTGAGTACGGACCAAGTACGCACTTAACCTGCCAAATGTTTGTCGTAATTTCAGTTGAGATAATCCGTCACATAAAGGCAAGAGCGAATCTGGTGGTTGATCGTTTTCTTCAAACGAAGGCGTAACATGCAGTTGCTGTAACAGCAACTTTAATTTCTCTTCATTATGGCCTGGTGCAAATATTATTTCTTTAGCCCCAGATGTTGCAATTTCGTTAATTACTTCTTGCCAATTCCCCTGAATAATGGTTACAAAACTCTCTCCTGTTGTTAAATCAGTCAAAGCAAATCCATAGGTATCATCGAGAAAGTCACTAACAGAAGCAATGTAATTGTTTTCTTTATCTTGAATAATCTTTCCTTCCATTACAGTTCCAGGAGTAATGAGTTTCACAACTTCTCTCCTAACAACTCCTTTGGCTTGTTTAGGATCTTCCGTTTGTTCACAAATGGCAACCTTATACCCTTTTGCTATTAACTGCTGAATATACTGATCAGCCGCATGATAAGGGACTCCACACATTGGGATGCGTTCACTATCAGCTCCTGTCCCGCGACTTGTTAATGTTATTTCAAGTTCTTGAGCTGCCAATTTCGCATCCTCAAAAAACAACTCATAAAAATCTCCTAGACGAAAAAATAAAAAGGCATCCTTGTACTGTGCCTTTATCGTTAGGTATTGTTTTATCATAGGCGTATGTTCTGCCATAGATTGTTCCTCCATGTCTTTGTCATTCAACGTTACTAGTATACCATATTCATAGAGGATTTCTCGAGTAATTCAAAGTTTTTTCAACCAAGTATTGTAATTATGAAACAGTTTAACACCTATCTCATCTTGAAAAAACTCTCGATAATCAAAGAACCACTGGTCAATTGTTGCCCCGCGTTCATTCTCAACATAATAACTCCTTAGGTAACTTGGTTTAAATGGTGGGACTATGAGAGTTGAAGCATTTTCCAATAAATACTCTACCCATAGCAGTAAGGGAAGACAGCTAGGAATAAACTGGAACCATGTTGGCAGCACTCGATATTCAAAGCCTTCGTAGACATTCTTCCGAACAGACCCAAGTCTCCCGTACCTATTTCTTCGCTGAAAAGACGGTTTTTTCTCCACGAGAGAAAAGGGTATTGCTACAAATTGGTCTAACAAACGAACATGTTTAAACGAAAAAGGAATACTTCCAAAATGCAGATGGCCTCCTAGAAAAAAGCGTCCTATTGGATTTGGTTCAGTAATTGTTTCTAAATGAAACCTTTCATTTTCCGTCATTAGTTGATGATACAAAGTGAGTAGATTTTTATGTAACCCATTCATTTCCATTGCTGGCTTTGGCCGAATTTCTATGATAGGATGAAATACTTTATTTTTGTGTATGGCAATTGCTTCATCAAACCCAAAATGATGATCTTCTAGCATGTCTCCATTCAAATATTTATTTGTTTTCGTATTTCTTAACATGACTTCTAAATCTGCACCAAAGGACAATTGGCGGCGATTTCTTGACCACTTACTAATTTCTACCGTAAGTAGTTGTTTTTCTTGTATGGTAAGTTGTTCAAACGTTATTGATCTAAGTCCCACAACCTGCATTTCCCTTTGACCATTTCGTTGAACGATACACTCTCCTAATGTCGTATTTGTAAGGTATAAACATTGTAACGCTAACTCTTGTAGCTCTTTTTCAAAATAGTAGAATTGATTTACATCTTCCCATACTTGGCTCGGTTCAACTAACATAGCCGAGCTAGACACGATCCTTTTTGTTGATAAAACATAAAAATGATATGCCCTAACTCTAAGTTGGGTTTTATTTTTTTCATCGTTCCCTATCTGTACAACTCCATGCTCGTCTAAATGAGCTGTTGGCAAAGAGTCTCTATCCAATCGAAAATGATTATGAAACGTTTGTAGTTCATCGTTAAGCACCAACAACTCAAATACCTCCTCTGTACATTGATAAGTATAAAAAATAGGAAGAAGTAACCTTCTTCCTATTATCTCTATTCTTCTAGTTCTCCTGCTAAGAAATTTGGATCTAGATCCTCGAACTCCTCATCCTCAACATCATAATCCCAAGTCTTAGCATCTAAATCATCGCTTATTCCGTCTGGGTTAACATAAACACAAACCTTCGTTTCACCAATGACTTCTACTAAAAATTCGCGTTCTACTTGAACGATAACACTCGTGCCATTTGGTGCTATCGTTGCTTCAAGCGTGTTTGGCTGTTGAATAGCTCTAGCAATCACTTCTAAGTCATCAGATAACACGTTCTTGTCTTGAAGAGTAAGTGGAACTACATCTGTATAAGTAACTGTTTCAGTAGCAACTTCTGTTTTCGTGTTGTTGCTATAAGAATACCAATTGTTTATATCATAGCTTCCACGAACCTCGATGCAATCCCCTTTTTTCTCTGCTTCATACTTGTGATTAATAATCCAACAACCTAAAATACTTGACGGTTTATGGGCAGGACGTATCGTATGACTAGCCTGTGAGAATTTTCTTCCTTTTCCACAAACGGCTTTTGTTATAATCTCTCTGTAGTTTAATTCTTTTTCTAGTGACATTTGTTTTTACCCTCCTCAAACAATTGGTTGTTCTCCGCGGAACTTTTACATATAAAGTTCCTCCCAAACAGTCCTCACTCTCATCCTATGCAAGACAAATGACTATTGTGCTAACAATTTGGGATAAAGTTAGAAAAACTTAACTCAACCTAAATGATTAGGCTCACAAGGATTGTTTTCCTTTCTTTTAATTTCGAGAAACGTTCTATTACTTTTCCTATTACATTGATATTAAAGCATATGTGAAAACATTCTTAGTTGTGCTAATTTCATTTCCTTTTTCATTCATATATATGGTAGTTTTATTCACTTCATGATAAAAACTTCTAACTAAATTTCATACGGTACGTGAAATTTTATTGAAAAATGTAGAAAAAGCTAGCTGACTACTTGGAAGTAATCAGCTAGCTTTTTCAATTATTAATGGTTGTGGTCCCCACAACCACCATTTGTACCACAACTACTCTTCGTTGTCGTACCTTTTAAGACATCGCCACCAGTTGACTTTATGATTTCATCTGTGACTGTATTAGAAATTGTCGTTGCTACCAACTGTAACAATCCATTTACTTCCATTTGCGATTGTTTAAACTCTTTAACCAATGGGATTTCGTCTAACTCGTCTTGAAGAGCATCTAGCTTATCCTCAGCTTTTTTTAATGCTTCGTCTTTGGCATAGTGCTCTAAATTTACAGCTTCTTTTTGGAAACGTTTAATCTGGCCGATTAACTGTTGAATTCTAGGATTTTCATTCACTTGAAGTTCAGCTTGTTTAAAGAATTCTACTTCTTCAGTTTCAGCAATCATTTTTGCGATTTCTTGAGCTTTTTCTACGATTTCATCTTTTGTAAATGTTTTTGTCATTTTGCTTACACCTCTACTTTTTCAACGACTTGACCATTAAGTGACCAAGTCTTTGCTTCTGTTATTTTAACATGAACTATCTCTCCAATCATAGACTTTGGAGCAACAAAATTTACAAGTTTGTTTGTTCTAGTTCTACCTGAGAGAACATCTGGATTTTTCTTACTTTCACCTTCTACAAGAACCTCTACGATCGTACCTTCAAGTTGTTTGTTTCTAATTGCAGAGTGTTCATTAACTACGGCATTTAAACGTTGAAGGCGGTCACGTTTGACTTCTAATGGTACGTTATCTTCCATTTTCGCAGCAGGAGTACCTTCTCTAGGTGAATAGATATACGTATAGGCACTATCATACTCCATTTCTTTGACAAGGTTTAACGTATCTAGGAACTGTTCCTCTGTTTCGTTAGGGAAACCTACAATGATATCGGTTGTAAGAGTAGAGTTTGGAATCCGTTCTTTAATCTTCCTCGCTAGTTCAATATATTGTTCCCTCGTATATTTTCTAGCCATTAATTTTAAAATCTCAGAGTTCCCACTTTGTACTGGTAAATGAATGTGTTCAACTAAATTTCCACCTTTAGCTAATACATCGATTAAATAATCATCAAAATCACGCGGATGACTCGTTGTAAAACGAACACGTGGAATATCAATTTTACGAATTTCATCCATTAAATGGCCCAAACCGTATTCCATATCATCAAAGTCTTTTCCATAGGCATTAACATTTTGCCCAAGCAACGTAATTTCTTTATAGCCAAGACGAGCTAGTTCTCGAACTTCGGCAATAATATCTTCTGGGCGACGACTTCTTTCTTTTCCTCGTGTATAAGGTACAATACAGTACGTACAGAACTTATCACAGCCGTACATAATGTTTACCCAACCTTGTAGTTGGCCACGTCTTGCTCGAGGCATATTTTCAATAATGTCTCCTTCTTTCGACCAAACCTCAATAACCATTTCTTTGCTATAAATAGCATCTTTTAGTAGTTGCGGGAGACGGTGAATATTATGAGTACCAAAGATTAAATCAACGTGCTGATGCTTTTGTAAAATTCGATTTACGACTGACTCTTCTTGCGACATACAGCCACAAACTCCGATAACTAATTCGGGTTTTTCAATTTTAAGAGGTTTTAAGTGCCCTACCTCACCAAACACTTTATTTTCTGCGTTTTCACGAATGGCACATGTATTTAAAAGAATGACGTCAGCCTCTTCTGTAATGGCCGTTGGCTCAAACCCCATTTCTAGTAATATTCCAGCCATATTTTCTGAATCGTGCTCATTCATTTGGCAACCATACGTGCGAATAAGGAACTTTTTCCCAGCCCCTAAGTTGCGCATTTCTAGTGGAATATCAAAATTATAATGGATTTCTACATCTTCTTTACCGCGACGTTTGGCATCTTTCAAGCTCGGTTGCGTAAATGTCGTTTGAAAATATTGTCCATAATCTTTATTCTGGACGGATTTTTTGTCCGCAGACGAAAGATCAATGTTTATCATCATTTCTTTTTTTTGTTGTTCGTTCATTTGAATATCTCCTTTTCTAATATATTTATACGTACCAACTTTCAAGTATATAGAGTTTTTAAGAGAAACTCAATAGTGGAGGTGAATGTAGAATGTGGATGTAGAATGTAAGAATGGAAAAGTGCGTTTCATGTAAAAAATAAGAGGCTGACAATTGTCAGCCTCTCTTTTTACATAAATTCAGTTAATAATTTATCAAATGTTTCTTTTTCAAGATTAAGTTCTTCGTTTACTAGCGGCGTATCTTTAAAGCCAGGTACTAGCTGTTCATACGAAGGCTTTTCTTTGTTTTGATAAATTAAACCAGTCACTAGGCCATTATGTTCCATTAGTGTGTTCATTGCTTGAGCACGATTTGCTGGATCATAACCATCAATAGTGTCTAGTTTCACGATATTTTCTTTGAACCATTCATACGTGTTGACTTTGTTAAAGGTTACGCACGGGCTAAATACGTTAATAAATGAAAATCCTTTATGGTTAATCCCTTGTTCAATAATTGATGTCAATTCTTTTAAATCACTTGAAAAGCTTTGAGCAACAAATCCAGCACCAGCTGAAATCGCTAATTCCATTATACCAATGGCAGATTCAATCGACCCTGTTGGAGTACTTTTGGTTTTAAAGCCCATTTCGCTTCGTGGTGATGTCTGTCCTTTTGTAAGACCATAAATTTGGTTATCCATTACAATATACGTAACGTCAATATTTCTTCTGATTGCATGAACAGTGTGTGCCATCCCAATGGCAAATCCGTCACCGTCTCCACCTGATGCAATAACCGTCAAATCACGATTTGCCATTTTTACACCTTGAGCAATTGGTAACGCACGTCCATGAATCCCATGAAAACCATAAGAATTAATATATCCTGAAATACGACCGGAACAACCAATACCAGACACTACTGCAAGGTTTTCTGGTGTTAGTCCAACATTAGCCGCAGCTCTTTGGATTGCAGCTTGCACTGAGAAATCGCCACATCCAGGACACCAGTTTGGTTTAATATTGTTTCTGAAGTCTTTAAATGTAGCCATTTATAACAACTCCTTGCATTGATTATAAATTTCTGATGGTAAAAATGGGTTTCCGTCATACTTTAAGATATTTTCTATTTTTGTAGTCCCAACATTCATTTTAATAATATTTGCAAGTTGTCCAGTTGCATTATTTTCAACAACAACAACCTTCTTCGCTCGTTCCATGAGCGGCTTTAGCTCATCAACTGGGAACGGATGCAATAAACGCACTTGCGCGTGATTTACTTTAAGACCATCTTTATCAAAACGAGGCAATACTTCTTCGATTGTACCTCTTGTCGAGTTAAAACCAATAATCAATAAGTCTGATTCTTCATGAGGAGCATTAGTAAAAATAGGATTTAGGAAAGTTTCATGTAAATTCGCTAGCTTACCGAGACGTTTGTTCATTTGATTTATTCGGTTCGTTGGATCTTCAGAAGGTTTTCCTTGCTCATTATGTTCAACACCAGTCACGTGATGAATTCCGTGTTTCATACCTGGAACGACACGTGGCGAAACACCATCTTCGGTTACCTCATAACGTTTAAAGTATTCGCCGTTTAGATCAGGTAGTTCCTTGTTTAACTCAAGCTTACCACGACGAATTTCGATTCGACTATGGTCTAGCGGCTCCACCGTTTGTTTTCCTAGGGATAACGCAAGATCCGTTAAGATAATGACTGGACATTGATATTCCTCTGCGATGTTAAAAGCCTCCGCACTATCATAAAAAGCCTCTTCTACAGTACTTGGAGCTATCACAACTTTAGGTATTTCACCATGGGTTCCATAGATCATTGCCATAAGATCTGATTGTTCCTGCTTTGTTGGTAATCCTGTACTTGGACCCCCACGTTGTGTATCAACAATCACTAACGGAGTTTCTGTGATACCAGCTAAACCAATCGCCTCCATCATCAGAGAGAGTCCAGGGCCAGCTGAAGCTGTTAATGTACGTACACCCGCATAATTGGCACCAATGGCCATAGTACAAGCGGCAATTTCATCCTCAGTTTGAATAACAGTCCCACCAAATTCAGGCAGTTTCTTTGTTAAGTATTCCATGATTTCTGAAGCAGGAGTAATTGGATATGCTGGCATAAACCTAGCACCACCAGCAAGAGCACCTAACGCGATTGCATGGTTCCCAATCATAAACATACGTTTTTTCCCGTCCGCTTTTTCGAGTTCAAATGACTGGATTTGTCCACCAGCCGCCTCTATTATATATTCAGCACCTCGTTTGATAGCCTGCATATTCTTTTCGACTACAGAACTACCTTTTCGTGCAAAAATTTCTTCTACAACTTCAATGTATGCTTCAGGAGATAACCCTAAAACAGCACTTGATGCACCTACTGCAACCATGTTTTTCATTAACGATGTACCTAGTTCATTAGCAATCTCTGTAAAAGGTACTGAGTATAGTGTTCCTTTTGCTCCTTCAGGAAGCTTAGGGTCAAATTTTGAGTCGGCAATTACAACGCCGCCGTCTCGTAATTCATGAATGTTGACATCAATTGTTTCTTGGTCAAAGGCAACTAGTATATCTAAATCATCGGAAATTGAGTTAGTTGCTTTTGTACTTACACGTATTTTGTTATTTGTATGTCCACCTTTAATACGAGACGAAAAATGACGGTAGCCATATAGATAATATCCCAATCTATTAAGTGCTATAGCAAATATTTCTCCGGTACTTTCGATACCTTCCCCTTGTTGTCCTCCAACTTTCCACGAAAGTTGATTGATCATGTTCTCCACCCCTTTTGGTAAATGACAAGTTCATGTCACTATTACATTGTAAATCTAAAAATAAATGTGACAAATTTGTTAATAGTTCGAACGAATACAATGATAGACCTTTAATACGGAAAAATCAAGCAATATATTCAATCAATCACAATCTCACAAATGACTCTTATCCTTTATTTCTCTCTGTTGGAAAATAGAGTAAACTACACAGGTTTCACGATCAAATACCACGTAATTAATAGAGAAAACTATGTACGTGTGAAAACTATGGATGCACGTATTGTCTTACATCCAATAGCTTAAAACTAGAAACACTTCCAAAAGGACATTACTAAACTTTCATTACACTTTTTAAACAAATCGTAACATTTTGTCACATATTTTAGATTTCACCACTATTGTATATAATCTAAATGAAAAAAAACAGAACTTTTTTTATTTTTCAGTAATTAAGTATAAATGATCATTTAATTCTAGCATCGAGGCCGTTCAAACTGGTTTCATAATGGTGATAATTATGGATGATTTCTATGAACTATCTGTCTAATAGTTATAAACTTGTCTTACCTTATAGTAAAAATCCTGTATGTCCAAGACAAACAGGATTTTTACTATAACAAACAGCCCCTAAAGCCTTTTACCTTGGCTCAATAATAAGCTTTATGGCAGTTCTTTCTTCGCCTTCAATTTTTATGTCTGTAAAAGCAGGGATACAAATTAAATCAATACCACTTGGTGCGACAAACCCTCTTGCAATTGCAATTGCTTTAATAGATTGGTTTAACGCGCCAGCACCTATAGCTTGAATTTCCGCTGCTCCTCGTTCACGAATTACACCAGCAAGGGCACCAGCGACTGAATTAGGATTAGATTTTGCTGAAACTTTTAATACTTCCATTTCCTCGAACCTCCTTAATGTGAAACTTTGTTTTACCTTTGGTAGAATGATAAGCGCTTCTTCAGCTCAATATGTGCTCTAAAAATATGCCTTGTTTTGTATATATTCAAAATCTGCTGTGATATTCCATATTAAGAGAAGTTTATTAGTAAAGCGTAAAGTCGTCTCGCCCCTACCTTTTGCGAGCAAATGTTGAGTAACCTATAACCAAACTTTATGACGAGTAACCGCAGGAGCAGATGGCGCCTGGAGCTAGACAAATTTTAAGTTGAAAATTATATACTTATAATATAAGAAAAGCGCAAGGCATAAATGCCTTGCGCTTTTTACACGTCACTTATTCAAAAAATGGATGGTCTTCATTGATCATAATCGGAAAAATAGATTTAGCAGCACCTGTTTTTGGATCCAAATCTATAACTACTCCGTTTAACTGCTCACGCCCTTTGGCTACTTCAAAACGAACTGGTAGACTCGTCAAAAACTTATTTAAAACAGCATTTCTTTCCATCCCTAAAATGCCATCATAGGGACCAGTCATTCCAACATCAGTCATGTAAGCCGTTTTCCCAGGCAAAATGCGGTGATCAGCCGTTTGAACATGAGTATGAGTCCCAATCACAGCTGTCACTTTTCCGTCTAAATACCAACCCATCGCTTGCTTCTCACTCGTAGCCTCTGCATGGAAATCCACAAAAATGATAGGAGTTCTCTTTTTAATCTTGGCAATAAGCTCATCTGCTTTTTTAAACGGACAATCCAATGGTGGTAAAAAGGTTCTTCCTTGAAGATTAAGAATTCCTACTTCTTGTTGATTTACCTTTATGATTATATAGCCAGTTCCTGGAACTCCCTCTGGAAAGTTTGCCGGTCGAACAAGATTAGGACAATGGTCAATAACTTCAATCAATTCGCGTTGGTCCCAGGTATGATTTCCTAGCGTGACCGCTTGAACTCCTAAATCAAGTATTTGCTTATAAATTTTCTCAGTAATACCTTTACCTGAGGCAGAATTCTCTCCATTAACAATTGTTACCGTTGGTTTAAATTTACTCTTTAACTTAGGGATGTATGTCGCAAGCATTTCTCTTCCAGGAGAACCTACTACATCTCCAATAAACATTATTCTCATCTTGGGGCACCTCATTATTCTCTTATATAACAGATTTTATCATAAAATGATACCAATACCTACATTTCTGGTAGTTTACCCAGTAACTCTTCGATGATTGAAAAAGACATAAAATCCCCTAAGTGGAAACTGAGATACGCAAAGAAAAAAAATAAAGTGGCGAAAATGCCACTTTATTTTGCATACTCGACTGCTCTAGTTTCACGGATAACCGTTACTTTAATGTGACCAGGGTAGTCAAGCTCTTCTTCAATTTTCTTAGTGATGTCTCTTGCTAAGCGATAAGCTTCACTATCATCGATCATATCAGGTTTTACCATGATACGTACTTCACGACCTGCTTGGATCGCATACGTTTTCTCAACACCATCAAACGATTCAGATATTTCTTCTAATTTTTCTAATCGACGTATATACGTCTCAAGAGTCTCTCGTCTAGCTCCTGGGCGTGCCGCTGATAAAGCATCTGCAGCTGCAACAAGGGATGCAATAATAGAGGTTGCCTCTGTATCTCCATGGTGAGAAGCAATACTATTAATAACAACAGGATGTTCCTTATATTTAGTTGCTAGTTCAACACCGATTTCAACATGGCTTCCTTCAACTTCATGGTCAATCGCTTTACCAATGTCATGGAGAAGTCCAGCTCGTTTCGCTAATTGAACATCCTCTCCTAACTCGGCAGCCATTATACCAGCTAATTGAGCAACCTCAATTGAATGTTTAAGAACATTTTGCCCATAACTAGTTCTAAACTTAAGTCGTCCTAAAATCTTAATCAGATCAGGATGCAAACCATGAATTCCGATCTCGAAAGTCGTTTGCTCTCCATAATCTCTAATCATTTCATCAACTTCACGTCTAGATTTATCCACCATTTCTTCAATGCGAGCCGGATGGATACGACCGTCTTGAACTAACTTCTCGAGGGCCGTACGAGCAATCTCTCTTCTAATTGGATCAAAACCAGATAAAATAACTGCTTCAGGTGTATCATCAATAATAAGATCAATACCAGTTAACGTTTCTAGGGCACGAATATTTCGACCTTCACGTCCGATAATTCTTCCTTTCATTTCGTCGTTCGGAAGATTTACAACAGACACAGTTGTCTCGGCGACATGATCCGCTGAACAGCGTTGAATTGCAAGTGACACAATTTCTTTTGCTTTTTTGTCAGCTTCTTCTTTTGCCCTCGTAACTGATTCTTTAACCATTAACGCTGTTTCGTGAGTTAACTCATCTCTTACGTCTTTCATAATGATTTCTCTAGCTTCATCTCTAGTAAATCCAGAAATACGTTCAAGCTCAGCTTGTTGCTTTTGTAAGAGTTCCTCCACTTTGCTATCCATCTCTTCAATATGTCGTTGTTTTTTGGTGAGAGCTTCCTCACGTTTTTCTAATGATTCCTCTTTTTTATCTAAGGTTTCACTCTTTCGATCAAGGACCTCTTCTTTTTGAACCAAACGATTTTCTTGTTTTTGAATCTCATTTCTTCGTTCACGAACATCGCGCTCTGCATCCTGACGTAATTTATGAATTTCATCTTTCCCCTCAAGGACAGCTTCCTTCTTTAGTCGATCTGCTTCACGCTTACTTTCCTCAATAATTTGATTTGCTGCATGTTCCGCACTAGAAATCTTCGCTTCAGCAATGGATTTTCGAACAAGATATCCAACAACTGCCATAATTGCTGACAAGACTAGCAAAATGAGGATTAACACGTAGATGTTAATGTTAATTTGCATACTTTCACCTCCCCTTGCTATCAAATTGTTGGTTTTTCATAGGTACATTATCATTTCGTATTAGGTGTGCACATCCAGCACAGGTTACTTTTCTTATAAACATAAAAAAAATAGCCAATAGTAAAATGCGGGTATTTCTACATAATTGTATAATTCTATACTGTTATTGTCAAGCTTTGTCAATAATACAAGGTTCTAAACGTAAAAAAACAAAAAACTCAGGTAATTCCATAAACAATAGAAACAATTGTTGTATGTTTTTAGCAGATTTCTTAATAAGACAACTTATGCAAATATTGTTGTTGTTAAGAATATGAAATATATCAAAAAAGTATCTAAAAATAATTGGTAGAACAGCGATCAATTTAGTTAAAACGAAAGACCGTTAAATTCAACTAGTGATTTCACGGTCTTTCTCAGCCATCTTATTTTAAATCTAATGGTAAATCATCAAATTCATCCTCTGTTGGAAGATCAACTTTAATTTCGCCATTAAGACCAAAGTGCTCACGAATTCTCGTTTCAATTGCTTCTGTGATATCTGGATTTTCTTTTAGGAATTGCTTCGCATTTTCACGACCTTGCCCTAAGCGCTCTTCGTTGTAAGAATACCAAGCACCACTCTTTAGAACGATATCTAACTCTGAGCCAATGTCTAGGATCGATCCCTCTCTAGAAATACCTTCTCCATACATAATATCTACTTCAGCTTGCTTAAATGGAGGAGCAACTTTATTTTTTACAACCTTAATCTTCGTCTTGTTACCAACCATGTCATTCCCTTGTTTTAAAACTTCTGCACGACGTACCTCTAAACGAACAGAAGAATAGAATTTAAGTGCACGACCACCAGGGGTTGTTTCTGGCTATTCTTTTAGAATAACGGACTATATCTTCATCCTTTATTGGTTAGATAAAGGAGCTAGGCACTTCGGACCGGTTCTCAACTCCAGCCTACTCTACTTGCTTCTTCGGTTACACCCTAATTTGTATAACCTATGCTTTCGATAGTCTCTTGACCTTGCTACTATACCCGACTTTTAGGTAACATAGCCTTGGCACAGGATTGGTTCTCACGTCCCCTGTTAGCACAATCATTACTTGTCATTTCCTACAAGACACTAGTCGTTGATTGTACACCGCTTGAGATAAGCGTTCACCTAGTTTTTTACTCACTTTTGCAAGTGAGGGAAACCCGAAACAAAATCTTTTATTTTTTTACAAACATTATTATTATCACTCAGTTCTTCTTCGGTTATTACCAAATACTTATATCCACTATTATTAAGATACTCACTCTTTCTTATATCACGTTCCTTAACCTTCTGTTTAGAATGAGACCAAGTACCGTGAACATCTATACAGTGTTTGCAGCCGAGATAAAAATCGATCGACCAGTTACTAATTTGCTTTGGATTTTGAAAAACAAGATCTAATTCATCTAAAAGTTTAGCTACTTGTTTTTCAGGCATTGTTCCGTAATTTTTCCTTCTTACATTTACCCCTAGTTCTTTTCTCCTTTTAGCCACACATGTTTCAGAAACGTTATACTTATTAGCCAGCTCTACATGTGATAAGTAAGGATTTTTCAGCTCTTTTTCAACAGCTTTCGTTTTAGGTAAATATAATTTCCAATGCCTCTTTCTTTTTAATTCAAGCAAATTGATAATCTCGCCTACTCGTCTATGGTCAACTCCGATTACCTCTGCAATATCTGTTAGTTTATCCTGGTAATTTTCCTTAATATAGTCTACTTGCCACTGATTGATATTTTTAAAAGTTTTTTTGCCCACTTTTACCATTTCATTCACCTTCTAAAAAATGAAATGTATTTCTAATGTTTGCTTTTTTAGATAAAAGACATTTTTAGTCGATTTCCGAACATAACTCCAACTTTTTCACGAATTTGGTTAATAAAGATCGCGATTGTTTTGGATTTATTGATAGCTCCTGAAAGCTTTCTTAATGCTTGAGACATTAAACGAGCTTGAAGACCTACGTGACTATCTCCCATTTCTCCTTCAATCTCAGCTTTTGGAACAAGAGCAGCTACAGAGTCGATGACAAGAATATCAACTGCACCACTACGTACTAAAGCTTCAGCAATTTCTAGCGCTTGTTCACCAGTATCTGGTTGCGAAAGTAGTAACTCGTCAATATTTACTCCTAAGTTTTGGGCATAAATAGGATCAAGTGCGTGTTCAGCATCAATAAATGCTGCTTGTCCCCCTTTACGTTGTACCTCAGCAATTGCATGGAGCGCAACTGTTGTTTTACCAGAAGATTCTGGACCATAAATTTCTATAATTCTTCCTTTCGGATATCCCCCTACTCCTAAGGCAATATCTACTGCTAATGACCCACTAGAAATAGTAGATACTCTTTGTTCAGTTTGCTCGCCTAATTTCATAATTGAGCCTTTTCCAAACTGTTTTTCGATTTGGCGTAACGCCATCTCTAATGCCGCTTTACGATCTCCCATTCAATACCTCTCCTTTATTTTCTATGTTATGTTAGAAAACTATAAAAAAATAAATGTAGCGTGCATAATGCTTTATCTTGTTTTGTTATTGTGTCAGTTTCAAAATCCAATAATTAAACCATATCAAACTAATTGTAATTACGAATTGGATGGAAGTAACTACATATAGTATCCGTAATAAGGCTCGTAACGAATGGATGAAATTCTAGTAACAAAATAAAAACTATGTCTAATCTCTCTGTATGCACGTAACATTTTACTTTTCACTTTACGTCTCTATCATAACTCGTTTTTTGAGATTTGCCAATAGTTTTCCGAACATTTATTCGTGTTTTTTTAAAAGTTTCTACGTCAGACAGAAACCTGCCTTTCAACTATAAAGAAGTGTGGAGAAAAACACAAAGAATTTGATTATTCATTCATGGTTGAAATATCGTAAAACCCACTAATTTTATAATCACCTTGGTCACTTGCAAAACTATACTTCCAAGTAGTTTTTTCAAAAATCGGTCGATTAGTTTACCTTTTCGTTTCAATAGCTGAAAATGATTACAGTAAGAAGCAAATTAGAGGGAAAATAAAACATTTATTGGATGATATCTTCATCCAAGGTAAGTTCCGATTATTTTAGGGAAAAAAGCAACAGTCTTTTTGTGCGACGAGTAACCGCAGAAGCAATGTTTACGAAAAGAGCCATTAATAATAAAAAGCGAATAAACTCGATACGTTTATCCGCCATTACTACAATTATTTTCTTTCTCTTTTCGGTCGTGGTTTTGCAGGCTCTAAGTTTACACGAGCCCCGTTTAACCTTGAATAGCGCAATGCTTCATAAAGGAATGGTGCACTGTCTTCAGGAACCTCGATAAACGTAAAGTTTTCAAATATATCAATTCGTCCAATTGATTTCGCTGGAATACCAACAAGCTCTGAGACTTCATCAATGATAATCTTTGGTGTCAGCTGAACGTTTCTACCAACATTGATAAAGAAACGTACCATGCCACTAGCTGCACCTGTATCACCAAAGTTATAACTATCATCTTCAACAGCAAATTCACGATGGAAGGCAATTTTCATTAAAGCTGCCGCTACTTTTTCAGCTGGATATTCGCTAAGCATTTCTTTAACTAGTGGATCAAAAAATGTAAGTTCTTCACCTTCTTCAATTATTGAAACTACCTGTTGCTTCCATGACTCTTGCTGCTTTTCAACAACATCCTCGATGGTCGGGATCTCCTGAGATGGAATAGCCATTTTAATCTCTGACTCAATGGAGCGTAAGTGCTTCATTTCTCTCGGAGTTACTAAAGTAAGAGCCAAGCCCTTTCTTCCCGCACGACCTGTCCGGCCGATTCGATGAACATAGCTTTCAGGATCCTGTGGAATGTCATAGTTAATAACATGAGTAACATTATCAACATCGATTCCTCTTGCAGCTACATCCGTAGCGATTAAAAATTCAATCGTCGAATCGCGAAATTTCTTCATGACACTGTCACGTTGCATTTGCGTTAGATCACCGTGAAGTCCATCTGCCATATATCCTCTAGCTTGTAGGGCTTCAGTTAGTTCGGCAACACCTTTTTTTGTACGGCAGAATAAAATTCCTAAATCAATTTCTTCACTATCAATAATTCGGCATAGCGAATCTAGCTTGTTTTTTTCTAAAACTTTAAAGTAAACCTGGTCAATCGATGGAGCAGTTACTTCCCCTTTGTTAATCGATACTACCTTAGGCTGCTTCATATATTTACGAGACAGTTTCATAATTTCTTGAGGCATTGTAGCTGAGAAAAGAAGTGTTTGACGCTCTACATTTACTTCTTTTAGAATGGACTCAATATCTTCCACAAAGCCCATATCTAACATTTCGTCTGCTTCATCTAAAACGACTGTATGAACTCTATCTAATTTTAGTGTTTTCCGTCTTAGGTGATCTAAGACACGACCTGGTGTTCCAATAACGACGTGAACACCTTGTTTCAACGCTCGAATTTGATGACCAATAGATTGCCCGCCATAGATTGGCAACGTACGAGTACGCTTAAATTTAGATAGTTTTTGCAACTCTCCAGCTACTTGAATCGCTAACTCACGTGTTGGAGTTAAGATAATTGCCTGAACATAAGGCGCATTTGTTACTTTATCTAACAACGGAATTCCAAATGCTGCTGTTTTCCCTGTCCCTGTTTGCGCTTGTCCAATAACATCCCCACCCTCAAGAATAACCGGAATAACTTTTTCTTGAATCGGAGAAGGAGCTTCAAAGCCCATTTCTTTTATTGCCTTTTTTATATCATTCGATATTTGAAAATCATCAAAGTACATTTTTTTTGCCACCTTTTTGAAATTGTTTCAACAAACAATACAAGCCATATTTGACAGATCTACTTTGGATCTGTTCCCTTGTGCCTGCAAGGTTGATCGGATAAATCATCGTCTCTTCGCCAAACTTTGAAACTGCAATATAAACAGTTCCAACCTCTTTATTTTCGAGTTTTGTTGGACCGGCAACCCCTGTAAAACTAATTCCAATATCGGCCTTCAACAGAGATCTCACATTTTCAGCGAGATACTTGGCACAGAGTTCACTTACTGCACCAAACTGTTCAATTACCTCAGTCGGCACCCCAAGTAGAGACTGTTTGACTTCATTACTATAGCAGATCACACCACCTTGAAACATGTTTGACGCACCAGAATTAGAGGTTAGTTCGCTTGAAAATAAGCCACCAGTAATACTTTCAGCTGCCGCGATCCGTAAGTTTTGTTTTTTTAGTATGGTAAGAAGTTCTTTTGTTAGGGTAGTATCGTCATAGCCATAAAAAAAGGCACCAACTCTTGTTAGGATTTTTCTCTCTAGTTCATCTAGTAAAGAAAGACCGACAGTTTCATTTGCATGTTTCACAGTTAAACGTAATGTCACTTCCCCTTCTTTTGCTAAGGGAGCAATCGTTGGGTTCGTTTGAGACTCAATCAGATCTAAAAGTTCTGTTTCAAGCTGAGACTCGCCAATACCGTAAAAGTTAAGTACTCTCGAAATAATCTTCGTAGATTCTTCAAGATTGGAAAAAAGGTAAGGGAGACCGTATAAAGTAAACATCGGTTGCATTTCCTTCGGTGGGCCCGGTAAAAGTAAATAATGAATTCCGCTTTCTTGGAAGGCCATACCCGGGGCCATGCCGTGGTCATTAGGGAGAACATGAGATCCTTCTATAACCAACGCCTGTTTACGATTGTTTTCAGTCATCAGACGGTTTCTCTGTTTAAAATAGGACTCAATGCTTTCTTCAGCTTGTTTATTCATAACTAACGAACGTCCAACCAACTTAGCGATCGTTTCCTTGGTAAGATCATCTTTTGTAGGTCCTAGTCCACCAGTAAAGACGAGTAGATTAGATCTTTTTTTTGCTTGCTGGACAGCATCTGTTAGGCGGATACTGTTATCGCCAACAACTGTGTGATAATAAACATTGACACCAATACTCGCAAGTTGCTTTGAAATAAATTGGGCATTTGTATTGGCAATCTGCCCGAGTAAAAGTTCAGAACCAATAGCGATTATTTCTGCATTCACTACTACTCCCCCCGCTACTTCGATTTCAGGACAATATGCTTATTTTTAACAAAATAATCCCAACCTGAAATAATTGTTAAAACCGTTGCAATCCAAACGGTAATTGTCGCAAAGGGAATTCCAACTATTTCAAACGGCAAGTTATGAAGCATTAATGCAGAAACAGCAATGATTTGAAATACTGTTTTCCATTTTCCTAAATTGCTAGCTGCAATTACTTGTCCATCAGCTGCAGCAACGAGTCGAATACCCGTTACGGCAAATTCCCTACTAATGATTAATATTGCAATCCAAGCCGGAAGTAACATTAATTCAACTAAGGCTATTAGTGCCGCAGTCATTAATAGTTTATCAGCAAGCGGATCTAGAAACTTTCCAAAGTTAGTAACTAAATTATACTTTCTTGCGTAATATCCATCAAGCCAATCAGTACTAGCTGCGAGGATAAAAAGTAATGCCCCTACTAGATGGGCAACAGGTAGTTCGTGCCCGGCGAAACTTAAGAGTCCAAAATTAAGTGGTGCTAATAAAAAAATCATAAATAGGGGAATTAAAATAATTCTTGAAATTGTAATTTTGTTTGGTATGTTCACAAATACCCTCCCTATAGTCAACGTGCAAACGCCATTTTTCAAGGTGAATGGCCAATTCTGAACCCAGTAACGTTTGGCGCTTCACTTAGAACGTAAAAAATTTGATCATTTTAATCGCCCTTACGATAGTAAATGTAATTTTGTAAAACGGCATTTACTATCGCGGGGACATTAATGGTAATTTTGAACTTCACTAACTGAATAACGTATGTAAAAATTATCTCATGTTAACAAATTGAACAGGAAAATCTAAATCTAACTGCTTAATCAGTTGAATGACGGCTTGGAGATCATCAATATTTTTAGCGGTCACTCTCACTTGATCACCCTGTATTTGGACTTTCACCTTTAATTTAGAGTCACGAATCGCGACTGTAATCTTTTTTGCCCGATCGGAACTAATCCCTGCTACTAGTGATATGACTTGTCTAACCGTACCACCGGAAGCTTTTTCAATTTTCCCAAATTCCATCACCTTTTGTGACAATCCTCGTTTAATAAACTTCATTTGAAGGATATCAATGACACTCTCTAACTTATAGTCGTCATCAGAGACTATTGTGATTTGAGCATCACCTGTTCGTTCTATTGAACTTTTTGAACCTTTAAAGTCGTATCTTGTCCCAATTTCCTTAACTGCCTGACTAATAGCATTGTCAACTTCCTGCATATTTACTTCCGAAACAATGTCAAAAGAATGCTCTTTTGCCATATTCATCATCCTTTCATTAAACATAAGTATAATTTTAACACAATCGCCCATCGATGTGTAATTTCAACAATGTATTGTTTCATTATCAATTTAAGACTATGTTTATACCGTAAAAAGAGCCATCTTAGTGATGACTCATTTTACGACGGAACGTCTATTGCTCGGGATTTCTTTGAAAATGAAAGGTTACCTTTTGATGCACAATATCTTGAGGAAATTCAAATGGTTCTTCATTTATAAACAATTGAACATTATTTGAAGCACCAAAGTTAAACTGGATCGTTTCTTCTTCTGAAAAATCAAACGTTAATGCTTTTCCTCCTTCAACATTCGCTGCATGAAACGTTTTTCCTTTACGATTATCAATCCCAATATAGCTCTTCCCCTGTAATTCAATCTTAAAAGCAAACTCGCTCGCGTTTACTAGTTCGTAGATCGTTTCATTTCCCTTGGTTTCCATGACAACCAATTCTTGTTGTGGTATGACCTCCTCAACAACTTCCTCGACAACTTCTTCCTCAGCCTCTTTTGGCTCTTCGGTTTCAGGGGTAAGCGCACTGTTATCTCTGCTACCCTCAACTGGAGCCTCTAGCTCAGTTTTTGGGAAACCCTCTTCTACTACAGCATTATCTTGTAGGAAATACCAAAATCCTACAAAAATTGAAATAATAAAAACAATGGCAACAACAGAAGGCAATAATGTTAAAAATCTTCGTGATTTTTTCATCCCCGCCGCTCGCTTACTTGGCACTCTAGGAGGGATTTCTGCAGCCTTTTTGTTTGAAGTAGGAAGTTCATTTGCATGCTCTTCAAAAACCATTTCAGGATCCATGCCAACAGCCTCGGCATAGCTTTTAACAAAGGCTCTTGCATAAAACTGTCCCGGCAACGTGTCAAGTTTCCCCTCTTCTATTGCTTGTAAATAACGTTTCTGGATCTTCGTAATACTTTGTAGTTCTTCTAGGGAAAGTTTTCGTTCTTCCCTCGCATTCTTAAGTCGAAGTCCTAATTCTGACAATGCTAACACCTACCAATTTTAACTAATATCAAATGAAGAAAAACCTGGGTCTATGACTTCATAGGTAATTGTTTCATCATGATTGTTTCTTAACTCTATTATGTAATCAAAATCCTCTAACGTATACTCTGTTTCTCTAACAAAAATATCTGGATGCTCAATAACCTTTGTTGAACTAAGTCTCATAATATCATTGACAAGCATTCGATGCTTTTCAGTTGCCCGCATCGTTGTAACAATACCATCAATTATGTAGATATTATTATCAGTAAGTTCATCATCAGCTAACTGACTACGAACTGTTTGCCTTAGAAGTGTTGAAGAAATAAACGACCATCGTTTATTAGCACAAACACTAGCAGCAACAATTGACTCTGTTTTGCCGACTCGCGGCATACCTCGTATTCCAATTAATTTATGGCCATCTTTCTTAAATAATTCAGCCATAAAGTCTACTAGAATTCCTAATTCATCACGAACAAAACGAAAAACTTTTTTTTCATCACTGTCTCTTTCAATAAAATGACCATGCCTAACCGCTAACCGATCTCTAAGCTTCGGCTCTCTTATTTTAGTCACCGAAATATTATCCATCGTATTCAAGATCATTGTCAGGCGCTGAATTTGTTCATCGTCCTCACTACGAATTAGCATTCCTCGTCTCATGTTGTCCACACCGTTAATGGTTACAATGTTTATTGACAGCATTCCAAGAAGTGAAGCAATATCACCTAATAAACCTGGACGATTTTTATGAATTTGATATTCAAGATACCACTCTTTTACAGGCATTGTTCAACTCCTTCTAACCATTCAATGGTCCTTAAATTAATGTAAGGATGATACAACTATACAAAATTCCTCTTTTTTCTATCATAATCCATTTTTTTTACGAATGAAAGTGATTTATTCTTATAACTCAAAACAAATGATTACTGCTTCATCTCTAATAAAAAGGGTGCTGCATAAGCAACACCCAAATGGCTTCATTACATACTTTGATTATTTTGAACTAGTTTAACCATCATATTTGCAATTGCATGTTGTTCCTCTTCAGAAGCAACATTCCAAAGGTCTCTTAATACTCGCTCTTGTTCGTTTTTAGGTTCAACCTGTTGCGCTAAGTACTCACCAACTTGATATGCTACATCATTTACAACTTGTTGGTTCATACCTTCTTGTTGTGCTTGCTGCAGGCGGTCGCCTAAAAAGCCCTTCCATTGTTCCCAATTATCTAATACAGACATTGTTGTCCCTCCTTGTAATGTACTTCGAGTTTATTTTGTCAAACCTAGGACAAAAATATACAGTAGGAACAACAAATTCACCATATGTTCATAATCCTTTTGTCATGTATGCCAAGCCCCATTAATACTAATGATTTGTCCATTAATATAAGAGGATTTTTCAGAAATGAGAAAAGACACGAGCTCTGCAACTTCTTCAGGCTTTCCTAGTCTCCCCATTGGAATTTCATCACATAAAGTTTTAAGTTCATCTTCACTAAAATGATCTAACATTGGAGTAACAATTGCTCCAGGGGCAACACCATTGACCGATATGCCACTCGGCGCGACTTCCTTTGCTAAAGCTTTTACAAATGTATTTAAACCACCTTTGACTGTAGAATAAACCACTTCGCATGAAGCGCCGGTAAGACCCCAAATAGAGGAAATGACGGCTATACTTCCTGCTTTATTTTTGATCATTGCTGGTAACAGCGCCTTTGTTAATAGTAACGGACTAGTTAGATGAAGGTGGATCATGGCTTCAATCTGTGCATCAGACATATCCGTAATCAACCCAACATAGCTGTTTCCACTGTTTAAGATCAACGTATCTATCGGTGTAGAAATGTTGTTAATTAGGGACACCACTCCTGATTTCTGGGACAAATCTGCTTGAACCTTCAAAGTTTTGAACTGTCCTAATTCTTCTCTTAATTGATCAATACTCTCTTCATTTTGATGATAATGCAAGTACAAGCTATAACCTTGATTTGCTAAAGCAATGGCTATTGCCCGACCAATTCCACCACTTGCACCTGTAACTAAAGCATATTTCACAGTTTCTCCTCTACCTCTACTTTTATTTTGGAAGAACTTGACAAACAGTCAGCATACCTAAGTCAAAGTGTTCTTTGGCTTTTTGAGCAAGCTCCTCCACCGTTAAGCTTTCCAATGTCTCAACAACATCAAATAAGTTCATCTCATTGAATTGGTAACGAGTAAACTGATTAGCAATATATTCTGGTGAATTTAGCGCTCTTAGAAAGGCTCCAATTTTTTTCTTAATTGCACGCTGAACAGCTTTTTCTTCTAATGGCTTTTCAGTAAACGATTGAACCATTTCCTTTAGTGTAACAACTAATTGCTCTGGATCTTTTGTGTCTCCACCGATAATTGAAAAACCGAAGCCTTTTTCGGCAGAGTAATCGAAAGAAAATGAGTCATCAATCAAACCTTGATTGTACAATGTTTCATAATTACTAGAACTTTGACCTAACATTAAATCAAGGAGGATATTAATGCTTAACTCATGCTTTAATAATTCTTTGCCTTGTTTTGTTTGCTCTTTCTCCTTAAAGCCAACTAGGCATTTTGGTGTGTGTACTGACATTTTTAATACTTCCTGTTGTTTGGCAATTGTCGCTGGTTCCTCTTCAAAAATTCGTTCAATTGATTGCATTTCTTTAAATGATTTTTTACTCTGATTATCTTTTACTAATTGTAATATCCTCTCAGGTTCAATAGATCCTACAACAAATAAAACCATGTTTTTCGGATGATAGAAGGTTTCATAACAAGTATAGAGTAAATCTTTTGTAATTTTATCAATGGACGGAATCGTACCAGCAATGTCAATCTTCACAGGATGATTATGAAACATGTTTTCAATAACGCCAAAATATACTCGCCAATCAGGATTATCGTCGTACATCGTGATTTCCTGCCCAATAATGCCCTTTTCTTTTTCTACACTTTCTTCTGTAAAATACGGGTGTTGAACAAAATCAAGAAGTGTTTCTAAATTTTTCTCGACTTCAGATGTACTAGAAAACAAGTAAGCGGTACGTGTAAAGCTAGTAAATGCATTTGCTGATGCGCCTTGTTTGCTAAATAATTGAAATACATCTCCATCTTCGTCCTCAAACATTTTATGCTCAAGGAAATGGGCAATCCCGTCTGGAACCTTAATCGGGGCATTTCCATCTATTGGAATAAAATGATTGTCAACAGAACCATACTTTGTTGTAAAGGTTGCATAGGTTTTGTTTGCGCCCTCTTTTGGCAGAATATAAACCTCAAGTCCATTTTCAAGGGTTTCATGATATAGAGTTTCATTTAGCTGTTCAAAAATAATTTGCTTCATTACTCTTCCCCCTTTCCTTTTAAAAAGTAAATGGTATCGAGTTGGACCTTTTGACCGACTTTAATCATATCTTCTTTGGTAACTCGATCAATGCCTGTGAGCCAATCCTCAATCGTTCGTTTTTTATTTGCAACGGCATTATGGTGAAGCAATTCTACGTACCCTCTAGCTACGTCGACAGTTTCTAGTATTTGATTTTTCAAAACCGCCTTTGTTTGCTCAATTTCTTGATCATTAAAGTCCCCATTTTGCATGTTTTTCAACTGCTCTTTAATAATCGAAACAGCCTTATCGTAATTGCTAAATTCAATTCCTGACATTACCATCAAAATCCCTTTATGACTTTCATAACGGGATGACGCATAATATGCCAAGCTAGCTTTTTCACGGACATTGATAAACAGCTTAGAATGTGAGAAACCACCAAATAGACCGTTAAACATTTGCATCGCAAAATAGTCATCATCTTGAAAAGTGGTACCGGTCCGGAAACCAATATGCAATTTGCCCTGTTTGATATCTTGTTCCTCGAAGATCTCTCTTTCTTTATCGACAATCTTTTGCTTACTTACCTCGGCATTCTTTACAGACCGAGAAAGTCGTTCACTTGGAAAGAGAAAATATTTTTCAACAAGCTGCGAAATGGTTTCTGTTTGTACATCTCCAACGAGATACAAGTCCATTTCGTCATTGACTAGCATTGTTTTGTATTCTTCAAAAAGTTGTTGCGGTGTTACTGCACTGATTTCATCTTCATAGCCCCATACTGAGAGTCCGTATGCTTCATCTTTACACATTTCTTCGGTTACCCTCATATTTGCATAACGAATTTTATCGTCAAAGATCGATTGAATTCGTTGACTTAAGTTACGTTTTTCGTTGGCAACAATAGAACTTTCAAACCCATCGCCTTCTTTCGTGGGCTTTAAAAGAATTTCTGCCAACAGCTTAATTGCCTCCTCTAATAACGGTGTTTTATCTTTTAAATAGTTCTCATTTGCAACTTCCATTCGAAAAGATAATATTTGATTTTCACCTTTTTTGCTAACATCTACACTAAGAGTTGCACCATATAATTCATCTAAATAACTTCTAATTTCTATCCTCGTTGGAAATGATTCTGTCCCGCTCTGCAAAATATAGGGTAACAAAGCCCGTTTTGTCACCGTTTCTCGTTCAAGCGGTGTACGAATATGTAAGACGATCGTATTCGTTTTATATTTATTAGTCTCAATCACGTGAAGGTTTAAACCATTCACGTTTAGCTCATTTACTTGTGTCTTCAAAACAATATCACTCCTTTTTTTCCCATTTTTGATTAATATGTCCTTTATTATACCTTAGTTACAAAAAAGAGACCATTTTAGCGGTCTCTTCTCTAGTTTATACTCTTTTTCGTAATACATGAAATTTAAATTTGTCAGATCTAAAGTAATTTATTGAATAAAGAATTGGTCTTTCACGCTCGTCAAAATGCATCTGTTTAAGAACTAATAAGGAAGTCTCTGGCTCACAATGTAAGATCTCCGATACCTTTTCATGAAAACCTATGGGTTCTATTTTCGTGAGCGCGTAAGAAATCATCGTTCCCTCTTTTTCGAGGCTATCAAAAATTGATTGGGCTTCGTGAGAGCTGTAGTTTGGTAAGTACTGCTTTGGGATTTTATCTAAACAATAGACAACTGGTTCGTCATCGGCAGTGCGGACACGTTCAACGACAATCAGATCTTCAAAGTCAAGATCAAACTTTTCCATATCGTCACTTGTGGCTTTTTTAATATTGGAAGACAAAAAGATCGTTCCAGGTTTTTGATTGCCACGTCTAATCATTTCCGTTATACTAAAAAGCTCTTCAATTCCCGAAGAAAATAAAGGTTTACTACAGATAAATGTACCTACACCATGCCGTCTCATAATGACGCCCTCATCTTCTAGAATTCGTAACGCTTCCCTTAAAGTTGCCCTACTTATTCCCAATTGCTTGGATAATTCAAATTCAGATGGAAGGCGTTCACCAGCTTCATACACACCTGTTTCTATATCATTTTTTAATTTATCAATTACTTGTAAATATAATGGCCTTTGATCAGCTTTTATCACAACTCTTCCCCCTATAAGACGTGTAACTAGTTTATCTACATCTTTAAGATATTTTCCTTATTAGTGTTACAAACTAATAAAATTATATGTTTTATCCAGATGAAACATCTTCTTCAACTTTTTTCGAGACAAGGACTTCTCTGGGCTTACTTCCCTCATATGGTCCAACAATGCCTCTTGCTTCCATCTCATCAATTAGTCTAGCTGCTCTAGTGTAACCAATTCGAAAACGTCTTTGCAACATAGAAACGGATGCCGTATTCATTTCGATTACTAGGTCGACTGCTGACTCATACAATTCATCTGAAACTTCACTTGTCACTTGTTCTTCATCTTTTGTCATCATTTCTTCTTGGTATTGTGCCTTTTGTTGGGCTATAACAAAATTGACCACATTTTCAACTTCTTCATCTGAAAGAAATGCTCCTTGAACACGGACAGGCTTGGAAGCCCCAACAGGTAAAAATAGCATATCACCTCTACCTAAAAGCTTCTCGGCACCACCCATGTCTAAAATCGTTCTGGAATCTGTTTGAGAGGATACTCCAAAAGCGATACGCGAAGGAATGTTTGCCTTAATTACCCCAGTAATAACGTCTACGGATGGACGTTGTGTAGCAATAATTAAATGAATACCAGCTGCTCGAGCCATTTGCGCAAGTCTCGTGATACTATCTTCTACATCGCTTGATGCTACCATCATCAAATCCGCTAACTCATCAACGATAACAACGATATAAGGCAATGTAGGCTGTTTGGCATCACTTTTATCATTCTGATTGACGATTAACGTATTGTACCCTTCAATATTCCTTGTACCAGTGTGAGCAAAAAGTTCGTACCTTCTCTCCATTTCATTGACGACCTTTTTCAAGGCCTGTGAAGCTTTCTTCGGCTCGGTTACGACTGGTGACAATAAGTGAGGAATTCCATTATATACATTTAACTCAACCATTTTAGGATCAATCATCATTAATTTCACTTCGTGTGGCTTAGCTCTCATTAAGATACTAACGATAATCCCATTAATACAAACACTTTTTCCACTACCTGTAGCACCAGCGACCAAAAGATGTGGCATTTTATTTAGCTCAGCCAAGACAGGATCTCCTGAAATATCTCTTCCTAAACCGATTAATAGTTTGGAAGCATCTGGATAAGCGGCTGTAGCTTCTAACACTTCCTTTAGAGTAACAATTGCTACCTCCTGATTTGGAACTTCGATACCGATGGCTGATTTACCCGGAATTGGTGCTTCAATACGAATGTCCTTCGCAGCAAGAGCTAATGCCAAATCATCTGCTAGATTCACAATCTTGCTTACTTTTACCCCGATGTTGGGATACACCTCATACTTCGTTACTGCAGGTCCTAAATGAACCTTTGATACTTTTGCTTTCACCCCAAAACTCTCTAATGTTTGCTCCAATTTCTTTGCATTGGCAGATATATGTTGTCGTTCTTGAAATTGATTGTTTTTCTTTGGGTTATTAAGTAACTCTAAACCAGGCACAAGGTAATTCTCATTTTCTTGAACCGCAACCACACCGGTAGGTTCTATGTTGATATCAATGCTTTCGTCTACATCTGTTTCTTCAGTTACTACATCAGTTTGAGGCTTGGTGATCTCCTTGTTTTCGTAAGCTTTACTAGCAAAATCATAGATAATAGGTTCGGGTTGTGGCGTAACTTCGGAACTTGTTGTTTCTGTTTCTGCACTTACAATGACAACTGCTTCTTTCTGCGCTATTTGCTTTTTCTTTTCTTCCCATTTATTCAAAAATTGTTGTTTCACTTGGCTAGCGTATTGTTTAAAATGTTGGAACACTTTTCTAAAAATTGTACCCAGTTGAGTGATAAAACCTAAAAATAGGTCTGTAAACGACTTACCAGTGATTAGTATAATTGCAGTAATAATCAAAAATAGTGAAAAAACGACTGTTCCACTTGAAGCAAATAAAAAATGTGAAATAGCAAAACCGATGGCACCAATCATGCCACCACCTAAATCGTTAATGGCAACTTCACCTTGAATTTGTAGCCAGTATAACTCCCATGTATTTCTGATAACAGAACCATCAATAAAGTCACCTTGTTTCGAGAATAGATCGAACAAGCGAATATGGCTTAATAATACAATGGAAAATACCAACAAATAAACACCGATTAATCTTCTAGTAAAAAAGCTTGGTACCCTTCGTTTAATCATTAAATAAAGTGACGTTACAAATAAACCAATGGTAAGCGCTACATGCCATTCACCTAGGAAAAACCGAAATAAATGAGTTAGGCCTTGTCCAACACTACCTAGTCTAGCAAAAGCAACCGAGGCTAAAACAATAAGGAATAAACCTACGAGTTCAAAACTTAGCTGTCTTTTCCACTCTACTTTTTTTTGCTTTTTTCTTGTGGCCATTGTTTCACCTCTATCATTAAAATCTATGAAAACAAACCTAACTTACTTATCTCATGAGGTAAGTAAGAAGAAGCAGCCGAAGAAAAAAACGGCTGCTTTTTGTGTTTGTAATTGCTACTTTTTTCTTAGGTATGCTTATTATACCATAATAACAACTCGAAAAACTATATAAATGATTTAGTTAGAATAATGTAATCATTTTTCCTGGTGAATAATTATCATTGAGGAATGCATTTGGATCTGTACTTAATAAGCGAACGACTCTGAACTCCTTCATCGACACTTGCTCTAAGACCAACTGTCCTTCCTGAATATCAACAGTAATTTGATTTTGAACTGATTGATCCTCAGGATAGATTAATTCATGAGGAACAGGTGTATACAATATCATTGCATCAACTCCCCACTTTGACTAGCTCGTCTTTGTTCAATAAGTTCATTTAACTTACTAATGGCTTTGCCAATACCACCGACCTCATTTATGATGCCGTATTCGACTGCGTCTGGGCCCACAACATTTGTACCAATGTCTCTAGTAAGGTTTCCTTTTGAGAACATTAATTCCTTAAACTTCTCCTCTGTAATGGTAGAATGACGTGTAACAAATTTAATTACACGTTCCTGCATTTTGTCTAGATATTCAAATGTTTGTGGAACCCCTATAACCAATCCAGTTAATCGCACCGGATGAATCGTCATTGTTGCTGTTTCTGCTATGTAGCTGTAATTAGAAGCTACAGCGATTGGTACCCCAATCGAATGACCTCCACCTAAAACTAATGTCACTGTCGGTTTAGACATTGACGCAATCATTTCAGCTAATGCAAGACCTGCCTCTACATCCCCACCAACTGTATTTAAGATGACAAGCATCCCTTCTAATTTTTGATTTTGTTCAGCAGCAACTAACTGTGGAATGATATGCTCATACTTTGTTGTTTTATTTTGTGGTGGCAGCTGCATATGCCCTTCTATTTGCCCGATAATAGTTACAACATGTATATTTGATTGTTCCATTTGAGGTACATTCGTTTGTCCTAATTGTTGAATTTTTTCTACAATGCTCGATTGCTTTTCCTTTTGTTCATCAGGTTGTGTTTCAGCTTTTTGATAATCCATAAGTATCCTCCTCTAATTAAGCTACTAGTAGTATGAGGAGAGTGAGGACGATTTATGAATGATTGTTTACTTTTTAAATTAATGAAGTCTAATTTTCGAACATTTTATCGTTTCTCAAGCCAGATCGCTCCTACACTTCACTAGTGTTTCAGGGGATCATTTTAACTAAGGAATAAACAAATACTTAGTTATAGACGACGGAGTTTTTTGAATGACCAACATACTTTTAAAAAAAATAGTTGCTACCCCATTAGAGCAACAACTATCGGCAAACTGTTATTTATACTTCCATAATAATTGGTAGGATCATTGGTCTTCGTCGAGTTTTTTCAAAAAGATAGCGACTTAATGCATCCCTAATATTACTCTTTAAAGAAGACCATTCATTTACATTTTCAACCATACATTTTGTCAATGTTTCAGTAACCAAATTACTGGCATCTTCTAATAGCTGTTCACTTTCTCTTACGTAAACAAAGCCTCTAGAAATGATGTCTGGCCCTGAGATAATTGCGTTATTTGCCTTATTCAAGGTGACGACCACTACTAGAATACCGTCTTTTGATAGTAGCCTGCGATCACGAAGGACAATATTACCGACGTCACCTACACCAATTCCGTCAATGAGAACATTCCCTGAGGTAACTTTCCCACTAAGTCTTGCTTCACCAGCAACAAACTCAACTACTTCCCCTTTTTCAAGTAAAAAGATATGATCTTGTTTTACCCCACAAGTCTTCGCTATTTTACTATGAACATGCTGCATGCGGAATTCGCCGTGGATTGGAAGAAAATATTTAGGTTTCATTAGGTTAAGCATCAGTTTCAACTCTTCTTGATACCCATGTCCTGATGTATGAACTTGTTTTTGTCCGAAAATGACATCTGCACCAGTACGGAACAGTAAGTCAACAATTTTAGTAACCGACTTCTCATTTCCAGGAATCGGTGTGGCTGAAATAATGATTGTATCGGTTGATTTAATTGTGATTTGTTTATGTGCACCTTTAGCCATTCTTGAAAGAGCTGACATAGGCTCGCCTTGGCTTCCAGTTGTTAGGATTGTGATTTCATCATCCATGTACTTATCAACATCTTCTATATTAATAAGTGTGTTTTGATCTACATGTAAGTAGCCTAAATCCATCGCAATTGAAACAATTTTTTCCATACTACGACCCGAAACGGTTACTTTTCGGTTTGTTTTTTGAGCTGCATGAATTACCTGTTGTACACGATGTACATTTGATGCAAAAGTAGCAACGATAATTCTCCCTTTTGCCGCGAAGAAAGCCTCTAAGATCCCTTGTCCAACTACACTTTCTGACTTCGATACCCCAGGTCGTTCGGCATTCGTACTATCGGACAATAAACATAATACGCCATTTTCTCCAATTGTAGCCATTTTTCCAATATCTGAGTAAACACCATCTACAGGGTTTTGATCAAATTTAAAATCTCCTGTGTGAACAATCGCACCCTGAGGTGTTTCAATACATACGCCAACAGAATCCGGAATGCTGTGATTAGTCCTAAAGAAATTCACTGTTGTCGTACCTATTTTCAATTTCGATTTACCGTCAATTAGACGTAGTTCCACACTTTTATCTAACCCTTTTTCAGAAAGTTTTTCCCTAACAATGCCAAGTGTCAACTTTGTTCCATAGACAGGAACATTGAGCTTTTTGATGATAAAAGGAAGAGCTCCAATATGGTCTTCATGACCGTGAGTCAGAATAATTCCTCTAACATTTTGCAGGTTTTCCTCTAAATACGAAATATCAGGTATAACAATATCGACACCTAGCATTTCATCATCTGGGAACATTAAGCCTGCATCGATGACAATGATGTCTTCCTCAACCTCTACTACGTACATGTTCTTACCTATCTCACCGACACCGCCCAAGGCAAAAACGCGTACTTTCTCCTCATCTTGCTTTATCAACGTCATTTGTTCCTCCCATATTAAATTTTCATTTACTATAGCCCCGAACTAATCACTTGTTTGTAGTATAACTTATTCTTTTGATTAAGGACAAGAAGATTTGCGTAGAATTGGAAAAATTTTATTTTTTCTATTGCTCTTAGAAATGAAAAAGCCTTTAATCCTAAAGGATCAAGGCTCATTTATTTCGGTTTTGACGATCACTGTATTTATAAGGTTTTGATCAAAACGTTTACTTCATCTTCTGATAAGGGTACGAGAGGCAATCGAACATCCCCGACTTCTACTCCCTTTATCCGAAGAGCTGCTTTAACTGGGCTAGGATTCGGGGCCATAAAAAGTGCTTTCATGGTCGGTAAAAGTCTTTGGTGCGTCATTGCAGCCTCTTGATAGTTTCCAGCAAAGAACGCCTGAATCATTTGCTGCATGTCAATACCTACAATATGTGAAGCCACTGATACAACACCATTTCCCCCAACAGCCAAAACAGGTAGTGTGAAACTATCATCTCCACTGTACACAAGGAAATCATCAGGAGTACTAGAGATAATTTCTGTAATTTGGTCTAGATTACCACTAGCCTCTTTCATAGCCACTACGTTAGTAATTTGTGAAAGCTCCTGCACTAACGATACTGACATATTAACAGTTGAACGCCCCGGAATATTGTATAGCATAATGGGTAACTGAGTGCTAGTTGCGATTGCCTTAAAGTGTTCATACATACCTTTTTGAGAAGGTTTATTGTAGTACGGTGCAACAAGCATAATTCCATCCACTCCAAGACTTTCTGCTTGCTTCGTTAATTCGATTGAATTGGCTGTACTGTTGCTTCCGGTCCCTGCTATGACAGGAATTCTACCAGCTACTGTTTTTACTGTATGATCAAATAAGGCAACCTTTTCACTAGTAGATAATGTAGGGGATTCTCCTGTTGTACCAGCCACGACTAACGCATCCGATCCGTTATTAATAAGATGCTCAATCAAAACTGTTGTTCTCGCATAATCAATTTGGCCATTACGATCGAAAGGTGTTACCATCGCAGTAACCACTTGCCCAAAATTCACGTCTTTCACCCTTTCATTACCATTACTTACTCATACTGCATTATATTCAACTAATCCGCTTCTGCCATTAAACGTTTAAGAAAAGTTTCAAGTTTAGTTAATTTGATCGAGCTTAAAAATTCTGTGTAGTGTATTCACTGCTTTTACTTTATCTTCTTCCTTGACCAAAACCCAAATCGTTGTATGAGAATCGGCGGATTGTAAAATAGAAATGTTTTCTTCTGCTAATCCTCCAACTATTTTTGCAGTCACACCAGGGACTCCTGTCATACCCGCTCCAATGGCCGATACTTTTGCACAGTTTCTCGTCACAATTGGCTCGTAGCCCATTTCTTGCAGCAATTCAACAGCTTTCGACGTATTCTCATCACTAACCGTATAGACGACTCCCATTAAGTTGATATTTATAAAATCAACACTAATACCTTCGTTCGCCATGGCTTTGAAAACTTGTGCCTGAAGATTATAGTCTCCCTCTTTTGCTAAAACTTTGATTTGGGTAACATTAGAAACATAAGCAATACCAGTAATTAATCGCTCTTCTACGTCCATCCCTGCTGTGTTTCTAGATCCAGCCGTTACTAGTGTACCCTCTAAGTTAGAGAATGTTGAACGAATTTTTATAGGCACCTTTGCATTCATTGCTATTTCAACGGCTCTCGGATGAATAACCTTTGCACCTTGATAAGCCATATTACAAATTTCATTATAGGTAACCGTTGAGATCGGTTTCGCATCCTCAACGATTCGTGGATCCGCTGTCATTAGTCCTTCTACATCGGTGAAAATATCAACCCATTCTGCTTGGATAGCAGCACCGAGGGCAGTAGCTGAGGTATCACTCCCCCCTCTTCCTAATGTTGTTAGCTCTCCACTTTCAGAGATCCCTTGAAACCCAGTGACAACTACACAATCAACCTCAGATAATTTATGCAATAGCTTCTCACAATCCATCTCAATGATCTTGGCGTTAGAAAAGTCTTCGTTCGTTCGAAAGCCTGCTTGCGCTCCGGTCATCGCCATTGCTTTAAGATTATGGCTAGCTAGCAAATCACAAAAAACAATGGACGAAATTAACTCACCACAAGACATTAATAAGTCTAGCTCACGTTTTGCTACACGAGTATGACTAGGCCCACCTACTAAACTTAATAGTGTGTCTGTGGCATAGGGATCTCCCTTTCTACCTATGGCTGAAACAACTACAACCACTTTATAACCATCTTTAACTGCAGCTAATACATGTTGCGCAGCTTGAAGTCGAGATTCTTCATTTTTAAGTGAGGTACCACCAAATTTTTGAACAATAACCTTCATAATTCACCTCTTCATTGTATACTGATAATTTTTCAACTTAAAATAGGCTGATTTAAAAGGGCCTCCCCCTTCAAAAAGATAAACTGGTTGTTTATCAATTTACCATTCGCTGTTGGGGTTGCTGCACACTTTTAAAATCAGCCTTCATGCATAAAGGGTTCTTATTTTAATAAGCCTAGTTTTACTAAGCTTTCTGAAATTTGAACTGAATTCCAAGCTGCTCCTTTTAAAAGGTTGTCAGACACAACCCACATATGGAAGCCTCTATCATTATCAAGATCTTGACGAATTCTACCTACAAACACATCATTCTTATTTACAGAATTGATCGGCATTGGATAAACTTGATTGTGAATATCATCCTCAAGTACAACACCCGGAGCTTCTGTGAACATTTCCTTAAGTTCGGAAACTGTAAGTCCTGCTTGTTCTGTTTCCAAGAATACCGATTCTGAATGGCCAGTATCTACTGGTATTCTTACGCAAGTTGCAGCAACATGTAAATCAGGCATATGCATGATTTTCTTTGTTTCATTAATCATCTTCATTTCTTCGAAAGTAAAGCCATTCTCTTGAAACTTATCAATTTGTGGAATCGCATTGAAAGCAATTGGGTAATGCTTTTCATCACTGCCGCAAGGTAATATTTCTGGAGTGAATTCTTCACCAGCTAAAACTGCTGCTGTTTGGTCTTTCATTTCTTTAATTGCCATTGCTCCAGCTCCACTTACTGCCTGGTATGTGGAAACGATAACTTTTTTCAATCCATACTTTTTGCGAATTGGTTCTAATGCTACAACCATCTGAATTGTTGAACAGTTTGGATTTGCAATAATTCCATTATGTTTGTGCAAGTCAGCCTCATTTACTTCTGGAACAACAAGTGGAATTTCTGGGTCCATTCGAAAAGCACTTGTATTATCAACTACGATTGCACCTCTTCGTACAGCCTCTGGCGCTAATGCCTTCGAAACTGATCCGCCCGCACTAAATAAAGCAAGCTGAACACCTTCAAAGCTCTCTGGAGTAGCTTCTTGAATTACTACTTCCTCACCTTTAAAAGTAAGAGTCTTTCCTGCTGAACGTTTTGATGAAAGTAATGTAAGTTTTGAGATAGGGAAATTTCTTTCTGCTAAGGTTTTTAGCATTTGTTCACCTACTGCTCCTGTTGCTCCAACTACCGCCACATGAAATCCTGTTTCCAATGCCAAGTGAATACCCTCCTTATATTTAGAGAATTTAGACAGCCGATAAGGCTATTGCCTAAATTTAAAATACTATCATTTGGATTTTTGATAGTATTTCTCTGTTAACGCCAAATAGTTCAAATTAGAAAACACGGCTCTTCACTAGGCAACTACCGTAGCCTAGGAAAGCCTTGTCTTCTACCATTGTCAGAGCCCATACAATTTAACCTATTAAAAGGATGTGGAAAAGATGACTCTTCGACAAACAACGTAAGATCAATTTCGCCAGATCCACGTTACCATTCCTACTATTCTATTAGATCCGCTAACAGTTTTTTTACCCATACATATGGAATATATCTTAACATAAACTGAGGCAATTGAAAACGGATAGTTGACAGTGCTTAATGACTTAGTTTTCGTCTTTATATCTCTCCACAAGGACTGGTTGAAATTGTTTCCCCTCTAAAGCTGCCTCAACCGTGTCTTGGAGAGCACTCATCCTTGCAACAAGAGAGTTTGGCTTTTTAAACGGATCATCTTGACCGTATGGAATAAAATAAATATTTTTCGTTGCCATTAATTTCATCAAATTCATGCCATTTAAGCCCAACGCGTCGTTTGTACTAATTCCTAGAACCACCGGTTTCAAATTCCGTAACGTCGCCTTGGCAGCCATTAAAACTGGTGAATCTGTTAACGCATTGGCAAACTTACTCGTTGAGTTGCCTGTTAACGGTGCGATGACCATACAATCGAGAGGGGTTTTCGGTCCAAAAGGCTCTGCTTTCACAATCGAGTCAACGATCTCTTCGTCGGTAATCTCTTTTATCTGTCTTAACCAATCTTCACTTTCACCAAACTTTGTATCTGTTGATTTTACTGTATGAGTAACAAAAGGGGTTACTTTTGCGCCTGCATCAACCAATTTTTTCATTTCTGGTAGCACCGCACTATAGGTACAATGCGAGCCAGTTAAACCAAATCCAATATGTTTCCCTTTTAGTTTCATAATTGTTCCTCCTCAGTGATGTTATGGTCTTCTAGCAGCAATTTGGAAAGAACATTTGCGATAATTTGCCCAGCTGTTTTCGGAGCAACGATACCTGGTAGACCAGGAGCTAGCATTGCCTTAATTCCTCGTTTTTCTGCATAACGGAAGTCTGTTCCTCCTGGTTTTGATGCTAAGTCAACAATAAATGCCCTTGTTGGCATCTTTGATAATATGGTAGGAGTTAACACCCTTGCAGGTATGGTATTAATGCACACATCTACATTGTGAACCTCTTTTGCAAGTTGTGACAACTCAATTGGTTGAAATCCCATTTCGTATATCCTTGCGAGTAGATCACTTTCTAGCGCTGCTACTTTGACATTTGCTCCTAAGGCATGAAAGGCTCTTGCCACTGTCATGCCAACTCTTCCAAATCCTAAGATAACCACATTAGATTGATGGATGGTGATGTCTGTGTTTTGAATAACCATCATCAATGTTCCTTCCATTGTCGGGATTGAGTTGTATATAGCTACATCATTCCGTTCAAACAGTTCAACGAGCTTTCGATTTGTATCTTGAATGAGTTTCTTTAAATATTGATTACTAATACCAGAAAATATAATACAATGCTCTGGAGTTGCTTTTAGGTGGTCTTCCTTTAATACAATTTTCTCATTCGAAAAGATTGTTTCAACTTCCCCTTCTAAACTAGTACCACTGACCGGTAGTACTATGGCCTCCACAGTAGTAAATTCAACTTGACCTAACTGCACTTTTGTAGCACCGACAAAACCTTCGTCAAGCTGATCAAATCCAATAAGTGAAATCTTTGCATCAAGTTCTATGAGCTTGCGAATCACTTCAAGTTGTCTTGCATCTCCACCAATAACCGCAACATGTTTCCCTGTTAACATTGTTCCTCCCCTTTCTCACTGTTGTTTCGCTGTTAAACGTTACAGGGGAATACTCCTTTTTCATTCAAAATCATACTATGTATTAACCCACAAAACTGTGAATGCTAGGTAAAAGTATTCTATAAAAACAAAAAAAAGCCATGCTAGGCATGACTTTTTAGCTACTTATCTTTTTCTTTATCAACATCTATGATAATCATGTCTGCGCCTATTTTCACAATTTGACGCCAGTATACGACCACTTCTTTTTCCTTCTTACCAAGGCCAAACCATTTCATTGAGGGAATAATAAATGACTCAATTTTGCCCGTTTCCTCGTCGATGACAAGGTCTGTTTGACCTAAAATTCCCAATCGCTCTCCCTTATCATAATCAATAATTTCTTTTCCACTAATTTCACTCAATCTCATGACCGTTCCCCCTTAAGCTTTCGTTACTTCATTTTTATGTGGACAAAAAAAAAAAATACCAACAGACCGTTGGTATTTTTTCATATTACTTCAAGTGCTTCGGTAGTTCACCATCTGGACTAATCAACGCAACTGAATAGGCGTTTGAAAAAATGTCTGAGCTTAATCGATTTACATTGTTCAAAGATACACTGTTAATTTCCTCTATTGTTTCATCAAGTGAACGATGGCGTTTTAACAGTAATTCATTTTTTCCATTACGACTCATCCGACTATTGGTACTTTCAAGGCTGAGCATTAAGTTACCTTTTAATTGCTCTTTGCCTTTTGTTAATTCTTTTTCGGTAATACCATTATTAGAGATGCTATTTAAGGTGGCCATAATTGTGTCATAAAGTTCATCGAGTTGATGTGGGGCAGTACCGCTATATACGGTTAGCATCCCGTTATCATGGTATGAAGAATGATAAGAAAAAACAGAATAAGCCAAGCCTTTCTTTTCCCTTACTTCTTGGAAAAGTCGACTACTCATACTTCCGCCTAAAATATTGTTCAATAAGACAAGGCTGAAAATATCTTCATGTCCGATGGGAAGGCCATTGAAGCCCAAACATAGGTGAGCCTGCTCGGTTTCTTTTTTCCTCACTAGTTTTTCAGCCAAAAACACTGGAGTGATATACTCTCGCTGTTTCTTGCTGTTTTGTACACCCTTAAAGATTTCTTCTACTTGCTTAATAAAGTCTTCGTCTACATTTCCGGCAATAGAGATTACGACATTTTCTGCCGTATATTGGTCATCCATATACTCTCTTAACGTCTGATCTGTAAATGATTGTAGTGTATCTTGAGTCCCTAATATTGGATAACCTAAAGAGTGGCTACCGAAACTGGCTTGGGCTAACAAATCATGGACGATATCATCTGGTGCATCATCGTACATTTTTATTTCTTCTAGAACCACATTTTTTTCTTTTTCAAGTTCAGTTTTCTCAAAAAGTGAATGAAAAAACATATCAGATAATACATCTAAGGCAATATTAGCGTGATCATCTAGCACTTTCGCATAATAGCAAGTATATTCCTTAGATGTAAAGGCATTTACTTGGCCACCAATTCCATCAAAAGCTTCAGCTATTTCTTGAGCAGACCGCGTTTTCGTCCCTTTAAAGAACATATGTTCTAAAAAATGTGAGACACCATTTACCTTAGTCGATTCAAACCGAGACCCCGTCCCAATCCAAATCCCAATGGAAACGGACCTTACCGTAGGAATTTTCTCTAAAACAATTCGTAAACCATTTGGAGTTTCAAACTTCTGTATCAAATAAATTTCCTCCTATATTGTATCAATATGACTCTAAAGATTCATTTGGAACACCAATCCTCTCCTCACTTAGGAGATTAGACACCGTACTAATTTGATATCCCTTAGCTTTTATACCCGTAATCAATTGCTCTAGTCCACCAGTACTACTAGCTGTCGGATGCATTAAAACCATTGAACCTGGCTCAATTTTTTGCAAAACTCGTTCCGCCATTGCATATGGTTCTGGATTACGCCAATCAACCGTATCAACTGTCCATAGGATCGTGTACATATCCATGCTTTTTGCGATGTCTACAACATCTTGACGAAAGCTTCCACTTGGAGGTGCAAACCACTTTGGTGCTACTTCTAAAGTAGCATTGATAATTTCATTTGTTTTCTTAATTTCTTCTGTAATCCTCGCGTTCGTAATTTTTTTCATATCAGGATGAGAATAAGCATGATTGCCAATTTCATGGCCTTCGTCCAAAATCATTTTCGCTAAACTCGGATTATTTTTTGTCCATGAGCCATCTAAAAAAAATGTCGCTTTAACGTTATGGGCATTCATGATCTTTAACATTGTTGGAATATACTCATTTCCCCAAGCAACATTAACAAGAAAACTAACCATATGTTTCTCAGGATTGCCTCGATAAATTGGAGAAGGTGGTAGGTCACTTAAATGAACCTCTGGTGGGACCTGTTTGTACACTACCTTATTTTCCAAGAACTGCCCCTCTTTTCGCATTTTCTCATAGGAGGCATCAATATCAACCTCTAGACCATTTAGCCCAGGAATTGCCTTCCAAACTTTATCAACGATTGCATTAATTGCTGGCTGACTATGTTCCTCAGCAAAATGTTCTAGGTCTATATAAAGAGGGTCATGAAAATTAGATACAGCAATACTTTCCCTCTTAATATCTTGTATGTAATTAGACGTATACGGATTTTGAATTGAGCCAATTGACAAAATCATTATAATAAAAAAAGTGCATACTTGTAAAATAAACTTCTTTACCATTAACTGTCCCCCCTTGTACTAAAAAATATGCAAAGGATGGACGAGGTAGAACAATTCTAATGTAGAATGTAGAATGTAAAATGTAGGATTTTACATTCTACATTTTACATTACAAAAGAAAGAGACTGGCTAAAGCCCCAGCCTCTTCATTTAATTTTCTTGTTGCTGTTCTTTTAACACAGCTTTCCTTGATAAGTTCACTCTTCCTTGATTATCAACCTCTGTAACTTTCACAAGAATTTCATCACCAATGGAAACTACGTCCTCAACTTTATTGACTCGTTCTTCAGCAAGTTGCGAAATGTGAACAAGACCATCTTTTCCTTTAAAGATCTCTACAAAAGCACCGAATTTTTCAATTCGCTTGACTGTACCTAAATAGGTCTGACCAACTTCAACCTCACGAACAATATCTTCAATGATTTGTTTAGCTCTTTCGTTCATCTCTTGGTTCGTTGAAGCAATAAATACCGTACCATCTTGTTCAATGTCAATTTTTACGCCAGTTTCTTCAATAATTTTATTAATGACTTTACCACTTGGCCCAATGACATCACGGATCTTATCCGGATTAATTGCTAACATCAAGATCTTAGGTGCATACTCAGAAAGTTGAGCTTTAGGTTCGCTAATGGCTTCTAACATATTATTTAAAATATGAAGACGACCTTGTCTTGCTTGCTCTAATGCTTCCTCTAAGATAGGACGATTAATACCAGAAATCTTAATATCCATTTGTAAGGCTGTAATTCCATCTTTTGTTCCAGCAACTTTAAAGTCCATATCACCTAAGTGGTCTTCCATACCTTGGATATCTGTTAGAACCGTATAATCTTCACCTTCTGCGATTAGTCCCATTGCAATTCCGGCAACCGGAGCTTTAATTGGCACACCTGCAGCCATCATTGCTAATGTACTAGCGCAAATACTTGCTTGAGATGTTGACCCGTTTGATTCAAGTACCTCTGAAACTAACCGAATCGTATAAGGGAAGGTTTTCTCAGAAGGAATAATTGGTTCTAATGCGCGCTCACCAAGGGCACCATGACCAATCTCTCTTCGACCTGGCCCTCTAATAGGTCCAGTTTCCCCAACACTAAATTGCGGGAAGTTGTAGTGATGCATAAATCGTTTCGACTCTTCTATTCCTAAACCGTCTAAAATTTGTACATCGCCTAACGCTCCGAGTGTACAAACACTTAAGGCTTGTGTTTGTCCACGAGTAAAGAGTCCAGATCCATGAGTCCTTGGTAAGATATCAATTTTAGAAGTTAATGTACGAATTTCATCGATAGCTCGTCCATCAGGGCGAACTTTTTCTTTCGTTATTAAACGTCTTACTTCTTCCTTAACAATCTTATGAAGAATTTCTTTTACTTGCTCTAAGTCAATTTCATCTTCTTTTTCTTCAAAATTGGCAATGGTCTTTTCCATAACCGCGTCAATTGCAGCCTGTCTCGCATGCTTTTCTTGAACTTGTACAGCTTGTCTTAACTCTGCATCTGCAAACTCACGGACTAGTACATCGATGTCGGCATCAACTTCTTGTAAGATTACTTCCATTTTTTCAATGTTGCCAAGTTGAGCGACAATCTCTTCTTGGAATGCTACGATTCGTTTGATTTCTTCATGTCCATACATAATAGCTTCTAACATAACTTCTTCAGAAACTTCTTCAGCTCCCGCTTCAACCATGTTAATTGCATCTTTCGTACCGGCAACCACTAGATGAATATCACTGCTTTCTAGTTGCTCAGTGGTTGGATTAATAATAAATTCACCATTAATACGACCAACTGTAACACCAGCAATAGGACCATCAAACGGGATATCGGAAATAGATAAAGCTAAAGAAGAACCTACCATCGCTGCCATTTCTGGCGAGCAATTCTGATCAATGCTCATGACAATACTAATTACTTGAACTTCATTCCGGAATCCTTCTGGAAATAACGGACGAATAGGACGGTCGATTAATCGACTTGTTAAAATTGCATTTTCACTTGGTCGCCCTTCACGCTTAATAAATCCACCAGGGATTTTTCCAGCTGCATATAATCGTTCCTCATAGTTTACTGTTAGGGGAAAGAAATTTAATGGTTTAGGTGATTTTGAAGCAGTTACTGTTGCTAGAACAGCTGTCTCACCATAACGAACCATAACAGCACCATTTGCCTGTTTAGCAAATTCGCCGATTTCAAATGTTAACTCGCGTCCTGCCCAATCCATTGTAAATTTTTGTGTTTCATGTACCATTATTACGAGTACTCCTCTCGCTTCTAGAAATTATTAAGTTCGGTGAATTTCATCCATGATGTTTCAATATAGTACCAATATAGTTATTTACAATCGTTCACACTACAAATGGCACGAAAAAACTACTATGAAAGTTCACTCAGTTACCTAATTCTTATTATTTCCTTAAATATGTAAATTCAAAAGTATTTTTTGGTCTTCTATAATGTACGTAACAATGAATATTTTACCAATAAATAAATCTAACAAAAAAGCGGGACGAATCCCGCTTTCATGTTTTCATTATCTGCGTAAACCAAGCTTGTCAACTAGGTTACGGTAACGAGTAACATCTTTGTTACGTAGGTACGTAAGTAAGTTACGACGTTGCCCAACCATTTTCAAAAGACCACGACGTGAGTGATGATCTTTCTTGTGTGTACGTAAATGCCCGTTTAACGTATTGATTTGCTCCGTTAGGATAGCGATCTGTACTTCTGGAGATCCAGTGTCAGTATCGTGCACTTTAAACGTTTCAATGATTTCATTTTTACGCTCTTGAGTTAATGCCATCCTAATTCACCTCCCTTTTCATAATCCCCAATTCCCTAGCAAACGTTGGTGAGTCGATTTAGCCAAGGAACGGTTTTGTACAAACGTACATTAATTAGAATACATGTTTTTCTTACAAATTGCAAGAACACATGTTTAATTTATTTAATATTTGTTTTGCAGACGCTTTATCTTGGTGAATTTGATCAATTAGTTGTTGTACGTTTTCAAACTTTTGCTCACTTCGAATTCTCTCAATCCAGTGAACCGTTAACATCTCATCGTAGATTTCACTGTCAAAATCAAACAAATGAACTTCAACCGTTTTTACCAGCTTTTGCTCATGGAAGGTGGGTTTATAGCCAATGTTACAAACTCCTTCATATGTACGGTCCAAAATCTTGACGTAAACTGCATACACTCCTGTAGAAGGGAGAAAATATTGGCCTGTATCAACATTTGCTGTCGGAAAGCCAATTGTACGGCCACGCTTTTCACCATGTATAACCGTACCGCTGATTTCATAGTAACGACCTAAATATCTAGGAACCTTATCAACTTCCCCGTTCGCTAATAAGCTGCGAATATTCGTCGAACTTATTTTTACTTGATTCGTCTCGACTTTAGCAATTGTCGTTTGTGTAAACTGATTTCGAGAATGAAAAGGCAAGGTTTCCATTGTGCCCTTACCTAACTTCCCATATGAATAATCGAAGCCTGCAACTACGTGCTTCACATTTAAACCAATTAAGTAATCATCAACAAACTGCTGTGGCGTTAAATTGGCAAATTCGCGGGTAAATTGAACAACATAAAGAACATCTACACCCAAGTTCTCAATTAGCTTTATTTTTTCTGGCAAGGGACTCAAATAGTCTAACTTTTCACCAGTTCCACGCAAGACTTCTTTGGGATGCGGGCTAAATGTCATAACAGCACTTTGCATTTTTTGTTCTTGAGCTATCCGTTTTGCAGTACGAATTACCTGTTGATGACCTAAATGAACACCATCAAAAAATCCCAAGGCAATGACAGTTTCTCTAATGTTGTTTTTTTGGAGCTGATGTGGATATGCCAGCATAATTGTTTCCAACGATTTCACCTCAATTTCAAGTAATGCCCCTCTATCTATCCAAGCACGTCATTTTTCAGTATCTTTTCTGGTTTCATTAACCCAGCTTTAGTTGGGTGCTTGATATAAATTGCTAAGCACTCATCATCCTGATTATATACGGTAAAACGATCTGTTTCTATACCCTCTCTTATTGGTAGAACCATTCCATTCATTACTTTCACTTCTGTTTGTTTGTCTACAACGACCTTTGGAAAATATGAAATGGCATCTTCAAGCTTAAGTAACTCTGTTTGAAGTTGTCCTACTTCAACTTTTACTTCTATTTCCTCAAATGTAAGACAGTCCTCAAGTTTAAAAGGGCCAGAAGCAGTTCTGATAAGACTAGACATGTGTGCAGGATAGCCTAATTTTTTCCCAATATCAACAGCTAAGGTCCGGACATAGGTACCTTTGCTACAGTGAACCTGAAAAGAAAATTTTACTTTGTCATCTTCTATCCATTCAGGATCTGTGAGTAACGTTAATTGGTGTATTACGACTTGGCGCTTAGGTCGTTCAACTTCTTTACCTGCTCTAGCGTACTCATACAATCGTTTCCCATTTACTTTTACAGCCGAATACATCGGTGGTATTTGAGTGATTTCCCCTGTAAATAATTGTAGTACTTCCTCTATTTCTTGTCTAGAAAATAACTTGTCCACAGTTTTTTTCTCTACTAATTCACCAGTAAAATCTTCAGTCGTTGTTGAAAAGCCAATCGTTACTTCACCAATATAGGTTTTCGAGTAATCTGACATGTACTCGGCAACCTTGGTTGCTCTGCCGATACAAATCGGCAACACACCAGTAACCTCTGGGTCAAGAGTACCTGTGTGACCAATTTTTTTCGTTTTTAGAATGCGCCTTAATTTCGCGACACAATCGTGAGATGTCATTCCTTTAGGCTTATGTAACGGTAGTATACCCTGTAATTCCATATCTTTCACCACTTTTCAAATGTCTATAATAGAAGAAAAGGAGATAGCATAAACTATCCCCCTAGTCTTATTGTTGCTGATCCTGTTGTCGATTAAGTTCCCCAAGAAGCGAAGCAATTCTATTACCGTACTCAGTTGACTCATCGAATTTAAAGATTAGCTCAGGTGTTTTTCTTAGTCTAATTCTTTTTCCAATTTCTGAGCGGATAAAACCCGTTGCTTTTGATAGACCTTGTAACGTTGATTCTTTCTGTTCTTCATTACCTAATACAGTAATGTAAACCGTTGCTTGTTGTAAATCGCCAGTGACTTCGACACCTGTAACTGTAACAAATCCAATCCGCGGATCTTTTAACTCTCGCTGCAAAATGTCAGTCATTTCCTTTTTGATTTGTTCCCCAACACGATTTGCACGAACACTCATACTCTCACCTCGTTAGAAATGCAATGAAGCTAAGCTTCTTCATCTGATAAAGCTTTTAAAACCATTCAAATTGAGTAATGGTTCTTTCAATTTCTGGAGTGGAATCAATCATCGCTAAAGCTTTCTGCAGTTCTTTTTCTGCTATGACACGATCACTAGATACGGTCACAATAGATATCTCCGTTCGTTGCCAGAGATCTTGATATCCTGTTTCTGATACCGATATGTTTAGCCTTTGCTTTAAGCGAGTAATTATACTCTTTAAGACGGCACGTTTGCCCTTTAAGGATTGTACATCATAGATGAAACATTCACATGTTACACTACCAATCATGTACGCTTAATTTCCTCCATGACATAAGCTTCAATAATATCGCCTTCTTTAATATCATTGAACTTCTCTAGAGTGATACCACACTCGTAACCAGCTGCAACTTCTTTCGCATCATCTTTAAAACGTTTTAGTGCGTCAATTTTGCCTTCGTAAATAACAACACCATCACGAATTAAGCGAACTGTAGAGTCTCTAGTTATTTTCCCGTCCGTAACATAACATCCTGCAATCGTTCCAACTTTTGATACTTTAAATGTTGTACGAACTTCTACTTGACCAATTACTTTCTCCTCAAATTCAGGATCAAGCATTCCTTTCATAGCTGCTTCAATTTCATCAATTGCATTATAAATGACTCTGTGAAGGCGAATGTCTACTTTTTCACTATCTGCAGTCCGTTTCGCGTTAACGTCAGGACGAACATTAAAGCCAATTACGATGGCGTTTGAAGCACTAGCTAAAATAATGTCTGACTCAGTAATAGCTCCTACACCAGTATGAATAATGTTAACTTTCACACCTTCAACATCGATCTTTTCTAGCGAGCCCTTCATCGCTTCTACAGAGCCTTGTACGTCACCTTTGATGATGATATTAATATCTTTAATCTCACCCTGTTGGATTCTATTAAATAGATCATCAAGACTTACTTTGCTGTTTTCAGACCTTTCTGCATCACGTTGCTTTGAAGCTCTTGCTTCACCAACAGAACGAGCCGTTTTCTCGTCTTTAAATACTAAGAACTGATCTCCTGCTTGTGGTACATCACTTAACCCTGTAATCTCTACTGGTGCTGATGGACCAGCAGTTTTCACACGACGACCAAGGTCATTTACCATTGCTCTGACACGTCCAAATGTATTACCAACAACAATTGGGTCACCGACGTGTAACGTACCTGATTGTACGAGAAGTGTTGCAACAGCTCCACGTCCTTTATCAAGCTCTGCTTCAACTACTGTACCACGTGCAAAAGCTTTTGGATTCGCTTTATATTCCTCTACTTCTGATACTAGTAGGATCATTTCTAAAAGCTCATCAATCCCCTCACCTTTTAGTGCTGAAACTGGAACGAAGATTGTATCTCCACCCCATGCTTCTGACACTAAGCCGTGTTCAGTTAGCTCTTGCATGACTCTGTCAGGATTTGCAGCCTCTTTATCCATTTTATTCACGGCAACGATAATCGGTACTTTTGCAGCTTTCGCATGGTTAATCGCTTCTACTGTTTGAGGCATAACCCCGTCGTCTGCAGCAACAACAAGAATCGTAATATCAGTAACTTGTGCACCACGAGCGCGCATTGTTGTAAATGCAGCGTGACCAGGGGTATCCAAGAAAGTAATTTTCTTACCGTTTACATCAACTTGATAAGCACCAATATGCTGTGTAATTCCGCCTGCTTCACCAGCAGTAACTTTTGTATGGCGAATTGAATCAAGAAGGGTTGTTTTTCCGTGGTCAACGTGCCCCATGATTGTAACAACTGGCGGTCTTTCTTTTAACTCTTTTGGATCATCTTCTTCTTCGTATCTCTCGAAATCTGTTTCCTCTAGAATAATTTCCTCTTCTACTTCAACTCCAAAGTCTCCAGCAATTAATTCAATTGATTCCTTATCTAATTCCTGGTTAATGGTAGCCATAACACCTAAGAACATAAGTTTTTTGATTAGTTCAGATGGTTCTTTGTGAAGAAGTTTAGCCAGCTCACCTACTGTAAGCGAACCTGAATACGTAATTTTTGTTGGTGTTTTCATAGTTTCTTTCTTCTCTTCGTTTTGTGGCTTATGGTTCTGATGGTTTTGATTTTGATTTCTATTATTTTTCTTTTTGTCGTTTTTCTTAGGAGCAGCGTTTTTCGAATCTGAATTTTTATATTGATTTGGTTTTTTGACAACCTTTTGATCGTTCTTATCTTTCTTAATTGCAACAGGAACCTCGTCTTCATTATCAACTGGCTTCCCTGGTTTTACTTCCTTTTTAGGGGTTACTGATTTTGGTTCCTCTTTTTTAGAACCTTCTAGTTGTTTCATTGCTTCTTCTGTTATGACTGACATATGGTTAGTTACCTCAATATTAAATGACTTTAATTTGTCAATAATTTCTTTACTAGAAATATTTTTTTCTTTTGCATATTCATATACACGCATCTTCCTCATTTGCTTTCCTCCCTTTGAACATTGTTCTTGTTCAGCCAGCTTTCAAAACATGCTTTTTATTAAAGAAGTGAAAGAAGCTTTTGAGCAAATCCCTCGTCCGTAACACCAACGACTACTCGTTCGTATTTCCCAATAGCAGCGCCTAGTTCTCCACGTTCAGCGGCAAATTTTAATGTAACCCCATAGTGCTGACATTTGTCCTGAAGCTTTTTTTTCGTTGGGTCTGAGGCATCATTTGCTACGATTACCAAATGGACTTCTTTTTTTCGGATACTTTTAATAACCAGCTCTTCCCCAGTAACGAGCTTCCTGGCTCTAGCCGCTAGGCCTAAGAGCGAAAACCATTGTGGTTGCTTCATTATAAGTCTCCTTTTGTGCGATCTTTAATAAGTTGATCATATATCTCTGAACTAACTTTCACATTTAAATGGCGTGAAAAAACATCTTTTTTCTTGGCTTCCTCAAAGCATTCTTGGCTATTACTTACATATGCGCCTCTTCCAGACTTCTTCCCAGTAAAATCGACGACTACATCGCCTTCAGGGGTCCGAACGATACGAATTAATTCTTTTTTTGGCTTCATTTCATTTGTGACAACACATTTACGAAGTGGAACTTTACGGTTCTTCATCTTGGCCCCTACTCCTTACTACTCTAGTTCTTCCTGTCCTTCTAGGTAATCATCAGCACGCTCTTCTAAGTTCATAACGAGAGCATCATCTGGATTATATAAGCCTAGACTCTCAGCTTCAGATTGGCTTTTGATATCGATTTTCCAACCTGTTAATTTCGCAGCCAATCGTGCATTTTGCCCTCTTTTACCAATCGCTAATGATAGCTGGTAATCCGGTACAATGACTTGAGTCATCTTTTCTTCTTCATTGACTTTTACTTGCATAACCTTTGCTGGACTTAAGGCGTTAGCGACATACTCCACTGGATCCTCAGACCAACGCACGATGTCAATTTTTTCACCTTTTAATTCATTGACGATTGCCTGAACTCTTTGCCCCTTAGGTCCTACACATGAACCTACTGGATCAACCTCTGGGTTTTCTGCGTGTACCGCGATCTTAGAACGGTCACCAGCTTCACGGGCTACAGACTTCAATTCTACTGTCCCATCAAAGATTTCAGGTACTTCTAACTCAAATAACCTCTTTAATAACCCTGGATGTGTTCTAGAAATTAAAATTTGCGGACCTTTTGTCGTCTTTTCAACTTTCGTTATGTAAGCCTTTATTCTGTCATTATGCTTATAGGTTTCGTTAGGCATTTGTTCACTTAATGGTAATAAAGCTTCCACTTTTCCTAAGTCTACATAGATGAAACGACTATCTTGCCTTTGTACAATTCCTGTCATGATGTCTTCTTCGCGGTCAATAAAGTCAGCGTAAATAATCCCTCTTTCTGCTTCACGGACACGCTGAGTTACGACTTGTTTCGCTGTTTGAGCAGCAATTCTTCCAAAGTCTTTAGGGGTAACTTCAATCTCAACAACGTCGTCTACCTCATATTGTGGGTTCATTGCTTTAGCGGCTTCAAGAGAAATTTCTAACCTTGAGTCAAACACTTCTTCTACTACTTGCTTTCTGGCAAAAACACGGATACTTCCATTCTCTCGATTAATATCGACACGCACATTTTGTGCTTGATTAAAGTTTCGCTTATAACCAGAAATTAAAGCTGCTTCAATGGCTTCAATAATTATTTCCTTACTAATTCCTTTTTCTTTTTCTAACGTAGTTAATGCATCCATAAAATCACTATTCATGGAATTCTTTTCCCCCTTTCGATTTAGAAGGGTTGTACAAAGGAGCATCTTTCATGCTATGTACTACCCATTTTTACTATTTCTACTAACAAAATCTTCCTCTTTGTTAATCGATACGTTTTCAGTTACAGCAATCTCCTGTTAGAAAACGACGGCTAGCCTTGCACTCGCTACTTTTTCATATGGGATGACCACTTCAACTACACGTGTTTTCTGCTTTGTAGCAATTGTTAATTGGTTGTCTACAAACGACACCAATTTACCTTCATGTGTTTTTTCTCCTTGAATTGGTTCATATAAAGTAACGTAGACATTTTTCCCGACAGCTTTTTTTACATCAGCTTCTTTTTTTAGTGGTCTTTCTGCACCCGGTGAAGATACTTCTAAAAAGTATGCTTGAGGAATTGGATCTTTTTCATCTAAAATTTCGCTCAACCGTTCACTAACCGTACCGCAATCCTCTATATCCACGCCTTTGTCTGAGTCAATGTACACACGTAAAAACCAATTCTTTCCTTCTTTCTTAAATTCAACATCCACTAACTCAAGCTGCATATCAGTTATGATCGGCATCACAAGTTGCTCCACAGTTGTAGTTACTTTGCTACTCAATATTGTCCCTCCTTAAATGAGCATAATTTATAAAAACTAAAGAATAATCTAACACAAACGAAGACTCGATTTATCGAAGAATTTCCCTTGTATAGTTGATTGTTCGATTTAGATCTCTATCGCTTTTTCTTAGTATAAAACGAGATAATTACTTGTATGTAAGATAAAGGCACTAGCAAATTATTTAGTGAAAAATGTTTTAAGAGTAAAACGAAAGAGTGGGTTTCCCCACTCTTTTTGCGTTCACCTATTCAAAGTATTACCTCAAAAATATAACATAAACACGAAACTTATGCAAGTTCTTAGCGATTTTTGGTAATGTAACTAAAACAGTGACAATTGGTTTGAAGCAGGTAAACCTTCAAGACAGCCATGATCATCTAAATTTTCTAATACGGTCTTAGTTATTCTACTTCGCTGTTGTAGGTCTTCCTTGGATAAAAATTCGCCTTGTTCACGAGCATTGACGATATTAATCGCAGCGTTTGTTCCAACACCAGTCATGGCATTGAAAGGTGGTAACAAAGTATTGCCATCAACGATGAAATCAGTAGCACTAGATTTGTATAAGTCCACCTTTTTGAATGAAAAGCCCCGTTCACACATTTCTAATGCTAACTCCAAGACGGTTAGAAGGTTTTTCTCTTTTGGAGACGCGTCGAGTCCCTTTAAGTTGATCTCTTCAATTTTTGCTTTTATTGAAGCAGACCCTCGAACCATCGTATCTAAGTCAAAATCATCCGCCCTAACGGTAAAGTATGCCGCATAAAATAAAATTGGGTGATGTACCTTAAAGTAAGCAATTCTGACAGCCATTAATACATAAGCAACAGCATGGGCCTTAGGAAACATGTACTTGATTTTTAAGCACGAACCAATATACCAGTCAGGTACATTATTTTTCTTCATTTCTTCAATCCATTCTTCGGGTAGTCCTTTACCCTTACGAACATTTTCCATAATTTTGAAGGCTAATGATGGCTCTAGTCCCTTATATATCAGATAAACCATAATATCATCACGACAACCAATAACCTCTTTTAAAACACATGTTCCATTGTAAATAAGTTCGTTGGCATTGTTTAACCAAACATCGGTTCCATGGGATAAACCAGAAATCTGGACAAGTTCACTAAAGGATGATGGTTTGGTCTCTTCAAGCATCTGTCTAACGAACCTTGTCCCAAATTCAGGAATACCATATGTTCCTGTTTTACAGAGTATTTGCTCTTCAGTTACTCCTAAGCTTTCCGTGCCGCTAAATAGTTTATACACCTCGGGATCATCAGTAGGGATCGTCTTCGGATCAATCCCACTTAAATCTTGAAGCATACGAATTACGGTTGGGTCGTCGTGTCCAAGAATATCAAGTTTTAATAAATTATCATGAATCGAGTGAAAGTCAAAGTGAGTCGTTTTCCATTCAGACGTTTTATCATCTGCTGGAAACTGAATTGGACAGAAATCATAAATTTCCATGTAATCAGGTACTACGATTATTCCACCTGGATGTTGTCCTGTTGTTCGTTTAACCCCTGTACAACCTGAAACTAGCCGATCAATTTCTGCAGAACGCATTTGCAGATTATAGTCACTTTGATAGCCTTTTACATAACCGTAGGCAGTTTTCTCCGCCACAGTACCAATTGTACCTGCACGGTAAACAAACTCTTCTCCGAAAAGCTCTTTTGTGTAGTTGTGAGCTCTAGGTTGATAGTCGCCTGAGAAGTTTAAATCGATATCAGGTACTTTATCTCCCTTAAATCCTAAAAACGTTTCAAACGGAATATCATGTCCATCTTTTACATAAGCTGTTCCGCATTCAGGGCAATCTTTGTCAGGTAAGTCAAACCCAGAACCGACAGAACCGTCATCAAAGAAGTAGGAGTGCTTACAGTTTGGACAGACATAATGAGGTGGCAAAGGGTTAACCTCAGTAATCTCTGTCATCGTTGCAACAAATGATGATCCAACGGACCCCCTTGAACCTACTAGATATCCATCATCAAGTGATTTTTTTACTAGTTTATGTGAAATTAAATAAATAACTGCAAATCCATGACCAATAATACTTTTGAGTTCCTTTTCTAATCTAGCTTCTACTAATTCCGGCAAATTTTCACCATAAATACTTCTCGCACGATTATAACTCATTTGTCGAATTTCATCGTCAGCACCCTCAATCTTAGGTGTATAAAGATCATCTGGGATAGGTTTTATTTCTTCTATTTGATCTGCAATGGATTGAGTGTTATTTACTACGACTTCCTTGGCTTTCTCACCTAAGAAATCAAAACACTCGAGCATTTCATCTGTAGAACGGAAGTGAACTTCTGGTAACCTCTGTTTATTTAGAGGATTAGCTCCACCTTGACTTGCAATTAAGATTTTCCGATATATGGCATCATTTTTATCAAGGTAATGGACATTGCCTGTAGCAACCACAGGTTTTCCTAGCTTTTCACCTAAATCTACAATGTTTCTAATAATCTCTTTTAGAGCCAGTTCGTCTCTAACAAGTTCCTTCTCTATCAAATGGTAGTAGTTAGAAGGTGGTTGAATTTCTAGATAATCATAAAACTTAGCTACCTGTTCAACCTCGTCACTAGATTTTTGCATCATTGCTTCAAAAACTTCACCTTTATCACAACCAGAACCTACAATAATCCCTTCACGATACTTCTGTAACAGTGATCTTGGAATTCTAGGAGTACGATAGAAATATTCTAAATGCGACAATGATACAAGTTTATATAAATTCTTTAAGCCTGCTTGAGTACTAGCTAACAAAATACAATGAGATGGGCGTAATCGATGAAAATCTCCTTTGCCCATATTGTCATTTAATTGATCGTGGTATTCAATCTCTCGCTCAATACAATCCTTCACTAATTTCCACAATAAAAACCCTGTTGCTTCCGCATCATAAATCGCTCTATGGTGACTTACAAGTTCAATATCAAACTTTTTACATAGCGTATTTAAACGGTGATTTTTCATTTCAGGATATAAAAATCTAGCAAGTTCTAACGTATCTATTACCGGATTTGTCGCATCCGTCAACCCAATTTTACGAAAACCCGCATTGATAAATCCCATATCAAAGCTAGCATTATGAGCGACAAGAATATCTTCCCCAATCCAGGCTTTAAAATCTCTAAGAACATCATCAATTTCAGGAGCATCAACAAGCATATCATCTGTAATACCTGTTAATTCAATAATCGTATTGGTTAATTTTTCATGAGGATTAGCAAAAGACTCAAACCGCTCAATGATCTCGCCATTTTTTACTTTTACTGCTGCAAGTTCAATGATCGTATTGTATACGGCTGAGAGACCAGTTGTTTCAACGTCAAAAACAATATACGTGTCGTCCAATAGCTTGCGATGTTGTGTGTTGTAAGCAATTGGAACACCATCATCAACTAAATTTGCTTCAAGTCCATAGAGGATCTTAATGCCATGTTTCTTTCCAGCTCCGTATGCCTCAGGAAAGGATTGCACACCCCCATGATCAGTAATCGCGATTGCTGGGTGTCCCCATTTAGCTGCTTTCTCGACGATCTTACTCACCGGTGTGATAGCGTCCATTTGACTCATAGGTGAATGAAGATGTAATTCTACCCGTTTTTCCCCTTCAGGTGCTAGATCTTGTTGTTGAACAGGTTTTACCTCATTAATATCCTTTGCAATCATGACTAAATCACGAACAAACGTATCATGTTGAACACCACCACGAACCTTAACCCATAACCCTTTTTTGACTGCTTGCAGTAATGGCACATCTTCTTTATCATTTGAAAAGATTTTTACTAAGATAGAGTCGGTATAATCGGTAATCTTAAAAGTAAGTAATGTTCTGCCGCTTCGAAGTTCACGTGTCTCAGCATCAAATACATATCCTTGGATCGTAATTTTCTTTTCTTCGTCCTGGATTGTTTCAATTGGTACCACATCATCTTTAATTTGGTAGCCAATTGTCAATGCCTCATTGGAATGAGAAATAGACTCAGCACGTTTTTCAACCTTTTGTTTCTCAATCATCGCAGCAATCATTTTGGAGTGGTCTTCTTGTTCCTTTTGTTCAATGAATTGCTGAAATTCTTGCTTTGATTGTTTAACTGTTGCTTCAACTTGATAACTAGGAAACCCAAGCTTTAGAAAAACATCTTTTAAAGGATCTTTTAGCTTCCTACTCAAGGCCGTCGCCTCAGTTTCGTTTCTAACCGTAATCATAATTTTTTGACCTTGTATCGCCGGTGTTTGAGCTTTTAAGAAATGCAAAATTGATGGTGAAAACCCATCAAGGCGATCAACCACATATGGCCAATATTCAAGGATTGTCTTTTCATCATTAGTAGCTTCAGAATAACTTAGCGTAAAAGCAACCTCCGCTATGTGTCCAAAGGTTTGTCCTAAACGTTCCTGAAATAGTTGAAACACCTGAAACGGTAAAAGATTATTGAACTGAAACTGAAACTCCCATTTCTTTTCGTTTTTATAGATTGATAGTTTTTGAATAAATGCATCTTTGAAGAAACGCTCAGATAAATCTGTTGGAAACAGTATTTGTTGGAGGAGTAATTGAAACCGTTCTTGGCGTATCTGTTTTTCTTCGCTCATAGTAAACCTCCCTTAAGTTTATTCTATATAAGTTACCCCTAAGGTAAAAAACTTCCCTATCTATACTACCATGTAAATGTCAGTTACACGTCTAACAATTTTTCTCATTACACAATGAGCTTGACTATTTTCTAATGTAGCAAACAAAATGGCACCTCACAACAAGGTACCATGTTTTGTCTGTCACTATAATTGTCTCAGTAACTCCTGAATACTCGCGAAAAGTTGTTCAGTGGTAATCTCATGAACTTCACCAGTTTTTCGAACTTTTACTTCCATGATACCTTCATTTGCTTTTTTACCAACAGTAATTCTTAGTGGCAAACCAATTAGGTCAGCGTCAGCGAATTTTACTCCTGGTCGTTCAGCACGATCATCAAAGAGGACACTATATCCCTCTTTAATCAATTGTTTATAAAGTTGTTCTGATAAACCTTTTTGTTCTGCGTCCTTCATATTTACGGCAATGATATGTAAATCAAAAGGGGCAACAGAGGGAGGCCAAACAATTCCCTTCTCATCATGATTTTGTTCAATAACTGCTGCGACTGTTCGAGTTACACCGATTCCGTAACACCCCATAATCATTGGTTGTGTTTTTCCATTTTCATCTAAGAAAACAGCACCCATCGCTTCACTGTAGCGTGTACCTAACTTAAATACATGACCAACTTCAATTCCTTCAGCAAAACGGATAACTCCTTGGCCATCTGGTGATAGATCACCTTCTTTAATGAAACGAAGGTCCAGGAATTGGTTCACTTCAAAGTCACGTTCTGGATTCACGTTTTTATAGTGAAAGTCTTTTTCATTAGCACCCGAAATTCCATTTACAATATACTGAATAGCTACATCGGCAATGACATCCACATCTTTTGATATTCCGATTGGACCAATAAACCCTGGCTCACAGTTCATATATTCTAATGTTTGTTCGCGACTAGCTAACTCAACAATTTGGGCTTCGTAATAATGCTTAACCTTTACATCATTAACCTCGTGATCACCACGAACTAAAACGAGTACTGGTTTTTCATCAACCATAAAGAGAACTGCCTTAATTAACCCATCTTTACTTACCCCAAGAGCCTCTTCTAATTCATCAATCGTCTTCAATTCAGGTGTAGCAAACTTCTCTAGTACTTGAGGGGTTTCAGTACTCTTCGTATACTTCGCTACTACAGGAGCAATTTCTATGTTAGCAGCGTAATTGCTCTCACTAGAATAGGCAATGGTGTCTTCGCCAATACTTGATAGGACCATAAATTCATGTGTGTCCTTACCGCCCATTGCACCAGAGTCAGCAACGACTGCACGGAAATCTAACCCACAACGTGTAAAGACGTTCGTATATGCCTCGTACATTTTTTCATAACTAACGTCTAATCCTTCTTGATTCGTATCGAATGAATAAGCATCCTTCATCAAAAACTCTCGAGAACGTAAAACACCAAAGCGTGGTCTTCTTTCATCTCGAAATTTCGTTTGGATTTGATATAAAGTCATCGGTAACTTCTTGTAAGATTTTACATCATCTCTGACTAATGTAGTAATTACTTCCTCATGAGTTGGCCCTAAAGCAAATTCACGATTATGACGATCGTTAAAACGCATTAATTCTGCTCCGTACGCCTCCCAGCGGCCGCTCTCTTGCCATAGCTCTGCTGGTTGGATTGCTGGCATGAATAATTCCTGAGCCCCAGCCATATCCATTTCTTCTCTAACGATATTTTCAACTTTTTTTAAGGCACGTAATCCGAGTGGTAAAAACGAATACACTCCAGATGCTGTCTGCCGTATTAATCCGGCACGAAGCATTAGCTGATGACTCGTTACTTCCGCATCAGCCGGAATATCACGGAGAGTAGGACTTAAAAAATGAGATTGACGCATAAAAACACCTCTACTATTTATTAAAGTAATCATGATACTGTGCGAAAGAAGAATTTGTCTAAGAGATGTTTAAAACATAGCTTGCAATATTCCACATTCAAACTGACCTATTTATCCATTACGATCTCATATGAATTTACCTATCGAGATTATTTTCCTATAAGAAGAATTTGTTTATATCATTCCAGGTAACAACTAGCATAAGAACCATTAAGAGTGCAAAGCCAACGAAATGGACGATTCCCTCTTTTTGAGGATCAATTGGTTTACCTCTAACAGCCTCTAAGCCGATAAACATTAATCTCCCACCATCTAATGCTGGTAATGGTAGTAAGTTAATAATACCTAAATTCACACTTAAAATTGCTGCCCATTGCATTAATACAAAGATCCCCATTGCCGCTGCTTGGCCAGTATAATTATAAATCCCTACAGGACCAGATAAGTGGTCTAATGTAAACTGACCCGTTACTAACATCCCGAGGCTCTGAATGATTAATACAATGTATTCCCAGGTTTGAGCAAAACCAAATGACACAGCTCCTAGGAAAGCAAATTCCGTTGGCGGGTATATTCCAATAAAACCGTCAATTTGTTCATTTGGTCCTGTTCTAGCATCTGGTACAACTGGGATTTCAAGTATCCTATTTTCTCTTTGAACCTGAAAGACTAATTCTTGATTGGCACTTCGTTGAATAATACTCGTTAAATCGTCCCAAGTAGTTAACTCTGTACCATCAATAGCAACGACATAATCGCCTTTTTGTAGACCAGCCTGGATTGCTGCACCGTCTGGGATTACATCACCTACAATGGGCTTATCCACTGGCATACCTTGGATGAGCGCGTACGTGATAAGAATAACAGCAGCTAGGGCAAAATTCATAAATGGCCCTGCAAAAATCGCAATTGCTCGTTGAGAAAGAGTTTTTGATCCAAACTGGCGATTATATGGTGCTATTTGTGTTCTTTGCTCATCATAAATATAATCTGCCTTAGGACCTACCCTGAATGTCTGTAATTCATCGCTTTCATCGTATCCTTGAATGAGTAATTGGTGCTCAAGGTCAATTTTCTCTACAGTAATGACTTTAGCGTCAGGATGTTTCGACTTATTGTTAATAACAATATCCTTTACCGAACCTTCTCTATTAAAGACTAAACCAATTTGAAATCCCGGTTTAATCTCTATCATTTCAGGATCTTCTCCGGCCATTCTCACGAATCCACCTAAAGGCAATAAACGGATTGTATAGGTAGTTTCATCTTTCTTATAAGAGAATAACTTTGGACCAAAACCAATCGCAAACTCACGACATAAGATACCTGCACGTTTGGCAAAAATTAAATGACCAAGCTCATGGATGAATACGAGCAGTCCAAAAATGATGATTATAGAAATAAATGTATTCACCAAATCACACCCTTTATCGTTTTTTCATTGTTAGAACCTTATGTACTAGTTCACCATTACATTTCGTACGAATTCCCTAGTTTGCCTATCCATATGTTGAATTAGTTCAAGGCTTGGTGACGAGATATTTTCATACTCATTTAATGCTTCTTCAATCGCTTCCTCGATCTGTAAGAATGAAATCCTACCACTTAAAAACAGTGATACCGCCTCTTCGTTTGCAGCATTTAGTACTGTAGGTAATATTCCTCCAGACCTCCCAGCTAGATAAGCCAAATCAAGACAGCGATATCGCTCGAATGATGGTTTAGCGAAATGCAATGTTCCTATCTCCCACAGATTTAAGCGTTTTTTGCCATGTAGCTCTAAACGCTTTGGGTAAGTTAGTGCGTATTGTATTGGAACTTTCATGTCAGGAGTCCCTAACTGTGCAATGACACTACCATCAATAAATTCAACCATAGAATGAATAATACTCTCATGATGTAGGAGTACATCAATTTTTTCATACGGCATCTGAAAAAGCCAATGAGCTTCGATTACTTCAAGCCCCTTATTCATCATCGTGGCAGAATCTATTGTAATTTTGGCTCCCATCGACCAATTGGGGTGATTTAAGGCATCCTCCACTGTCACCGTCGCTAATTCACTTCGTTCCAAATGTCGAAAACTCCCACCTGACGCAGTTAAAATTAATTTATCTACTTCCTCTACCCTTTCTCCTTGTAAGCATTGAAAAATGGCAGAATGTTCACTGTCTACTGGTAGTAAGTCTACCTGATACTTTCTTGCCTCTTCGGTAACAATGTGTCCAGCAGTTACTAACGTTTCCTTGTTTGCAATAGCAATGGTTTTTCCTGCTTTAATTGCAGAAAGTGTAGGCGCGAGACCGACGCTTCCTAACACCGCATTGACGAGGATATCAGCATCAGTATTGGCAGCAACTTCCTCTAAGCCTTCCTGCCCATAGACTAGCCTAACACCACTAGGTATTACACTAGCAAGCTTATCATAATCTTCTTTAAATTGTACTGAAACAAGCTTCGGTTTATACGTATTAATTTGCATTAAACCAAGATCAATATTTCTACCTATAGAGATTGCTTCAAGACTAAACTTGTCCGGATGACTTGCAATCACCTCTAAGGTTTGTGTCCCGATTGAACCTGTGGACCCCAACAAACTAATTTTCTTCATAAAATAAACTCCTCGTAACATTGTATTCGCTCATTTGCCTTCATTTTATTTAGAAGTTTCACTAAATAAAATGTAACAGAGAAAGAACTGGCATAACAAAAATTAAGCTGTCAAAACGGTCCAAAATGCCACCATGACCTGGCAATATCGTTCCTGAGTCTTTGACGCCATAATGACGTTTTAACGCTGATTCAACTAGGTCACCTAACTGACCTACAATAGAAATAACGATAACCATTGTTACGATAGTTGCCATTGACTCTGTGACAGGTACAAAGTAACTGTAAACAAGCCCGACAACAAGTGCACAAATAATTCCGCCAATAGACCCTTCAATGGTCTTTTTGGGACTAATCTCTGGCCAAAGCTTTCTTTTCCCTAACGCTCTACCTGTAAAGTATGCACCAGTGTCAGTAGACCATATAGAAAGTAAAATAAAAAAGAAAATAACCAAGCCTTGTTCTAAAGCCCTTGTTTCAATAATAAAGTGAAAACCTAATCCAACATATAAAGAAGATATTATGATAAAACCTACATGTTCAAAGGTAATTTGGTTTTTCGTTATAACAGTCAACGCTAATAACAACATGATAAATGCAGCAAATAATTCCAATCGACTTATATATGAACTAAAACCATATTCAATCCATGTATTTGGCATTAAGATAGACCATAATAGTAGGAAACTTACGATACCTGTAAGTGAACCAATGTTAATATTTTTCATTTTTAATAGTTCATATAAAGCAATTGTAGCTAGTGCCATTATAGCTAAGGTAAAAGGTAAATTACCAATAAATATTAATAAAATAAAGACAATCCCAGCTATAACCCCAGTAATAACTCTTTGTTTCATTGGAGAAACTCCTTTCTATATACCCCCATAACGCCTCGTACGTTGCTGATAAACGCTAATCGCTTCTAAAAAATGCTGGTCTGAAAAGTCCGGCCATAAGACATCAGTAAACCAAAATTCAGTATACGCTAGCTGCCAAAGCAGAAAATTACTAAGACGGATTTCACCACTAGTTCGAATTAATAAATCTGGATCTCGCAGATCAGATGTCATTAAATGTTCAGAGACGAGTGTATCCGTTACTTCACTAGGGTCTACTTGACCTGCTGCTACTTTTTTAGCAATTGATTGAATAGCGGTAACAATTTCATCTCGACTTCCATAATTAAGCGCAAAATTTAAAATTAAACCAGTATTATCCTTCGTTTTTTCAATGGCATTTTCCACAGCTTTAATTGTATGAGCAGGCAAGCTGTCTTTACAGCCCATCAATCTTACTTTTACATTTTCTTCAATTAGCTTAGGTAATTCAACACTTAGATAACGTTCTGGTAGACGCATTAAAAAATCTACCTCGTTTTTAGGTCTTTTCCAATTTTCCGTAGAAAACGCATAAAGCGTCAAAACTTCAACTCCTAAAGAATTCGCCTGCCTTACGATTTTATTAATGACATTCATTCCTTCACGATGACCAGCTATTCTCGGTAACCCGCGTTTTTTAGCCCATCGTCCATTTCCATCCATAATGATAGCCACATGTCTCGGAACATTTTCTAAGTTTATTGTCTCAACTTTGTTTTCTCGTTCTGCTTTTGATTTCCAGTTTGAGAACTTTTCAAGCATCTTCATGTCCCCCAAATTTCCTAATTTCTTTTTTAAGATATTCTTTCATTCCTACACTTTTATAATTGTATCTGATAACTGATCACATCACAACGCAAAACTGAGTTAAAATAATATGTATTACCATTGTTGGTTGATTTCAATAAAATTATAAGGATTAAATCATCAAGTGTAAAAGATAGTAAAAGAACCCCCTGAATTACTAGAGGGTTCTATTTATTAAACTATTTTACCTTGGTTGTTGTTAAACTTCCATGATTTCTTTCTCTTTAGCTGAAGCAACTTCGTCTACTTTAACGATTTCTTTATCCGTTAATTTTTGAACTTCATCAGTACTACGACGCAACTCGTCTTCTGTTAACTCGCCATCTTTTTGTAGTTTTTTGAGATCGTCGTTTGCATCGCGGCGGATGTTGCGAATAGCAACTTTAGCGTCTTCCGCATATTTTTTTACTAATTTCACTAGATCACGACGTCTTTCCTCAGTTAACGGCGGAATTGTAATACGGATAACAGTTCCATCGTTTGATGGGCTTAGACCAAGGTCAGACTTCTGAATTGCACGGTCAATGTCATTTATCGCTGTTTTGTCAAAAGGCTGAATAACTAATAAACGCGCTTCCGGAACAGTAATGGAGGCTAACTGATTTAGTGGAGTAAGCGCTCCATAATACTCAACTTGAATTTTATCCAAAATTGCTGGATTGGCCCTCCCTGCACGTAAGGTCATAAGTTCGCGCTTTAGAGCCTCAATGGCTTTATTCATTTTTTCTTCTGATAACTTAATTACTTCTTTACTCATCTTAATTCCCCCTAACGATTGTTCCAATATTTTCGCCTAATACTGCACGCTTGATATTTCCTTCTTCCATGATAGAAAACACAATAAGTGGGATGTCATTGTCCATACATAAAGATGATGCTGTTGAGTCCATGACAGCTAACCCTTCTTTTAAGACGTCTAAGTAAGTAAGTGTTTCATATTTTTTTGCATTTGCATCAATTGATGGGTCTGCAGTGTAAACTCCATCAACCTTATTTTTGGCCATCAAAATTACTTCAGCCTCAATTTCCGCAGCCCTAAGCGCTGCAGTCGTATCCGTAGAGAAATATGGATTACCAGTACCACCAGCAAAAATAACAACGCGGTTTTTCTCTAGATGACGAATCGCTTTTCTTCTTATGTACGGTTCTGCAACTTGTCTCATTTCTATTGAAGTTTGTACCCTTGTTGGAACGTCAATATTTTCTAAGCTATCTTGAAGAGCTAGAGAGTTCATTACGGTTGCAAGCATTCCCATGTAGTCTGCAGTAGCTCGATCCATTCCTTTTGCGCTACCAGCCATTCCACGCCAGATGTTTCCACCGCCGACAATAATTGCTACCTCAACATCTAAAGCAACAATTTCTTTAATTTGGTGAGCAATTGATTGAATCACAGTTGGGTCAATTCCATACCCAATCTCTCCGGCAAGCGCCTCGCCGCTTAGTTTAAGGACGATTCTTTTATACTTAGGCTTTTCCATGTTACCCTCCAGTGATTATTAATTTACATTGGTTATTTGGAAAAAGGGACACAATGTGCCCCTGTTTTTTCAAGACCCTATAAAGACGTACAAATGCCTACTTTTTAACTTGAGACATTACTTCTTCAGCAAAGTTTTCTTCACGCTTCTCCATACCTTCGCCTACTTCATAACGAGTAAATGATACGACAGAAGCACCTTTGTTAGCGACATACTTACCAACTTTTTGGTCTCCGTCTTTAACGAATGGTTGATCATTTAAGCAGATATCTTCGAAATACTTGCTTAAACGGCCTTCTACCATTTTTGCTACGATGTTTTCTGGCTTACCTTCATTAAGTGCTTGTTGTGTTAATACTTCACGCTCACGTACTACTACTTCTTCAGAAACTTCATCACGAGAGATATATTTAGGGTTGATTGCAGCGATATGCATAGCTACATCTTTCGCAAGTTCTTCATCGTTTGTCCCTGAAAGTACTGTTAATACTCCAATACGTCCGCCCATGTGTAGGTAAGCACCAAACGCATCTGCATCAGCTTTCTCAACAATTTGGAAACGACGTAAAGACAGTTTTTCACCAATTTTTGCAATTTGAGTGTTAATATAATCTGCAAGAGTTGCTTCTTCGTAGCTTTGTGCTAAAGCAGCATCAACGTCAGCAGGGTTATTTGCAAGGATACTTTTTGCAACATTAGCTACTAAATTTTTAAAGTTCTCGTTTTTAGAAACAAAGTCAGTTTCTGAGTTTACTTCAACAATTACTGCTTTATTTCCTTCTACTGCTACATACGTTAATCCTTCTGCAGCAATACGATCCGCTTTCTTAGCCGCTTTAGCAATCCCTTTTTCACGAAGAAGGTCAATCGCTTTTTCCATATCACCATCTGTTTCTGTTAAAGCTTTCTTACAATCCATCATTCCTGCACCAGTACGCTCGCGCAGTTCTTTTACCATATTTGCTGAAATTGCCATTTTATTTCCTCCTTCAATATGTACATCTGCACAACCTAAGTTTATCTTCACTTATGTAGTATAGACAGATATGATTATTTTTAAAAAGTTATCTTAGCAAAGGCAAGATAATATAGGTAGAAAAAGGTGATAAAGGGTAAAACCCTTTACCACCCTTTTTAGAGCTGTATTCTATTAAGCAGTTGTTTCTTCGCCTTGGTTAGCTTCGATAATAGCATCTGCCATTTTAGCAGTAAGAAGTTTTACCGCACGAATTGCATCGTCATTTCCAGGAATTACGTAATCAATTTCATCCGGATCACAGTTTGTATCAACAATCGCTACGATCGGAATATTTAATTTACGAGCTTCAGCAATCGCAATACGCTCTTTACGTGGATCGATAATGAATAAAGCATCAGGGATACCTTTCATATCTTTAATTCCACCTAAGAATTTTTCCAGACGATCCATTTCCTTTTTAAGAATGATAACTTCTTTTTTAGGAAGAACTTCGAATGTACCATCCTCTTGCATTTGCTCTAATTGCTTTAGACGAGAAATACGTTTTTGAATTGTTTCGAAGTTTGTTAACGTACCACCTAACCAACGTTGGTTAATAAAGTACATACCAGAACGTTCAGCTTCCTCTTTTACAGAGTCTTGTGCTTGCTTTTTCGTTCCTACAAATAGGATTTTACCACCTTGCGCAGCTAAGTCTCTTACGAAGTAGTAAGCTTCCTCAACTTTCTTGACCGTCTTTTGAAGATCAATAATATAAATTCCGTTTCTTTCAGTGAAGATGTAGCGATCCATTTTAGGATTCCAACGACGAGTCTGATGACCGAAGTGTACCCCAGCTTCTAGTAATTGTTTCATGGAGATTACGCCCATACTTCACACCTCCTTTAAAATGGTTTTTTTGTCCTCCGCCTGCATCCTCTTTAAATAAGACTACATTTAGTAGCACCATTATTTAAATTAACAAGCGTGTGTGATTAACACCGAGAATTAATATACCATATTGTTTTTTTAATAGCAAGTAGTAGGATGCTTTTTTATTTGTGAAATTTTAATAATAGCTCTACTTCACCATCACCAATATTCAGTTTTTTAGCAATTTCTTTGGCTGTATATCCTTGGTTAGCAAGAGATAATACCTGAGCAGTTGTTGACTGCTCAACTGTATCTTCTTGCTCATGAACTTGAGGTGGAACATATAGGTTTTCTTCATCATCTTTTTGACGAACAGGTCTATTTTCTGTTGCTTTTTTTTCTATCTTTTCCTTCTGTTTCCTATCATAAGTGGTTACGACCGTCCGTTGGGAGTGATCAAGAGTTTTCTTTTTCATGGCGAGTTTATTAATTAGTTTTTCGTTTTCTTCTTTCATTTCTGTTGTATAGGATAAGAGGAGATCCTCAATTTCATGCTTTAGTTTCTCAGTGTCATTTTCACTACCAATTGAACTATTTGCGTTTACTTTTTGAGCAAGAATAATGATAATGAAAAATGCGACGAAGTGTAATAAAAAGCTAATGATTATAAGATATACCAACGAACTCTTCCTTTCTTAGGTAGTTAGATATGCTACTCAATGTCGTATTAAAACCAAAGGAATTGACCATATGTATTGGACAATTCCCGTTAACTTTCCATATAGTATACACGAACTTTAGGTTCATGTATTTTATAAAATACTTGTAAAAAGAAAACACCTAAGTAAAAACTACCCTGAAAAGTCAATAAAATTACCCTTATACGGATGCTTTGCTTGTACAGTTTCCTGTTTTTCATCATTCTTACTAGACTTCGTTTCAGTTTGGTATTTTTTCTTCCCTCGATTACTTTCATCATCATTGTTTAAGCGCTTTTTCTCGGCTTCCGTTGTTTCAACTACCTGTTTTCGCTTATGTTCATCATCTTTCTTTTGTTCAATTCCCATATGATCTTGTACTACTTGTCCTCTTTGCTGTAATTGATCCTGGATTTTCCCAACACTTTGGGTTCGGGGTATAGCTACCTGTAGCTCAATAGCCCTTAGACTCATGGAAATCCCCTCCAATTATAATCAATTCCTATAATCAAGCCAATGGTCCAATCGTAATTTCACTATCCTCTAAATAGATCATGACATGCTGATGAGGTGAAATGATTTTTCTTCGATATTTACCAAAATAAACTTCTACATTGGCAAAAGCTTGTTTTTCTATTCGTACAGATGAATGCCCCTGTTCAGAAAAAATGTCTTTAAAATCGTCTAATTTTTCCTTTGTTTCATTGATAGTTTCCATCGTCAAATTCATTGAATTGCGAACTCTCAGCTTCATGATCTTTTCGTTCGCAGTTAAAGAAGAGCGTTTCTCTTTCTCTAGTAAATTTGTTATAAGTATATGTAATTTTTGTAGATCCTCTTCCGCTTTTTTAAGATTATCGCTGTGGAGCTTTTCTTGCTGCATCAATTCTTGATGCACACCTAAATACAATACCGTTTTTGTATTGTGAACATTTCCAACTTCTTTTACGAAGATGTTTTTTGCAGCAGAAATATTTCCGCCGACGATATTTCCTTTCCCCTTATGGCAATATACATTTCCCCCAGATTGGATTTTACTATGTAAAATAGACTGAGTGACGTTAACATCACCATCAACCTCGATAATACCCTGGTTAATAAAGGAAGTATGAAGATCTCCACTTGCTTTGATTAAACCTTTCCCCTGTCCAACAATTCCTGCCGAAACAAAGATAGACCCCTCTGAAATCAGAACGGCACTTTCTACCGTTCCATGTATTTTTATATCCCCTTTGGAACGTATTTCAAAACCTGAAGGTACATTTCCCCGAATATTTACACTACCAACAAAGTCAATATTTCCCGTTTTTAAGTCTAAGTCCCCATTCACCTCGAAAATTGGGTACACGTGTATAAGTTTAGGTTCTACAGACATCTGACCATCAGTTGTTGCGTATATAAAATCATCTTCTATACGCGTATTTTTCCCCGCTCGTAGTCGAAAGTCTTTTCCTGGTTTTGCTATTATTTCTTCCCCAAAGACATTTGTCCCTGCCTGACCACTTGTTGCAGGCAGTTTTTCTCCTATTAGCTGGCCATGAGTAACTGACGGTATGTTAATGACCTGCTTTAAGTCAACCTTTCGGAGATCATCTTTGTTCTTTACATTTGTCATGCTAGGGAATATAGGACGTAACGAGGCCGCAACACCATTAACAGGTGGATTACCCTCAGCAATGACCTGAGGTTCAGTGTAGTGGCCCATTACGGCTTTTTCTAGTTCTTCTTCTTTTATACCAAAAACAACGCCATGTTCCCTTATAAAGGTCATAATATCATCCTTGGTTATTGTTGTTGCTTCTTCGATACGAGCCTTAGGAATTATCGTCGCTTTCATTTTTTGCTTATCAACTTGCAGTTCAAAATAATCTTCGATTGCATTCATTCCATCATTCTCCTCACCAAGAACTAATAAAGGAAAGATTAAGATTATTAGTCCTTTCTCTTTCCTTTTGAAAACACTTGCTTCAGTCGAAAAAGGGCTTTGGAATGTATTTGAGATATTCGTGATGTAGAAAGGCCCATAATTTGACCAATTTCTGTTAACGTTAGTTCTTCAAAGTAAAACAAGCTGATGACTAGTTGCTCTTTTTCGTTTAGACTCTCAATCACTTGAACGAGCTCTTCCTGCGTATTTTTTTTCACCATCAACTCTTCAGGGCTAAGCATATTTTTATCGGTTATCGTGTTTATAAAAGTTTCTTCTCTTTTTGAGTCGCTAGGCTTCTCATCTATTGACAACATATTTGCCACAAAACTTTCTGTCATGACTTGAAGTACGTCTTCTTCAGTAAGCTCTAGTGACTCAGCAACTTCCTTGGCGGTTACATTACGGCCATAAGTCTGCTCTAGTTTTTCAATGGTGGCTTCAACTTTTTTTGTACGCTCTCGTAATGAGCGAGGAAGCCAATCTTCTTGCCTTAAACCATCAATGATTGACCCTCGAATTCGAAAGGACGCATACGTATCAAATTTCAGTTCACGAGTGTAATCAAACTTCTCGAGTGCGTCGTACAAACCGATAAGAGCGTGGCTCTTTAAGTCCTCTTTGTTCACATTCCTTGGAAGACCAACAGAAATCCGTTGCACATGGTAATCTACAAGAGGTAGGTATAAGCGAATTAGTTCATCACATGCTTCATTATCACGTTGTTCAATCCATTTTTTCCAGATTAAATCCTCTTTTTCCTTTGTTTGAGGCATTTTCGTCCTCCTTAATCATTTATAAGATCCTTTACATACTTACTAGCTTGCTCTATCTCTTCTTCTGAATACTCTTCAAGTTGCGTATTTTCTAGATGTTTATTTTCTACTTTTTTCGGAATATCAACCGCACTAGTTTCAATTTCTTTAGTGGCTACCATCCAAAGCCAGCGGAATACATATGTCACAAGATAAAAAAATAGAAAAGCAAAACAAGCTCGTATAAGTGATGTAATACCTGAATTTGTTGACAAAGATCCTATAAATACTAATAAAAATGCGAAAACACTAATAATAACATTGATGATCCACGAACCAAAAAACATTATATTTCTGAAACTCCTTGATTGACTGTCCGAATTGACAACTTGCTTGTTAGTGGATCGAATTCAATTGTCCTACCACTGGTCCCTCCAACATCTTCTGCTATTACACGAATTTTTAGCTCTCTTAACTTTTCTTTTACTGCATCCACATTACGTGGCCCGATTCTCATCATTTCACTCGAAGACGAAAACTTGAACATTTGTGAACCTCCTGCTAGTTTAGCCTTTAATAAGGGTTGATTAACCCCTAATTTTAGTAGCTTTTCTACTAATACATCAATAGCCGTATCAGCATATTTTGCTTTATTAATAGACTCAGCCTTTCCTAACGAGGAGTTAGGCAGCATTACATGCGCCATACCACAAATATTGGTTTTTTCATCGTAGATAACAACACCTACACAAGACCCTAAACCAGACGTACGAATCTTCTGAGGTGGAGTTGCCACGTTTAAATCAGCCATACCAACTTTCACAATTTCAATCATCCATAGATACTCCTAATGCTTGAAAAATAATTTCATAGGAATCCGGGTCTGGTAGTAAGAAAAAGTGGCCTGACGTTTGCTGAGAATTCACGTCAACCTTTTCGATAATTTCAGTATCTATGACAATTGCATAATCTCCCACCTGCGATAGCTCTAATAAACCATAACTTAATATCGCTATTGCCATATCGACACTTAGAGCAGGTACCGATGGTTGCAAGTTTAGTTTCGTTAAATCAGAGAATGCTGATAAATAAGAGCCTGCTAAAATATTCCCTACTTCTTGTAATGCAGATAAACCTAAATCAGAATAAGGAGGAATGTTTAGATCAAATTGGTCCTCTCCCGTTAAATAGCGGATTAAGTTTGTAGCCTCATTTACAGGTAACATAAAAAACATGTTACCTGGGGCTTCGCCTTCAATTCTTAGAAAGATGGCTGCTACGATGTTGTCAGATCCACCAACTAATTCAGTAATCTCTTCAAATGATACAACCCTAACAGCCGGAACTTTCATATCAATTGTTTTATTTAGTAACTTAGAGAGGGCTGTAGCAGCGTGTCCAGCGCCGATATTCCCGACCTCTTTTAATATATCCAAATGATATGGTTGAATTCTATTTAAAAAGTACATTAGACGCTAGCCTCTAATTCCTTTAAATCTTTTGGGTTAAGAACTTTATCAAGATTTAAGAGGATTAAGAGACGCTTGTCCATTTTAGCAACACCACGTAAATATTCTGCTTCTAGTCCACCGACAACCTGTGGCGGCGGCTCAACTAACTCGGTAGGAATATCAACTACATCGTTAGCAGCATCAACAATTAAACCTACCTCCATGGTTCCGACAGCAACAATAATAATTCTTGTGCTTTCTGTTGTACCAATCTCTTCAATGCCAAACCTGTTTCGGAGGTCAATAATTGGTGTTACAACACCTCGTAAATTAATGACACCCTTCACAAATTCTGTTGTTCTTGGAACACGAGTTATATGTTGCATTCTTTCAATGGATCGTACCTTATCAACTTCAACGCCATACTCTTCATCTTTTAGTTGAAACACTATGACTTTTAACTCATTACTTAGATTTGCCTCACTCATATAGAACCTCCTACCTAGTTGCTTACTTTTTTTACTTAATTAAGGCGTTACAATCAACGATTAAAGCAACCTGACCATCACCTAAAATGGTTGCCCCTGATATAGCAAACACATTCGTCAGGTAGTTACCTAAGGATTTAAGGACAATTTCTTGCTGACCAATAAACGAGTCAACAACTAGGCCAGCCATTTTCGCACCTTTACGAACAATAACAATCGAATGATATGCATCTTGTTCACGTGTTTTCGGAACCTCGAAAAAGTCAGTTAGATTTATCAGAGGGACGACACTTCCTCTAAAGTCAATTACTTTTTGATTATGAGCTGCAAGTATATCTTCGTTCTTAACAATAGCTGTTTCGATAATTGACGATAACGGAATTGCATATTTTTCACTCTGAACCTCAACTAACATCACTGAAATAATCGACAATGTTAGTGGTAGTTGAATTGAAAAAGTCGTTCCTTCTCCTAAAACTGAATCTACAGTAACATTACCACCTAACGATTCAATTTTACTTTTCACAACATCTAAACCTACGCCTCTTCCAGAAACATCAGTTATTTGGTCTGCTGTACTTAATCCAGATGCAAAGAGAAGCTCATACACTTGCTTATCTGTTAAGTTTTTACTGTTTTCCGCAGATACTACACCACTAGCTAGTGCTTTCTTGAGTACTTTGTCACGATTAATTCCGGCTCCGTTATCTGAAACCTCAATGAATACATGGTTTCCACTATGATAAGCTCTTAGAGTAATCGTCCCTTCATCAGGTTTACCTATGCTAACACGTTTTTCAGGAGTTTCTATTCCATGGTCAATAGAATTTCTAAGTAAATGGACTAAAGGATCACCAATTTCATCAATAACTGTACGGTCTAATTCAGTTTCTGCTCCAATAATTTCAAGACTTACCTTTTTCTTAAGGTCTTTGGCTAATCCACGAACCATTCTTGGGAAACGATTGAATACTTGATCAACTGGTACCATTCGCATATTTAAAATAATATTTTGCAGATCTCCTGAAATTCTCGACATATGTTCAACTGTTTCAGTAAGTTCTGAACTTTTCAAATCTCTTGCTATTTGCTCTAATCGACCACGATCAATCACAAGTTCTTCAAAGAGGTTCATTAGGATATCCAATCTCTCGATGTTTACTCGGATTGTTTTATTACCAGAGGTTGTTTTCTCCTCTGTCTTCGTTTGCACCGTTGGATTCAGTTCAGGAGCCTCAACTTCATCAGCTATGATTTCAGGCGCCGACATTCCTTTACTGTCTGTACCCGCTAGGTTTTGTTTATGAGCTTCTAAATCAATCGTTTTAACTACAACACTATCAACCTCAGAAACTTTCATGATTAAATTTTTCACTTCATCATGAATTTCTTTCGTAATAAGTGTTACAGTAAAATCTGAGTCGAAATTTTCTTCCTCAAGAGAATCAACCGTTGGTGATGACTTAATCACTTCACCCAACTTTTCAAGTACTTCAAACACCATGAACACTCTAGCCGCTTTTAAAATACAATCTTCTCTAAGTGAAATCGTTACTTGAAGTGGGTGAAAACCTTGTTCGGCTGCTTGCGATAACACCGTTACTTCAAAGTCATCATACGTTTCATTCGTTGGTAATTTTACTACTTCTGCAGTTGCCGCTATTTCATCCATTCTAAGCTGAGCACTCAGTTGCTCACCTTTTTCTATTTTTTCTAGCATAGCAACTACTTTTCTTACATCTCGCTTACCATCACCACCACTTGCGATTGATAAGACCATTGCCTCTAAATCGTCAACAGATTCGAAAACTACGTCTAAAATTTCGCTCGTAACAGAAATTTTATTGTTACGAATCCCGTCAAGAACATTCTCCATAATATGTGTCAAACTTGCTAAATCCTCATACCCCATAGTAGCTGCCATACCCTTTAATGTATGAGCTGAACGGAAAATTTCGTTTACAATTGCAATATTTTGTGGTTCATTTTCAAGTTTTAACAAATTATCATTCATTGCTTGTAAATGTTCTTTACTTTCATCAATAAACATATCTAAATATTGATTTTTTTCCACAAGTTAAGCCTCCCTATCGACAATACTTTTCTATGCTGGTAGCAATGCCATCTAGATGGACAATTTCGTCAACAGTCTTTGTCTTAATGGCTGAACGTGGCATACCAAAGACGACTGCTGATTCTTCTGCTTCTGCAATGACTACTACATCGCTAGTTTCTTTCAATTTAATTATTCCCTTTGAACCATCAGAACCCATTCCTGTCATAATAACTGCAACAATTGAGTGATTACTAATAGTAGCCAAGGAGGTTAACATCGTATCCACTGAAGGCCTATGCCCGTTTTCAGGTGGAGATTGATCTAACTGAAGTGCTAATGTTGTTCCAACACTCCTTACTTTTAAATGGTATCCTCCAGGTGCTATATAAGCAACACCTTTCTTTACAACTTCACCATCTTCAGCTTCTTTAATAGTAATCTTTGCTAAACTATTTAGACGAGCCGCTAAAGATTTTGTAAATCCAGCCGGCATATGCTGAACAATAAGGATAGGTACATTAATGTCCTCAGGAAGCTTCGTTAAAACATGCTGAAGTGCTTTAGGGCCTCCAGTGGATGTACCTATAGCAACCACCCTTTTATTAGATAGGCTTTTTTGATTTAATATTTCTACCTGTTTACTCTTCTTCTGATTCTCTCGTTCCCTATTTTGAATGGAAATTAATTTTGTAAGCTTAATAGATGCAGCAAGTACTACCTTTTCGATGAGTTCATCTTGTACCTTATGCAGATCTAACGAAATTGCTCCAGAAGGCTTAGTGATAAAGTCTACAGCACCATATGACATGGCTAACACCGTATTTTCGGCTCCCTCTTTTGTTGTACTGCTGACCATAATGACTGGTTTCGGACATTGTTGCATGATTTGCTGTAGAGCTACTAGTCCGTTCATGACAGGCATTTCAACATCTAAAGTAATTACATCTGGTTGAAGTTTCTCTATCTTCTCAAGGGCATCTTTACCATTTCTAGCTGTTGCGATGACTTGAATTCTTTGATCCGCCTCGAGAAGATCGGTGATGATTTTCCTCATGAAGGCGGAGTCATCTACTACGAGTACTCTTATCAAAGCTTTAGCCCCCTTTACGATAAGTATTTTTTAATTTTACTTAAGAATGCTGTAAAAGGCGGAGTTGTAACTTCATCTCTTTTTACTCCTGTAAAATTTGTTACGATTTCTTTGATCGCTTGACTTGGTTTACTAGAAGGAGCTTGTAGGATAAAAGGTTTCTGTGCCTTTACTGCTTTTAGGACACTTGGATCATTTGGAACAATTCCTAGTAATGAGATATCTTTCTGTAAAAATTGGCTTGTTACAAGTTTTAAATTTTCGAACGTTTTTCTACCTTCAGCTAAAGATTCACTTCGATTAACCAATACTTGTATAGGAAGTTCTTGATCCTTAAGTTGAATATATTTTACCATTGCATAGGCATCTGTAACTGACGTAGGTTCTGGAGTTGTAACGACAAAAATCTCATTGGCTGATAGAATAAAATGTAGGCTATCTTTGGAGACTCCAGCCCCCATATCAAAAATAATGTAATCGTACTTCCCATTGATAAGCTCTAATTGTTGTAAGAACCTCGCTAGTTTCCGTGGATTTAGTTGAAACATCGAAGAAAATCCTGTCCCACCTGCAATAAAAGAAAGCTTTTCAGGACCCTCTTCAATGATATCTAATATTGATAATTCCTTTTCAATCATATCAACAATTGTAAACTTAGAAGAAACACCCATTAAAATATCAACATTGGCCATACCTATGTCTAAATCAAACAAAATCACTTTTTTTCCAGCTCTTGTGAGTTCGATAGCGAAGTTCAAAGAAAAATTCGATTTTCCTACGCCACCCTTCCCACTAACTACAGCAAGTACTTTTGTATCCTTTGGTGTATCACTGGCCATCTGTAGCATCTGTCGTAAATTCTTTGCTTGATCATTCATGATTTTCAACCTCAATTAGACTATTTACGATTTCATCAATAGAACCTTCAATAATATCATCAGGTACACTCTGTCCATTTGTAATGTATGATACACCCACACCGTATTCATGCACTAGGTTAATCATTGCTCCGTGAGAAAAGGTCTCATCCTTTTTCGTAAATATTACTTTATTTATATGAATCCTAGAAAATTGTTCATAGATTGTAGCCATGTCACGGTATTTCGAAGCTAGAGATAATACTAAATATGTTTCCATTTCTTCATCAAAATCGATTACTTTCTTAAGTTCATCAATATAAAGTTGGTTGAGAAAATTTCTTCCAGCAGAGTCCACTAGTACCACATCGTAGTTGGATAATTTCTCCTTTGCTTTTTTAAAGTCTTCAACGGAATAGGCCACTTCTACAGGCACATTTAATATTTTTGCATATGTCTTTAATTGGTCGATAGCCGCAATTCGAAACGTGTCAGTTGTGATAAACGCAACTTTTTTGTGATGGTTTAACATGCAATGTGCAGCTATTTTTGCTATTGTCGTCGTTTTTCCTACTCCTGTAGGGCCCACCAAGTTAAGGAACTTCTTATTAAAGGTAAATCCGCCCATTTCAACTGATCCAACTGTAGTAGCAAGAACTTCTTTTGCCCACTGCAAAACCTCATTCTCGCTAACTGTCTCTGTATCTAGAATATACCATTTCTTTAATAGCTTTTTCATTACATCAATTCGAATATTAGGTGACATATCTTGATCAATAAACAACTGGTTTACTTTCTTTAATACATCCGGGTAATCCTCGAACTGTGTTGCTATCGAGCTAGATATTCCATTAACAATCGTTTTTAGTTCCTTCACTTCTTTTTCGAGTTTATCATCTGTCTTCACTGTTGTTTGTTTTATTATTGGTTGTTCGGGTACGACATTTGTAACAGGCTTCTTCTGTTGAGGTTTGGGTTTTGTTGATTTTCTAACAGTTGGTGCTGTATCCACAGCTGCAATTACCTCAATATTTTTTTTCGTAAAAAAACCTAGAAATCCTCCAGACTCCACTTCTTTAGAATTAAGGATCACAGCTTCATTCCCAAGTTCGACTCGAATTTGCTTCATTGCTTCAGACATCGATTTCGCTATAAACTTTTTTACCTTCACGAAACATTCACCACCCCTACACTCTGAACCTCAATCGTAGGTTCAAGCTCGTTATAAGATAGAACAGGCACATGAGGAATATACCGTTCTAATAAATGTCTTACATACATACGTACTGCAGGAGAACAAAGTAGAACAGGCATTTGTCCCATTTCACTCATGCGTTCTACCTCATAAAGTGCCGCATCAATAATATTTTGAGAGTCGTTTGGATCTAGTGCAAGGAAATTTCCATGTTCAGTTTGTTGAACACCCTCAGCAACCAGCTTTTCTACTGAGCCGCTCATCGTTACTACATAAAGAGGCTCACTTGCGTTAGCATATTGCTTTGTAATTTGCCTCGAGAGACCTTGTCTTACATACTCGGTAATTAAGTCCGTATCTTTTGTCATTTGGCCATAGTCAGCCAATGTCTCGAAGATAGTTGGAAGATTTCTAATCGATACTTTTTCTTTTAGCAAGTTAGCAAGTACTTTTTGAACTTCACCGAGCGTTAATGGACTTGGAGTAACATCCTCCACTAAGGTTGGATAAGCTTCTTTTAAGTGATCGATCAGTTGCTTTGTTTCTTGTCTGCCCAATAATTCATGTGCATGGCGCTTTATCACTTCTGTTAAGTGGGTAGAAACAACTGAAGGAGGATCAACTACTGTGTACCCAGAAAGTTCAGCCTGTTCCTTCATGTCTTCACTAATCCAAAGGGCGGGCATTCCAAATGCTGGTTCGATTGTTTCAATACCAATAATACTTTCATCGTCGACACCAGGACTCATAGCCATGAAATGATCTAGTAACAACTCCCCACGAGTAACCTCATTTCCCTTAATCTTTATGGAATATTCATTAGGCTGCAATTGAATATTATCGCGAATTCGGATGACAGGAACTATTAAACCTAGCTCAATTGCCAGCTGACGTCGAATCATGACCACACGATCTAATAAATCCCCACCCTGGTTGGCATCTGCTAAAGGTATGAGCCCGTAGCCAAATTCAAACTCAATTGGGTCTACTTGCAGTAGATTTACTACACTTTCTGGAGATTTCATATCATCCTGACTTTCTTCAACCGTTGCAGCTTCCTCTACTTCCGCTAACTTCTTATTCTCATCTTTAAGTAGGAAGAACCCACCAACGATTAATAATAAGGCAATCGGAGTAGTAAGTGCTAAGTGAATAGGTGTAACCAACCCGAGTAACAAAATTGTTCCTCCGGCAATATAAAGCATTCTAGGATACGCTAACAACTGTTTAGTAATATCGTCCCCTAAATTCCCTTCTGATGCAGCACGTGTTACAACAATACCAGTTGCTGTCGATATCAACAAGGCTGGGATCTGACTGACAAGTCCGTCTCCAACAGTCAAGAGTGTATATTTAGAGGCTGCTGACGCTATGTCTAAGCCTTGCTGCATCATTCCGATAATTAAACCAAAGATAATATTGATAATGACGATAACAATACCAGCAATCGCATCCCCTTTTACGAATTTACTGGCACCATCCATCGCTCCATAGAAATCGGCTTCACGTTCAATTTTTGTTCGGCGTTCTTTTGCCTCTGTATCAGAAATCATACCTGCATTTAAGTCGGCATCAATACTCATTTGTTTCCCAGGCATTGCGTCTAGTGTAAATCTAGCTCCAACCTCAGAAACACGTTCAGCACCTTTCGTAATAACAACAAACTGAATGATAATTAGTATTAAGAAAACAACAAATCCAACAAGTGCATTTCCACCTACTACGAAAGATCCAAATGTATCAATAACATTCCCCGCTTCCCCTTTGCCGAGAATGGATCTAGTTGTCGAGACATTTAAACCTAACCGAAATAAAGTCACGAGTAATAGTAAAGTAGGAAATATTGAGAACTGTAATGGTTCTTTCGTATTCATAGCTACTAAAATAATGAGGAGAGCAAGAGATATATTAATAATAATTAATACATCCAGCATAGCCGATGGTAACGGGATAATGAGCATGACTACTATTAATATAACTCCTAATAGTACACTTAAATCTCTTGCTGACATGTGTTTCTCTCCTTCATAAAAAAATTAAACTTTGTTTTTTATTCGATATACATATGCTAAAACCTCAGCCACCGCTTTGAACAAGTCTTCTGGAACCTCATCTCCAATCTCAGCTTGATCATAGAGTGCTCTGGCTAAAGGTCGATTTTCCACAGTTATGATCTCATGTTGCTTTGCGACACCTTTAATTTTTTGGGCAATGAAATCTACACCTTTGGCAATGACTACAGGTGCATCCATTTTTTCGCCATCGTATTTCAGTGCGATTGCATAATGAGTCGGGTTTGTAATGACAACATCGGCTTTGGGAACTTCTTGCATCATTCTTTGCATCGCCATTTGCCTTTGTTTTTCTTTAATTTTCGATTTAATTAAAGGGTCCCCTTCAGTCTTTTTATACTCATCCTTAATGTCTTGCTTTGACATTCGGATATTTTTCTCGTGGTCATATTTTTGATACATATAATCTAAAACAGCCAGAAAAATTAATAAGATAGAAACAGCTACTCCCATTGTTACTGTTAAGTTACCGACAAAACTTAGAGCATCTGCTATAGGTATTAATGCTAAAATGAGAATTTGTTCAATACTAATCCACAATATAGTAAATGTAACCAAAGCTACAAGGACAATCTTTAATAACGATTTTAATAATTCAACGATCGCTCTAATAGAATAAATTCTCTTAAAACCTTGAATTGGATCTAGTTTACTTAACTTCATCTGTATTGCTTCAGGAGCAAACAAGAAACCTACCTGCAAGTAATTGCTCGCAATGGCTGCAAGCATGGCCATAAACATGAGTGGCGCCGTAATCATGACTGCTTGTGTTGAGATTTCTAGAAAGAGACTTTGAACGTTTTCTAAAGTTAAATCAAGGAGCAAAAAATCTTGAAACATATAATGAAGGAAGTTCATAGTCTGCTTTCCTAAGTAGCCACCAATTAACCATAAAAATATAAAAACGAGTAAGAGAATAATTGCCGTGTTAACATCGGTACTTTTGGCGACTTGTCCTTTATTTCTCGTTTCTTGTTTTTTCTTTGGAGTCGCCTTTTCTGTTTTTTCTTGAGCAAAGAATTGGAGATCAACAGGTAAAAAAGCCATTCCTACATTCCTCCATAAAGTTGCATCAGTGTTCGCATGGCTAGTATCATTTGTTGTACTAAATATTTTGTTACCATAAAGAAGGCAGGCATAGCTAATAGTAATACAATAAATCCAACGAGAATTTTGATTGGAAAACCTATAACAAACACATTTACTTGCGGTACTGCTCTTGCAATCATCCCCAGTGCTACATCCACTAAAAATAGACAACCGACAATAGGCATGGCCATTTGAAAGGCAATTAAAAACATCAAAGTGAACGTTTTAAGAAAATGAATCAGAATATTTTCGTTGCCAAATGGAATGTAAATCTGATTAAGAGGAATAAACTGATAACTATAATAAATCCCATCTAATAATAAGTGATGAGCATCGATTGCCAATAAAAATAGAAGCGCAAACGTATATAAATAACCACCTGTTAAAGGACTTTGCATGCCTGTCTGTGGATCTATAACGTTTGCAATCATAAACCCCATTGGAATATCAATAAATCCACCTGCTACTTGAATGGCATACATCAGCACCATTGCAATTAAGCCAACAGTCAAACCGACTATCACTTCTTTCATAATTAACAAGAAGTAGACGCCATCAATTTCAATAATTACTGGATCTAACGTAAAAAAGATTAACCATGTTAGAAAGAAACCAAAACCTATTTTATACATTGCTGGAATAGTTCGGTGAGAAAACAATGGCAGAGTAACTAAAAAGGCTGAGACTCTTGTTAAGATTAACAAAAAAGCAGGAACGTACTCTAGTAATTCAAGCATTATCCAATAAACCGATGCAAGTTACCAAAGATTTCAGCAGCATACGCAATCATATGTGACAACATCCATGGTCCAAACACGATTAAGCCGACTAATACCCCAACGATCTTCGGGATAAACGCAAGCGTCTGTTCTTGGATTTGTGTTGTTGCTTGAAAGATACTTACAGCTAAACCAATACCAAGAGCAATAATTAACAACGGTCCAGCAATGACTAGCACCGTAAAAATTCCTTTTTCCGCCATTGATATGACAAACTCTGCGCTCAATTTAACTCACCCTTTTAAAAGCTTAATAGTAATGATCTAACAACCAAATGCCATCCATCAACCATCACAAAAAGTAATATCTTAAATGGTAATGCAATCATTACTGGTGGGAGCATCATCATCCCCATTGACATTAGTACACTTGCAACCACCATATCTATTACCAGAAATGGTACAAAAATCATAAATCCAATTTGAAACGCAGTCTTCAATTCACTAATTGCAAAAGCAGGAACTAAAGCACTAAGAGGTATTTCCTCGATTGAGTTCGGCCGTTCCATTCCTGCATAACCCATAAACAATGCCAAATCTTTCTCACGTGTATGTTCTGCCATAAAATACTTAAACGGTGTAGCGGCTCGCTCGAACGCTTCTTCCTGTGTTAATTCATCATTAAATAAAGGCTGAAGGGCCACCTCATTGACCTCGGCTAGCAGTGGCGACATCACAAAAAACGTAATAAATAAAGCTAAGGCAATGAGTACTTGGTTAGGAGGCATTTGCTGCGTAGCAAGCCCCGTTCTGACAAATGATAATACAATAATAATTCTTGTAAAACACGTCATTAATATTAGAATACTAGGAGCTAACGTCAAAACGGTTAGAAGTAAAAGTAACTGTATCGTAGAAGCTACATTCTGTGGCTCGTCGCTAAAGATATCTAAGGCAGGAATAAATCCTAAAGAAATCAATGTTCCCTCTCCTTAATGGCGGCATGGGCCTGTTTTTGCGAGTTTTTTACATCAGTTAATTGACGTTCAAGCAACCCTTTAAATTGCAACTTTTCGTCAGGGTTTCCTTTTTGGCCATTTCTTTTTTGTTGAAACCAACTTACAAGTGAAGATAGTTGTTGTTGATTCTCTTGGATATCATAATCATCTAAGATCTTTCTAACTTCTGATTGGTCATCAATTTCTTTTAATAGTTGGATGGATTCACCAACACCTACTACCAACACACGTTCGCCAACTCTTACTAATTGAATGGAGCGATTACTTCCTATATGAACCCCACCAATATTTTGTAAAGTTCGATGTGTTTGATAGCTTTGGGATCGTTTACCAATAAAACGAATTAGCCCGTAGATCATCATTATAATAACTGCGAGTGCGAAAAAAAGCTGAAAAAATAAACCGAATAAGCTTTGTTCTTGAAACAATTCATTTTCCGGAGTTAGATTACTACTACCAAGGATATCATCAACACCACTTTTGTCTTCTTCAACTGGATCAGTTTCACTGTTTAGGCGATACCCATCTAGCACTGATTTGTCATCCGCTAGAACATAAGAAGTTCCTAGCGGATGAATAATTGCAATGATTAAGATAAAACAAATGATAATGTTCAAATAGCACTTAGTATTTTTTAATTTTTTCATTCTTTTTTAACCGAGTGTCTTTTTAATCGCTTCAATTACTCGGTCAGCTTGGAAAGGTTTTACGATGAAATCCTTAGCACCTGCTTGGATCGCATCAATAACCATCGCTTGTTGCCCCATCGCTGAACACATAATAACTTTTGCGTTTGGATCAAGTTTTTTAATTTCCTTTAAAGCAGAAATTCCGTCCATTTCCGGCATTGTTATATCCATTGTTACAAGATCAGGTGATAGTTCCTTGAATTTTTCAACAGCTTGTGCACCATCATTTGCTTCACCTGCAATTTCAAAACCATTTTTTGATAAAATATCTTTAATCATCATTCTCATGAATGCTGCATCGTCTACAATTAAAATTCTATTTGCCATCGTTAGGGGCCTCCTCAATAATTACCTTTATGATTGTAAATTTCTTAAGCGATCTGTTTGACTAATAATATCAGTAACCCTTACGCCAAAGTTTTCATCGATAACGACAACTTCACCTTTAGCAACTAATTTACTGTTTATTAAGATATCAACTGGCTCACCTGCCAACTTATCTAATTCCACAATTGAACCTTGTGAGAGCTCAAGTATTTCTTTGATCGAACGTTTTGTTCGACCTAACTCAACAGTTACTTGTAACTGGATATCTAGTAGCATATCAAGGTTTTTAGCTTCAACCTCATTCAGCTGCGGGGTATCAAAGCTTGAAAATGCTGCAGGTTGAACATTTGCTGCACGTTGATTGTGTTGACCATAAGCCATACCACCGAAATTTTGTGGTTGTCTCGGCATTTGGGATGGCTCCATATATTGACCAGCTGGTGGAGCGTATTCGTGCTGGCTTGCTTGTTGACTATAATTAGGTGCTTGCTGTTGGGATTGATTTATTGGTTGCTGTGGTTCTTGGTATGTGTTAACCTCAGGCATTGTTTGAACTGGTTCAGGTTCAGAATGATATTCTTCTTCCTCTTCATTCGTCCCAGGATTCATAAGCTGGTTTACTAAATCTTTCGCAAAGGAAACGGTAACCAATTGCATAATTTGCGAGTCTATTAACGTACCAATCTTTAAACTAAAAGAAATCTTCACCAATGTATCATCGTCAGGGATATTTCGAGTCCCTTGACCACCTCTAACGTCCATTAAATCAATTCCAGGAGGTGAAATATCAACCTTTTTGTTAAATATTGTGGACATTGATGTAGAAGCAGAGCCCATCATTTGATTCATTGCTTCTTGAACTGCACTAACTTCCATCTCACCTAATTCAGTTTCGTTTACATCTGTCCCATCGCCACCGAGCATTAAATTGGCAATAATAGCAGCATCAATCGTTTTGATAACTAATAAATTCATTCCCTCAAAACCCTCTGTGTATTTCACATGAACGGCCACATGGGGTTGTGGAAACTGTTCTTCAAGATCCTTCTTATCAATGACTGAAACTCTTGGCGTTGTTATATCAACTTTTTGATTTAACAATGTCGATAACGCTGTAGCTGCACTGCCGAAAGAAATGTTTCCGATTTCACCTAGAGCATCTTGTTCAATACTAGAAAGATAGTTTTCTATATTTAAACTTTGCTCTTTACTACTCTCATCGTTATCATCATTGTTTAGACCTGCGAGTAAAGCATTGATTTCATCCTGAGAAAGCATGTCACTCATTAATTTCATCCTCCTCAATTACTTCTGTAACTTGAATTGCAAGCTTACTTTTTACTTTTCCTGGTTGTCCAAAGAATTTAGGCTTGTCCCCTACTCGTATTAATAATGGATCATCAATTAGACTCGTAAGCTCAATTGTATCACCAATGTCGAGTTGGAGAAACTCTTGGATTGATATTTCAGATTTTCCTAATTCTGCTTTCATTACGAGCGGAGCACTCCGAACATTGTGTTCTAAAGCTAGCATCTCTTCATTTGACCTGCTTTTCTTTTTTGTTTGCATCCAGTAATGTACAGATAACTTAGGTAAGATTTCTTCGAGAACTACGTGTGGTAGACAAATATTAATCATCCCACTCGCCTCTCCAATAGCTGTCGATAACGAAATCACAACAACCGTTTCGTTTGGTGATACCATTTGTAAAAACTGCGGGTTTACTTCTAACTCATCCATTTGTGGTTCTAAATCAATAACTGTACTCCAAGCTTCTTGAAAACTTTCCAACGTTCGTTGAAATAACTGGGTCATAATTCTTGTTTCAATTTCAGTTAGATTGTCTACTTTATTTACTGCTACTCCTTTTCCACCTAACAAGCGATCAAGCATCGCATAAGCGATATTAGGATTAACCTCAATTAGAAATCTACCATCTAATGGGTACGGTTCAAATACATTTAAAATTGTCATCTTTGGAACAGAACGAATAAATTCCTCATATGGTAGCTGATCTACAGAAGCAACTGATATTTGAACAAATGTTCGTAGCTGTGCAGAGAAATACGTCGTTAAAAGTCTCGCGAAATTTTCGTGTATCCTAGTTAAACTTCGAATTTGATCTTTTGAGAAGCGTAGCGCTCTCTTAAAATCATAAACTTTGACTTTTTTCTGACTTTCTTCTTTTTTTAATTCATTTGCATCCATTTCACCAGTTGATAATGCAGATAGCAGGGCATCAATCTCGCTTTGTGATAAAACCTCAGCCAAGAGCCTCACCTCTCTTCTAGGTAAACTAACGTACTATATTATTGCAAGACAAAACCTGTTGTGTACACTTGAACCACGGTTCCTTCTTGCATAAACTCATTTACTTTATCTTTGATTGTATTTTCAAGATTTTCAATACCGGCAGATCCTGTAAAATCACTAGCTCGCATCCCTGATAACTCACGAATGATAATGTTTCGAACTTGAAAATCACGTTTTTCCAATTCGGTTTTTGCTTTTGAGTTATCTACTTGAATTTTGAATGACACTCTAATAAAATCATTTGTTAATAAGTTCGTAGTGACTTCATTAATATCAACCGATAAAGCAATAATTTCATCAATTGTAGGTTCTTTATCAGGGTCAGCTGTTTTTGTGAACTGGAAGTATAACACTAACGTAATTCCCCCTATTAACGTTAACGCAATTAAAATGATCAGCATAATATTCACTAACTTATTTTTAAACAATCAACTTCCCTCCGATTTTTCATTCACAAGTCTTACAATGCCAACCTGTTTATAAAATTGAATTATCCTAAGCATAACATCTTCCTCAGAATCTAGCACAACTAACTTTTTTCCATTTGACAAAGTAATTGTAGTATCTGGGAACGATTGTATTTGTTCAATAAATATTGCATTTAACATGAATGATTTTCCATTTAACCTTGTAAGTTTTATCATTTTCTGTTTAAGACAAGGATTTTAGCTCCTCGTCTTCCCCCTCCATTTAATTAATGAATAAGAAAGTTGAAGAAGAGAAGAATAATAGTATTCGGCCGAATACTATTATTCTCACAAGTCACGCCTAACCTAAATTATCGTTTTAAATTCACAAGCTCTTGAAGAATTTCGTCTGAAGTTGTAATAATCCTTGTATTCGCTTGGAAACCACGTTGAGCAACAATCATTTCTGTAAACTCTTCGGATAAGTCTACATTTGACATCTCAAGAGAAGCACCAGCGATTACTCCACGACCGTCACCTGCAAAACCAATATTTGGCATACCTGAGTTGTTTGAAACCTGGAATAAGTTATCACCAGCTTTCATTAAACCACCAGTATTATTAAATGTTGCCATGGCAATTTGGCCAAGTATGCGAACTTCTCCGTTCGTATATACTCCATTAATTTCACCTGATTGGGAAATATTAAAACTTTCTAAGAAACCTTCTACATTTCCGTTAATCTCTGAAATGTCAGCGCTGTTCGAACTATTACCAAATTGTGTTAGTTGTGAGAAATCTATAGCGATATCGATCGGTTCCGCTCCGTTTTGTGGATCTAGAACAAAGCGTTGTAGCTGAGAATTCAACATATCGACTCTACCACCGGAATTGAATTGAACAGTTCCTAACGGTTCTGTTACATAGCTCTCAAGCACACCCTCATCATTATACTGAGGTGTTAATACAGTTACTGTCCATTCATTGTCGCCTGACTTATGGTAAGCCAATTGTAAATCGTGTAAGTTCCCCATGGAATCCGTAGCGGTAAATTTATTTAAGACCGTATTTGGCGGCAAATAAGCTTCAAGTGTCCCGTCAAACTCCTCACCTTCTGGTGTTTCCGCTCGTAAATTCCCACGTAAACTCATATTGGTAGTGGCTTGTGGTGCAAACACTTCTCCAGCTTGAATTCTTAAGTCACCAAAATTATTGCGATCGACCCCTGTACCAGCGGCATTTGGTTGAAATCCTTGAACTTTTAACCCTTCTGCGGTAACAAGTGTTCCCTGACGGTCTAAATAAAAGTTACCGGCACGTGTATAATAAGATAGGTTCCCATTGTTTACAATAAAGAAACCATCGCCTGATATTCCTAAGTCTAAGGCACGTCCAGTCGTTTGTAAGCTTCCTTGAGTATGAATAGTGTCAATCGATGCAATGGTGCCACCTAAACCTATTTGACGTGGATTTGTTCCACCTCGATTGGCAGTCGGGTTACTAGCTCCGGTTAACTGTTGACTTACTAAATCTTTAAAGGTTGTTCTACCCTTTTTAAATCCAAAAGTATTAACGTTAGATATATTATTTCCGATAACATCTAATTTAGTTTGGAAATTTCTCATTCCACCAATACCTGAATACATTGAACGCAACATGAGTTTTTATCTCCCTTCGTAATAAACTGCTTCATTCAATCAGCAGTTTTACGGCCTCCTTATAGGTCCAGCCGCTTAATCGATGATGATGGTGCCATTTATATTCGTAAAAATTTGTGTTTTTGCCTCTTCACGATCTAAGGCAGTAATTACTGTATTATTTTTAGCACTAACAACTAGCGCTGCATCCTTTAGAATGACCAACGAGTCATTCACACCTTTGGCCTTAGCTTCCTGAAGTTTTGAGGTAATTAATGACCATTGTGTATCATTAATGATGATACCTCGATCTTGCAATCTCTTCTCGGCGTGTCTACTTACTTTCAGCTCCGAGTTGTGTATTTCTGTATGAAACATCTCTCTAAAAGAACTTGTCGTAACTTTTGGCTGTTTTGGCTGGGCAGTAGGTCTTGGTAGTTGGTGTAAATGATGAGTTTGAATACGCTTGTCCATTCTACTCACCTCCAATGTTTATTGCTGTTTTTCAGAAGGTCTACTTATATGGATCACTTGAATTGTATCGATTACCTCTCCACCTTCTAAAATTAATCTTGTTTTCCCTTGTTGAAATTTAATTGCTTTCACTACGCTATCAATAACTCTCAATTCTGTTTCACCGTTTGGGTTTGCTACAATTTGCTCCCATTGTATTTCTTTCCCTATTAGTTGACTGTGTGACAGAAAATGACTATCTTTTTGCATCTCAATAAAACCAGTTAATGCCTTATTCATTTGTGTCATCTGTTCAAGGCTAGAAAAGTTAGCCATTTGCGAGATGAACTCCTTATCCTCCATTGGTTTAGAAGGATCCTGGTTTGCCAATTGAGTCATTAATATCTTTAAGAAAGCATCCTGATCTAACGTTCTCTGTCCTGTATTTCTTTCTACTTGTCTTTCGGACAAATATAAGCTATTAACCGAATTTATCATCTTGATCACCTTATACCCTCGTGTCAATTTCGTTTAACTCTTTTAGAAGATCTTCAAACTTTACATCTTCATCTTCTGTTTCACGACTTGTTTTGTCTTTGTTCTGGTTGCTATTTCTTTGTTCTTCTTGACTTTGTCTATCCTGTAGATATGATTGTTGGGTTTGAATATCAATTTTCTCTACTTGTATGTTTTGGTTCACAAACGCTTGCTTTAAATGATGAATTTGTGCTTCAACCAATTGTTTTGCCGCCTTAGTAGTTGTCAACAGCTGGGCTACAATCATTCCATTTTGCTGGATAAGTGTTACATCGAGTCTTCCTAGATGCTGCGGAAATAGTTTAATTGTAAGTTTATTCATTCCATTTGGTGATTGGATGAGTGTACTTTTGTCCAAAATGTTTTGAAATTGTCTCAAAAACTGATCTTCATTCCTTTGCTCAGCTCGTCCCTCGCCCACATGTAGTACAAACTGATGCAGCTGACTTAGAGGCAGCCCTTGGATATTAGGTAATGCAGCTTGATTAACTTGAACTGGTTCAGTTAAAGAGAAAGCTTTGTACGCTGACAACACAAATTGTTGCTTATCAAAACTAGACTTATTGGCACTATTAAAAGGTTCATCAGATAACATTGTTTCCAGCTGAACTAACATTCTTTGAATTAACGGCTCTGTATCTTTACCTTTTAATGTAGTAGTTTCTAAACTAGTAAAATTGGACAGCTTTATCATGAAAACTAGTAAATGAGCAGGTGATTGCAAGTAATCAGAAACGTCATTATCTAAAATTAAGACCTCTTGACTACTGCGAATGATATTCTCTATTTCAACCTGAAGCTCAGTCGGAAGCAAACTCAAAAGATCCTCGATATTTGCATCCATTGAAAATTCTTCAACTATGAATTGCTCCATTTCTGGAAAATGGTTAACAAATTCCTTTAGTAAGAAATGAATATCATTTTCGTTACCGTCCTTCGTTTTTACTAACGTACTATCAGGTAAAGCCTGATCATTTGTGCTTAAAGTACTGTTGAGTATCTTTTCAAAAGAGGTACTGCTTTTTTGGGTGCCCCCTTCACCTTTCTTCTGTTGGACTCCTTGTGCTTGCACAATAGCTATTCCATTCATGTTCTCACCTCCTTCCAAAGTACATCTAACTATTTAATACGTGAGCAATGCTATTAGTTGTGCGGCCTTTTCAGGAGCCATTCTCGCTAGAATAGAAGCTCTCTCATCAACTTTAATGAATGATAATTGCAAGGCAGCTTCTTCTTCAGGTAATTGACTCAAAATGCTTGCGGCATTTTTCGCTGACATTGCTGTGTACATTTTTGCGATATCTTCATACTCTTTAGTAGCAGGAAGTTCTGCAGATTGTTTTTCTTCAAGCTCTACCATAAGCATTTTTATCTCATCCAATAAAGACTGAATTTCAATTTCCTTTGAAGCTAATGAACTCTTTAACTCTTCAATTTCTTGCTCCCTAGCTGTTACGACAGCAGACATTTCTCCTAAATTTGCATTTTCAGTTTCTTCTAGAAGTTGGTCTTCTGTTTTTACATAATTAGAGAGTATTGGTACATTTGATGCTGCTTGCTTCACTTGGTCTAAGACATTAACACCGATAATATTTAAAATGACTCCAAATAAAATTAAAGCAAAAACAACAGGTATAAATATTACCATGAAAAACCATTGAATTTTACTATGTTGTTGTTCTTCTGTTTTCATTTCACTCACCTAATTTCAACGATTCATGAACTGTTGTACGGAGATTTCGTCCATTAATAAATTGTCTTGACGTTTTTCATCTTCAAGATAATAGTCAAGTTTTATTTGTTTCATCTTTTCATACTTCTTTAACTCAATTGATCGATCTACAAGGAGTTCTTGTTTACGATGCATATTTTCCCGAGCTTTTTGTGTATACAGCTGAAATTGATCAATTTGTTTTTGAAGCTGGGTAATGATTATATGAGCTTGCTGTATTTCCACAACTGATATACCAACTCCCATCCGCCGCTTGTATTCAAGCTCGTAATCTTCCTTTTTCTTTAACAGTTCATATAGTCTAGTAGCCACTTCTTCAAACTGTCTTGTTGCTTGTGTATACTCCTTTTGCGCTTTTAGTTGTTCATGGCCACTCATCTCAAGGATTTTTTGCAACTTAAATTTAAATGACATACTAACTCCCCTTACCTAAAGTCATTTAGTAATTGTTGAACTGATTCATCAAAGGAAACGAGCTCTTCAGTTTTTTGCTTAATAAACTGGATAATATTTGGATACGCTAAAATCGCTTCGTCAACCTCCTTAGAGGTTCCTCTTTTGTAAGCGCCAATGTTAATTAAATCCTCAGAGTCTATATACGTAGCAAGCAATTGACGTAAACGGTCTGCGGCAAAACGATGATTCGGATCAACAATATCGTTCATCACGCGACTAATACTTTTCAACGGATTAATCGCAGGAAATTGTCCTTTATTGGCTAATTTTCGATCTAGAACCAAATGTCCATCAAGGATACCACGAACAGCGTCAGCAATTGGTTCATTCATATCGTCACCATCTACTAGAACAGTATAAAAAGCTGTAATTGAGCCAAATTCATTCGTGCCTGAGCGTTCAAGTAGTTTTGGTAAGTAAGCAAATACACTAGGTGTATATCCTTTGGTAGTTGGAGGCTCACCAATAGCAAGTCCAATTTCCCTTTGAGCCATGGCAAAACGAGTTACCGAATCCATCATTAACGTAACATTTAAGCCTTGGTTTCGAAAATATTCTGCAATTGCAGTGGCGGTCATGGCTCCTTTAATCCTCATTAATGCAGGTTGATCCGATGTCGCAACGACAACAACAGTTTTTTTGAGACCATCCTCAGCTAAATCCCTTTCAATAAAATCTCGAACCTCTCTACCACGTTCGCCAATTAGCGCAATAACATTGACATCTGCATCTGAGTTTTTTGCAATCATTGACATTAACGTACTCTTTCCAACACCACTTCCTGCGAATATTCCCATCCTTTGCCCTTTACCAACTGTAAACAAACTATCAATCGCTCTAACACCTAAACTAAGCGGCTCTTGAATCCTTGGTCTCGATAATGGATTTGGCGGAGCATTTTCTGTTGGGAATGAGGCTAAACCATTTGGTAGCTCAAGACCATTTAATGGTTGACCTAAGCCATCAACGATTTGTCCAATTAGACCCGAACCAACTTTTACCTGAAGCGGTTTCTTAGTAGCTTCAACCAAGCTTCCCGGACTTATTTCATGAACAGTAGTAAAAGGCATGAGAAGTACCATTTCATCCCGGAAACCAACAACCTCAGCCATAACCTTACGTTTCGATGATTTACCGATGATAATATAACATAGCTCCCCGATTGAGACTTGTGGACCTTTTGATTCAATTGTTAGTCCAACAACCCTAGTTACTTTCCCAAAATTTTTGAATGAGTCAATCGCAGCTACTTCACTGATTAAATTAGTGACCTTCATAGTCGCTCAGCCCCTTCAATTTATCGTGAAGAGCAAACTTAATTTCTGTTAATTGACTATCAACAGAAGCATCGATCTTACCAAAGGGAGTCTCAATTTGGCAACCGTTCTCTTCAAGGTGAGCGTCAGGATAAATATAAAAGCTATCGGCATTTGGAAGTAACAATTTCAATTCCTCTTTATGAGCCAAAGTGTATTCGAACCAATTTGGATGAACATAAAGCTTTACCAATGTTAGTTCTCGAACTTCATTAACCACTGACCTAACAAGCGATAGCCAGTATCCCCGATCTACTTCTAAGGTACTTGCTACTATTTTCTCTGCTACTTTTACGGCCAAATCTACAATGATCGGCTCAGCCTCCTCAAGTTTATGAAAATAGTCCTTTTTAGACGCATCGACAATACTTTTCGCGTCCTGAATAAAATTCTCATATTGCTTTTGCCCTTCAGTTAGCCCTTCTTGAAACCCACTGTTATAACCATTTTCTTCGGCTTGACGAAAAAGTTCTTCTGCCTGTTGTTGATAAGCAATCATTTCATCGTTCATTCTCTGCTGGAAACTTTCATATTCTAATTGTGCTTCTCTTCTAATCTGGTCTGCTTGCTCCATTGCCTCTTTAAGTTCTTCATCAGTAGATTTCGTAATTGCAGGAATGTTCCTCTGTTCTAAATCTTCAGTTAAGGAAAAATTCTCCTGAATAACCTTTTTAATGCTGATCGTTTTTTTTTCAGTATCAAAATTCGTAGCAAAAGACGACTTTATCACTCTAGACAATGATATCATCTCCTCCGCCACGAGCAATGACGATTTCTCCCGTTTCTTCTAAGCGACGGATAACAGCAACGATGCGACTTTGAGCTTCTTCCACATCACGCAAACGAACTGGCCCCATAAATTCCATTTCATCTTTGAATGTTTCCACCATACGTTGAGACATATTCTTAAAGACAACGTCTTTAACCTCATCATTTGCCACTTTAAGCGCAAGTTGAAGATCTTCGTTTTCAACATCTCGAATTACTCGTTGGATTGAACGATTATCAAGAGTAACAATATCTTCAAACACAAACATACGCTTTTTAATTTCTTCCGCCAGTTCTGGATCTTGGATTTCTAAGGCATCTAAGATTGTTCTTTCTGTGCTTCTATCTACACTATTTAAAACTTCTACGACTGTCTCTATACCACCAGTACGAGTATAGTCTTGAGTCACCGTTGCCGATAACTTACGCTCAAGAATATTTTCCACTTCATTTATTATTTCTGGTGAAGTACTGTCCATAAGTGCAATTCTTTTGGCAATATCCGCTTGTACTTCTTGTGGTAGTTCAGATAAAATTTGTGCAGCCTGAACAGACTCCAGATACGACAAAATCAATGCAATTGTTTGTGGGTGTTCATTTTGTATGAAATTTAATATTTGACCGGCATCTGCTTTTCGAGCAAAATCAAAAGGTTTAACTTGAAGCGTTGATGTAAGCCGATTAATAATTTCCATTGCTTGTTGTTCACCAAGGGCCTTTTCAAGAATATTCTTGGCATAACCAATCCCACCTTGAGTGATATAGTCCTGAGCAATCGCTAACTGATGAAACTGTTCAATAATTTCTTCTTTCATACTTGAGTCCACTTTTCGGACACTTGCTATTTCTAGAGTGAGCTTTTCAATCTCCTCTTCACTTAAATGTTTATATACTTGTGCCGATACATCTGGACCTAAGGAAATAAGAAGTATCGCTGCTTTCTCTTTACCTGTTAATTCTTTCTTTTTTGTTACCACACTTCTCCCCCCTTAATCTTCAGATAACCAAGTTCGAACAAGTTTCGAAAATTCTTCCGGTTTATCTTTTGCCATTTTTTCTAGCTGGCGACGACGAGCTTTTTCTTCACTATCTCGTTCGTCCGCAAGGTCTGGTATATCAAAACTAACAGCTTCTTCCCTTACCTCTTCGACAGCTTCTACCTTTTTATTTTTACGGATTAAAAGAACAATAAGGACGATGATGAATAAAACTAACGCCCCAACAATGTAGTACCACATTGGAATTCCTTCTTCTGGCAACTCATAAACAACTTTACCTTCAAAGTTTTGTGCTGAAACAAATACTTTATTGTTAATTTCCTCTGGAGTTAGTTGATCAATTACTTCTTTAGAGATACTAGTCCGAACAATCGTACTTAATATTTGCTGAATATCACCAAGCAGTTCAGCAGGAAGTGAATTCGGATCTTCAGGGTTTGGCGGTTCCACCATTACTTGAATACCGATATCGCGGACTTGATAAGGACTACGAACGATATCCCGACGAATACGATTTACATCATTATTAATACGTTCTTCCATTCGCTCATAGTCGCCTGCCCCTGCCGCTGCTCCACCTGGATATCCCGGAATATCTGTTTCCCCAGTTCCTGGAATTCCACCATCTTGAAAGTCTTCACCGCTAAAAGTCTCGGTAATTCTCTCAATACTAATAGCTAAACCAGACATATTTTCCGTATCCACAGGTGTAACTAAATCTTCTTCACGGTTTTCTTTCGTGAAATCAATATCAGTGGTTACAGACACTAATACCTTATCTCTTCCTACTAGGGTACCTAACATTTGCTGTACTTGTCGTTGAAGGTCACGTTCAATCTCTTTTTGAATTGATCTTTGTTGTTCAAATATCGACAAAGTAGAGTCCACAAGGTTTTCATTTCTCAGTTCTAAATACTCGCCCATTTGATTCATAATGACTATGTTTTCTACAGGGAGCTTAGGAACACTTTTCGAAATAAGATGATATAATGCTCTAATTTGCGGTTGCTCTAACCTATAACCAGGACGCATATTTAATGTGACTGAAGCAGATGCTGTTTCCTCATGGCTTGAAACCCATACAGAAGGTTCAGGAAGGGTTATCATAACCTGAGCATGTTGAACACCATCAACAGTTCGAATTAAGTTTGCTAATTCTGTTTGAATGGCCGCTCGTTCCATCAGATTAAACTCATTATCTGTCATCCCAAATCCCATTCGGTCGCGAAACGTCGTATAATCAATGCTACCACTTCGTGGGATTCCCTCAGCAGCCAGTTCCACCTTTAGGATGTCGACCATAGCTTCTGGAACTTGAATAGCAGTTCCACTATTGGTGATTTCAGATGGAATGCCCCGAGCATCAAGCTGTGCTTTAATTTCTCCTGTTTCTTGAAACGATAAATTCGTATATAAAGGAACCATACTAGTCCGTGAACCCATCATTGAAACGGCGATCAGGAGAAAAATAAGCAATAGAAAAGAACCTGCAATAAGGCCCTTTTGAATATTCGTTCGCTCACTCCAAAATGAAGTTATCTTTTCTTTATATAATAAAAGTTTTTCGTTCATGTCTCCTCCTAGTTTTACTAACGGAGTCTTCTCTACTTAATTATTAAACTACCGGGTTTTTATTTTCCCTACCCTGTATGACAAGTAGTAGCTTCCTATTAAACTTGCATTCTCATTACTTCTTGATAAGCCTCAACGACTTTATTCCGTACTTCAATTGTGGCTTGTAACGAAATACTAGCTTTTTGAGCAGTAATCATGACTTGGTGAAGATCGATATTTTCTCCTCTAGCTAGTTTTCCAGTAGCTAGTGTTGACGCATGCTGTGCGTTATTAACGTTATTCAGGGCTTCACTTAGCGCTACCTTAAAACTATTTTGCGCTTCTGCAGGAGTAAGCTTTCGTACAGATTGATAGCCATTATTTATATTCATTATTGAATTAGGTCTCATTGATATTGGATCCATTTAAATCTCTCCTTAGCCTTTACCGATTTCAAGTGCCTTCATTAACATATTCTTCGTTGCATTTAATGTCGTTACGTTCGCTTCATATGAACGAGTCGCACTCATCATATCAACCATTTCTTTTAGGGGATCGACATTAGGTAGTTGAACATACCCTTCATCATTTGCATCAGGATGATCTGGTTGATAGACTAGTTTAAAGGGCGTTTGGTCACCAATGATCCTACTAACCTTTACGCCATTGCCTGGATCCTCCGATCGTCCCATTGCTTTGGATAAATGAGACGTAAAGCGATTTTCGTTCGGTTGAACAACAACCATTTTTCTCCGGTAAGGCTCCCATTCACCATTTACAAATCTTCCTCTTGTTGTATCAACGTTTGCCATATTAGAAGATATGACATCCATCCGGAGCCTTTGGGCAGTTAAAGCAGAAGCAGTAGTATTAAACCCGTGAAAAATTGTCATAATTACTTACCTCCCCCAATAACTGTTTTCAAACTGTTAAAACGTCCATTTAAGCGTTCGATCATGGCATTATAATAGATTTGGTTTTTAGCCATTTCAGACATTTCGTGTTCAATGTCTACATTATTTCCATTATGATTAAACATTGTATTGCTACGATCCCTCACTATAGCAGGTGCAATACTTTGGTTACCACCAAACGAAATATGGCGACTATCGGTACGGTAAGCAGAAAGACGTTGCTGTTCAATTGCTTGGTTTAGTTGATGTTTAAACACTGTTTTTTTTGCTTTATAGTTTGGTGTATCAACATTTGCTATATTTTGAGAGATTGTTTTTTGCCTTAACGAGGCAGCATTTAACGATTGCTCTAATAATTGTTGACTAGAATTGGAAAAAAGTTTCATCTTTACCTCCATCAAACATCATATACAAGACCGTTTTAGTGTTGTCTAAATATGTAGAAAAAACATCACTAAAAGGTATTTTATAAAAAAATAATCCAATTGTCTAATACTGTTTTATTTTGTCTAATTTTAGGGTCAAAAGACCCGATTACTCTGTAAATCAATATCCAATCAGTAGTAAATTAAACCTATATAAATGTTTACTAATACTTTTTTTATTATACTACGCAACTCTCTATAAACTAAGGGGTACTATTTCCCAATTTCAAAAATATTGTAGTTTTTGTGCGGAGTTTGTCACAAAATCAGCGAAAATATTTTTTCTACAAAAAAAGCCAGGTAATCTGATGTTAATAATACTCATTAACATCCAAATTCCTGACTTAGAAGCTATATTATCTGTAGCTTATTTCGTTTTTAATTTTTCTAGTTCAAATAAGAATTTATCATTGAGAACCTTAATATATGTTCCCTTCATTCCTAATGAACGTGACTCGATAACACCAGCACTTTCCAACTTACGAAGAGCATTCACAATCACTGAACGTGTAATCCCAACTCGATCCGCAATTTTTGAAGCAACTAATAGACCTTCATTGCCCTCTAGTTCCTCGAAAATATGCTCAACAGCTTCCAATTCACTATAAGAAAGAGAACCAATAGCCATCTGTACTACAGCTTTACTTCTGGCTTCTTGTTCAATTTCAATTGTTTTTTCATGCAAGATTTCCATTCCAACTACGGTTGCTCCGTACTCTCCTAAAATTAAATCATCATTATCAAAAGAACCAGTTAATCTCGCTAAGATTAACGTACCAATTCGGTTTCCTCCGCCGTTAATAGGTACGATCGTTGTTAGACCTGTACTAAATAAGTCCTTGTTTTCTACAGGAAACGCTGTGAATTCACTATTGATATCGAGATTAGAGGAAGTTTCTGTAATTTTAAACAAATTCGTTGTATACTCCTCTGGAAACTGACGATCTTCTAACATTTTCTTCATTCTTTCATTTTCAATCTCTTGTTTAATAGCAAATCCTAATAATTTGCCACGACGACTAACGATAAAAATATTCGCTTCAATTACATCGCGTAGTGTTTCAGCCATATCTTTAAAGTTAACTGGTAAACCTGCTGTTTTTTGTAACATTTCATTAATTCTTCTTGTTTTTGATAGTAAATCCATTTAAAAAATCCTCCTAAGTTCACAACTCTATAAAATGTATTGGCTTAAATCACGATTTTTAGCAATCGTTTGTAGCTTTTCATCTACATATGATGGGGTAATCGTAATTTTTTCTAAATTAATATCAGGTGCTTCAAACGACAAATCTTCTAACAATTTTTCAAGAATTGTATGTAGCCGCCTCGCACCAATATTTTCAGTTTCCTGATTTACTTCTGTAGCAATATTGGCAATTCTTTTAATAGCATCGTCAGAAAATTCAACTTGTATACCTTCTGTTGCAAGTAAAGCTTGATATTGTTTGAGTAGAGCATTATTAGGCTCAACTAAAATTTTAACAAAATCTTCTTCAGAAAGACTTGCCAATTCTACACGAATTGGAAATCGTCCTTGCAATTCAGGAATAAGGTCTGAAGGTTTCGCTAGATGAAAAGCCCCAGCAGCAATGAATAAAACATGGTCCGTCTTTACTGGTCCATACTTTGTGACAACAGTAGAGCCTTCCACGATCGGAAGAATATCTCGCTGAACCCCTTCTCTTGAAACATCCGCAGAAGATTGCTGACCTTTCCCTGCTACCTTATCAATCTCATCAATAAAGATAATCCCCAATTGCTCAGCTCGGTAAACTGCCTCTTGTGATACTTCATCCATATCAATTAGCTTTTGAGCTTCGTCTTCGATAAGAACCTTACGAGCCTCGCGAACGGTAAGTCTTCGCTTTTTCTTCTTTTTAGGCATCATATTCCCCAAAAGATCTTGCATATTCATGCCCATTTGTTCCATACCTGAACCCTGTAACATATCAAAAAAACCACCAGTTTGTTCTTCAACCTCGACGGTAATGTAATGGTCTTCAAGCTCCCCTAATGCAAGCTGATGTTCCATTCTTCTTCGTTGATCTCTGATATCTTGCTCAGCACTATTATCAACTGGTTCGGGTTGTGCTTGGCTTTGACCACCAAAAATCATTTCAAACGGATTTTTGTATGAGGACTCCTTCTTTTTCTCAGGAACTAGCAGCTGCACGATACGTTTATTGGCATTCTCTTCTGCTTTTCCTCTTACTTTTTTCATACGATCCTCTTTTACCAGACGGACAGATGTTTCAACTAAGTCTCGCACCATAGATTCTACATCACGACCAACGTAACCCACTTCTGTGAACTTTGTTGCCTCAACTTTGATAAAAGGTGCACCCACTAGCTTCGCTAACCTTCTAGCAATTTCCGTTTTTCCGACTCCAGTCGGGCCAATCATTAGAATGTTTTTAGGTGTAACTTCATCACGTAGCTTCTCATCTAGTAACCCTCGACGATAGCGGTTTCGTAAAGCTATCGCTACAGAACGTTTTGCTTTATCTTGACCTACAATATATTGATCTAGCTTTTCTACGATTTGACGAGGTGTAAAATGATTTTCCATACAATCGCTCCTCATTCAAGTATTAATAGTAATTTAGATAAGGCTCAACTTCACAATCCTAAAAGTTAGAGTTCTTCGAGTATAATGTTATTGTTTGTATATACACAGATATCGGCAGCCGTTTGTAGTGCAGCCATAGCAATCTCACTTGCCTTTAAGTGCGGGGCGTGCTGCTTTAAAGCTCTTCCTGCTGCAAGTGCGTAATTACCACCAGAACCTATCGCTAACACACCATCATCAGGTTCAATTACTTCACCAGTACCACTCACCAAGTATATTTTTTCTGAATTAGCCACAATTAACATTGCCTCAAGTCTTCTTAGAACTTTATCACTTCGCCATTCTTTCGCTAATTCAACAGCCGCTCTTTGAATATTGCCATTATACTCTTCCAACTTAGCTTCAAACTTCTCAAATAATGTAAAAGCGTCTGCTACCGAACCAGCAAATCCTGCCAACACTTTCCCATTGTATAATTTACGTACTTTCCTAGCAGTGTGTTTCATCACAACTGCATTACCAAACGTAACTTGCCCATCACCGGACATCGCACATTTCCCATCATGGTTAATAGCAAAAATAGTTGTAGCATGAAATGAATGTTCCAAAATAAACCCTCCTTTGAAAAAGCCTACTCTGTTCTATTGCCTGACATTATGAGCGTTTGTTCCTAATCTTTGATAAAGTTATGCTCTAGGGTGAAAATTATTATATACATGCTTCAGTTGGTCTTTTGTAACATGTGTGTAGATCTGAGTCGAAGACAAGTGAGAATGTCCCAACAGTTCCTGAACACTCCTCATGTCAGCCCCCTCATTTAACATATGGGTAGCAAATGTATGCCTGAGAACATGCGGACTAATATGATACGTAGCAGCAGTTTTGCCAACCAAATCTTCTAAAATTTTACGAACTCCACTACGCGAAAGTTTTTTACCACGATAATTTAAAAACACAGCATCTTCATTTATCTCTTGGTTACCCCTTAGCAAATCTTCTCTCCCATTGTGAACGTATGTATATAGAGCATCTAATGCGTAACTGCCTACTGGAATATATCTCTCTTTTCGTCCCTTACCTACTACCAAAATTGTACCAATCTGAAAATCAATATCTTGAAGCCTTAAATTACAGCACTCACTAACGCGAATACCAGTCCCATACAATAATTCTAGAAGCGCTTGACTTCTTTGACCTAATGGTGTGGAAAGATCAGAAACAGTAAATAATTGTTTTATTTCATCGTCGTATAAAAACGTTGGCAATCTAGTTTCTTGTTTTGGAGTGCTAGCCAGAGCAAATGGATTTTCAGATACCATTTCCTCTGTCATTAAGAATTTATAGAAGCTTCTCATACATGATATTTTTCGTGCAACCGTTTTTCTTTTATAATTCTGAGCATATAGTTCTGTTAAGTAAAGCCTAACGAATGCATAAGAAACAGCAGCGTAACTAGAAATGCTATGCTGCTTCATGAAAAATGAGAAGTGCTCAATATCTTTTTTGTAATTGTACACCGTGTGGGAAGAAAAATTCTTCTCAACCTGTAGAAAACGAATAAACGTTTCAACTTCTATTACTTCATTTGACATGTGCCGTTTCTCACCTCACTAGAGCCTCTAAACTTTACCATAAAATCTAGAAAGAAGCAAGTGAATTTACATTTTTTTCACAAAATTCTGAATTGTATCTAATGCTCTTGAAGCTAATTGTTCATATCGTTCCTTTTTGTTTTTTACTCGTGGCTCAATTGGTGGCAACAACCCAAAGTTCGCATTCATCGGCTGGAAGTTTTTTTCGTTTGCAGTCGTTATATAGTTGGCCATACTCCCAAGTACAGTTTCTTCAGGTAAGACAATCATATCCTTCCCCTGTACAAGTCTTGCCGCGTTAATACCAGCTAGAAGGCCTGCTGCTGCAGATTCTACATATCCCTCAACCCCAGTAATTTGTCCAGCAAAGAACAAGTCTGTTCTATCCTTATACTGATAAGTGGGTAATAATAGCTTTGGCGAATTGATGAATGTATTACGATGCATGACTCCATAACGCACAATTTCAGCTTGCTCTAGACCAGGGATTAATTGCAGAACTTCCTTTTGAGGGCCCCATTTTAGATGCGTTTGAAATCCTACAATATTATAAAGTGTGCCTGACTGATTATCCTGTCTTAATTGTACTACTGCAAATGGACGTTTGCCAGTTTTCGGATCTTCTAAGCCAACAGGCTTCATCGGACCAAATAATAGCGTTTTTTTACCTCTACGAGCCAATACCTCAACTGGCATACAACCCTCAAAGAAAATCTCTTTTTCAAATTCTTTTAATGGAACCGTTTCAGCACCTACTAGGGCATCGTAAAAACGATCAAATTCCTCTTCTGTCATTGGACAATTTAAGTAAGCTGCCTCTCCTTTATCGTAGCGCGATTTTAGGTAAGCTTTTTCCCTATCAATACTATCAGCCTCGATAATTGGAGCCGCTGCATCATAGAAGTACAAATAATCCTCACCAGTAAGCTGCCTGAGCTGTTGAGATAGCTTTTCTGAAGTTAATGGACCCGTAGCAATTACGGTTGGGCCTTCTGGAATTTCAGTAATCTCTTCATTAACTACTTCTACTAACGGATGATTTTTTACTCTATCGGTAACAAGACCGGCAAACTCATGTCTATCTACCGCTAGAGCACCTCCCGCCGGGACTGCACAATCATCAGCAGAACGGATAATGACAGAATTTAGATGTCTCATCTCTTCTTTTAGTACCCCAACTGCATTCGATAAAGCGTTTGATCGTAACGAATTACTACATACTAGTTCCGCAAATTTGTCGGTGTGATGTGCAGGAGTTTGTTTTACAGGTCTCATCTCGTATAATTTAACCTTAATCCCACGTTCAGCAATTTGCCAAGCGGCCTCACTTCCTGCTAGGCCAGCACCGATTACGTTTACTTTCATTTCTGTCAAAATAAATTCCTCCAATAAAGCATTATACCACTATACACTTTTATGAAGAAGAAAACAGTTAGTTTGTTTCTTCTTCATAATCACATTTTGTACATTGAACATTAACGCCTTTTTTCGTCTTTTTCTCCACTAACATCTCATTACATTTCGGGCAAGGCCTAGAAATCGGTTTGTCCCAAGAGATAAACTCACAACTTGGATATTGATCGCACCCGAAAAATGTCCTACGTTTTTTACTTTTTCTCTCGACGATGTTACCCTCATCACAACTAGGGCATTTTACACCAATGTCTTTAACAATTGCTTTCGTATTTCGACAATCCGGAAAATTTGAACAAGCCATAAACTTTCCATATCTACCCATTTTAAAAACCATCTCGTGGCCACAATGTTCACAATCTTCACCAGCTGGTTCATCTTTAATCTCTACTTCTTTCATTTCTTCTTCAGCAATTTTCAAGTGTTTCTCAAAATCACGATAAAAGTGATCAATAATGCTGACCCAGTTTATTTGCCCTTCTTCAATAGAGTCTAAATCACTTTCCATTTTAGCCGTAAATTCTACATCTAAAATTTCTGGGAAAAACTCGCTGATCAACTCTAAGACAATCTCCCCTAACTCGGTAGGTACAAACCGTTTATCTTCTAGTGCCACGTACCCTCTACGTTGGATCGTGTCTAGAGTCGGAGCAAATGTCGAAGGCCTTCCAATCCCTAGTTCCTCTAGCGTTTTCACTAGTCTTGCTTCTGTATAACGAGGAGGCGGTTGTGTAAAATGCTGGTTAGGCTCAATGGTTTCTTTTTCCACCTTCATACCTTCCTCAAGATGAGGCAATAAGCGGTCTTCTTCTTTTTTCCCATCATCATTACCTTCAATATAGACCTTCATAAAGCCGGGGAATTTAATTTTTGAACCGGTAGCTCTAAAGATCACACCGTTATTGCTGATATCCACACTCATCGTATCCAAAATAGCTGGTGCCATTTGACTAGCAACTAAACGGTCCCAAATCAGTTTATATAAACGAAACTGATCTCTGCTTAAATAATTTTTAATGTATTTAGGATCTTTGAAGACCGATGTTGGACGGATTGCTTCATGTGCATCTTGTGATTTTTTGTCTTTCTTTACCTGCCGTTTTTCAGTAGCAAGAAATTCGGCTCCAAAGTTTGTTTGGATATATTCACTTACCTCAGCTTGAGCCGTTTCCGATACTCGAGTAGAGTCCGTTCTCATATAAGTAATTAAACCTACAGTACCTTCTTTTCCAATGTCGATGCCCTCATAAAGTTGTTGGGCAATCATCATTGTTTTCTTTGCCCTAAAGTTAAGTTTTCTAGCCGCTTCCTGCTGAAGGGAAGATGTAGTAAACGGTAATACAGGATTACGCTTGCGTTCCTTTTTGGTCACACTTTCTACAACAAAAGGTTTTTTTAGTTTCCCAAGTATATCTTTTACATCTGCTTCGGACTTTAACTCTGTTTTCTTTTGATCTACACCGTAGAATTTAGCCTCAAAACTATCCTTCTCAGTTTTAAAAGTGGCTGAGATCGACCAATACTCTTCTGGTATAAATGATTGTACTTCTCTTTCACGATCAATTATCATTTTAACAGCTACAGATTGTACTCTGCCAGCACTCAAACCCTTTTTTACTTTCTTCCATAATAACGGACTTATATTGTAACCTACCAGCCTATCCAACACTCGTCTTGCCTGTTGAGCATCGACTAAGTCCATGTTAATTGGCCTAGGTGTTTTGAAAGCATCTTTAATCGCTTGTTTTGTAATTTCGTTGAATACTACACGACAATCAGATTTTTCGTCAATATTTAAACTATGCGCTAAGTGCCAAGCAATTGCTTCTCCTTCTCGGTCCGGGTCAGCCGCTAAGTAAATTTTCTTTACTTTTTTAGCAGCAGCTTTCAATTCTTTCAATATTGGCCCTTTGCCGCGGATTGTAATGTACTTAGGATGAAATCCATCCTCTATATCGACACCCATTTGACTTTTCGGTAAATCAATGACATGCCCCATAGAAGCTTTTACTATATATTTTTTTCCTAAATACTTCCCAATTGTTTTTGCTTTAGCGGGAGATTCAACGATCACTAAGTAATCTGCCATATTATGTTTCCTCCCCCTCAGAGGTATTTTAAAATCTTCCCTATTATTAACTACTATTTTGCATTTTGTCAAACAAAATTATGAATAACTTCTCATTTCATCACGGAGATTGTTTTTGAAATTGTAAAAAAATTGAATTATTTCAATTTAACACTATTATACTCTTTTACAATTCATTTAAAACATCCTCACTACATTTTGTCAACTTAGCGCCTTGTTGAATTAGCCAATGTGTGCCATCCGTACGATTATCTACTATTGATCCTGGGACTGCAAAAACCTCTCTTCCTTGTTGTAGAGCTAAATCCGCCGTTATTAAGGACCCGCTTCGTTTTCTCGCTTCAACGACAAGAGTCCCAAGGCATAAGCCACTGATAATTCGATTTCTTTGTGGAAAGTTCCATTTTGTAGGAAACGTATTTGGAGAATACTCTGAGATTAATAAATGCTCGGATGCGATAATTGTAGCCAAATTTCGATGACATTGAGGATAAATATGATGAAAACCGGAACCAAGAACAGCAATTGTTTTTCCTTTGTTCGTGATTGAGAGCGTATGTGCTCTTCCGTCAATTCCAACGGCTAACCCACTAACTACAACCCAGTTTTCTTGTATCAGAGGAAGAACAATTTTCTCAAGACTCAATAGTCCATTTCGGGAAGGGTCTCTCGTACCAATGACACTTATTTTTTTCTCATCGGAAAATAACGAAAGGTTACCTTTACAATAGAGAACCCAAGGCGGATCATAAATTTCTTTTAACAAACGAGGGTAGATTTCGTCGAACAATGTCACAACTTGTATGTTGTTTTGTTGATAAGTTTCTACATATTTTTCACTATTTTTTAGGTCTTGAAGGAAAGGGCCTACCTGTTTAGACGTCATAGAAAAATAAAATTCATATTCTTCTTTTTTTAATGTGAAAACCTTAGCTAAAGTCGGATCGTAATCTAAAAACTTTTTCAGGAGTCCCCAGGTCATACCCCTGCAAGCATGGAGTTGAATAAGTCTTTCACGAAAACTCACAATAACACATCTCCTTGTAGAAAATGATAAGAAAAGCAGAAGGTACCCTAGGAAAAAAAGGAATTCGCTTTTCTTGCCTATCTGCTCGAGCTAGACAACTTTTTACGCTGCTTATTAATATAAAAAATAACGGCCCCAAAAAAGAGGCCGTTTCCTTACTACTTATGAGTGATACATTTTTCTAAGATGTTATTTTCTACTAGAGCTGCAACTAATGTTTCGCCCATGTCAGATGGAGTTGGCGCTACTTTAACACCACAACTTTCAAGTGTTTTAATCTTCTCAGCAGCAGTACCTTTTCCTCCTGAAATGATTGCACCAGCATGGCCCATTCTTTTTCCTGGAGGAGCAGTTTGCCCACCGATAAAGCCAACAACTGGCTTTTTCATATTTGCTTTGATCCATTCTGCTGCTTCTTCTTCAGCAGTACCGCCGATCTCACCAATCATAATAACTGCATACGTATCTTCATCTTCATTAAATAAATTTAATACATCGATAAAGTTTGTTCCGTTTACTGGATCTCCACCAATACCAACAGCAGTAGATTGACCAATACCTCTTGTAGATAACTGGTGTACTGCTTCATAAGTTAATGTACCAGAACGAGAAACTACACCAACATGACCTTTTTTATGGATGTAACCAGGCATAATACCAATTTTGCACTCTTCAGGAGTAATCACACCTGGGCAGTTTGGACCAATTAAACGTGTTTTCTTGCCTTGCATATAACGTTTTACACTCACCATATCTAATACAGGAATGCCTTCCGTAATACAAATGACTAAGTCTAAACCTGCATCAACAGCTTCCATAATTGCATCAGCCGCAAACGCTGGTGGTACGTATACTACAGAAGCATTTGCTCCAGTAGCCTTCACCGCATCTTCTACTGTGTTAAATACAGGAATACCTTCAATTTCAGTTCCACCTTTACCTGGTGTTACCCCACCTACGATATTTGTCCCGTACTCAACTGCTTGTTTTGTATGAAATAGGCCAGTAGCCCCCGTAATTCCTTGTACAATTACTTTTGTATCTTTATTAATTAGGATACTCATATTCTCTCCCGCCCTTCTATTTAACTAGAGATACGATCTTTTCTGCTCCATCAGCCATTGAATCAGCAGAAGTAATATTTAATCCAGACTCTTCTAGAATTTTCTTTCCTAATTCTACGTTTGTTCCTTCAAGACGTACTACTAACGGTAGACTTAAGCCAACTTGTTTCGTAGCCTCAACAACACCATTTGCAATAATGTCACATTTCATAATTCCACCAAAGATGTTGACGAAAATACCTTTTACATTTTGGTCTGAAAGAATGATTTTAAATGCTTCCGTTACCTTCTCTGCAGTAGCACCGCCCCCAACATCAAGGAAGTTAGCTGGGTCACCATTATAATGCTTAATGATGTCCATAGTTGCCATTGCAAGTCCTGCACCGTTAACCATACAACCAATATTACCATCTAATGAAATATAGCTTAAATCATACTTAGAAGCTTCAATTTCTTTTGCATCCTCTTCGTCTAAGTCACGATATTCTACGATATCCTTATGACGGTATAGAGCATTTGAATCGAAGTTAAACTTAGCATCTAATGCCATAACACGCCCATCACCAGTTGTTACTAGTGGGTTAATCTCCGCGATCGAACAATCTTTCTCAACAAACACTTTATAAAGACCCATCATAAACTTTACAGCTTGATTGACAAGTTCTTTTGGAATGTTGATGTTGAAAGCAAGTCTTCTTGCTTGGAAACCTGTTAAACCTACAACTGGATCAACCACTTCTTTGAAGATTTTCTCAGGCGTCGCTTCAGCCACTTCCTCAATTTCAGTTCCGCCTTCTTCAGAAGCCATCATAACAACACTAGAAGTAGCTCGGTCTAAAACTAAACCAATATAATATTCTTTTTGAATATCGCAGCCTTCTTCAATAAGTAAACGCTTAACTTCTTTTCCTTCAGGACCTGTTTGGTGAGTAACTAATGTCTTCCCTAAAATCTCACTAGCATATGTACGAACCTCATCAATACTTTTTGCTACTTTTACTCCACCTGCTTTTCCTCTTCCACCTGCATGGATTTGTGCTTTTACAACAGTTACTTTTGAACCAAGCTCTTGTGCTGCTTCAACTGCTTCTTCTACTGTAAATGCTACTTTCCCGTTTGGTACGCTAACGCCATACTTACGCAGGATTTCTTTACCTTGATACTCGTGGATATTCATCGTCCATCCTCCTATCAAATGCAATTCATAGTAATGTTTGCCCAATCGACTAACCGCTCAGTCTAGTGCAAACTCATAATCTAATAAACATAGATTACTCACGACTTAATTTATTCGACAACACTATTTTTATATCCTTTATTTTTCATAAAAGTTACGAAAATTTTTAAAAAATAGTCTTGCAATTACATTATACATAAAAAAAGCAGAAAATACACTTTTCCTGCTTTTTTTACATTTTTCTTTATAATTTGTCAGTTTATCCAAGTTACTTAGTTTCTTTCAGCTCTCCCTCCACGAAAATTTCCGTAACTTACATTTATATTCGGATGCATAAACATGTGATAAGGATGCTCTTTTTTCACGCTTACCTCCTCACAATACTCGTCATCAAAAAGATCTATTTGTTCTAAAGGAGAATTTTCTTCTTGGGCCCAATAGTCTCCTGACATTACTGCCGGGTCAACCTCTACACTCCAATTATCGAGAGGAGTGCGGCGGTTTGGGGTAAACTTTCTTGGTTTTTTCATTACTTTTCTCCTTTCTTTTCGCTTTCTTATCAGTCCCTAACTCTGCGACAATGTCCTTTTCAACCATCGGTCGTTGAATCCCAAATTCTTCTGCAATCTCTTCACTCGAGAAGTGGTGCTGTAAATAATGCTGTAGATTTAATATTTCCATAAAAAAACACCTCTTTCGCAAAAAATATGAATTAGGTTTAGCTTACCCAAAACATACAGAATTACGATAAGGTGTTTTTTATCATTAGGCATTTTTATCTACTCGATAAATAAAAGCAAATATTTCCGCTACAACTTCATAAAGCTGTTCAGGGATTGCTTCATTAATTTCTAGTTGACTTAACAAGCTGACAAGGCTTGGATCTTCTTGAATCGGGATATTATGTTCTAATGCCTGTTTAATTAATTCATCTGCCACATACCCCTTACCCTTTGCAAGTACTCTCGGCGCACTGTCTAAATTAGGATGGTAACTAAGGGCAACAGCCTGTTTTTTTTCGGTTGCTTTGTTCATATGCGAATATCGACTCCTTGATACTGTCTTGATTGATGATTGTAGGCATTAGTAGATTGGAAGCCCGTATTTGGATTAGGCATCATTGGTTGTGTCCACTTAACAGCGGACAACTGATAATCGAGTTCACTCAAAGCTGTTTTTAGATATGGAAGTAAAGCATTGATAAGCCCTGTAGGTTTTTCACGTTCATTAATCACATGTACCGAGACAATCCGAGTTTGAATTTGAACATCAATTACTGTTTCTTTTAGGTTATCGAGATTTAAATAAAATAATATTCGACAATGATCTGGATTTAATTTTCCGGATTGATCTTTTTTCCCTTCCCATTGAACCGTTAAGTCCGTTGTTTTCCCGAAAAGTTTCAAAGGCACCAATACTGCATAATGGGAAATTACCCCCTCAGGATTAACTGAAAGTAACTGTTGTCCTGTAATTCGATTCGTAAGGAGTTCTATTTTCTCTTGGATACTCGAAGGCAACTGTAGTTGCTGCGCTTTTAATAAAAGCGACTTAAGTTGAAGAAGCTGACTCTCGTTTCCGTCGGTTCGTTGAAGTAACTGTAACGTATCTCGTTCATACTGATACCCTATGCGCGAGATAATCGATGCCAGTTGTTGAGAGACATTACTGTTTTCTTCTTTATTCTGATTTATAGCTAATAGTGATAGTAGCTGTTGGACTGATTTCTCACCACGAGGGCTGTTCTCAATAACTACTTTCGTGAATATTTCACTGATTTGGCCTCTTGTCAGCGCTTGATTGATTTGATCTTTTGAAAGTGTCGGCCATAATTGTTTTAAAAGATCATCGGGTGCTTTACTAAGAGCTTCACGAACGTGTTGTAGTAATTGATCTGGAGTTTTTGGCTTTAGTCCAAGTTGCTGTAGGCCTAATTGGGCTTCTTGAAAGGTCGAAGAAGCTTGATTTGCTCCCAATAGATCCTTTATAAGACTAATGGTGGCGTTCTGGTCAACCTGAACATTCATCCTCTCTACCATCCCATTTATGAACTGCTGAAGTTGGTGTATTACCGGCTCTTTCATTTGTAAATTCCCCAACAAGTTCGATAGGTCTACGAGGTTATGGGATAACCCCTCACCTTTAACTACACTACTTAAAGCCGAGAAACTCGCAGGAGTGATCGGCAAATTTCTTTCGATAAGCATTTTTAAGATACTTAAGCCTTCATCCTTCTGTAGCCCCAAACGCTGTAATACATCCGCTCCCTGAATAATATGATCACGTGTAAACGGAATATCGTTACTTGCTAAATAACGGATAAGTGACTCGCTAGCTTTTGTATTACTTATCCCCAACTGTCTTAAAATACTTTCATTATCCCTATCTCTTACGATGTGTTTTGATCCCTCAATTACTTTTAACTCAGGTAAGCCCTCACTAGGTTGTACCTGAAACCAATAACGGTTACCTGCAGTTAAAGCTGCTTCTAGCTTTGCAGTGAGCGTTAGCCCACCCAACTGTAATGATGCTAGCTGTCCCGGATATAGTTTCAGTATTTTTCCATTAAAAATCTGTCCAGAATTCAGATTAATAGATTTTTGGTGTAGAGGATCTAAACCTCTTAGTAGAGAGTGAACAACATTCGTCTGAAACATTTCAACACCTCCACCCAGAATTTAAAACAATTTTGTTGTTGTGCATCGCTCACGAACTGGTGCAAATGATCTACGATGTTCACTCATAACACCAAACTGATCAATTGCGTCTAAATGCTCAGAGGTTCCATACCCCATGTTAGTTTCAAAACCATACTGCGGAAATGTTTCACTTAATTGTTCCATGTACCGATCTCTAGTAACTTTCGCAATAATTGAACTAGCAGCTATTGATACACTTTTGCTATCACCTTTAATAATTGAAGTTTGCGGGATTTGCGAGGGTAACTTCATGGCATCAATTAAAAGATGTTCAGGAAGAATAGACAACTCGTCAATCGCCTTTAACATTGCAAGTTTTGTTGCTTCATAGATATTGACTCGGTCAATTTCTTCAGAGCTAATAACACCAATTCCAATCGAGATTGCCCTCTGGTAGATAGCATCGTAAAACTCCTCACGTTGTTTTTTGTTTACCTTCTTTGAATCAGTTAATCCCAACAAACGAAAATCTTCCGGTAGAATTACTGCCGCCGCAATTACAGGACCAGCAAGTGGACCGCGGCCAACCTCATCAATTCCTGCAATATAACGAAGCCCATATGCTCTAATCTCACGCTCGAACTGAAGCATAGCTTCGAACTCCATCTCTAGCTTATTTTCTTTTTCCTGTTTTGTCTTCCATTTTAGATAAGCCTTTTGTACACCTATTCTCTCATCGTCTTTTATTTTGAGAAGTAACTCTTCTGAAACTTCCTTGTTACAAAGGAGTATCTCCTCAATTTCCTTGATGGACATTTTCATCATTTTCACTACCCATTATTTAATATTTTTAAGCTAATGTTTATATGTAATATCGACAGAATCAATATAATGTTAAATAAAAAAGGCGCGTAAGAAACGCACCCATCATTACTCTGGTTTTTCTAAGGTGATCCTACCAATTTTGCATGATCGGAATTCACGTAAGATCAATTCAGCAGCTTTATCATAATCAATATATCCACCACTCATTAATAAGCCACGTTTTTTACCAATTGCATCAAATAATTCAATAACATCGTCATGAATTTCTTCTAGTTTAAAACGTTCCATTAGAAGTTTCGGATACTCATCCTTTAAATACTTAAGTAAGAATACAGCAACTTCCTGAAAATCAAGGATTTCATCTTTAATTGCACCGGTTGCAGCTAAACGAAAGCCAACCACTTGATCTTCAAATTTGGGCCAAAGTATACCTGGAGTATCTAGCAAATCTAATTCATTACCAACTTTAATCCATTGTTGTTGCTTCGTTATCCCTGGACGGTCACCAGTTTTGGCAATTTTTTTGTTTGCTAAGCGATTAATTAAGGTAGACTTGCCAACGTTTGGTATGCCCAAAATTAGCGCACGAATTGCTCTCGGCTTCATGCCTTTAGCTTTAAGTTTCTCTAATAAATCTACAGCTAACTCTTTAGCCATAGCAGGGATTTGTTCAGTTCCTTTACCTGTTTGTGAGTTAATTGAAATCACTTTAAAACCCTTTTCCTGAAAGTAACGACTCCAACGCTCAGTTACCGATGGATCAGCTAGATCTGCTTTATTTAACAAAATGAGACGCGGCTTGTGGCTAACTAGTTCGTCAATCATCGGATTTCTTGAGGAAAGCGGAACTCGTGCATCTACTAATTCAAAAACGACGTCAATTTGTTTTAGTTTTTCGGTTACTTCCCGGCGGGCTTTTGCCATGTGTCCAGGAAACCATTGTATCGTCGTCATTATTACACCTACTTTGCTATACGAATTTCAGAAAACGGCCAAAACACAATATTGGCACTTCCTACAACACGATCATATGAGATAAAGCCAATATGGCGACTATCTTTACTGTGCTGTCTGTTATCACCTAAAACAAATACATGCCCTTCTGGAACTACATCGTGTCCAGTATAATCCATTAATGTAAAGTCACCAGTAAACGGTAAACTAAACGCATTTTCTTTATATTCTTCTAAGTACGGCTCGTCAACTGCTTCTCCATTTATATAGAGAACATCATTTTCATAATAGATCTCATCTCCTGGCAAGCCAATAACACGCTTAATATAATCCTTATCCTGTGTAGCGTGAAAAACAACGATATCAAAGCGATCCGGCTTACCTATGGTATAACCAATTTTATTAACTATTAAACGATCGTTATTCTGAAGCGTCGGCATCATCGATTGGCCATCTACTACAATAGGAGCAAACAAAAAATATCGAATAACAAAGGCAAGAAACAAAGCAATAAATACGGCTTTAATCCATTCCCAAGATTCACTTTTAACACTAGACATGATCGGACCCCCATTACCTCTTTCAAACTTTACTAAGATATTATATCGTAACTTTGTCTCACATAAAATAAATAATGCCTAGAAAGTTAGTTGAAAAAAGGAGCTTGAAAAATCAAGCTCCTTTTTTGCTAACTGATTATCGAATTTCTTTAATACGAGCCGCTTTTCCACGAAGAGCGCGTAAGTAGTACAATTTAGCACGACGTACTTTACCACGACGCATAACTTCGATCTTATCGATCTTCGGCGAGTGTAATGGGAATGTACGTTCAACACCTACTCCGTAAGATACCTTACGTGCAGTAAAAGTTTCACTAATACCTGAACCACGACGCTTAATTACGACTCCTTCGTAAACCTGAATACGCTCACGAGTTCCCTCAACAACCTTTACGTGAATACGTACAGTGTCTCCAGGACGGAATGCCGGGATATCAGTTCTTAATTGAGCTTTAGTTACTTCTTGAATAATGTTGTTCATCGTATCGTTCCCTCCTTCCCTAACAGATGCTCATTCCAAATTTCCTTTGTAGCGGAACATCTTGATACTGGCATAAGCCACAAAGAATATAATATCATAAGCTTGTAACAGATACAAGGCTGTATTTTATTTTTTATCACTTTGTTTATACACTTCAACCCATTCTTTTTCTCGCTTAGTGAGTTCCCTATCATTCAAGAGGTCTGGTCTTCGTTCTAAGGTTCTTTTTATCGATTGATGATGCCGCCACTCCTCAATGTTCTTATGGTGACCAGAGAGAAGTACGTCTGGAACTTTTAAGCCTCGAAATTCAACAGGTCTTGTATAATGAGGATACTCTAGTAGGCCTGTACTAAACGAGTCTGTAACAGCCGAAGTTTCATTGCCCAGTACTCCTGACAAAAGCCTTGTCACACTATCAATAATGACCATGGCTCCTAATTCTCCACCTGTTAGAACGTAATCTCCTATAGAAATCTCATCTGTCACCAGGTGCTCACGTATTCGCTCATCATAGCCCTCATAATGCCCACAGATAAAAATTAATTGGTCAAACTCTGCCAACTGTTCCGCTTTTTTTTGCGTGTAGCGTTCTCCCTGGGGACAAAGTAAAATAATTCGCCTCTTCGCCTCGGGGGTGTCTTTTGTTAGATCATCCACAGCAGCGAAAATGGGTTGTGGAGTCAGTACCATCCCTCCACCACCTCCGTAAGGATAATCGTCAACACGATTGTGCTTATCCTCCGAATAGGAGCGAAAGTCAATAATGTTATAGGAGACCAGATTTTTTTCTTCTGCTTTCTTTAAAATCGAACTTCCGAGTACACCATGAAACATCTCTGGAAAAAGAGTTAATACATCGTACCGCATTTACTCAAGACCTTCCAATAAATGAATAACTACTTTCTTTTCCTTAATATCTACTTCTTTGACCACTTGTTCTATGTATGGGACAAGAAGATCTTTTCCGCCATTTTTCCTTTGAATAACCCAGACATCATTTGCACCTGGTGCAAGAATTTCTTTTATTTTACCAATTGCTTCTCCCTGATCAGTGACAACGTCACATCCAATTATTTCATGGTAGTAGAACTCTTCTTCATCTAACTCAGAAAGTTGCTCTTCATTTACTTGAAGTACACCTCCCTTAAAAGCCTCTACATCATTGATATTGTGGTAGTTTTCAAAGGTTAATAAATCAAAATTTTTGTGTTGTCGGTGACTTGCAACAATTAATAAAAGTTTTTCGTTGAAATCTTTATGTTCTAAATATAGCTTTGAACCTATTGCAAATCGTTCATCGGCAAAGTCAGTGGTAGATATGACTCGTACCTCACCTCTCACACCATGTGTATTTACTACTTTTCCCACATTAAACCATTTCTTCATCAGTTTGTTTGTCCTCCTTCACGTATCTCAAAAACAATTCCATCTTTAATAATAATTTCTGTCCCACGCATTAGCGCATTCCAGTCATCACCTTCATTCACTTCAAGGAGTGTATCAATGGATTGTTCTTTCATTTCCGTCCCTATCTGTAATTCATCAAGCTGAACTATCTGAAAATCAATCATCTTAACCTTATCATTCCGCTGTTTAATTTCTTTATGAAAAGAAGACTTTAGGGCATTCTGATATTCAAAGTTGTTTTTACTAGCTTTGAGCTTTTTATGTAGTTGAAACTCTAGTTGTTTGATTTCTTTTTCTAGTTGTTTTTTTTGACTCAGAAAATCGTTCATCAATACTAACTTCCTATTTTCTGTAAGTATTTGTTTAACAACAACCTTTTTAATGATTTTCATTATGCACCCCGTCCATGTATCTATTGTAGGAATGTTTGTTTTAGTTTAACACATTAATCATAACTGAAAAAAGTGGGAATCGAATTCATCAAAAAAAGACAGAGATAAGCCCCTGCCCTTTGACCTAAGCATTACCACTCGTGTGATAACACATTTATAAAATTTCTAAATTTATTCGCTTTTTATGATTTGCCCCAGCTGCATAAACAACTGAGCGAATCGCTTTCGCAATTCGTCCTTGCTTGCCAATAACTTTTCCCATATCTGATGCATGGACGGATAGTTGTAAAGTCAAGGACTGTTCATGTTCAACCTCAGAAACACGAACGTCATCGGGATGATCAACAAGAGCTTTGGCAATTGTCTCAACTAACTCTTTCATTAATTATCATACCCCTTACGAAATTAAGTATTTATAAAAAACTAGGCTTTACCATTTTCATGAATAAAGCCTTGTCTTTTTTATAGGTTAAGTAAACAATTACTTAACGTTTTTAGCGTTGTGTAACTTTTCCATAAGACCAGCTTTTGAGAAAAGGTTACGAACTGTGTCAGAAGGCTTAGCGCCATCAAGCATCCATTTTAAAGCTTTATCCTCGTTAACTTTGAAATCAACTGGATTTACTAGTGGATTGTATGTGCCAATCTCCTCGATAAAGCGACCATCACGTGGTGCTCTAGAGTTAGCTACAACTACTCTGTAAAATGGGGCTTTCTTTGAACCCATACGTTTTAAACGAATTTTAACTGCCATGTATATTTCACCTCCAAAATTAATTCACACAATAAGGTATATTATCATAAAACTAACTAGTTGAAAACTAGTAAAGTAAAAAAACTTTACAAAAGGTAAACATTACATTTACCGCAGGTCCAAACTACATAAATGGGAACTTAAATTTGCCTTTTTTCTTCCCTTTTGCTGTCATATTAGACATCTGTTTCATCATCTTTTTCATTTCATCGAATTGTTTGATGAGTCGGTTAACTTCCTGAATAGTAGTCCCACTCCCTTTGGCAATTCGTTTCTTTCGACTTCCATTCAAAATAGATGGATCTTCTTTTTCCTTTTTCGTCATAGAACGAACAATGGCCTCAATATGACCAATTTGCTTTTCATCAACTTGGACATTTTTTAAGCCTTTCATCTTACCAGCACCAGGCATCATACCTAATAATTCATCAAGAGGTCCCATATTACGAACTTGCGCTAGTTGATCAAGAAAATCATCAAAGGTAATATCCGCTGTTCGCATCTTCTTTTCTAATTCACGGGCTTTTTCTTCATCAAAATTAGATTGAGCCTTCTCGATAAGAGTAAGAACATCTCCCATACCAAGTATTCTAGATGCCATCCGATCAGGATGAAACGGTTCTAAGGCGTCTAATTTTTCACCCATACCCGCAAATTTTATCGGGGTATTAGTTACTGCCTTAACTGATAGAGCAGCACCACCCCGTGTATCACCATCTAGTTTGGTAAGAACTACACCCGTTAGCTCAAGTTGCTCATTAAAGCTCTCGGCCACGTTAACAGCATCTTGTCCTGTCATCGCATCGACAACAAGTAATATTTCATCTGGGTTAACTGCTTCTTTAATTTGTTGCAATTCACCCATTAAAGACTCATCTATATGCAAACGCCCAGCTGTATCAATTAGAACATAGTCAAGATGTTCCTCTTTAGCTTTGGCTACTGCTTGTTTAGCAATTTCAACAGGGCTCACTTGATCTCCAAGCGAGAAAACAGGCATATTTAATTGATTACCCAAGGTTTCAAGTTGCTTTATGGCTGCTGGACGGTAAATATCACCAGCTACTAACAATGGCTTACGATTATGACTTTTTCTTAAGTGATTGGCAAGCTTTCCAGTTGTCGTAGTTTTACCCGCACCTTGTAATCCGACCATCATCACTACTGTAGGTGGTTTTTTCGCTACAGCGATTTTGCTTTGCTCTCCACCCATTAACTTCGTAAGTTCCTCGTTAACCACTTTAATTACTTGTTGACCAGGTGTAAGACTTTTTAATACCTCTTGTCCAATTGCTCGTTCTTTTACATTCCCGATAAACTCTTTTACAACCTTAAAGTTAACGTCCGCTTCTAGTAAAGCTAAACGCACTTCACGCATCATCGCGGTTACATCTGCTTCAGAGACCTTACCTTTTCCTTTAATTTTAGCTAAAGTATTTTGTAAGCGTTCTGCTAAGCCCTCAAATGCCATGGTCTGTCGCCTCCTAGTCTAACCTCTCAAGAGAATCGACGATTTCTAAAATAAATTCTGCAGTTGCGTCTTTCTCTATCGCCGTTTTTAAGTTTTTGATTAGATTTGCACGCTCTTCGAATTTTGTGAAAAGGCTAAGCTTTTCCTCGTATTCCTCAAGCATGTTTTCAGTTCTTTTAATATTATCATAAACGGCTTGACGACTAACTTCAAATTCTTCAGCAATTTCACCTAAGGACCAATCATCAAGATAGTACAACTGCATGTACTGTCGTTGCTTCGTGGTTAGTAAGCTTTGATAGAAATCATAAAGATAATTCATTCGCAGCGTTTTTTCTAACACGAGTATTCCCCCTTGTTAAGTGAAATTCCTTTACGAGTATTTATAATACACGAACCTAAAAATAGTGTCAAGTTTTTTTCTTAACAGCACTATCGTAAAGTAGAAGTAAGAGCATAGAATTTAGAATTGTTTTGGTTTTTTCTTCGAAGGAATAGTCAAGTCATTCTACAATTCCTCAGTTTCCGCCTTCTCCAACACTTCAGAAAATAGTCCATAAACAAATTGTTCAGCATCAAACTCCTGGAGATCATCTACTTTTTCGCCTAGGCCAACGAACTTTACAGGAATATCTAGTTCGTGACGTATAGCTAAGACAATTCCACCTTTAGCAGTTCCGTCCAGCTTTGTAAGAACAATTCCGGTAACATCTGTAGCCTTACCAAACGTCTTTGCTTGAGACATGGCGTTCTGTCCAGTTGTAGCGTCAAGTACTAATAAAACTTCATGCGGTGCGCCAGGTACCTCACGCTCAATAACTCTTTTTACCTTTTCTAATTCATTCATTAAATTAACTTTGTTTTGCAAGCGACCTGCTGTATCACAGATAAGAACATCTACTCCTCGAGACTTTGCAGCTTGAACAGCATCGAACATCACAGCAGCTGGATCAGAGCCTGATTGTTGTTTAATGACATCAACACCGACTCGTTCCCCCCATACCTCTAGTTGTTCAATTGCCCCCGCACGGAATGTATCACCAGCTGCCAAAAGAACCGATTTCCCCTCTTGCTTTAATCTATTGGCCAGTTTTCCGATTGATGTGGTTTTACCCACACCATTCACACCGACAACTAGGATTACTGTCATACCTGTGGTTTGGATATTAAGTTTTGATTCTGAGTCATCTTTTTGTAATAACTCTGCTAGCTTTTCTGAGATTACTGGTTGTAGTTGTTCAGAGTCTTTTATGTTTTTCGTTCTTGCAACATCTTTCAGTTCATCAATTAATTCCATCACCGTAGTTACGCCAACATCAGCACTTATAAGAAGCTCCTCTAGCTCCTCAAAAAATTCTTCATCTACCTTGCGATAATTTTTAACAAGGTCGTTCATCTTTCCAACAAAGGAATCCCTTGTTTTGGACAAACCATCTTTAAACTTTTCAGTAACCGCTTCAGTTTGCTGTGTAATTTTTTCTTTCAATTTTTTAAAAAAACTCATGTGTAACTTTCTCCTTTATTTCCTATATTTTAAGATGAAGGAAATCCTCAATTAGCAATTAACTCAGGTGTTTCCTCTAAGCGTACAGATACTAATTTTGAAACTCCAGACTCCTGCATCGTTACACCGTATAGAACATCTGCTTCTTCCATCGTTCCTTTACGATGTGTTACAACGATAAATTGGGTGTCTTTACTAAAGTCTTTTAAGAAGCTTGCAAACCTGCTTACATTCGCTTCATCAAGAGCTGCTTCAACTTCATCTAACACACAAAACGGAACTGGTCTGACCTTTAAGATCGCAAATAGTAGGGCAATGGCCGTCAGTGCACGTTCCCCGCCAGATAACAACGCTAAATGTTGTAAGTTTTTTCCTGGTGGTTGTGCGAGTATATCGACACCAGTAGTTAAGATATTTTCCGGTTCACTAAGAACTAAGTCTGCTTTTCCGCCGCCAAAAAGCTGTTGAAATACGACTTGGAAATGTGATTTAATCTGTAAAAATGTCGTCTCAAAACGAGTTGACATCTCCAAATCCATTTCCTCAATGACACGGTATAGCGTATCTTTTGCTTCATGAAGGTCTTCCTTCTGTTCATTTAAAAATGTGAATCGTTCAAACACACGATCATATTCTTCAATGGCTCCTAGATTGACAGTGCCTAGTTCATCAATGGCCAGTTTAATTAACTTTACTTTTGTTTTTGCATCTTTTGCATCTATGAGTAAAGGGTATTTTGATTTAGCCATGTCAAAGCTAATTTCATAGTCTGTAGCCAGCTTTTCGAGTCGATTTTCTAGCTCTACGTCTAAACGGTTTACTTTCACTTCTTCAGTATGAAGATAGTCCGACAATTGTTTTTGATTACGTTTATGCTCCTTAAGTTCTTTCTCCATGTCATCATGTTGGGATTGGATAGTTAATCTTTCTTTACGACGTTCTTGAATTAGATGTAACGTCCTTTCTTTTTCATGACGTTTTGCTTTTATTACTTCCTCCAGAGAATCCTCACCAGTAGAATTATCGTTCATTTCCCGTTCAAGCAACCAGTATTCTTCTTCGGTATCGTTCAACTCTGTGACAATCCGATCTTTTTCACCAGTTAGGTTTTCTACACGTTCTTGCTGATTACGGTATTGTTCTTCTTCAGTTGCTACCTTTACCTTTAATTCTGTAATAAACTCTGCTAAAGAAGCCTTGGACGTTTGCTGCATTCTTTTCTTCTCTGTCAGAGACTGAACATTCTTATCTAGTTGCTCTTTAAGTTCTGTTGTTTCAGTAAGTTGCTCACTTAACTTACCTAGCCGTGTTTCGAGTTCATGAACTTCTGTTTGAAAAACAGCTTTTTCACGATCATACAGGGATAAACGTTCGTTTAAGTTCTTCCCTTCAATCTCCAACTCACGCAAGCTTGCTTTTAACTCTTGCTCTTCACTTCTAGATAGTTCTCCTTGTTTTCGAAGTTCTTGTAAAAATGTCTCTCTTTGTTGACGTTCTTCTTTTAGGCGTTTTACCTTCATCTCCATTACTTTTGTTTGCTCTTCAGCATTCGCAAGTTTCGCAACCAATTCCTCTAACTCACGCTGTCTCCCTAGTAATGGTGTTCCTTTCTGCTTTACACTTCCTCCACTCATTGAGCCGCCTGGGTTCACTACATCACCTTCAGCCGTCACAATCCGGTACTTATATTGAAGTGTTTTAGCGATAGCATTAGCCCCTTCAAGATCTTTTGCAACGACCACATGACCTAATAAGTTGGAAATAACAGTTTGATACTCCTGACTGTATTCGATTAACTCAGCAGCGATACCTAGATACGAGGGATTAGTACGTAATTTCTCCCTTTCAAACGCTGAGAACTCCCTTCCCTTAATGACTGATAATGGTAAAAAGGTAGCTCTTCCAAGCCGACGATTTTTCAAAAATTGTATGGCTTGTCTTCCGTTTTCCTCTGTCCTAACAACAATATGCTGCATGGCACCACCTAAAGCCGTCTCAATGGCTAACTCAAAATTTTTTGGAACAGTTATTAATTCGGCAACTGCACCCTCAATTCCCTTTAAGGACGTATCCCTTGCTTTTAACACTTCTTTAACGCCTTGGAAGAAACCTGCAAAATCAGCTTGCATCTCCTCTAGTACTTCTTTTCGAGACCTAATTTGTTGAACATGTCCGAATGCTTGGTAAAGTTGAGTTTCTTTCTTCTGGTATTCATCGATTAGTTTCTCTAACTGCTTGTTTTCACTACGGAATAATTGCAGGTGTTCTTCAAGTAGTGTTTGCTTTTTTAAAAGTTCTTCCCGTAAAGTTGCCTCTTTAGTCAATAGTACTTCTCTTTGTTCTAGAAGTGCTTCATTACTATGATCCAAATGGTTACTTTTCAGGTTACGCTGCCGTAACTGCTCTTCTAGATAACGAATTTCATTCCGAATAGTAGCTTGTTCATTTAAGACTTCAATATAGTCTGATTTCATCTTTTCTAATTCTGTTTCGATATCTTCCTCTAACGATTGCAGTAACTTAGTTTCTTCGGCTAATTGTTCTCTAGATGAAGTAAGTTTTTCTTTGTTTAAAGCAAGCTTATTTTGTTCGTCAATCAAACTTCCTTCTAATTGATGCCTTTTCTCTTTCAATGTTTCTATTTTTTTCACTAGACTTTCTTTTGTTTGGTGATAGTTCTTCAACCTTTCTTTCAGGACCTCTTTTTGACCTTCTTTTTTCTCTAATTGCTCACTTGTAGAAAGTAAAATATCTTGTAAATCATTAATAGATTCATCCAATGCTTGCATGTTTGCACGAAACTCTTCAATCTTTGCCTCTTCAATCTTAATTTGTGAAGTTATCTGAAGTTGGTCTTCTGAAAGCTGTTGTACTTTCTTCTTTTGATCATCCCAATTAGTATGTAATTCTTCAATTTCATACACTAACAAACCAACTTCAACTTTTTCCAACTCTTCTTTTTTCTCTAAATAATCTTTAGCAATCGAAGCTTGTATTTTCAAAGGCTCTACTTGGCTTTCTAACTCGTGAAGAATATCTTCCACACGGTAGAGATTTTCTTGTGTTTCTGCTAATTTTCTTTCAGCTTTTAATTTTCTAGTTTTATATTTTAGGACACCTGCAGCTTCCTCGAAAATCACACGTCGTTCTTCTGACTTACTACTTAATATTTCTTCTATTTTTCCTTGCCCAATAATAGAATATGCTTCTCTTCCTAACCCGGAGTCCATGAAGAGCTCATGAATATCTTTAAGTCGACAACTTTGTTTATTAATAAAATATTCACTTTCACCAGAGCGATAAACTCTTCTAGTAACACTTACTTCACTATAATCTATCGCTAGGTGGTGATCTTCATTGTTTAATGTTAGAGTTAACTCGGCGAAGTTTAACGGTTTTCTCGTATCACTTCCTGCAAAAATGATATCCTCCATTTTTGCACCACGAAGAGATTTGGCTGATTGTTCACCTAAAACCCAACGGATCCCGTCAGATATATTACTCTTCCCACTTCCATTTGGCCCTACAACAGCTGTAACCCCTTGAACAAAATCAATAGATGTACGCTCAGCGAAGGACTTAAAACCTACGATATCTAATCTTTTGAGGAACATACTTCTCTCCACCCCATTAACAATCTCAATCTATTTTATGGAATCCTTTTTTCTCAAAAAGGAAATCAGTTATAATTAACCTAACTATTTTACCACATAATCATTTTATTGTTATGTACTTTTAAAGGGCTGACAATATTTTTTATGAAATAGAATGTATTAATGGTACAATAACATTATAATAGCTTCCTGAAAGGATGAAGTAGATGAATTTGAGAGAATCTAGTCGTGAAAATATTGAATTTATGATTACCAACATTAAAGAAAAACTCCAGGTTGTCAATGGTGGAGCAATGAGAGCCGAAAGCTTTGATACAGATAACTATGAAGATCTTGTGGATATTTATGAAATGATCATGAACAAGAAATCTTTTAGTGTTAGTGAGATTGACGCCATCGTATCAGAACTAGGGCGACTACGAAAGAAGTAATACATTGCAAGGCCAGTAAAACAATTTCAGTCGACACTTTTTATTTTCCCACAACGAAAAAAAGATTTCCTTTTCATACGAAAAGGAAATCTTTTTTGTTTATTTATTTCTTATTCCATTAGCTTTTCTAGCGCTTTTTGTGCAGCTTGTTGCTCAGCTTCTTTTTTCGATCTACCTACCCCTAAACCTAACTTATCATTATTTAAAATAACCTCAGAGACAAACTCTCTTGCGTGGGCTGGTCCACGTTCTTGAACGATGTGGTATTGAATGGAGCCTAGACCATCCCTTTGAATAAACTCTTGAAGTTGGCTCTTAAAATCCATCATATGAGAAAAAGCACCTTCATCAATCTTCGGATATATCGTCTGTTCTAAAAAGTGATAGACTGACTCTAAACCCTGATCTAAATACAATGCACCGACAAATGATTCAAAAATATCAGCAAGTAATGCAGGACGTTCCCTACCCCCAGTCATCTCTTCACCTTTACCGAGAAGGACAATCCCACCAAAACCTAAATCAGTAGCAAACTTCGCAAGTGATGGTTCACAAACAATAGCAGCTCTTAACTTTGTCATTTCTCCTTCACTCATTGTCTCATACTTTTTATATAAGTACTGAGAAACTGCTAGCTCTAATACTGCATCTCCCAAGAATTCTAACCTTTCATTATCGTCAAATGGTCGAATACGGTGCTCGTTCACATAGGAGGAATGAGTAAATGCTTGAATAATTAACTTTTCATTTCGAAACTCAATTTCCAAGCTATCAAGTAGTTTTTCAAACTTCACCCTTTGTGCAGGGGTTAGTTGAATACGTTTTTCTGTTCGTTTAGACGTACGTCTACGGATTTTTCTTGAAGATTGTTGCATGTTAACCTCCAAAACCTTTCAATGCGTGTAGTAGACCAACCTGTTATATTTCCATAGAAACGCCATAGATTGGGGTAATCCGGGGCTCCAGATAAGGATATCCCTTGTCAAAACTGCTAATTGCTTTTTGGACCGTAGCCAAGCAACCGCTTGGCTCTCCCCACAAAAGCATGGAGTTTTGATAACGGTCCAAAAAGCAATATAGATATAAATACAGCCATTAAAAACATACGAAGATGATTTAAAGATAGGTTGTCCATTAGGCCTACTTTAAATCATCTTCTAACAAACCTACTGGTGGCTGTTTATGTAGTCAACAACATCTTGAACAGTAGAAATTTTTTCTGCATCTTCATCAGAAATTTCTAAATCGAACTCATCTTCAAGTTCCATTACTAATTCTACTACATCTAGAGAATCTGCTCCTAGATCTTCTTTAAATGTTGCTTCAAGCTTTACTTCACTTTCTTCAACTCCAAGACGATCTACGATAATTTTAGTAATACGTGATAATACGTCTGCCATGAGGTCACCTCCTCTCAAGAATAAATTTGATATTTTTAACCATAATAGTACAAAAATGACTATGTACACATTATAGGATAAAATAGCTTTTTTAACAATTTAATCTTAGAAAGATCGATATAGCTTCGCCACTTAACTAGCGGATAAGATACTATTACATTGCCATTCCACCATCAACATGTAGGGTTTGACCAGTCATGTAATTGGCATCCTCACTTACAAGAAACCTAACAACGGAGGCAATATCCTCTGCCTTTCCTAGTTTTCCAAGCGGAATTTGTTTTAGTAATTCTTGCTTAATCTCATCTGGTAGCTCATCGGTCATATCAGTTTCTATAAATCCTGGAGCAACTGCGTTAACAGTAATATTTCGGTTAGCTAGCTCGCGAGCTAAAGTCTTAGTTAAACCGATAACTCCTGCTTTTGCGGCAACATAGTTGGCTTGCCCTGCATTACCCAGAACACCCACAACCGACGAGATGTTAACTATTCTTCCATAGCGTTGTTTCATCATTTGTCTAGTTACGGCCTTCGTACAGTTGAAAACCCCTTTTAAGTTCGTATTAATTACTGCATCCCAGTCTTCTTCTTTCATTCTCATAATTAATCCGTCACGAGTAATACCAGCATTGTTTACGAGAATATCTAATGAACCAAACGCTTCAATCGTTTGTTTGACCATGGCAATAACCTCTTCAGAGTTTGCCACATCTGCTTTTATCGCTAAGGCCTGGACACCAAGTGATTGCACTTCTGCAACAACTTCTTCAGCCTTTTGGGCATTCCCTGCAAAGTTTACTGCAACATGTACTCCTTGTCTAGCTAATTCTATGGCGATGGCTTTTCCGATACCCCTTGATGCTCCTGTTACAAGAGCTACTTTCCCTTTTAACATTAGCTCCCCCCCTTTACACTCGTTATCGCTTTGTCCATACTTTCACGATCGTTAACTGCAAAACAATTTACGGTTCGATTTATTTTTTTAACTAGACCAGAAAGTACATTACCCGGGCCGATTTCAATAAATGTATCTACACCCTGATTTAGCAAGTAGTCAATTGAGTCTTCCCAAAGGACCGGTGAGAAAACTTGGTCAATTAAATTTTGCTTAATTATTTCCCCGCTAGTAACTGCGCTAGCTGTTACATTTGCAACAACTGGAATGCTCGCATCGTTTATCTCGATGGTATTTAATACATCAGTAAGCTTTTGTGCTGCTGGCTTCATTAGCGATGAATGGAAAGGGCCACTCACTTGGAGAGATATAGCTCTTTTCGCCCCTTTTTCCTTGGCGATGCTAGATGCCTGAGCAACACCTTCCTTAGAACCTGAGATGACAATTTGTCCTGGGCAATTTAAGTTGGCTAATTCGACAGGATGGCCAGAAGTAGAAACTTCCTCTGTGATTTCCCTTAGTAACTTACGGTCCATTCCTAAAATAGCTGCCATTGCACCAAGTCCTGCTGGAACTGCTTCTTCCATATAGGTACCACGCATTCGCACTGCATAAACAGCATCCTCGAAAGAAATTGCCTCAGCAGCAACTAAGGCGCTGTACTCCCCTAGGCTATGACCTGCTACATAATCTGCCTGAATCCCAGACTTCTTAAAAGCTTCAAGTATAGCAATACTTGTCGTCAATAACGCCGGTTGTGTGTTAACAGTTAACGTTAATACTTCGTTTGGGCCCTCAAAAATAATAGATGAAAGGTTTGTATCAAGATGCTGATCTGCCCTTTTAAAAATGGCTGAAACGGCTTCATTTGTCTCAGCCAATGCTTTACCCATTCCGACTATTTGAGAACCCTGTCCTGGAAATAAAAAAGCAATTTTACCCATTAATTCGCCTCCTTAGCTACATCTCTCTATTAATAACCTCAGTCTTTATCGTCTGAACAACTTGTTCCTCTAACATCAGCCTCGTTTGTCTTATTGAATTGAGAATAGCTGTTTCATTTGAAGATCCATGTGCTTTTATGACTGGTGCTTGTAAGCCGAAAAGGCCGGCACCGCCATACTCTGTATAATCCATTTGGTCCTTAATTTTTTTAAAGCTAGGTTTTAGGATACCCGCAGCCAGTTTCGAAACTAATGTGCTTGTTAACTCTTTTTTTAGAAGCGAAAATAACGACAAAGCCGTTCCTTCTACGGTTTTCAAAACAACATTCCCTGAAAACCCATCACACACTACTACATCGGCGACACCTTCTAATAAATCTCTTGCTTCAACATTCCCTATGAAATTAATTGGTGCTTCCTTTAACAATGCAAAGGCCTGTTTGGTCAGCTCTGTTCCTTTGTCATCTTCTGTCCCTACGTTCAATAGTCCTACCCTTGGATTTTTAAGATGACGAACTTTTTGCATATAAATGCTCCCCATCATGCCATACTGCAACAGATGTTCAGGCTTTGCATCCATGTTAGCACCAGCATCAATTAGTAGAAAACCATCGCCAGTAAACGTCGGTAGCATCGGTGCTAATGCCGGTCTTTCAATCCCTTTTATTCTGCCAACAATCAGAACCCCACCAGTCATCAATGCCCCTGTATTTCCAGCAGATATGCAGGCGTCAGCACGTCCTTCCTTCACCTCTTTAATCGCTAGAACCATAGAAGAATTCTTCTTACGGCGAACTGCCGCTACTGGCGCATCTGTAGACTCTATCTTCTCATCTGTATGTATAATGGTTATTCGCGTGTCATCGGTCAAATACTCTTTAATCGACGGTTCATTGCCTACAAGAACAATATGGATATCATCATATTGTCTAACTGCAGCCATTGCCCCTTTGACAATTTCTTTTGGAGCATGGTCACCGCCCATCGCATCAATTGCTATCCTCATGTTCACCCTTCTCTCCTCCCGATACCTTATCTGACCGGTACATGTGGAATTCACCAGAAAAAACTACTTCCTGTTCAACGAAACTTGTAACTTCTACGATTGTCCGTTCATTTTCATGCTTCATAACATTCGCTTTCGCAACAACTCGTTCACCTTGGGATACTCTTCTTGAAAATCGTACATTTGCTTTCGCAGTTAAAGCTAATTCATCATCAATGATAGCCACTGCAAGCGAATTCGCTTGGGCAAACAAATGATGCCCACGGGCTATCCTTGTTCTAGAAAACACATGCTCTTGTCCTATATCTAAAATTGAAATAGCTCTTTGGTCTAATTGCAGATCAATAATTTCACCGATGACTTCTTCGATCGGCAAAGCCTTTACTGTATCAAACTGCTTTTCTGCTACATGTTTAATTCGTTCTCTTAATTCCGGTATTGAAAGTTCTAAGCGATCTAACCGTATCGTTTGAACACTTACATGGAAAAACTCAGCTAGTGCATCATCCGTGATAAAAGGATTTTCACTAATTTTTTGTTTTAATAATTGTTGCCGCTCTTTCTTCGAACGTCTCATATCTTCTTACACCTTCCAAGCTTCTATGACTAGGTACTAAAAGTAGTATATAAAAAATACTTATAAATTTCAATATTAAAATCCAACCTAGTCCATTTTCTCTCCTGCTAAGACACCTTGTTCCTCCAAATACATGACTAACGACTTATATTCTGGACTCGTCCAAAAATAATCGGAAGAAACCAATTCTGTCGCATCATTTCGAGCTACCTCTAGAGCTCGAAAGTCGTGAATCATATCTGCAACTTTGAATTGCGGTAACCCACTTTGCTTTGATCCAAAAAAATCTCCAGGTCCACGTAGCTCAAGGTCTCTTTGCGATAATTCAAAACCATCATTTGTCTCAGTCATGATTTTCATCCGTTCCTTACCAACATCAGATTTAGGATCTGCTAATAAGACACAATAAGATTGTGCATCTCCTCTACCTACCCTACCTCTTAATTGGTGTAACTGTGACAAACCAAACCGTTCTGCATCATAAATTACCATAATGGTAGCATTCGGGACGTTTACACCTACTTCTACAACAGTAGTCGAGACAAGTATTTGCACTTGATTTTGACTAAACTGCTGCATAACGGCGTCTTTTTCGCTTGAATGCAATCTGCCATGCATTAGGCCCACTTGGTAGTTTGTAAAGTACTGTTGAAGTTGAGCATGAACATCAATAGCATTTTGCACATCTAATTTTTCAGATTCCTCAATTAGTGGACAAATAACATACGCTTGACGCCCTTGTTTTAACTCCTTCTCTACAAAACCTAACACCCTTTGCAGCATATGATGCTGTGCCCAATATGTCTCTATCGGCTTGCGTCCAGCGGGCATTTCATCAATAGTCGAAACATCCATATCACCGAAAATAGAGATCGCTAACGTTCTCGGAATCGGTGTTGCAGTCATAAATAACACATCTGGGTTTTGCCCCTTATTCCTAAGTGTTCTTCTTTGTTCAACACCAAAGCGATGCTGTTCATCCGTAATTACTAGTCCTAAATGTTTAAAGATGACCTCATCCTGAATTAATGCATGAGTGCCTATCAGAACATCTACTTGACCCTCTAGTAAGCGGGCTAGGATATCTTTTCGTGTTTTCCCTTTAACGGACCCAGTTAGCAACTCTACAGTGACATTCATTGGTTCTAACAAACCCTTTAAAGATTGAAAATGCTGTTCCGCTAGAATTTCCGTCGGAACCATCAATGCACCTTGAAACGATGCCGTAACAGTAGCATAAAGACAGATTGCAGCTACAACCGTCTTACCTGAACCTACATCCCCTTGTAACAACCGATTCATTCGATATGGTGAACCCATATCCTTAAGAATTTCCTTAACAACTCGGTGTTGTGCTGTTGTTAACGGAAATGGTAACTTCTGAATAAACTGCTCAACCTCTGACGTATTAATCACAGAAGCAATTCCTCCACTATTTTCTCGGTGGAACTTTCGTAATGCCTGCATCTTAAGTTGGAAGAGTAAAAATTCCTCATAGACCATTCGTCTTCTAGCATGCTTGGCATCTTCAAAACTCTTCGGGTAATGCAATTTGTAGATAGCAAGTCTTCTCTCGATTAACTTATAATCTAGCAGATACTTTTCTGGAAGTATTTCTGGAATTAGGTGGCCATATTGCTCCATCGCACTTGAGATCATTTTTTTTAAGCCTTTAACCGTAATATTGCCGCCGACAGAATAAACTGGGTCATACCCTCCCTCTGTTTCTCCTTTACCAAATTTACACTCACTTACTGTCAACGTTAGCCGATGTTGATCCCATTTTCCAGTCAAGGTAACAGTTGCACCGACTACTAATTTAGGTTTTAGATAATGTTGGTTAAAGAAGATAGACGTTATTAATACATTGCCTACTAACACCCTTACAGAGAGTTTCGATTTCTTCTTACCAAAGAAACGAACTGTACTTTCGCTTTGTACAGTTCCGACAATGGTAGCTCTCCCTTCGTGTTTTAGCTCTTGAATATCCTTTGGACGATAGTCCTCATAGCGAAACGGAAAATACTCAAGAAGGTCTTTAATTGTATATATTCCTAGCGCTTCTAAATCTTTCGCTTTTTCATTGCCTATTCCTTTTACAGATATAGTTGAATTATTTAACATATTATTTTTCTTGGCTACTAAATCCAAAAATCTTTGCTTCTAGTGCTCTACCTGTTGGAGTAGCCGCTAAACCTCCTCCAGCAGTTTCTTTAAGATCTCTAGACATCGTCTGACCAATCTTGTACATAGCATCAATCACTTCGTCACATGGGATACGACTCTCAATCCCTGCTAATGCCATATCCGCTGCGATGATGGCATTAGAGGCACCCATTGCATTCCGCTTCACACAAGGCACTTCAACAAGGCCGGCAACCGGGTCACACACAAGGCCCAGCATATTCTTTAATGCAATGGCCATTGCATGAGCACTTTGCTTTGGACTCCCACCCATTAACTCAACGATTGCCGCGGCCGCCATTCCAGTCGCGGAACCTACCTCTGCTTGACATCCTCCAGCTGCTCCTGAGATAGAAGCATTATTCGCAACTACTAGACCAAATGCTCCACTCGTAAATAGATACCGAACCATTTGCTCTCTAGTTGGGTTTACCTTATGTTTCAAGGCAAAAAGAGTACCAGGAACAACTCCTGCAGATCCAGCGGTTGGTGTTGCACAGATTGTACCCATTGCCGCATTTACTTCATTTGTCGCAATCGCTTTACTAACCGCATCTAAGTGAAACTCACCAGCAAGTGACTTTCCGCTTTTTATATAATTCTGTAAGAGTACAGCATCTCCACCTGTTAAACCTGTAACTGACCTTACACCTTTAATGCCTCTTTCAATTGCTTCTTCCATGACTACAAGGTTACGATCCATTTGTTCAAATATTTCTTCAAAACTTCTTTCAGTTACTTCCATTTCCTGCCTAATCATAATGTCAGAGATTTTAATGTTTTCTTTCTCTGCTATCTCAACAAGCTCTGCTACGTTACGAAACATGTGTAAAACCTCTCTTTTATCTAAATTTTATCTCTCTTACTCATTTTCTTAATCATGAATTTTGGTTACTTTCGTAATATTGGGTAGTGATGATACCTCATCCAAAAGCTTTTGATCAACATTCTGATCTACTTCAATGACCATTAAAGCTTCTTTCCCCTTCTCTTTCCGAGAAACCTCCATGTGGCCGATATTAATCTCATATTTTGCTAAAACATTTGAAACAGCGGCAATAACCCCAAAACGATCATCATGTACCACTAATAGAGCTGGGTGATTACCAGATAGTCGAAGTTGAAAGCTATTTAGCTCCACAACTTCAATTTTACCACCACCGATTGATATCCCTACTAATTCAATAGCATCGTGTTCGTCCGTACCCAATCTAATTTTTGCCGTGTTGGGGTGATCTGTTACAGCATCCTCAGCAACCATGGTAATTTTTATGCCTAATTCTTTGGCTATATCTAAAGATTTCTTAATTCGTTGATCAAATGTATCAAAATCTAATAAGCCACCGACAATAGCAACATCCGTACCATGCCCCCGGTAGGTTTGTGCAAAAGATCCATAGAATGAGATTTCAGCCCATTTAGGTTCTTTCCCAAGTAATGTTCTCGCAACCCGACCAATTCTCGCAGCCCCAGCGGTATGAGAACTAGAGGGACCAATCATAATTGGACCGATTATATCAAATACTGTTCTATACTTCATCATATACCTCCGTGTTTGTACAAACTGTTTTATTACAATGGTTGTTTCTAACATAATTATAGTTAATTCTATTATAATCTATATTTCAAAAATTGTTATCAAAAAATATGTTTTTAATATATTAGAATAATAAACCATAAAAAAGTGCTGTCCTATTGAAAGAAACAGCACTCGGTCTATTTATTTAGCTGGTGTAATAGAAATAGCTATCGTTCCCGGACCAACATGTGCCCCGATTACTGGACCAATTTCAGTGATTACACCTGAGTTAACTTTAAATTGACTTTTAATTTCAGTCATTACTCCTGATGCAAACTCGTTTGCATTGGCATGAGAAATTCCAACATGAATATCTTCTGTCCCATATTCTTTCTGAATAAACTCATAAATCTTTGCTAGAGCTTTTTTCTGCCCCCGTACCTTATCATAAGGATAAACCTCACCGTCTTCGTTTAAAGAAAGAATTGGTTTAATCTTTAACAAGGAACCAAATACTGCAGATGCTTTGCCAATACGACCGTTCTTTTGAAGAAATTCTAATGTATCTACCATAAAATAGACTCTAGTTTTAGTTAATAATTCCTCCAACCTTGCTAAACACTGTTCTTTGGTAGCTCCGGCTTTTGCTAACTTTGCAACCTCAACAACAATAATTCCAATAGCATAGGACGCTCGCTTCGAGTCAATGACAGTTACATCAACTTCGTCTTTAATAATGTCCCTAGCAATACAAGCAGATTGATATGTTCCACTTAATTTTGAAGAAAGATGAATAGAAATAATCTGTGCTTCATCCTCGAATGCTACTTCCTTGTATACCTCTTCAAACTGATACGGCGTTGGCTGCGAAGTAGAAGGAATAACTGAACTTGAGGCTAGTTTCTGATAAAATTCTCCAGCCGTAATCGTAACACCGTCTTCGTAGGTTTCCTCTCCAAATAGGACTTTAAGTGGAACAACAGTAATATCTAACTCATCTACAATTGATTTAGGTAAATCAGCTGTACTATCAGTGACAATCTTCACTTTGGCCATAAGCATCCCCCTTACTATCTATTCAACAGAGAAAATGTAGGAATATAGTGGTTGATTTCCTTCATAAACCTCAACCTCAAGGTCCTCATAATTCTCTTCAATGAAAGCTACTAACTCTTCAGCTTCTGTTTCTGTCGTATCTTCTCCTCGAATAATTGTGATGATTTCTGAATTTTCATCAATCATTTTTTCTAACAATTGTTCTGTAACCATTTTACGATTAGGACCCGAAGAAACAATTTTCTTCTCGGCAATCCCCATGAAGTCATCTTTTTTAATTTCAACGCCGTCTAAGTTTGTATCTCTTACAGCAAACGTTACTTGTCCGGTTTTGACACCTGAAAGAGCTTCGCTCATGTCTTCTGCATTCTCATCTAAAGTTGCACTTGGATTAAACGCTAATAATGCTGCCAACCCTTGTGGTACGGTTTTTGTCGGAACAACAACCACCTCTTGTTCAACGACAGAAGCAGCTTGCTCAGCGGCCATAATAATATTGCTGTTGTTAGGCAAAATAATGATCTTCTTTGCATGTACTTCTGAAATTGCCTTAACGAAATCCTCGGTACTTGGGTTCATCGTCTGTCCACCTTCAATAACGACACCAGCACCTAAGCTTTTAAACATTTTCGCAATCCCTTCACCCATTGCAACTGTAACGACTCCAAATTCACTAAGTGGCTTTGGAGCTTCAGGCTTTTGTTCATACGCAGCTTTGGTTTCCTCTAATAAATGAGTGTGTTGCTCACGCATATTCTCAATTTTCACATTGATTAAGCTACCAAATTTCTGTGCATGAGTAATGACGTCTCCTGGTTGTTCTGCATGAATATGTATTTTAAGAAGGTCTTCATCAGATACCACCAATAAGGAATCACCATGTTTATCGAGGAGGTTACGAAAATCTTCTTCATTGTACGGGTTATTTTGAAGTTTCTCTTGTTCAAACTTAACCATAACTTCTGTACAGTATCCGAAGACAATATCTTCTGTCGACATATGACTTTGTGCATTGTGATGCTCCACTTTTACAAGATCCTCCATAGATGGACCTTCTTGTAGCTCGACAATCTTCTCTCCTTTTAAAACAGCTAGAAATCCTTCGTATATGATCACTAACCCCTTACCGCCAGAATCAACTACTCCAACCTCTTTTAAAACCGGTAGTAAGTCAGGTGTTCGATCTAGAGAAGCTCTAGCTTCACGTAAGGTAGCTTCCATAATTGTGATGATATCATCTGAGCGTTTTGATGCTTCCTGAGCCTTCTTAGCAGCATCTTTAGCTACTGTAAGGATTGTCCCTTCAACAGGTTTCATCACCGCTTTATAAGCCATATCAACACCTGCTGCAAAGGCATCAGCAAACTGTTTGCCATTAAGGGTGGTCTTTCCCTCTACGGATTTTGAGAAGCCTCGAAAAAGCTGGGATAAAATAACTCCAGAATTACCTCTGGCTCCCATTAACAATCCTTTAGCAAATGCCCCAGCCACTTTTCCAACATGCTCTGGTACTTGTTGCTTGACCTCTTTCACTCCAGAAGTAATTGATAAATTCATATTCGTTCCTGTATCACCATCTGGAACTGGGAATACATTTAACGAGTCCACTAATTTAACATTCTGTGTTAAATTGTTTGCTCCCTCTATAAACATTTGGGCAAGTTTATCGCCCTCTAAACTCTTAAGTGTCACTAATGTTCCTCCTTAACTTTATATCTATAAGAGGACGTAAAAGTCTGAAAAGTACTTTCAGGTCTCCCCTTGTCCTCTCTTGAAATAGACCCTATAGATTTGTGACCTTGACGCCTTGAACAAAAATATTGACTGAGTCTACAGTTAAACCTAACATTTGTTCTAATTGATATTTAACCTTAGTTTGTACATTATGAGCTACTTCCGAGATCTTCGTTCCATAGCTGACAATAATATACATATCAATATGGATTTCATCTTCTTCTTCACGAATAACGACGCCTCTAGTAAAGTTTTCCTTGCCTAGTAGTTCGTTAAGCCCATCCTTTAGTTGTTTTTGTGATGCCATTCCTACGATACCGTAACAATCAATTGCGGCACCGCCTGCAATTACAGCAACAACTTCCTTTGAAACATCAATTACACCTAATTGTGTTTTCATTTTAATTGACACGATCGAATCCCCCTTTAGAGTGTAGCTACATGGCTAATGACATTTTACTATAATTACCCACTTTTTGAAAGAGAACTGTTATCAAGATGGATGATTAAACGATAGATCAGTTTGTTTTCACTAAATTTTCCTAGTCTAATTTAAGGGTAACCTATAACTACGTGAATCATTTACTTTAATGAGTATAACTTTTAAAGAATAACTGTCAAGTATCTTTCCTTGATAATTATTTTAAAATCTCTTGCATTCTTTATTTTACTATGCTAATATTAGCAAGTATTTATAAGATGAATTTGAGGGTCATCTCATGGTTTACAAGGAGGTGCAATCATGGCACGTAAATGTGTAATTACTGGAAGACAAGCTCGTACAGGGAACAAACGCTCACACGCATTGAACAAAACGAAGCGTAAGTGGGGCGCTAACGTACAAAAAGTACGTATTATGGTAGATGGAAAGCCAAAGCGTGTGTACGTTTCTGCTAGAGCATTAAAATCTGGCAAAGTAGAGCGCGTATAATTAGAAAAACGGCCAGTAGTCAATTCTGATTGGCGAAAGCCCTCGTTTTTCTTATTCTAAGTTTTAAATTTTTTTCATTTTCTCTAATGAGTAAAAATTTATCGTTTCCATAGCGCAAAACAAAAAAGCACCTTGTTGGTGCTTTTTTGTTATCCTTTTTTAAATGAATTTAATATTACCCTTACAAATCCACCTAAAAACTTGGGTAGCTTAATTGTATAAAACTTCATAAATTTCCCTCCTCGACATGGGATTGTCGTCTTCGGCACTACAAATAAATAAAGTATGAAAAGTCCTCAGTTATTAATAAGTATATTCAGGTTTTTTGAAATAGTACCTATTTTTTTTGTTAAATCTGGATTTATACTTTATTTAATTTCCCAAACATGTAACCTTACCCCACTCTAAAATAACGCGATAGTTTGTCTAATCAGAACTTTCTATCACCATTAATATGCCTCGGGAGAACGAATAAGTACCCTTATTTGAAATTAGTTGATTGCTAACGCACAGACTTGAACCATGATAAAGAGTTGCTTGGTTAAGAGGGTATTTAAAAAACTGCAAAGATAAGTTTTCTACCTTTCCATACAAAGATAGAAACGAAATATATCGATAATTGCTTTGAAAAATCTCGTAGTTGCCAGGAGCTTTTAGAGACAATTTATTCCTTCGATCAACAATGTACATTTCAGTACTTCTATTGAGACCTTTTTTTAGTAACTGAATATTGATTAACTCGTGATCTAACCTTCCCCCAGTTGCTCCATATATTATTACAGACTCTGGGTTCTGTTCTATCGCATAAGTTAAAGCAAGCTCAAGATCTGTTTCATCTTTCTCTGCGGGAAATTGCATGTGCACGTGATCTTTGATTACTTCTCCTGTGGAACCGGAAATAGAATCGAAGTCTCCGATCACAATGTCTGGTACAATTCCTTGATTAACTAGATGGTCAAATCCCCGGTCAACAGCAATCCACATCTCATTTGGTTCTCTTTGTAGCAATGGGAGACCTTGCTTCGGTCCGCCAGCTACGATGTTAATGCGCATCATCGTTATTTACCATGTATAAGCCTTGGTGCCGCATTTGTAAACAAGATAAATACCACACTTGAAAGTAAAAACACTGGAATCATGTAAGACGCATTATAGATGATTGAGTATAAAATGACATTCATATCTTCAGGTGCATAAATTCCAAACCAAACAACGCCCGATATAAAGTGGACGAGAAAACGTAGCAATGAAGCTAAAAATACCGCCGCTATAATCGTTATTACTCTTTTACTTCTAGTCGTTAAATGCGTAATGGTAAACACTCCAGCAAAACCAACAACGGTGTAAGCAACTACATAATCTAAAACTACTTGAACTGGATGAACAAAAACCGGGGCAAATAATAATTGGATTGCCCCAACAAGGAATCCTGTTACTAATCCGGCTGTTAGTCCTCTACGAAATGCGATTAATAATATCGGGATCATGGCTAAAGAAACTGAGCCACCATATCCCCAAAATCCTTTAATAGAGATAAAATCTAATACCAAGCCCAACGCTGCCATCATTGCAATTTCTGTTAAGTGTAACACTGGTCTCTTCAATATTCCTGCACCTCTTTCATTAGTTGAAGAAAAGCCCAAGCCCCTAAGCTAGACAATTCTTAAGTCGTAATCATATGTCTTTCTATAATGGATGAAAAAAATGACGATGAAGTAGTTTTCTCCAAATCAAACTAGGAGCTACCGACTTCCTTCGTCACTCTTTCATTTATTCGTTAATAACCTCTAATTGCTTTTATCGCTCGTGCACGGTCTTTCTCGTTATAAATAGCCGATCCTGCCACCAAAACATTTGCTCCAGCCTCAACACATAGTTTGGCAGTCGCTTCGTTTACACCACCGTCTACTTCAATGTCGATCGATAAACCTTTGGATTTTGACATTTCACTAACTGCATAAATCTTTGGTAGCACTTGTTTTATGAACTTCTGTCCCCCGAAGCCGGGATTTACCGTCATCAACAGAACCATATCAACATCATCTATTACATGTTGTATTGTATCTACAGGAGTAGCTGGGTTTAGAACAACCCCCGCTTTTATCCCATGTTCCTTAATTAAATGAACCGTACGATGAAGGTGAGTGCTCGCTTCAACATGCACTGTTATAATGTCTGCACCAGCCTTAGCAAAAAGAGGAATATACTGATCTGGATTTTCAATCATTAAATGAACGTCTAAGGGTAACGTCGTTATTGGACGAATTGCCTCAACAATTAGTGGACCAATCGTAATATTAGGAACAAAATGCCCGTCCATTACGTCTACATGAATATAGTTGGCACCTCCGTTTTCAACATCTTTAATTTCCTCTCCCAATTTAGCAAAATCAGCTGATAGGATTGACGGCGCAATCTTTACCATGTTAGTACCTCCGTTTTTGTTGTTTTATCTCTTCTAAGAAACTTAAGTAATCTTCATACCGATACGAGGCAATTTCCCCAGTTTCTACAGCTTCTCGCACCGCACATTTTGGTTCAGATGAGTGTGTACATCCCCTAAACTTACATAGATGCGCCCTATCTCTCATTTCAGGAAAGCAAGCAGATAGTTGTTCGGCTTCGATATCGATAAAATCAAGGGAACTAAACCCGGGCGTGTCAGCAACTAACCCTGTCCCAATAGGAATTAATTCTACGTGCCTAGTTGTATGTTTCCCTCTTCCTAGATGCGTAGAGATTTCGTTGGTCTCAAGCTGTAATTCTGGCTTCAATGAATTTAGTAATGAAGATTTCCCAACTCCTGATTGCCCTGCAAACACGCTAGTTTTACCGTTTAACCATGGTCTAACCTCTTCTATTAATTCTTCCATAAAAATAGAAGTTTGTAGTACGGTATACCCCAATTTCTCATAATCATTAATAAACTGATTGATCTCATCTCGATGCTCCGGTTTTAGTAAATCAATTTTACTAACACAAATAATCGGTTCAATCTGATTTGATTCTATATGGACCAAAAATCGATTTAACAAAAGTGTACTAAACTTTGGCTCCATTGCAGAAAACACTAGGATTGCTTGTTCTACGTTTGCTATAGGCGGCCTTATTAATTCATTAAAGCGATCTTTCAGGCCTAAGATGTAACCGTCTGTCTTATTCTCTGCCTCAAAACTTACAACATCTCCTACTAGAGGGGTCTGCTTTTTAAGCCGAAAATTTCCTCTAGCACGACATTGAAATATTTCACCTTGACTCTCTACATAATAAAATCCACTCAACGCTTTAATAATCTTTCCTTCAGGCATTGAATCCTCCTTAATATTGCATCTTTCACTGTAGATGTGAAACTAATTTTGCGCTACCTCATCATAACTACGGGTTATAACATCATATTGGTCACCGTCAATGTAAACGATAATCTCAACATAATCATCAGGATCAATTGTAACAGGGATTTCAACCCATTCGGGCTTTTGAATAAACATTTCTTTAAACAAGGTATGATTTTTGTTTAAAGAATCTCTAAAGGTAATAGTTACAGGATACCCGATATTGGCCAATTGATCTTCAGGTGATACAGGAACTTCGAATCTTATAATCGTTTTAATTGGTTCTGGTTCTGGTTTTGGTTCTGGGCCTTGTGAGAATACTACTCTCACTGTTGTACCTTTTTGAACAATTGTATTTCTAGGTGGTTCTTGTTCAATGACCTGCCCTTTAGGGACGTGATCTGAGAAGGCTTCACCTTCCTTCATGTTAAGTCCATGCTTTGTAATATAATCTATTACCTCTTGCCGTGTCATTGTATTTAAGTTTTGTAAAGCAAAATTCTGAGGAGTACTGTACGTAAGTATGACAATTGTTTCCTCAGGCACAACTAATTCACCTGGTGCTGGTGATTGTTCAATAATCCGATCTTCTTCAACTTCCGACTCTTCGGGAGTCTCTTTAATATTCTCTTCTTTAAAACCTAATCGCTCCAATGAATTTCTAGCAATTTTCTTATCGAGAGTAGTAACATCTATCATCTCAATTTTAGGCTTTCCTGCACTAACAAATACAGTTATAGTCGTGTTTACTTTTACTGTGCGTCCACCTTCAGGAATGGTGTTGAATACGTGTCCCTCCGGTGTCTCTTCATGATTTTGCTCTTCCCTCTCCACAACGAGACCTAAGGTTGTTAACGTTTCTACTACCTCTTCGTACTCCATACCCACTAAATCTTCTGGGATTAGCACCTCATCAACATGAAGGAGTTTAGGAATAATCGCAAAAGCAGCTACGACCGAGCCAATTAGTAGGAATAACGTGATTAACAATATAGTTAACCATTTCTTCTTCTTTTTCGGCTTCACTTTTTCTCCTTGCTCTAACTTTGGTTCACTTGGTGCCACAACCTTGGTTTGTTCAATATCTTCATTAACGAAAAGCTCCTCTTTAATAATTGGAATTGCTTTCGTTACATCCTCATTATCATTAGGAATGACAAATTTTTCTTCATTTATCCGGCTAGGATCAAGAGCGGTATGTAAATCAGCTTCCATTTCCCGAACACTTGTATATCGATGAAAGGGATCCTTGGCAGTAGCCTTTAATATAATATTTTCGATGCTCTGTGGCAAAGTAGGGTTGACCTTCCTCGGAGATGGAACTTCCGTTTGCAGATGTTTGATTGCAATTGAAACAGCTGTATCTCCCGAGAATGGTACCCTTCCTGTAACCATTTCATACAGAACAATGCCTAGGGAATAGATGTCTGATTTTTCATTTACGAGTCCACCACGAGCTTGTTCTGGAGACAAATAATGCACAGAACCCATCACCGAATTCGTATGTGTAATCGTAGCAGAAGTCATTGCTCTAGCTATTCCAAAATCAGTTACTTTTGCTTCCCCACTATCACTAATTAAAATGTTGTGTGGTTTTATGTCACGGTGAACAATATGATTCACATGGGCATGGGTAATGGCAGACGAGATTTGCGACATAATACTAACAACCTCAGTGATTGGCAACGAACCACGCTGCTGAATTAACTGTTTTAATGTTAATCCATCTACATATTCCATAACAATATAGTAGATATCTTCTTCTTCACCTACATCATAAATATTAACGACATTAGGGTGAGATAAACTTGTGGCTGCTTGTGCTTCCCTGCGAAATCGGCGAATAAATTCCTCATCATCTGAGAACTGTGGTCTTAACACTTTAACAGCCACAGAACGATTTAAAATAGCGTCATGGGCCTTGTATACATTCGCCATCCCCCCGCCACCAATAGTTTCAAGAATTTGATAACGACCGCTTATTCTTTTACCTATCATCGCCATCACCACGAATTTCTTCACCACTATTATAAACGAGTGCTACGGAAATATTGTCTTCGCCACCCCGTTCGTTCGCAACCGTAATTAACCGCGTCACCTTTTCCTCAAGGCTTTGGTTTTGTTGTAAGATCTCAAGCATTTCGGTATCTTTTAATTTGTTTGATAGGCCGTCTGAGCACAATAAAACAAAATGGCCTTCATCCCAATTAATCGTACTAATATCTATTTTGACTTTTCTTTCTGTACCTAACGCACGTAGTAAAACATTTCTACGCGGGTGATTTTCCGCTTCTAGTGCGGTAATTTGTCCAGATCTAACCAATTCATTAACTAGTGAATGATCCTCAGTTTTCTGTAGGAATGTCTCTTCGTTCATTAAGTAGGCCCGACTATCACCAATATGGGCATACGTAACAAAATGTTCAGTACAGACAACCGCAACGAGTGTAGTCCCCATACCTTGACATTGTGGATTTGCTAACGAGTGTTCGTATATTAGTCTGTTGACATCTGTTATCGCTTCTTCTAACCATGACTCGATCATTGAGGGTGTTGAGAGACCCTCTGTTTCCTGCCATTTAGCTAATAATATTTCCAAAGTCATTTTACTTGCTACATCTCCTGCTTGATGACCTCCCATTCCATCAGCAACAACAGCCAGTAATAACCCTTGCTTATTCCGTATAAAGCCTCCATTATCCTCATTGTGAGACCGAACTTGTCCAACATCCGATTTAAATGCCGCTTCCATCCTTTATCCCCTCGTTTCTTCTTTACGTTCCTTTGCTCTTAATTGGCCACATGCTGCATCTATATCATGGCCTTGCTCACGTCGTATTGTTACGTTTACTCCATGTGCTTTTAAGGTTTTTTCAAATTTAAAAATTTGATCTCTTGGAGTACGAACATAATTCCTCTCAACAACATCGTTTACAGGAATTAAATTCACATGGCACTTTACTCCTTTTAACAATTTTGCAAGCATCTCTGCATGTTCGACTTGATCATTCACGCCACCAAATAAACCATATTCAAATGTTACCCTTCGCCCTGTTTTGTCTATGTAGTACCGAACGGCATCCATTAATTTTTCTAAAGAATAAGCCTTATTTATTGGCATTAACGATGTCCTTATTTCGTTCGTCGGTGCATGTAATGAAATCGCAAAATTGATTTGAAGCTTCTCGTTAGCAAAATCATAGATTTTTGGAATAATACCACTTGTCGACACTGTGATGTGTCTCGCCCCTATGTTTAGACCTTTCTCACTGTTAATGGTTTTTAAGAAACTTACCAGTGGATCGTAGTTATCAAAAGGCTCACCAATGCCCATAACTACGACAGAACTAACACGTTGGTCTTCCTCATCAAGGGCACGTTGGGATTGCAGTACTTGAGCAACAATTTCTCCTGCTTCTAGATTTCTTTTAAGACCGCCTAATGTTGATGCGCAAAACGTGCAACCAATTCGACAACCTACTTGTGTTGTCACACAGACACTATTTCCATACTCATGTCGCATAACGACTGTTTCAATCGAGTAACCATCGTGAAGCTCGAATAAAAATTTTATGGTTCCATCTTTTGATTGTTGTTGCGCGATTGTTTTTAACGTTGTCAAATTAAAATCATTCGCCAACTTATCGCGTAAATCCTTTGATAAATTCGTCATTTCTTCAAAAGAGGTTACTCTTTTTTTGTATAGCCAATCAAAAATTTGTCCCGCTCGAAACTTTGGTTCATTGTTGTCCCTTAACCAGGCTTCAAGCGTTTCATATTGAAGACTATAGATTGATGGATTTACTTGTTGTACTTCTATCATAATTATTGACACACCTTTTTCTTTAAGTATAAATTATTTACATTTTCACCATGCTCGAGATAAAAAAGCCATCTGTTTGAAAATCAGATGGTAATATTTGTACCATCCCATTTCTATACAAGGGCTGAGCCTTTTTAGGTAAGCGTTCTTTTAGAGTTTCATCTAACTGAAAGTTTTGATGTTTTTCTAAAAAATCTTGAACAACCTGCTCATTTTCTAGTGCATCAATCGTACAGGTACTATAAACCAATCTTCCACCTTTTTTTAAAAGTGGAGCAACAGCATCCAATATGGCATGTTGGATTGTAGAAATTCTTTGGATATCTGCTTCTTGCTTTTGCCACTTTATATCTGGCTTCCGTCTAATGACACCTAGGCCTGTACAAGGAGCATCTACTAAAATACAATCAAAACTCTCTTTCTCAAATAGTTCTCCTGCTTTACGGCTATCCGTTGCTTTGGTTTTTATTATCGAAAGTTGTAAGCGCCTTGCTTGTTCATCAATGAGCTTCACCTTATGCTCATGAAGATCTAACGCGTATATTTCACCTTGATCATTCATCAACTCTGCTATGTGAGTGGTTTTTCCCCCAGGAGCAGCACAGCTATCCAACACCTTCATACCTGGACTCGGTCCCAATGCTCTTGCTACGATCATCGAACTTTCGTCTTGAATTGACAACCAGCCTTCCTTAAAAAGCTTTGTGTTTGGTAGAGTTCCACGAGTTATTTTAAGAGCATCAACAGAAAGATCGCCCCGCTCTGCTTCTATACCCTCGTTACTTAGCATGTCAATGACCACTTCATGCTCATTACTTTTGATTTGGTTGAGTCGCGCTGTAACCGTCGGAGGAATAGCATTTATCTCACATATTTGCTTCGTTTGTTCTTCACCAAACTGATCAATCCATCGTTTAATCAACCATACTGGGTGACTCCATTCAAGTGCTAATTTCTCATTCGGGTCTACTACCTTATCTAAAGAAGGGCTACCCTCTCGTAGAAATGATCGTAGAGTACCATTAACCATAGCAGAAATACCCTTATGACCTTTCTTCTTCGCAATTTCAACCGCTTCGTGAACAACGGCTCGTTCTGGAACTCGATCCAAATAAACAATCTGATATAATGAAAGACGTAAAAGAATATGGACCCATTGATCTAATTTTTTTAGTCCACCCTTTACATAAGAACTTAAAAAATAGTCTAATGTGTTCTTGCGCTGTATCGTTCCATAGACAATCTCCGTGAGTAAACCAACGTCCTTTTCATTTAGTTTCTCTCGGTTAATTGATTGATTTAATAAAAGGTTAGAGTAGGCTTGGCTTTTTTCGATTTGTAATAGTATGTCTAAGGCGACCTCTCGTACATTTTTTTTACTCATTATTTAATCTCCTAACTTAGTACCAACTGTTAAATCTCCGCCAGCACCTCGTAAAAACTGTTCAGCTGTCATTCGCTTTTTCCCTGATGGCTGTAGGTCTACTATTTTTATGAACGTGGCATTTCCTGTACTAACAATAAACCCATCACTTTCAATAGAGACAACGGTACCTGGGATAGCTTTAGTAGCCCCAGTTACTTTTTCTCCCCACCATATTTTTACTGGTTGATCCTGTAAGGTCGTATACGCTACTGGCCATGGATGTAGACCCCGAATTTGATTATAGATAGCCTCGCCATTGTTTTCCCAACTAATTTTTTCTTTTTCGCGACTGATATTGGGAGCAAAAGTAACCTTTTCTTCCACTTGCTGAATCGGTGTGATTTCCCCTTTCAGTAACTTAGGAATAGTATGTGATAATAGTTCCGCGCCAATAACACTTAATTTATTATGTAATGTTCCCACATGATCGTCTTCTAAAATCTCGACTTTTGCCTGTGTCAAAATATCTCCCGCATCTAGTTTTTCAACCATATACATAATTGTAATTCCAGTTTCATGCTTACCATCAATAATAGCTTGGTGAATTGGTGCTCCACCCCGATATTCAGGTAAAAGGGAAGCATGAACGTTTATACAGCCAAATCTAGGAGTATCTAATAATTGCTTTGGAAGAATTTGTCCGAAAGCAGCCGTAATAATTAGATCTCCCTCTAAGTCTAATACTGTTTGTAAATCCTCTTTATTTCTTAGCTTTTCTGGCTGAATTACCTTAAGGTTATGCCTTAAAGCTTCTACTTTCACAGGTGGTGGCGTTAATTCTTTCTTCCTCCCTTTTGGTCGATCAGGTTGCGTCACTACACCAACGATTTCATAGCCATCTTCTATTAAACGCTTTAGCACAGGAACTGAAAAGTCCGGAGTCCCCATAAAAACTACTCGCATATATAACACCTCTCAATAAATTAGTAAGTAGAATATAGAATTCATAACGCTATTCTTTGAAGCTACTCGAGACATACTACATTCTACATTCTAAAAAAAACAATTTACATTAGTACAAATGGATTCATATCAATAGAAACTTGCAACGTTCCTTGACTCGTTTCTCTTTTATAATTCTCAAGTACCTCTTTTAATATCTCAACAAGCTTAGGCTCGTTTTTGTATTTTATCATGCATTGATAGCGATATCTATCTTTGATCCGAGGAATAGAGGACGCAACCGGACCTAGAACAACAGCTTGGTTAGATAATGATCTTCTCACAAAAGATGTGATTTTCTCGGTAACATCAATGACTTTTGTAATCTCAGGATGAGACACTTGAATAACAGTGATAAAATAGTAGGGTGGGTAGCTTTGAAGCTTTCTAACTCCCATCTCTCTTTCAAAAAAAGCATGGAAATCATGATTTCTCACCAGTTCAATACTGTAGTGCTCAGGAGTATACGTTTGTATTACGACTTCACCAGGTAGCTTATGACGCCCTGCTCTGCCACTAACCTGAGTCAGTAACTGAAATGTTCGCTCACTCGCTCGAAAATCTGGTAGGTGAAGCATGGAGTCAGCTGCCAACACACCAACTAGCGTAATATTTGGAAAATCCAATCCTTTAGCGATCATTTGAGTTCCTAATAGAATATCTGCTCTTCCCTCTGCAAACTGCGTCAGTAACCGTTCATGTGCGCCTTTTTTTCTTGTCGTATCAACGTCCATTCTAATAACCCTAGCACCAGGAAATACTTTTGTTATCTCCTCTTCGACTTTTTGAGTACCGGACCCAAAAAAACGAATATGTTCGCTATTACAATTGTTACATGTTCTTGGCATTCTTTCTTGATGCCCACAATAATGGCATTTCAAAGATCGACTTGTTTGATGATAGGTTAAAGAAATATCGCAATGTGGACACTGAGCCACATATCCACAGTCTCGACACATAACAAATGTGGAATACCCGCGACGATTTAAGAACAAAACACTTTGTTCTTTGCGACCAAGTCTATCTGAGAGTTTATCAAATAGAGCACTAGAAAACATTGAACGATTACCCGACTTTAACTCTTCTCGCATATCAACGATCTCGACAGCTGGTAACCTCACTTGGTTAACTCTTTTCAACATTTCTAACAAATGATATACACCTTTTTTTGCTCGTGCATAGGTTTCTAACGAGGGGGTCGCACTTCCTAAGATCACAGGACATTGGTAATAGCTTGCTCGTCGGATCGCTACATCTCGAGCGTGATATCGTGGGTTTTCTTCCTGCTTATACGTTGCCTCGTGTTCTTCATCAATAATAATAATTCCGATATTACGAAATGGCGCGAAAATAGCTGAACGCGCACCTACTACAACCTTTACACGACCATGATGAATTTTACGCCATTCATCATATTTCTCTCCTGTCGAAAGTCCACTATGTAAGACCGCAACTAGGGCACCAAAACGTTCCTTAAACCTCTGAACCATTTGTGGTGTTAACGATATTTCTGGGACAAGAACAATCGCTTCTTTACCCAAATTGATTGCTTTGGCTATCGATTGTAAATAAACTTCCGTCTTCCCACTACCCGTGACACCGTGAATTAAGTACGTTTTGTGTTGTTGATGAATTAATGAATGAAAGATAGGTGCAATGACTTCTTGTTGATTTTCTGTTAAAGGCAGTGGTTGCGTTTCCTTAAATTTTCTATTTGCATATGGGTCACGCAACACTTCTACTTCTTTTTCAGTTAGTATTGATTTGTTCACAAGTGTTTTTATCGTGCTTCTCGTTGTGTCAGCTAGTTCCATCAAGGCAGTCACTGTTATGGGATCCGGGTACTTGATAAAATAGTCAATGACCTGTTTTTGTTTTAATGCTCTGGTATCCAACTGGAGAAGGTAGTCCCTTAAGACATCCAATGAAGCCGGTTCTACTAGCTTCATCGTTTTTTGAGTGACCTTGTCATTCACCCGATGAATAACCTCTAAAAAACCCTCCGTTACTGCTTTCTTAACTAAAACTTGAAGCCGTTTATCACCAGAGGATACCAACTCATCCCACTCGACAATCTCCCGATGGGTAAACCACGGCCTTACTTCTAGGGGAAGTTCATTCAGATTAGCTGAATCCAATAGTACTACTTCTTTCTTATATTTCGCTTTTAAAGCTGCTGGTAACATAGATTGGTATGCGGTAATTTTAAAGCAGAGCGCATTCGACGTAAGCCAATCCCCTAATTCTAACAGCTCTTTCGTTAAAACCGGTGTTATATCTAATACTTCTTCAATTTCCTTTAAGTTCGTAAAATCTGACTCATTCCCAGTGGTAATAACAAAACCTTGAACTTTCCTTGGGCCAAATGGTACAACAACCCTCATTCCGCACTCAACCATTCCTTCAAGATGCGAGGGGACTTTATAATCAAAGAGACGATCAGTTCCTCCTGTTGGAACATCAACGACAACTTGTACAATCATTGCTCATTATCCTTTAACATTTGTTCAATTTCATTTAATAGGTTACTAGCTACTTCCTTTTTACTCATTAACGGCAAATGAATTGATGTTCCATCTTTTTTAAACATCGTGACAATGTTCGTGTCACCTTCAAACCCTGCCCCTGATTGAAGAATGCTGTTTGCGACAATCATATCTAAGTTTTTTCTTCGTAACTTATCCAGTGCATAGTGTTCTAATTGTTCACTTTCCGCAGCAAAGCCGATTAGTAGTTGCTGTGATTTTTCATTGCCCAATGTATGTAAAATGTCTGTAGTCCGTTCCATTTCTACAACCCAATCATTCGGCTGTTTTTTTATTTTTTGCTGTGATACGAATTTTGGTCGATAGTCTGCGACAGCAGCCGATTTAACGACTACATCCACAGCTGAGTAATGTTCCATGACCTGTTCATACATGTCTTGAGCAGAAGTTACTTGAATAAAGCGAACATTGCCAGGCGGGGCTAAGTTTGTTGGGCCTGATATTAAAATAACAATTGCCCCACGTTTGCTTGCCTCTTCAGCTATGGCATAGCCCATTTTCCCAGAAGAACGATTTGTAAAATAGCGAACGGGATCTACCTTCTCTTGGGTAGGACCTGCAGTTACTAATACCGTTTTATTTCTCAGAAGAGAAGGGCGTGGTTGAAAATAGCGGTTAAGGTATTCAACGATATCCTCTGGTTCCATGAGTCTACCTTTCCCTACATATCCGCAAGCCAAATAACCTTCACTAGGTTCTAATAGTTCATAACCGAACGACTTTATCTTTTCGAGATTAGCCTTGACTGCAGGGTGATCATACATATGCACATTCATAGCTGGGGCTATTAGTACAGGAGCTGTAGTTGCAAGGATCATTGTCGAAATTAGATCATCAGCAATACCGTTCGCGATTTTTCCAATCATATTTGCTGTTGCAGGTGCAATAAGAACCACATCTGGCCAATCGGCAACATCGATATGAGTAATTTTTGTAGGATCGTGCTCTTCAAACGTATCAACATACACCTGCTCTCTAGATAGTGATTGAAAGGAGAGTGGCGTTACAAATTTGGTTGCCCCCTCTGTCATTGCGACCTTCACAGTGGCACCTGCTTGTGTTAATTTACTAGTAATAGCACAAGCTTTATAAACCGCAATACCTCCGGTTACACATAATAAAACCTTCTTCCCCGTTAACATTTCATCCCCTCCATTGGATCTATTTACGTTTTATATATTCTTTCAATGAATTCCATAATTCGGTACTAATTAAGATGATTTGTCACTCGCTCACTTAATAACTAATAAAAAAGAGGTGACTCATACCTGTACCTCCTACCTATTATATATGATTTAGCCAAAAGCAATGAAAGAAATGCTTTATGAACTAATATATAATAGGGGCAAGTTACATAATGAATCTCCCCTCTACCTAAATTATTCTTCTTCTCTACGTTTGAAGGAAAGTTGCCCTGCAGAAATCTCTTCAAGCGCTTTTCCAACTTGCTTGTGTGACTTAGGTTTCTCTACCTTTAAATCCTGTTCATTTGACTCTTTTAAGTAACGTGCTCTTCTAGAAGAAACTGTTACTAGCGTATATTTCGAGTCTAACTTCGTCAATAAATTATCAATTGATGGGTATAACATTACTCCGCCTCCACTAACTGTTGATATTTTTCAATTAAGCGATCTCTTCGGCAATGTTCAGCTGTAACAATGGCCTTAATTCTGTCTACAGCAAGGTGAACTTCGTCATTTTCAACAACATAATCATACTTACTCATCATTTCTATCTCATCTTTTGCTACCGTCATCCGATTGTTGATTAAATCCTCTGTTTCTGTACCACGTCCAACGATACGTTTTCTGAGTTCAGCTAGACTAGGTGGCATGAGAAAAATAAAGACTCCCTCAGCAAATTTTTCTCTAACCTTTAAGGCACCTTGGACCTCAATTTCTAGGATAATATCTTTCCCCTCACTTAAGGTCTTTTCGACATAATCAACGGGTGTCCCATAAAAGTTCCCAACATACTCCGCCCATTCTAGAAGCTGATCATGTTTAATCATTTCTTCGAATTGTTCACGAGTTTTAAAGAAATAATTAATCCCATCAACTTCTCCTTCTCTAGGAGTACGAGTCGTGGCAGATACTGAATATAATATATCGGTATCTTGCTTTCTAAGTGCACCGCATACCGTCCCTTTCCCTACTCCAGACGGCCCAGAAAGAACTATTAACAAACCTCTTTCCTTTTTCATCATTACCTCCAAATTCAATCCATTAAAAACAATTGAGCGTTCCTAAATAAAACTAGAATGCCCCGTTTTGTATGTACTATATTTCCCTATTATATGATAGCCATTACAAAACTCCAGCTAATCATCATTAGCCGGAATAAGATTGTTGATTAATTTCATTCTTAGTCTTCTGACATATCGTCTTTATTAGATAAACGTTGTGCTACCGTTTCCGGTTGAACAGCAGATAAAATGACATGATCACTATCAGCAATGATTACAGCTCTTGTTCTTCTTCCATATGTAGCATCAATTAACATGTTTCGTTCACGAGCTTCCTGAATGATCCGTTTGATTGGTGCTGACTCAGGACTGACAATAGAAATAATTCTATTCGCTGATACAATATTACCAAAGCCAATATTAATAAGTTTAATATTCATTGTTTTCCCCTGCCCATCTATATATTATAACCAGATAATTGGCTATTTTAACACCTTTTTTTATAGTAACAAAAAGTAATGTTTTTTCTTAAAGGCTCTTTTCATAAACTTTGTGGCTATTACACCATAGCTTTAAAGAAGGATTGTATGTTTGAACCTACTCAATATTTTGGACTTGTTCCTTAATTTTCTCAAGTTCGGCCTTCAATTCTACTACATGCTTACTTATATGTATATCACTAGATTTGGAACCAATCGTGTTTATTTCTCTATTCATCTCCTGAACAAGAAAATCTAATTTTCTACCTACCGTTGTATAAGTAGAACTCTCAATAATGGCAAGAAATTGTTCTGTATGACTATGTAACCGAGTCAATTCTTCATCAATGTTTGCTTTGTCAGCAAAAATAGCTACTTCTGTTACTATTCTACTCTCCTCAATATCAAGCTTGCCATCTAAGAATTCTTCAATCCTTTTTACCAGTCGCTGATGATAAGCTTCCACTACTGATGGGGCATGAGCGGCTATTTCGGAAGTAAGGGAACTAACCTTATTAAGTCGCAAGACTAGGTCATTAGCTAATGAAGCTCCTTCCTTCTGACGCATTAGTAGTAACTCTTTAGCAGCCTTCTCGGTTACAGAGATTATTTCTGAAGCTAGCGTGTCAGATTGATTTTCTTTTTGCAGTATGGTTACTACATCCGGCTGCAAGAATAGTTTTTCTAATGAAAGTTCTTGGTTCAAGGTTAATTTTTGCTTAGCTTCATCATGTAAACGATAGAATTCTTCTAGTAAGTTCCAATCAACTTGCAAGGTACGTTCTACCAAACCTTCTCCTTCAATAGATAAAAATACATCAACCTTGCCACGCTGGATAAATTGGCCTACCTGTTTTTTGAGCTTATCCTCAAGAAAAAGGAATTGTCTAGGCATTCTTATTGTTACCTCAGAAAATCGATGATTGATTGATTTCATCTCAACACTAATTCGATACTGATCATTTTCAACAAATGCTTGACCATATCCGGTCATACTCACTAACATAATATCACATCCACATTTCTATTCTAACCAATTTTACCATTATCAACAAGTAGAGGAAAATAAAATCACTCATAAAGTGTACCAAAACGTCAGTAGTGTCCATCAATCGAATTGATTTTTTGAGCATGAACTACCTTACCGAAATAAAGTATCTGTAATGTTTGCTCAAAATACCCTATGAATCCCTACCCAAGCCTACTTCTCCTAATAAAAAAAACCAATGCATATGAGTAACTTCTCATTACATTGGTCGCTTCTTTTATCCTATTTTCTCTTAAAGATATGGAATCCCGCTAATGCAATGGTCGGAATTGCTGCCATACCCAGTACAAGTAGCCACTCACGTAAGTTTAGTCCTACTGTATGGAAGACTGGCTGTAGCGGTGGAAAATACATAACCACGAGCATCAAGACGATGGAAGAAAGCACCGCGAATACGAGATAAATATTTTGGAATGGGTTTCGATGGAACACGGAATGCTCACTACGACAGTCAAAAACATGAATTAACTGTGCCATAACTAGTGTGGCAAAAGCAACAGACTGAGCTCGCATTAAATCATCCGGGTTTTGGTTAAGCGTTAACCAAAACGCCGCTAAGGTAACGACACCTATCATAAAGCCACGGCTAACGATTTTCCATGCAAGGCCTCTAGCAAATACACTCTCCATAGGGTGTCTAGGTTTCCGTTTCATAACATCATCTTCTGCTTGGTCTAGTCCTAAGGCCATTGCAGGTAAACCATCGGTTACGAGGTTTATCCAAAGAATTTGGATTGCTACTAAAGGGAGTGGCATTCCAAGCATCATTGCAAACAACATTACTAGAATTTCACCAACATTTGAGGCAAGCATGTACCGAATAAATTTTCGGATATTATCGTAAATGTTCCTTCCCTCATTAATTGCAGCCTTAATTGTTGCAAAATTGTCGTCACTTAATACGAGTGATGATGCTTCTTTGGCGACATCTGTTCCAGTGATCCCCATTGCAACTCCAATATTAGCCGCCTTTATCGCAGGAGCATCGTTAACACCATCTCCTGTCATAGCAACAATATGCCCTTTCGCTTGCAGAGCTTTAACAATTTTCAGTTTATGTTCAGGAGAAACACGGGCATATACATAGATATCATCAACAACCTCTTCTAAATCAGAGACACTCATTTTTGCAAGTGTGTTCCCATCCATGATCTTTCCATGATCTGGCAAAATACGTAATTGTTTGGCTATCGCCTTTGCTGTAATGAGGTGGTCTCCAGTAATCATGATTGTTTTTATTCCCGCTTCACGGCATTCCAAGATAGAGGCCTTAACCTCCGGTCTTGGTGGATCAATCATTCCTTGCAATCCAATAAACGTTAGTTTATCTTCAACCATTGCCTCCGAAACGAAATTAGCTTCTCGATCAACTTCTTTATAGGCAATAGCAATTGTTCTTAATGCTTGTGAAGCCAATTGATCGATGGCACCAACTACTGCGGCCTCTCTTTGTGGTGTTAATGGTTGCTTTCTCTCTTCCCACAAGATCTGTTCACTTCTCTTAAGTAATACATCAGGTGCACCTTTCGTTACAACAAATCGCTTTCCGTCTTTTTTTCTTTCAACAACGACACTCATCATTTTCCTAGCAGAATCGAACGGATACTCTTCAATTATACGATACTCACTCAAAAGCAATTCTCTAGTTATCCCAGCTTTTTCTGCAGAAACTACCAAGGCACCTTCAGTAGGATCACCATCAATCGTATACTCGAGTCTTGTTTTTCCCAAAAGGCCCTCTTTCACTTCATTTTTGATCACTCTCGCATTATTACACAATGCCCCAAAGGTCAACAGTTGCTGTAACGTCTTTTCTGTCTCTAATGATATCTTCTTTCCTTGGCCATAAAATTCTCCTCTAGGTTCATAACCAGTTCCAGATATCTCCCAACCTTTACCTCCTGACCACAAGTTAGTAACGGTCATTTTGTTTTGTGTTAATGTTCCAGTCTTATCAGAACATATAACAGATGCACAACCTAATGTTTCAACCGCGGGAAGTTTTCTGACAATCGCTTTACGCTTAATCATTCGTTGAACGCCAAGAGCTAGCGCTACGGTAACAATCGCTGGCAATCCTTCTGGAATAGCAGCAACCGCCAAGGACACACCTGCTAAAAACATCGTATAGATGTCATGACCTTGGTATACCCCAATCACAACTACTAAAGCTGTAAGTAAAAGTGCAACTAAAATTAATACCTTACCTAATTGCTCAAGTTTGCGTTGCAATGGTGTGACAAGGGTTTCTGCAGATTGAAGTAGATGCGCAATTTTGCCCATTTCTGTCTTCATACCTGTGGCAACAATTACTCCTGTACCACTACCTTGTGTAACCATTGTTCCCATAAAGGCCATATTTTCTTGATCTCCCACTGAGAGATCTACACCTGATAAGACTGCCTCTGTTTTTTGTACTGGGACCGACTCACCTGTTAGGGCACTTTCTTCAATCCTTAATCCTTTTGCTTCGATGATCCGAATATCTGCACCGATTCTGTCTCCACTTGTAAATTTAACAATGTCCCCAACGACCACCTCACTTGATGGGACTTTTGTCCATTCGCCACTACGAAGCAAGGTCATCTGCGGGGCGGAAAGTTCTTTTAAAGCAGCCAAGGACTTTTCTGCTTTTCGCTCCTGGATAAAACCAAGGATTCCGTTTAGCAATACGATTAAAATAATCGTAATTGCGTCAATATATTCTCCTAATAAACCGGAGATTAAAGTTGCAGCAAGTAAAACAATTACCATAAAATCTTTGAATTGTGCTAAAAACAAGAATATAGCTGGTACCTTCTCTCCTTCATCGAGTTTATTGTAACCAAACTGCTTTAACCTTTTTTTAGCCTCTTCTTCAGTTAAACCATGAGAAAAATGCGAACGGGTCATTTGCTCAATTTCTTTTATTTCTCGTTCATACCACTTCATTACTACACCCCACATTTCATTCATTTAGACGACCTGCCTTGTCCTTTACAAACTATCTTTATTCAGGCCAGTCCAAAAAAATGCTATACTGTTAGGTGAATTGGAAAAATCGTACTAACTTTTCTATTATTTATTTAAATCGTTCATTACCGTCTCGACCAATTTAACTTAATATCCTAATGGCGAAATTATAGTTATAATTTTTGGTAGTGGCAAAAATGTCAACAACAATTGGAGTGAAGATGATATGTCTTTTGATGGCACAGTTTTAAGAGCAATCGTAACCGAACTAAAAGAAACACTTCTTTCAGGAAGAATTACGAAAATATATCAACCTTATAAAACGGAACTACTATTTACCGTACGAGCAAACGGAGCTAATCAGCAACTGTTATTGTCTGCGAATCCTAGCTTTGCAAGAATACATCTAACAAACGAAAAAATAGATAATCCTTCTGAACCACCTATGTTTTGCATGCTATTACGGAAGCATCTTGAGGGTGGGATTATAGAGGAAATTGAACAGTTAGAGCTAGAAAGAATAGTAACCATCCGAATCAAAGGTAGAAATGAACTAGGCGATGTCAGTTATAAAAAGTTGATGGTAGAGATTATGGGCCGTCATAGCAATATTGTTCTATTAGACGATAAAGACGATAAAATTCTTGATAGCATTAAACATCTTTCACCAGGAGTTAATAGTTATCGAACCATTTTGCCAGGACAACCATATAAACTTCCACCTGAGCAGGAAAAGTTAAATCCGCTTACCATTGATGAACTCACATTTATTAAAAAAATTGATTTTAATTCTGGAAAACTTGATAGTCAGATGTTACAACAGTTTTCGGGCTTATCTCCACAAGTTACGAAAGAAATTCTTTATAGAGCCAAGTTAGCAAACAGGGAGACACTCACAAAAGCTTTTTTTGAAATTATCGAACAACTAAAGACTGGGCAGTATGATCCACAGATTACCGCGACGACTACTAAGGAGTATTTTTCCATCATCCAACTAAATCATTTAAAGGGCTCTAGTAGAGTGTTTAATACTGTAAGTGAGATGTTAAATCATTTTTATTTCGGAAAAGCGGAACGAGACCGAGTTCACCAACAAGCAAACGATCTTGAGAAATTCCTGAAGAATGAATTTCAAAAAAACAAAGCAAAAATCAAAAAACTGGAACAAACACTTGTTGATGCTGAGGCTGCCGCTAAATATCGTAAATTAGGCGAGCTAATTACTGCGTATTTACACCAAATAAAAAAAGGGCAAAAAGAAATTGAAGTCATCGATTTTTATGATGAAGAAGGAAAAATGATTAATATTTCTCTTGATCCGTTAAAATCTCCTTCAGAAAATGCTCAAAACTACTTCAAAAAGTATAATAAAGCAAAGAACTCTCTAGAAATTGTTAGAGATCAAATTGAGAAAACACAACAAGAACTTGTTTATTTAGAGTCTATTCTCGGGCAAATGGAGTCAGCTGTACCAAAAGATATCGCTGAAATTAGAGAAGAATTAGTTGAAGGGGGCTACATACGAAATCGAAGTAAAAAACAAGTGAAGAAGAAAAAAGAAACGAAGCCTGTTCTCGAGGAATATACATCTTCAACAGGTGTGGAAATTCTTGTTGGAAAAAACAACAAACAAAATGAGTATCTTACGAATCGTCTTGCAAGACAATCCGAGACTTGGTTGCATACAAAAGATATCCCTGGATCTCATGTGGTCATTCGTAGTACTGACATTGACGAAACCACACTTTTAGAAGCTGCCCAACTAGCAGCCTACTTTAGTAAAGCCAAACACTCAAGCTCAGTGCCCGTTGACTACACGTTAATTAAACATGTAAAGAAGCCAAGCGGCTCTAAACCAGGCTTTGTCATATATGATAACCAGACAACACTATATGTCACGCCAGATGAAGAAGTGGTGAAGAAGCTTAGGAAGTAGAATGTAGAATGTAAAATGCAAAATCAGGTCACAAAAAAAGGAGTTATGGGCATATTTCCCATAACTCCTTTTCTCAAATAACTTCTTCGAAAAGCCCAATTATTCTACATTCTTAATTTTGCATTCTACATTATCCCGCATCTAACACTTTGAACTGTGCTTTCACTAGTTTGTAGTATTCTCCTTTATGAGCCATAAGCTCATCATGGTTACCTGTCTCCAAAATGTTTCCGTGCTCTAATACAATAATATTATCTGCTTCACGGATGGTAGACAAGCGATGCGCGATCATAATTGAAGTACGGTCTTTTAAGAGAGTACGTAACGCCTCTTGGATGACTTGTTCTGTTTCTGTATCAATACTTGCAGTTGCTTCATCTAGGATTAAGATTTGAGGATCAGCGAGCAATGCTCTCGCAAAGGATAGTAACTGTCGTTGACCTACAGATAGAATATTACCTCTTTCCTCAACTTCTGTCGCATAGCCATCCTTTAACTGTTCAATAAACTTATGCGCACCAACTGTCTCACAAGCTCTTTTTACTTCTTCATCACTGGCATCTGGTTTACCAAAACGAACGTTATCCATAATGGTCCCCGAAAAAATAAATGTTTCTTGAAGAACTGTGCTAACCCGTTGTCTTAGACTCTCAAGCTTGATGTCCTTCACGTCATGACCATCAATTTTTACCGTACCACTTGTCGGATCATAGAACCTCGCGATAAGGTTAACAATGGTTGTTTTTCCGGAACCGGTGTGCCCAACTAAAGCAACTGTTTGGCCAGCTTCAATTTTCAAATTAACCCCATTTAATGCCGTTCGTTTATCATCATAGGAAAAACGAACATTCTCAAAGGCAATTTCTCCCTTTATACTTGGTAATGCTACAGCATTACTACTTTCCTTTACTGAAGGTTTTTCATCTAAAAACTCAAAAATTCGTTCAGAAGACGCCATCCCAACTAAAAGCTGGTTGTATACTTGACCTAATCGTGATATTGGCTCCCAGAACATTCCTAAATAAAAGGCGAACGACACAAATGTACCAATGTCTAATACATTTCCTTGAATAAGCGTAACCCCGTACCAGATTAGTATAGCAGTACCAATGGCATTTGACATTTCTACAAATGGGCGAAACATTGCGTTCTTTTGTGTTGCGTCACGCCAAGCGAGAAAGTTATCTTGGTTCATACCCTCAAAGAAATTAATATTCTCTTTTTCTTGTGTATACGATTGTGTGACACGGATCCCTTGAATACTCTCGTTTAAATGCGAATTGATTTGAGATTGCTTTAGACGAACTAGTTGCCACGAGCGTCTAATTCGACGACGTAAACCCGTTGATATTAAAAACATTAAAGGTAAAATAATCATTACTGCGAGTGTTAGTTGTGGACTTAAGAAAAATAGAATGACAATAATTCCGGCTAACATTAGCAAATCCATTAGTAGATTAATGACACCGTTTGTAAATAAGTCCTGCAGTGAGTTTACATCGTTTGTAATCCTTACTAATATTGAACCAGCAGAACGCTTATCAAAGAACTTATGTGATAAGCGCTGAATATGTTTAAATAGACTTTGGCGCAAATCGAAAATGACATACTGTCCTAGTTTATTCATCCAGCGAATTCGCCAAGTATTTGCTAACCAAGACACCATATAAAGTACAGCAATAAGGACCACTATGTTTCGAAGTGCTGCCCCGTCTCCATCGTAAATGACATTATTTAGAGCAACTACCCCAATTAAAATCGGAGTTATCAGACGCACAGCTGTAGAAACGAGCATAGCCAAAATCGATAAAGGAAGGAGATTTTTAGAATATGGCTTCATATAGCTAAATAATCTTAGCATTTGTTTCCAGTTAAACGGCTTTTCAATGACTGAATCTACAGCATAATGAAATCGATTGTTTCGTGTTTTCTTTTCTTTCATCATATAATCACCTTCTTACTTTCTACCTCGGCTAGCGTGTCGCGATCTTTAAATTGAATATCGTAAATACGTCGGTAAAGGCCTGTTTGATTTGCTAACAATTCATCGTGCTTTCCTCGCTCTTTCACTTCACCATCTTCAAGTACTAGAATTTCGTCAGCATGCATTAAAGATGAAATTCGATGGGCAATGATAAACGTTGTACGACCCTTCATCACTTCTTGGAAAGCAGCTTGAATTTTAGCCTCAGTCTCCATATCTACTGCGCTAGTCGCGTCATCTAAAATCAGAATGCTTGGATTAATCAAGATGGACCTTGCAATCGCTATCCGCTGTTTTTGTCCACCAGAGAGACCCATTCCGCGTTCACCTAAGATCGTGTCATAACCATCGGGGAGTTCCATAATAAATTCGTGAGCATCAGAACGTTTAGCAGCATCTTGAATTTGTTCTATTGTTGCCTCAGGATAACCGTAAGAGATGTTGTCTCGTATTGAACAAGAGAATAAAAACGACTCTTGCAGAACAACACCGATATTTTTTCGTAATGACTCAATTGAATACTCACTTATCTTTCGTCCATCAATGAAAATCTCACCTTGGTCTGGTTCATAAAAACGAGAGATTAATTGGGTAATCGTCGTTTTCCCAGCACCTGTTGCACCAATTAAGCCAATAATTTTCCCTACTGGTGCATTAAAGCTTATATGTTTTAGAACTTCACCTTCTTCAGTACCATAGCTATGGGATACATCTTTAAATTGAACATGACCTTGCAGTTGCTCTACTGTTATTGCCTTATCAATATCCTTAATATCTTCAGGTTCATCAAGTATTTCGACAAGTCGCTCACCAGAAGCTTTTGATTGAGAGAATGTGTTGATAATAAAGCCTAAATTCATTAATGGGCCAATAATATACCAGACCAAACTAAAAAATGCGACAAGCTCCCCTGGAGCCAATTGATTGTTGATTACCATAAACCCACCGAAACCTAAAAGCATGACTACACAAATTTGACCGATTAACTCCATTAGCGGGAAGTATTTTGCCCAAATATTCGAGGTGAAAATATGATTGTCTTTGTATTCGGCATTATTACTAACAAACTTATCAATCTCGTAATCTTCCCTCGATAGCGATTTTACTGTATTCATCCCACTAATATTCTCTTGAACTTTCGTTGTGAGCCTTGCAAACGATTTTCTAATCCCTTTGAAAGCAGGATGAACTTCTTTGTCAAACCGATACACTACTACAATTAAAAATGGCATCGCTGCCAGTGTAAGTAGCGCAAGTGGCACACTAAAATACAGCATAATTCCTAAACTAAGTCCTACTAATAAAATCAAGTTCAAAGCCTGGGCAAAACCAAAGGATAAAAAGAAGCGGAACCCTTCTACATCTGCAGTAAGCCTTGACATCAGATCTCCTGTTTTGGCATTGTCATAATAACGAAAAGGTAAATACTGAAGTTTTTTGTACAAAGCATTTCGTAACTCGTACACTGTTTTGATACCAAATAAGTCGCCAAAAAATTGATGATAGTAGGTGGCAATCCCTTTGATTACCATAATCCCGATAAATCCTAGAGCTACATATGGTACTAGATCAAAGTTACCCGCTAGGACAACATCATCAATCGTTACCTTTAAAATGATCGGATAAATAACGGTAATTGCTGTTACAAAGAATAAAAATAGAATAGACCCAAAGAAGTACTTTTGGTAAGGCCGATAAAATTGTTTTAGCCTAAGAAACGTTTTCATGTTAAACCTCCAATATAGATGAAACATCTAAAATAGTAAGAAAATTTATTAAAGTGCAAAAAATGTAACGGTATTCTATAATATATCGGTTTCCGAAATAATTTTCTACCCTTATATTTCATAGTTTCTTGGCAATTCTGTTGAAAAAGACCTTGTTGTCTCCGTTTTTCTCCTATTTAGTAATAAATCCTCTTCTTTTTAGGAAAAAAAGAAAAAAACTAGTCCGTATTTCGCAGGACTAGTTTTTTAGAACTTTGCTATAGTGATAATTGCTAAATCATCTAACACCTTCATGTTTATAACATCTTTGGCACCTTTATCAATGAAGTACTCTGTGAGCTGCTCTGTTGAGTACCGGTGTCTCTTTGTGGAGATGGTTGACCATTGCACCAATGTCTTTTCTTCAAATCCTGATAGAAGATGTTTTCTACAGTAGCGAGCAGCTTCTTCCTGACTCATTTTTAAGGATGGATTCAGCATGGCGATTACTCCATTTGGAGTAGTGACCCTCATCATTTCCTCCATGGCAATTTCGGGCTCGGGCAGGAGAAATAACACGCAAGTAGATACCACAATATCAAATGATTGATCAGAGAATGGTAACTTGTACGCATCTCCAACGATAAAAGTTGATTTCGTCTCTAAGTTTTGTAATGAAAAATTATCTTTAGATGCTTTTACCATCTCTGATGATAAATCAATTCCTGTTACATGGTTTGCATCCCTCGCGCCTCTTAGTAGGAAGCGACCAGTTCCACAGCCAACATCTAAGATATTTTTTGCTAACCAGCTTCCTGTTGCCTTTATCAGTGTTTCATGAACTTCTCCTAGCCAGTTTGTAGATGCCATTCCATCAAAGAAACGGACAAGGTGATCAAAGTCCTGAGCTTGCATCTTTTTCATCAAACGGTCCTCCTGTAGGAATGAATCCTTCCTAACAGAAGATTGCTTTTTCTAGGAAAGCCAATCTAATGAAGAAGGATTATCACGCCATTTTTTTAATTTAGCTAAATCCTCTTGATTAATTTGCTCGTTTTCTTTTGCTACATCAATTAATGTTAAATAGTCCGTAATTGTATGATAGCTTAATCCTGCATCACTCAATAGTGTCTTCCCTTTTTCTAAGCCATATGTAAAAATGGCAACTACTCCTAAGACGTTAGCTCCAGCTTCCCTTAGCGCATCGGCTGTAGTAATGACACTACCACCTGTTGAGATTAAATCTTCGACGATGACAACGTTTTGTCCTTCTTTAATTAATCCTTCGATTTGATTCCCTTTTCCATGTTCTTTTGCTTTGCCTCGAACATAGACCATCGGTAAATTTAAGTTATCACTAACCCATGCAGCGTGAGCAATACCCGCCGTAGCTGTTCCTGCTATCACATCTACGTTTTGATAGTGTGTAGTAATTAATTCTTCTAGGCCAATCGCTATCTTTCTACGAACAAGAGGATACGAAAGCGTCAAACGATTATCACAGTATATAGGTGACTTTATACCGGATGTCCAAGTAAACGGATCATTAGGTCTTAAATGAACAGCACCGATTTCTAATAAATGATTCGCTAATTGTTGTCTCATAAACTTTCACTCCACTCTTTAGTAATGGTTTGCAGTGCAACTAGTGGGTTTTCACTTCCCGTAATACTTCTCCCCACAACGATGTAATCACTTCCTAAACTCCTTGCTCGTTTCGGAGTTGTAATTCGTTCTTGATCATCCTGAGAATCCCCAGCTAATCTTATCCCAGGGGTTACCGTGAGAAATGAGCTTCCACAAGCCTCTTTCACTAATGGGACTTCAAGCGGTGAAGAGACAACTCCATCAAGTCCACTTTGTTTTGCTTGACTAGCATAATGAACTACTACTTCTTCAATCTTACCGTTCACTTTTAACTCTTCTTGCATAACTTGCTCACTAGTGCTCGTTAATTGGGTAACTGCAATACACTTAGGTCTTTGTTGGCCAACAGGAGTTCCTTTATCTAAGCCTTCAAGTGCACGCTCCATCATCAAACAACCACCAGCTGCATGAACATTAATAATATCAACGTCTAGACGGGCAAGTGATTGCATGGCACGTCCTACCGTGTTTGGTATATCATGAAGCTTCAAATCTAAGAATATATTGTGTCCTTTTTCCTTCAGCTTACTAAGTAGTGAGTTACCGCAGCTATAGTAAAGCTCCATCCCTACTTTTACAAAAAGCTGTTCGTCACCAAATTGGTTTAATAGCTGCCAAACTGACTTTTCATCCGAATAATCTAACGCAATAATAATTGGACTATTACTCATTTCCAGCTACCTCCAATTAGTTCAGTGATATGGTCCACTCCAAGCTCATCTAGTAATCCAGGTAGCTCATCAATAATCGTCGGGCATACAAATGGATCAACAAAGTTTGCTGTACCTACCGCAACTGCACTGGCTCCAGCGAGGAAGAATTCAATCACATCTTCAGCCGAGCCAACCCCGCCCATACCAATTATTGGTATCGAGACAACTTGACTTACCTGGTGGATCATTCGAATGGCCACTGGTTTAATAGCTGGACCTGAAAGACCTCCCGATCCATTGGCCAAAATCGGTTTACGTTTACGTAGATCTATTCTCATTCCTAACAACGTATTAATCATCGCTAGTCCATCAGCACCAGCCTCTTCTACGGCTACTGCCATTTCCACAATATCGGTAACATTGGGCGACAGTTTTACATACACAGGAACACTAGAGACCTCTTTCACTAGTTTCGTTAATTCACTAGCAACCTTTGGATCTGTTCCAAATGTAATTCCACCTTCTTTTACATTCGGGCAAGAAATATTTAGTTCAATCGCATGAACATTTCTAGCTTTCGAAATTCTTTCAGCTACTTCAATATAATCCTCTGTTTTTGTCCCAGCAATATTGGCGACAATCGGCACATCATATTGTTCAAGCCAAACAAGTTCGTTTGCTAATACACTTTCAAGACCTGGGTTTTGTAACCCTATTGCATTTAACATTCCGCTAGAAGTCTCAGCAACACGCGGTGTCGGGTTACCAAATCGCGTTTCTACTGTCGTAGCTTTAATTGCGATCGCACCCAATTTTTCTAAGTTGTATAACTTGGCGTACTCCTTACCGAACCCAAAGCAACCAGAAGCTGGCATAATTGGGTTGCGCATGGAAAGTCCAGGTAACTCGATGTTTAATCTGCTCATAGCTCCACCTCTCCGATGGCAAACACAGGTCCATCCGTACAAATTTTCTTATAAGCTGTCCCAGTAGGATCATTTTGAACATGACATACACATGCGAAACAAGCGCCTATCCCACAACCCATTCTTTCTTCTAAAGAAAGAAATCCTCGCTTTTGTGGAAAGGTTGTTTCAATTGCTTTTAACATTGGCGTAGGACCACACGAGTAGATCGTATCAAAGCTTAACCCCTTATCATTAATAAGGTCAATCACTGTACCATGAAAACCACTAGTTCCGTCCATTGTGGCCACATACGTTTCCCCAAGTTCGATAAACTTCTCTTCATAAAATACATCTTTGCTACTAGCAAAACCAAGGACATGGATAACCGTAACTCTTCTGGCTACAAGTTGCATTGAAAGTTCATATAAAGGTGGTACCCCGATTCCACCACCGATTAAAACAGCTTTTTCACCTGGTTTCGTAGCTTCTACAGGGAAGCCATTCCCTAGTGGTCCCAACACAGATACGTGGTCTCCCACTTGTTTTGTTGCAAGCATGTTTGTTCCTCTACCACCTGCACGGTAAATGACAGTTAGTTGATTTTTATCTTTATCAATATTTGCGATACTGATTGGTCGGCGGAGCATTGGATCCGTTCCCGAGCTTACTTTGACGTGTAAAAACTGTCCTTGCATGGCAAGGTTTACGAGCTCTTGTCCTTGAAGGACGAGCTCGTAAACTTGACTTGCAATATTTTTCTGGCTGACTATTTCCATATTTTCAACAATCATTGCGTTGTCACCACCACTTTTTCCTCTTTAAACGAAGGCATCGGTTCTGAAGCAAAAGTAATTAACTCTAGTACTCGTAACAGTGCATCAGCAGTATCAATACTTGTTAAACAAACAACACCGTTTTCTACTGCTTCACGACGTATTCTGAACCCATCTCGTAGAGGTTGCTTTCCCTTTGTTAGCGTGTTAATGACAAATTGTGCTTGGCCTTGACGGATGATATCCAACATATGTGGCTTTGCTCCGCCAATCTTATTAACAACAGTAACTGGAATATTTTCCTCTTTCACTCTTGCTGCAGTTCCTTCAGTGGCTAAAACATGATAACCAATACGGTGGAACCTTCTAATTAATTCAAGTGCTTCCTCTTTATCTTTATCAGCTACTGTAAATAATACAGAACCGTGGGTAGGAATTTTCATACCTGATGCAACAAGTCCTTTATAAAGAGCTTTTTCAAGTGTCACATCGCGTCCCATTACTTCACCAGTTGATTTCATCTCTGGCCCTAGCGTAATATCTACATCACGAAGCTTTGCAAATGAGAACACTGGCACTTTTACTGATACTTCTTTACTTTCTTGTACATACCCAGTCTCATATCCTAATTCCTGCAACTTAATACCAAGGATCGCTTTCGTTGCAAGATTTGCCATCGAAACACCGGTAATTTTACTTAAAAATGGTACTGTTCGGCTTGAGCGTGGATTTACTTCAAGTACATAAACTTCATCTTCATGTAGCACAAATTGAATGTTTAATAATCCAACAATATTTAAACCTTTAGCTAGTTTAATTGTGCGCTCAATAATTTTCTCCTTTGTTGCTTCCGTTAAGCTTTGAGGAGGGTAAACTGCAATTGAGTCACCAGAGTGTACGCCAGCTCTCTCAATGTGTTCCATAATTCCTGGGATGACAACTGTTTCCCCATCACAGATGGCATCTACCTCTATCTCTTTACCAATTAAATATCGGTCAATTAATACAGGGTGCTTTGGATTTACTCTTGCTGCGTTTTCCATATATCGTAGTAATTCTTCTTCAAAATAAACAATCTCCATTGCACGTCCGCCTAATACATATGACGGTCGAACTAACACTGGATAACCAATCTGAGTAGCAATTTGTACCGCCTCATCAACACTAGTCGCTGTACGACCAAGCGGCTGTGGAATTTGTAATTGTTGCAGAGCTTGCTCAAATTTATCACGGTTTTCCGCACGGTCCATTGCTTCTAACGATGTTCCTAAAATGGTTACTCCTCTTGCTTGTAATTCTTCTGCTAAGTTAATCGCAGTTTGACCACCAAACTGGACGATGACTCCAAGTGGTTGCTCATGGTTAATGATGTGCATCACGTCTTCTACTGCTAGTGGCTCGAAGTATAATTTATCTGAAATACTAAAGTCGGTTGAGACCGTTTCAGGATTATTATTAATGATGATTGCCTCATACCCAGCTTCTTTTATAGCAAGTACAGTATGAACGGTTGCATAATCAAATTCGATCCCTTGACCAATACGGATCGGTCCTGAACCTAACACAACAATGCTCTTCTTTTCGGTAATAATCGATTCATTCTCATCTTCATAAGTTCCGTAAAAATAAGGTGTGAACGATTCAAATTCTGCTGCACATGTATCCACCATTTTGTATACTGGAATAATCCCCTTCTCATAACGGAAGTCATATACTTCTCTTTCCGTTGTGTTCCAGAAATTAGCGATGGCATCATCACTGAAACCAAGCTCTTTTCCTTCTTGTAAGATTTCTTCGTTAAAAGGTGCATCTTTAAGTGTAGTTTCAAATTGGATGATCCCTTGGATTTTGTTAAGGAAAAAACGATCAATCTTTGTTAACTCCCAAACTTGTTCAACTGAATATCCACGGCGGAATGCTTCCGCTACAATAAATAAACGTTCATCATCAGCTTTGTGTAGGCGATGGTCCATTTCTTCTTTTGTTAAAGCTTCTAGCTTATCAATTTGAAGGTGTAAGACATTAGCTTCCAATGAGCGCACAGCTTTTAGCAATGACTCTTCTAAATTTCTACCAATCGCCATGACTTCTCCAGTAGCCTTCATTTGTGTTCCTAATGTGCGATTTGCTGCTTCAAACTTATCAAATGGCCAACGTGGAATTTTAGAGACAACATAATCCAATGCTGGTTCAAAACTTGCATACGTTGTTCTGGTAATAGGGTTCATAATTTCATCTAGTGCATAACCAGCAGCAATTTTAGCAGCAATTTTGGCAATTGGATACCCTGTTGCTTTAGAAGCTAAGGCCGATGAACGACTAACACGAGGGTTAACCTCAATAATATAGTACTGGTAGCTATCAGGGTCTAAGGCAAACTGAACGTTACAGCCTCCTTCAATTCCCAATGCACGGATAATTTTTAATGATGAATTGCGAAGCATTTGATATTCGCGATCAGATAACGTTTGGCTAGGAGCCACGACGATCGAGTCACCAGTGTGAACTCCTACTGGATCAATATTTTCCATGTTACAAACAACGATTGCTTGATCTTTGCCGTCACGCATTACTTCATATTCGACTTCTTTTAATCCAGCAATACTTTTTTCAATTAAGCATTGAGTTACCGGGCTATATTTTAAGCCACTTGTCACAATTTCAATTAAATCTTCTTCGTTATATACAAGACCGCCACCAGTTCCACCTAGTGTATAAGCTGGACGAACAATGATTGGATAACCAATTTCCTCTACAAATTGGTAAGCTTCCTCAAGTGTATGAATAATTGCACTTGGTGGTACTGGTTCATTCAATTCATTCATTAATGTGCGGAATAAATCACGATCTTCTGCTTGCTCGATAGAATGTAGCTTTGTTCCTAAAAGTTCAACATTGTATTCTTTTAAGATACCTGATTTTTCCAATTCGACGGCCATGTTTAATCCTGTTTGACCACCTAGTGTCGGTAACAAACCATCAGGGCGCTCTTGTCTAATAATACGACTGACAAATTCAAATGTAATTGGCTCTATATAAACTTTGTCAGCCATTGATGTATCAGTCATAATGGTAGCTGGGTTTGAATTAATAAGGATAACCTCATACCCTTCTTCTTTTAACGCTTGACAAGCTTGAGTTCCCGCATAATCAAATTCCGCTGCTTGACCAATAACAATTGGTCCTGAACCGATTACTAAAATTTTCTTAATATCTTCACGTCTTGGCATGATGTTACCTCCCAGCTACAGCTTTAGATTCAATATTGGTTTGCATAAGTTCCATAAAGCGTTCGAATAAGTCATTTGCATCTTCTGGCCCAGGTGAAGCTTCTGGATGGTATTGTACACTGAAAGCTGGATAATCTAAATGTTCCATTCCTTCAACGGTTCCATCGTTTACAGCTACATGAGTTATCGCTAACCTTGTATTCTTAACTGTTTCTGGCTCTACTGTAAACCCATGGTTTTGAGCAGTTATTGCGATTTTCCCAGTTTTTAGCTCTCGTACAGGATGGTTTGATCCACGGTGTCCAAACTTCAACTTTGTTGTTTTTGCTCCACATGCTAATGCTAATAGCTGGTGCCCTAAACAGATCCCAAAAATCGGCACCTTCCCAAGTAATTCATGAAGCATTGTGACCGCTTCTGGGACATCTACCGGATCCCCAGGCCCATTACTTAACATAATGCCATCAGGATTTAGTCTTAAAATCTGTTCACTTGTTGCGTTATAAGGAACGACAACTACATCACAGTTTCGATTATTTAATTCTCTTAAAATTCCCTTTTTCATTCCAAAGTCGACTAAGACCACGCGATAGCCTCTACCAGGACTAGCATAAGACTCTTTTGTTGAAACGTGAGCAACTTGATCACGAGGTAACGTTAAATGATTTAGTTCTTCAACAACTGTTTCAACATCCACGTCCATACTACAAATTCTGCCACGAAGTGTTCCAACATTTCGAATCATTCTTGTGAGTTTTCGCGTATCAATACCTTCTAATCCTGGAATATCAAGTGCTTTAAGTAATTCATCTATTGATTCTTCATTTCTCCAGTTGCTTGGAAATTTAGCTGCTTCTTTTACAATTAATCCGTTAATTGAAGGAGAAATCGACTCAAAATCATCTCGGTTGATTCCATAATTCCCGATTAAAGGATATGTTAGTGTAACGATTTGAGCACAATAAGAGGGATCTGATAAAATTTCCTGATATCCTGTCATCCCTGTATTAAAAACCACTTCTCCTGACATTTCTCTTGTACTACCAAATCCCTTTCCAACAAACACAGCACCGTTTTCTAAAATTAATTGACGTTTCATTGTTATTCCTCCTTTTTCCAAACCAATTCACCATCTACAATTGTCATCACTGGCCAACCTTTACACTCCCAATTTGAAAATGGGGTATTTTTCCCTTTTGATAGGAAGCTTGCCGGATCAATTTTTCCAGTATGCTCAAGGTCTACCACTGCAATGTCAGCCTTTGAACCAACATTTAGAGTGCCATAAGGTAGACCAAACACCTCACACGGTTTCTTTGCTAAGTAATCAACTAAATCCTTGAGAGTGATAATCCCCGTCTCAACAAAATGTGTATAGAGTAATGGAAAAGCAGTTTCTAAGCCAACGATTCCAAATGGCGCTAACTCCATAGACTCACTTTTTTCTGCTTCAGAGTGTGGCGCATGATCAGTGGCAATAAAGTCAATTGTGCCATCTAGTAAGCCCTCAATTAGTGCTTTTTTATCTTCAATCCCTCTTAAAGGAGGATTCATTTTATAGTTTGTATCTAACCCAGGAATGTCCTGATCAGATAACAACAAATGATGTGGAGTTACTTCAGCTGTGACTCGTATACCCGCTCTTTTCGCATCACGAACAACTCGTACAGATTCTTTTGTACTAATGTGACAGACATGATAGTGTGCTCCTGCGGCTTCTGCTAATAAAACATCTCTTGCAATGTGTACTGCTTCGCAAACTGAAGGTATTCCGTTTAAACCCATGTTTTTCGAGTATTCACCTTCGTGTACAGAGCCTTTATTAATTAACGTATTTTCTTCACAATGAGCAACAATTGCTTTATTAATCGAAGCTGCTTCTTTCATTGCTTGAAGCATCATACTTGCATCCTGAACTCCCACACCGTCATCTGTAAATGCAAATGCACCAACGTCAGCTAACTCTTTGAAGTTCGTCATTTCTTTTCCTAATTCACGAATTGTAATTGAAGCATATGGTAAAACTCGAACATTTGCTGTTTCAGAAATCCTTTGATTTAACCACTCAATTTGTTCCTTTGTGTCAGGGACAGGACGAGTATTAGGCATAGCCGCAATAGTCGTATAGCCTCCACGGGCAGCAGCCAATGTTCCTGTAGCGATCGTTTCCTTATATTCTCCACCTGGCTCTCTTAGATGCACATGTAGATCAACAAAACCTGGAAAAATTGCTTTGCCATCTAGTTCAATAACTTCATAGCCATCCTCGGAAATCTCAACTTCAACCTTAGTAATCAAATCATTTTCAATAGCAATATCTACTTTTTTTAATGTTCCATCTTCACCGATTATTCTTCCGTTTTTTAATAGCTTAGCCAATTGAAACTACCTCCCCTTTATGTTGTAACGCTCGTTTAAGTACCGCTTGTCTAACTGCTACCCCATTTGTCATTTGTTTAAAAATACGGGAGCGTTCACATTCAACGAGTGAATCTGCTATTTCCACGCCGCGATTAATAGGTGCAGGGTGCATAATAATACTCTGTTTTTTCATCAGTGCTTCTCGTTCAATCGTTAAACCAAATAACTGATGGTATTCTTCTTTGGAAGAAATCATTTTAAAAGCATGACGTTCGTGTTGGATACGAAGCATCATCATCACATCCGCAATTTCCACTGCTTCATCCATTGGTAAGTAATTCCCACCAACCATCTTTTCGTCCATCCATTGTTCAGGTCCTGAGAAATATACATTTGCTCCAAGTCGTTTTAACACATCAGCATTCGATCTTGCCACACGACTATGACGGATATCCCCGACAATCACTACATTTAGGCCTTGGAAAATAACAAATTCCTGCTGTATCGTAAGTAAGTCAAGTAAACATTGAGTAGGGTGGTGCCCACATCCGTCGCCACCATTTATGATTGGAATAGAAATTCCTTCAACAAGTTCATCGAAATAATGGTCTTTGGGATGCCTAATCACAACTGCATTCGCACCAATTGCCTCTAACGTTTTTACCGTATCATACAATGTTTCTCCCTTTTGAACACTTGAGGATTGGGTTTCAAAGTTTAAAACATGTAGTCCTAGTTTTTTCTCTGCTACTTCAAAAGAAAATTTCGTTCTCGTACTTGGTTCAAAAAACAGATTTGCAACAAACTTATTAGTCGCTGGCACCCAAGCTTTTCCTTCTAAAAACTGTTGAGCCTCATGTAGGATATCAAGAATTTCTTCGTTATCGAGCTCTGTGATCGTTAATAAATGTTTCATTCCTATTCCCCTTTCATACCTCTCACGATTTAAACAGCATCTTTGTTAGATTGCTCAAAGCAATTACTTCTTAATAAAAAACACCCTTATGATTTTCATAAGGGTGTACTAAAGAGAGGAGTATTTAATTCCTACTCTCTTTATCCGTAAACACCCTTTTAAGTCTCTCGTACTTAGTTAAAGGGATGACTATGATGTTTTAGAATAATTTTGTTCCATTTCCTCTTCGTTAAACATTTTATTATAATCGATCTTTTCCTTACCAGGTAATACTAAATTAAGAAAGATACCAATAATTGTGGCTAAAGCCATACCTGCTAGTGAAACATATTCCGACACTTGGATGAACGCTCCACCAATACCAATGACAAGTATTACCGAAGAAATAATTAAATTACGTTTTTTCCCAAGATCAATCTTGTTATCAATTAACATTCTTAATCCGCTTGAAGCGATGATACCGAACAACAGAATAGATACTCCACCCATCACCGCTGTTGGAATTGTAGAGATTAGTGCTGAGATCTTTCCTACAAAACCGAAACAAATCGCTAGTATTGCTGCACCACCAATGACAAACACACTATAAACTCTTGTTAGCGCAACAACACCGATATTTTCACCGTACGTTGTATTAGGTGGTCCTCCAATAGAAGATGCGATTACCGTTGCTACCCCGTCACCTAAAATTGAGCGGTGTAAACCAGGTGTTTTAATGAAATTCTTTCCAACTACTTTACTTAACACCATTTGGTCACCCATGTGTTCAGCAATGGTAACAACTGCGACTGGTACCATAATCAACATAATCTGCCAAGAAAACACTGGTGTGTAGTCTATGAACATGAACATAAAATCTGGTGCTTGAAACAAATCTGCTTCCTTTACTGGGGTCATATCAACAATTCCCATAAAAAACGCAAATGTATAGCCACCAACAATTCCAATTAAGATTGGGATAAGTCCGAAAAATCCTTTAAAAAACATCGAAGCTAAAACTGTAATTCCTAACGTCACTAAAGCTACTGTAAATAACGTGCCATCATATATTCCTTCGCCTGGGACATTCATCGCCATATCAACGGCTACACCAGCCAATCCCAAACCGATAACCATGATCACAGGGCCAACAACCACTGGAGGTAAGATATAAAACAACCAATTAACTCCTGTTAGTTTAATAGCTAGTGCGACAGCTCCATAAACCAATCCTGCAACAAAACTTCCGATCATTGCTCCTTCTGGTCCACCTAACGTAGTAGCGGCTATGATTGGTGCAATGAAAGCAAACGAAGAACCTAAGTACGCAGGTACTTGACCTCTTGTAATTAATAAGTATGCTAATGTTCCTAAACCACTTGATACCAAGGCTACTGCTGGACTTAATCCCACAAGGTAAGGAACTAAGATCGTTGCTCCAAACATCGCAAACAGATGCTGTAAACTTAACACTAACCACTTATCCGGTTTTGGTATTTCTCTAATTCCTACTTCTTTTTGAGTGTTCATACTTTTATCCTCCTCTAAGATACTTGTCATACAAAAAACCTCTTTGTTTTGCAAAGAGGTATGTTCATCTACTTAAACTGCTTTATCGCAAATTCAAGTTAGAGGAGTATACCCCTTGTCAGCCTCACGGGACTGTTTTAAAGGGAGGTTTTTTGGTCGATTGTTACTTCATCAATTCCATCAACTTCTGTTAATTTCGCAACGATAATTTCGCTTTTCGATGTTGGGACATTCTTCCCAACATAATCAGGTCTTATTGGTAATTCTCGATGTCCACGATCAATTAACACAGCAAGCTGAATTTGTTCAGGGCGTCCCATATCCATTAAAGCATCTAAAGCTGCTCGGACTGTTCTACCAGTGTATAAGACATCGTCAATCAAGATTACTTTCTTCTCATTCACATTGAATGGGACAGATGTACCTTTTAATAGCGGTTCCTTGTTATCTTCCTTGTGAGATAAATCATCACGATATAAAGTGATGTCAATTTCACCAACATTAACACGGGAACCTTCAATTTCTTCAATTCGTTTTGCCAATCTAGTGGCAATATATATTCCTCTAGTTTTAATACCAACGAGAACACAATCATCGATACCTTTGTTTCGTTCAATTATTTCGTGAGCAATTCTAGTAAGTGCTCTTCTTACTGCTTGTTCATCTAGAAGAACAGTAGCCTTGGACACATCATTACCACCTTTCAATTAGAGATATATTTTAGTTTTCCCTACTAAAAAACCTCTCACCCAATGATGAGAGGTTTTTGTGTACACGTAATAAACAGACATAGATATACTATCTGTACGTTCTCACAATTCCTTCTCAGCCTCACGGGACTGTAGTTAAAGGGAATATTATGTTATTCTTGTCTACTACATTATGTCAGGATTCAACATCTATGTCAACGAGAACTTTTACGAATTTCATTTAGTAAGTGTTCAAAATCTTCAGGAACATCTCTTTCAAATGTTAATCTCTCACCTGTAACTGGATGTGTAAATCCTAATACTGCCGCATGTAGTGCCTGACCTTCTATTGGTAGTTTAAGTGTTCGCGGTGGACCATATTTCGGATCTCCTGCAAGCGGATGTCCAATATATTTTAAATGAACACGAATTTGATGTGTTCGACCCGTTTCCAATCGACATTCAAGCAAGGTAAATTCTTTTAGCCGTTCCAATACTGTAAAGTGGGTTACAGCGTCTCGACTATTCTCATCTGTCACTGTCATACTTTGACGGTCTTGTTTATCACGTCCAATTGGAGCGTCAATTGTTCCATGATCATGAGCAATCACTCCATGGGCGATACCTTTATAGATGCGTGTAGTGGTTTTATCCTTTAATTGATTAACTAAAGATTCATGTGATTTATCATTTTTTGCCACCATTAATAATCCAGATGTATCCTTATCTATGCGATGAACAATCCCTGGACGTAATACACCATTGATACCAGATAAATCCTTACAATGCGCCATTAACCCATTGACCAATGTACCCGTTAAATGACCAGGTGCTGGGTGGACAACCATTCCACGTGGTTTGTTCACAACTAATACATGTTCATCTTCATAAACAATATCCAGATCCATTTCTTCAGCTTCAACATCGAGCAATTGAGGTTCAGGTACTTGTAGTACCACATGGTCACTCACTTGGCATTTGTAATTACTCTTCACAGTGTTTCCATTAACAGTAAGATTGCCTTCCTTCATCCACTGTTGTACTTGAGTCCTTGACCAGTCATTCTCTTGTGAGGAAAGCCACTTATCTAAGCGTTCATTTTGTGCTTCTTCATCGATGATCCATTCAAAAGTTTCCATTTATTTTTTCTCCCTTGTCTTTCCTTCTTCTAATAATATTTGCAAAATTAGTACTCCTACTCCGATGACCAATGCCATATCCGCCACATTAAAAATCGCAAAATCGTATGTGAAGATATAAACATCAACGAAATCAACAACTTCGCCGCGGAATAAACGATCAATGAAGTTTCCAATTGCCCCACCGAGAACAAGACCTAATGAAATTCCTAACAGTTTACTTTCTTTTGCATGTTTATTAAGATAGTAAACAACAAAACCAACAACAAATATCGTTACAATAAAAAATAACCACATTTGCCCTTGTAAAATTCCAAAGGCCGCACCTTTATTACGATGTGAGGTTAGATAAAGTACGTTTTCAATAATCGGGATTTGTTGATGTAAAGTCATGTTTGTGACTACTAGCCACTTTGTCATTTGATCTAATACAAGTACAATTCCTGCCAATATGTAATATTTCACCTAAATGTTCCTCCGCTTCCCTTATGTTCATCTCTTAGCATTTTAGCACAGCTGTTGGTTTTGAACAATCTTCGGGTAAGCATTATCTATAAAGATAGAAGGGGATACCCCCTCCTATTCATACTCATCGCTATCTTCAAGACGACGATCTAATTGATCCATATAGTGGTCATAGTGAACATTGCGTTGAAAATCGACACTGTCATCACCTTTATAACCCTCAATGTCCGTTGAGGCAATCGCCTCAACTTCTTCAACGTAACCAATAAGCTCTTGTTGAATGATACTCGAGTCCTCAAATATCATTGAGTTATCATTAAATGTCGCTACTGATTGCCAGGCATCTTCTGCATCAAATTCGGTTTCGCGGTCATTACCGTCAAAAACAAATTCATCAAACCCCTTTAGAACATCTTCCTCAACTGGCCTCTCTCTGGCAATTTCTTTTTCCTGGCTAAACTCGATTGTTGTTCTAGCCGTTGGAAGTGCTTGTAATCGTTCAAAAGGAATTTCCTTTCCTGATACCTCACAAATGCCATAGATACCTTTTTCCATTCGATCTAAAGCGGCCAAAACATCTTCATATTCTTGATGAATGTGCTCAAATAGAGCGATGTCTTTACCTCTTTCGTATTCAGCTGTTCCTGTATCTGCCGGATGGTTATCATACACTGAAAGTTCTCCTATCGAAAAAGACAGGGATTTATTAAGGTCGTAACGATCTAGTTCTTTTATTCTTTCCTCTAGACGGTCCCTTTCAGCAACTAACTGTTGTTTTAACATATCGTATTTACCCATCTCTCGAACCTCCTTTTGGACAAGATGGTTTCAAATTTAGTTTATCCTGACAACAGAAGCTTAGCCTAAACAAGATTTGTTAAAATGTAAAAAAGCAAAACAAGGCATTGCCTCGTTTTGCTTTTATTTTAATAATGATTTTTAACGATCTCTGAGCAACTCATACATAGAGTTGGGTGTGCTTCGTCCTGACCCACTGTTTCTGAAACTACCCAGCATCTTTCACAAGTTTCACCTGTTGCTTTTTCAACAACAATTGCAAGTGTTTCAAAGCGTTCTGCTTCAGCCGGAGCTGATTCTAAATCTCCTGCTACTTGAGCTTTTGAAACAATAAATAACTTCTCAAGATCGGAAATTGATGTTAGCAATTCCATAACCTCTTTATTTGGATATAACTGGATTGCAGCCGTCAAGGACTTTCCGATTTTCTTTTGATTACGAGCGTTTTCTAACGCTTTTAAAACGTCATCACGTAACTCTAATACTTGATCCCATTTCTTTTCAATCCCATCATCATAAACCGTTGTATTTTCCTCAGGCATATCAGTTAACTGTACACTTTCAGTTTCACTGTTTGGAATAAATGGCCAAACCTCATCGGCTGTGTGAGGAAGAATTGGCGTAACTAGCTTCGTTAATGCAACTAATACTTCATACATCACTGTTTGTATAGATCTTCTACTTGGATCATTTTTATGCTGAATATACAGAGTATCTTTAGCAATATCCATATAGAATGAACTTAATTCAATTGAGCAGAAGTTATGAATTTTATTATATACACCTGCAAATTGGTATAGGTCATAGTTCCCTTTAACTTCTTTAATCAATTTATTTAACTTAATTAAAATGTATCGATCTAGTTGTGGCAACTCCTCTAAGCTAACGCGGTCTGTAGCTGGATTGAAATCATGAAGATTGCCCAATAAGAAGCGGAACGTATTACGAATTTTGCGATATACTTCAGCTACTTGTTTCAAGATTTCGTCAGAGACACGTACATCAGCTTGATAGTCAACAGATGCAACCCACAAGCGCAGAATGTCGGCACCAAGCTGTTTCATTACGTCATTAGGCACAACAACGTTCCCTAATGATTTACTCATTTTTCTACCTTCACCATCCAACACAAACCCATGACTTAAAACACCTTTGTAAGGAGCTTTCCCAGACACAGCAACTGATGTAGACAACGAAGAATTAAACCAACCACGGTATTGATCAGACCCTTCAAGATATAAGTCTGCAGGGCGTTGTAGGTCATCTCGTTCAACTAATACTGATTGATGAGATGATCCTGAATCAAACCAAACATCCATAATGTCAGTTTCTTTCGTGAACACACCGTTAGGACTTTGTGGTGATGTAAATCCTTCTGGTAGTAAATCTTTCGCATCCCATTCAAACCAAATGTTTGAGCCATGCTCTCTAAACAGGTTTGAAACGTGATCAATTGTTTCATCTGTAATAATTGGTTCATTATCTTCTCCGTAAAAGACTGGGATTGGAACCCCCCATGCACGTTGTCTTGAGATACACCAATCGCCACGATCACGGACCATATTATATAATCTCGTCTCTCCCCAAGCTGGGACCCACTCAACTTCTTTAATTGACGTTAGCAGTTCTTCACGGAAGTCCTTAATGGAAGCAAACCATTGAGCAGTTGCTCTGAAAATTACTGGTTTCTTTGTTCTCCAATCATGTGGATATGAGTGCGTCATAAATGCAAGTTTTAATAAAGCACCTGCCTCAGTTAGCTTTTCAGTGATTGGTTTATTCGCTTCATCATAAAACAATCCTTCAAAACCTGGTGCTTCGCTTGTGAAGCAACCTTTATCGTCAACTGGACATAACACTTCTAGGTTATATTTTTGACCAACGATAAAGTCGTCTTCCCCATGACCAGGTGCGGTGTGAACACAGCCTGTTCCTGCATCTAACGTAACATGATCACCTAAAATAACTAACGATTCACGGTCGTAGAAAGGATGCAATGCTGTTACATACTCAAGCTCAGCACCTTTTACTTTATTAACAACTTCAAAGTTTTCCCACTCAAATACTTTCACAAGATTTTCTAACAATCCTGAAGCAACTACGTATTTCTCAGCATTCACTTTTACAACAGAATATTCAAGCTCTGGGTGTAAACAGATAGCCAAGTTAGCTGGGATAGTCCAAGGTGTTGTCGTCCAAATCACAATTTTTTCGTCACCTTGTAAGACATTTTTCCCGTCCTTGACTTGGAATGCTACATAGATAGAAGGAGAGCGCTTATCTTGATATTCAATTTCTGCCTCAGCTAATGCAGATTCAGAAGATGGTGACCAGTAGACAGGCTTTTTACCTTTATAGATATAGCCTTTCTTTGCCATGTCGCCGAACACTTTTATTTGCTGCGCCTCATACTCTTTGTTCAAAGTAATATAAGGATTTTCCCAATCACCACGCACACCTAAACGTTTAAATTGCTCACGTTGACGATCAACTTGATCTAATGCATATTCTGCACAAAGCTTACGAAACTCAGCTACGGTTAACTCTTTACGCTTAACTTTACCGTTTTTCGTTAGAGCAGTTTCAATCGGTAACCCGTGAGTATCCCAACCTGGGACGTAAGGCGCTTGAAAACCAGCCATTGACTTATAACGAACAATAAAATCCTTTAGAATTTTATTTAACGCATGACCAATGTGAATATCACCATTCGCATAAGGTGGTCCATCATGTAGAACATATAAAGGTAGCCCTTTTGTTCTTTCTTGTACTTTTTCGTAAATATTCATTTCGTTCCACTTGTCTTGAATTTGTGGTTCACGATTCGGCAAATTTCCACGCATTGGAAATTCCGTCTTTGGCATTAATAAAGTATCTTTGTAATCCATTACTTTTCCTCCAGTATATATAGTAAAAACAAAATAAAAAACCTTCTCTATCCACATAGGGACGAGAAGGTTAACCCGCGGTACCACCCTGATAAACAGACGAATGCTGTTCACTTGAGATTCGTAACGTGAATAATTCGTCACAGCCTACTAACTAGATTTCGGTGTGAAGCTCATGGGTGATCTTCCTTCATACGACTATGCCGGGCTTACACCACCCCCGACTCGCTAACATAGTTTTAGTAATAAGTACTGTCCCAATCAATGCCTATATCTCATTTAATTATTACACGTATTATATGCAAAAAGAAAGTCGCCGTCAAGAAACCCTACTAACTTTAGCCTTCTCTAACGTATTCATTTCTTTCTTCACTGGCCTTACTCAGATCTTCCCAATCATCTGTACCTAACATTTCAAGCTGCGCTTCTATTAACATTTTGAACCTCATTTTGTACACAGAAGCTTGTTTCTTCAATTCCTCAATTTCTAGCGCAATTTTTCTTGATTTAGACAAGGAGTCATTAATAATGCGATCGGCATTTTTTTCGGCTTCCTTAATAATCAGCTGTGCTTCTTTCTGTGCATTTCTTTTCACTTCTTCAGCAGTTTCTTGCGCAATTAATATTGACTTATTAAGTGTAGACTCAATGTTAGAGAAATGTGCCAACCGCTCATCTAAATCTGCTACCTTATCAGCTAGTTCCTTTTTTTCACGTAAAACGATTTCATAATCCTTAATGACCTGATCTAAAAATTCATTTACTTCGTCTTCATCATAACCACGAAAACCTCTGCCGAATTCTTTGTTATGAATGTCTAATGGTGTTAAGGGCATATTGCCACCTCCAAATTTATTCGCAAATATAGAGAGAAATCAATTTATTAGTAATTTCGACATAAACAGAAAAAATCCTGCAAATAGTAGCAGCTATTTTCGCAATCCAACATCTACTCGCCACTTATCTTTTTTCGTTTTTCCGTGGATATGAATTAGTTTACTTCTACCAAGTCCCCTTACAGATATATGGTCACCATTTTCTAATTGAAATGATGGTTGGTCAACCAGTTTCCAATTGACTTTTACCCGTTTCGTTTCAATAAATGGCAATATTTTCGACCTAGATAATTGATAAACTTCCGAAAGAATAACATCTAGACGTAAAGAGCTTGCTGTTATTACTTTTTCTAACCATTCTTCGTTTTGTTGTATCAATTGCTCAAGCGGAATTGCTTCTAATCGAACCTGTGCTCGTCCAACACTTTGGAGGTTAGCCTCAACATAGCTTCCTATTTCAGCTGCAACGATAATTTGAATATCTTCGCCATCTATATAAATATCGCCAAATTTTTCTCTTTTTAGGCCTAATCCCATCATCGATCCAAGAAGATCGCGATGAGCTAAGTTCACAAACTTATGCGGATAATGAACACGATAAGCCGAGAGTTGGTAATCATCTATGGTTGCCTCTAAATAAGGAGGATGTAAAAAAGCTCGCTTGCGTTCGGCATTCGTGTTTCCGCCAAAAAATGAATACACAGCATCTGGATCTTGTCCAAAAATTGACGTTACGATTTGTTGTTCACGTGGATCTAAAAAGTCAGTCAACTTATGTATAAAGCGTCCTTTCACCCCTTCTTTCCATTCTACTACTTGATCAACAAAAGGACGCTCTTCTTTACGAAAGTGATCATAAACACTCATGTTACGTTTTCCTCTTTAAAACATAGAGAAAATTGCAGTTACTCCGTTTGTCGCAAAACGTAATGCCAAGATCGCAACAATTGGAGAAATGTCAATCATCCCAAGTGGCGGAATAATTTTGCGGAAAGGAGCCAAATACGGTTCTACTATCGATGCAATAAATTGTCCAATGGAAGATTCTCTTGCATTAGGAAACCATGACATTAGAATATACGCAATAACGACATATGAATACAAAAATAATAATTGATTGATGAAATAACCAATCATAGCCATAATTTACATCACCTACTTTTCAAAATATTTATTCAGAAGAAAGAAAATCTGAAATTGATCCTGTTACATCAACATTATCAGGCGTACAAAGAAAGATATTAGCTCCCAGTTTTTGAATATCTCCTCCTATAGCATACACTGTTCCACTTAAAAAATCGACGATTCGTTTTGCTTGGTCATGACTAATGCGTTGCAGGTTGATGACAACTGCTCTTCGACTTTTTAAGTGATCGGCAATATCTTGTACCTCATCGTATGTCCTAGGTTCAATTAACATCACTTTTGCAGCTTTTTGCACACTTTGAATACTTACAACATTACTTTTATCATTTTTCTTCTCCGGGCTTCGGGTAAGATACTGCTCATCTATTTCCTGAAATCCATTTGAAGCTCCTTGTACTTCATTCTGTTCATCTTCTAGCTCAAAAAAACGCTTGAATTTTGTTTTTAAGCTCATTTCACTCTCTCCCTTTTCATAATGTAGAATGTTACATGTAGAATGAAAACGACAGAAGATTTCTTTTTATGTTCACAATCTTAACATTCTAATTTCTACATTATACAATTTACAATTTTACAGTTACTCCCCTACTAACGAGGTACCTAGTCTTACAAATGTAGCTCCTTCTTCAATAGCAATTTTATAGTCATTTGACATTCCCATTGAAAGCTCAATACAGGGAGCGTGTACTAATTTTAAGGCTTGTACGCTCATTTGAAGCTCCCTTAACCTTTTAAAGTAAGGTCTAGTTGCTTCCGGGTCTTCTTCTAGCGGGGCCATTGTCATTAAACCTACTACCTCGATAGAGGGATATTTTTCCAGTTGACAAATAAATGAAAGTACATCATCTGGATGTAGTCCATGTTTCGACGTCTCCCCAGAAACGTTTACTTGGACAAAGCACTTACGAATTGTGCTGGCTCTTTTTTGAATTTCCTCTGCCAAACTCAAGCGATCTAAAGAATGAATATAATCAAACTTCTCAATTATATCCTTTACTTTTCTAGTTTGAAGTGTACCGATAAAATGCCAAGTACCTTTTCCCTTTAGATACTCCCACTTTTTTATCCCTTCTTCAGCTCGGTTTTCACCGATATGTGAAATACCTGCTTCCAATGCCTCTTGCGCTCTACTGTTACTGACATATTTTGTAACAGCAATAACGTTGACACTGCTAGCATCCCTTCCTACTTTTTTACAAGCATTCGTTATCTCATGTTGAATATGGGTTAGGTTTTCTTTTACGCTCACTAATCTGTCCTCCTCTAACCTTTACATATAAAGCTCATCATTCTTCCTGTTTGTTGTTCTCTTCGATAAGAGTAAAACAGCTGATTCTCATCGTATGTACAGTAACGAGAGATAAAGATATGCTCTTCTTTTATCCCAGCACTTATAAGAAGTTGTTTGTTTAGCTCTTTGAGATCTAATAAATATTTATTGGGTGCTATTTGTTTGTAAGGTAAATGTGTGTGACTATTTACGACCTTATTTACTCTTTCAATAACAAAGTCATCAACCTCGTAGTTTTCTTTGGATATACATGGACCAATTGCAACGTATATGGCTTCAGGTGGTATACCTTCTTTTTCTATCCAAAGATTGACCATTTTCGGTCCAATTTCACCGACAGTTCCTTTCCAACCAGCATGAGCCAAGCCGACAAAATGATCAACGGAAGAATAAAAATACAATGGGACACAATCAGCATAAAGACTTGCAAGTAATACATTTTTTTCGTTGGTATATAGTCCATCTGTTTCATTAATCGCTGTAGCCAATTGATAAGCTCCCGCACCCATATCATAACTAGATACTTTCTGTATGGTATTCCCATGCACTTGCTCTGAAAAAATCCAATTCGTGAGAGGAATAGCAAGTTCAACTGCCAACTTTTCACGGTTCGCAATAACGGTGCTGTTGTCGTCTTGGACATGCAACCCCATATTCAAGGACTCATATCCGCCAGTACTAAACCCTGCACTCCTAGTTGAAAATCCAACAGTAAGACGATCATTAAGCCTCAAAAGAGGTTCTAAGCTTAAATACAAGTTGTTATTTGAAACAAAAGGCTCTTTTATCAACAAAGACACTCCTATTCCTTCTACTTTTTTTTATTCTAACATATTTTTCTACCAACAAATAGACTTTCATCCTTTAGAATGGCAAGTGGATTGTCTATTAAAAACAATTAGCTTTCGCACGCGATGATGCGAAAGCCAAAACTAGTGTTCTTTACTTATCTTCTAGCCGAACTAAAATGACGTCCGAACCTATTTTCACGATATTTTCCCAAGGGATGACCATTTCCGTTTCTTTGCCGCCTAAAAATGTTAACATCCGACCTGTACCACCAATAATAATTGATTGAACGGTGCCTTCTTCTAAATTAATATCAAGATCTCCAATATGTCCTAATACTTTCCCATCAGAAATATTTACAATATCCTTTGATTGAATTTCAGAGATTTTTAACATATCAATTCCCCCATCAATTAGTTAGCCTTAATTCATGTATATGTACGAGCGAAGGAATATATATGCGCCAAATTAGATAGACCAACATTTTTTTAGGCTAAAAAAAGAAAAGAGATAACCCAATTAGGTTATCTCAAGCTTTTGCATGCTTATTCATTTGTTGGATTGCAGCTTTCTCGAGCCTTGATACTTGCGCCTGAGAAATACCAATTTCTTCTGCTACTTCCATTTGTGTCTTGCCTTGGAAGAAACGCATATTCAATATCATTTTTTCTCGTTCACTTAACCGGACCATCGCCTCTTTTAAGGCAATTTCTTCAACCCATTGAATATCCTTTTGCTTATCATCACTGATTTGATCCATCACATAAATCGGGTCACCACCGTCATTATAGATTGGTTCAAAGAGAGAAACAGGATCTTGAATAGCATCTAGGGCAAAGACAATATCCTCTTTAGGTACGTTTAGTACCTTCGCTATTTCCTGAATGGTCGGTTCACGATCACGACTTTTCTCACTCATTAGAGAATCTCTTACTTGCAATGCTTTATAAGCGATATCCCTAAGTGACCTAGAGACTCGAATTGGGTTATTATCACGTAAGTAACGTCTAATTTCCCCAATAATCATGGGCACCGCATAAGTAGAGAATTTAACATTCTGACTTAAATCAAAGTTATCGATTGATTTCATTAACCCTATACAACCGACTTGAAATAAGTCATCTACATACTCTCCCCTGTTGTTAAAGCGTTGAATAACACTTAAAACTAATCTTAAATTCCCGTTAATTAGCTTTTCTCTTGCAGAGATGTCACCACTTTGAAGTTCTTCAAATAACTGACGCATCTCTTTGTTTGTTAGAACTGGTAATTTTGCTGTATCAACACCACATATTTCAACTTTATTTCGTGTCAATTCTTTCCCTCCTTACAGGAGTTGATGTACATGAGTAAGTATCTCCTTGGGTGGGAAAAATATGCACTACTTCAGAAACGTGGAAATTCAATTTTTTATCTAAACATTGATACAGTGCGTTCTAGAGAGTCAAAAAAATTTTTTCGAAAAATATATTTGTTTTTTTCTAAATTGTTTAAACCATTTTATTAAATTCTTTCCTTAACCTTTTTATAATTCGTTTTTCTAACCTCGATATATAGGACTGTGAAATTCCTAAAAGGTCAGCAACATCTTTTTGTGTTTTTTCTTCACCACCAGCTAGTCCGAAGCGTAGTTCCATAATTTGTTTTTCTCTGGCATTCAGGGTATGAAGTGCGTTGACTAGTAACTTTCGATCAACCTTTTCTTCGATTCCTTTCGTAATAATATCTTCCTCGGTTCCCAAAACATCTGATAACAACAGCTCATTACCATCCCAATCAATATTTAATGGTTCATCAAAAGACACTTCTGAACGAATTTTATTATTTCTACGCAAGTACATTAATATTTCATTCTCAATACACCTTGAAGCGTAAGTTGCTAATTTAATTTTCTTTTCAGGGTTAAAGGTATTTACTGCTTTAATTAGTCCGATTGTTCCGATACTAATTAAATCCTCAATATTTATCCCAGTGTTTTCAAATTTACGAGCAATATAGACCACCAATCGTAAGTTTCTTTCAATCAACATGGAACGGACAGCTTTGTCTCCGCTAGGTAGTTTACTCAGTAAATGCTCTTCCTCATCCTTTGACAAAGGCGGTGGCAATGCCTCACTACCACCAATGTAATAAATCTCATCGGCTTTTAAGCCTAACTTCATTAATAATTTGTACCACACTAGCGTAATTTTTAGTTTTAGTTTGATCATGTATGTACCTCCTAAAGTTACAGTTACAAGTTTCTTCATCAAGCTAAACGCTCTTTTCCTTTAATAAGCATCTGAGGGTGTAAAATACAGTTAAAATCTCCTTCAGAAGAGAGGTTTGTAAAATTTAATCCAACAATGACATTACTGCAATCAAGCTCGCCCTGGTCCAATGTAACAATCACTTTAGTTGGTCTAAGCCCAATAATAAATTGATTGACTTGACCAATCCCTCGATAAGGAATGATACATAATTTTTCTTCCCACTCCTTTTCAATCACAAAACTAGGGTCTCCTATCATTTCAGGATGTTTTGCTTGCTGTACAATAGATTTAGGGAATGTATTCTGAAGATCGTTCATATCTATTACCATAACAGGCTTTTTTGTCAAGGGATCCTGTAGCTGATTTCCGCTATCAATTAAACCCTTTAATTGAATGTGACGATCTACGAGATAAAGATCAACTTGAACGATATCTTCGTACTTTACTTTCCTGACTTCCATGTGCTCAATTCTTTTTCTAGTAAAAAACCATATAGCTGGAAATCCGAGGATTACTAGTAGCCAACTAATTGGCGATCCTAAACCTGTTGATTTCGTTGTTACTACTCCATTCAAAATGACCATCTCGTTATTAAACATGAAATGTACTGCAACTAACCCACCCCCACATATGAAGCTAACGAAATAGAATGTAAGTATATTTTGAATAAAGTAAGAAAATTTCTTAAATCCGAAAGCAGTAACAACGATGCAAGCTGAAAAAACAATTTTAAACATTGGATGATAAAATAATGGGCTCAAAGTTGTCATAACTAAGAAGATCGAACTTGATGCAACTAACGCTCCTAGTAGGAGACGCCACCTTACGAAATTCCGCTTTAGCACAATAGCTGTCAGCAAAAGTAATAATAGGTCAATACAAAAATTTAGAAACCATATGACATCCAGATAAATAGCCATATCGGCTCCTCTCCTTAATCACAAAGATTAATTCATAGCTTTTTGAACAACCCTTCAAATAGAATTTGAAACTAGTATATCTCACATCATATTTATAAGTCTGTCAGTTTATGCCGATAGAATCGAAGAAATTTTAGGTTTTTTTCACTTAAATTGTCGTCTTTACCTCATAGTCATCATTTGCCCAAAAAAAGAGACTAACTTACTATTTTCCTTCATGGAAGAAAACAATAAGTTAGTCTCTTTTTATAGATTAAGATGTAAATACTAATTAACGATTTCGTCGATTTCTCAAAAACGTTGGAATATCAAGTGTATCAATCGACTCTTGTTGTACTTGATTTGTAGGTTGTCGTTCCGGAGTATATGTGCTTTCCTCTTGTTGTGGAACTACAGGTTTCTTTGTTCCCGTCTTCGCCTGATTTTGAGGTCTTGGTACTTTTGGAACCTCATCATTAAAACCAGTTGCTATAACTGTTACAACAATTTCATCTTTTAGGTTTTCATTAATTACAGATCCAAAGATCATATTAACTTCCTGATCTGATGCAGAAGAAACGATTTCGGCTGCTTCATGAACCTCATATAAGCTTAGGTTTGTCCCACCAGTAATATTCATAAGTACACCTTGTGCACCATCAATTGATGTTTCTAATAGTGGACTTGAAATAGCTTTCTTTGCGGCTTCAGTTGCACGATTTTCACCAGTTGCAATACCAATACCCATAAGAGCAGAACCTTTATCACTCATGATTGTTTTCACATCGGCAAAGTCAAGGTTAATTAACCCTGGAACAGCAATTAAATCTGAAATACCTTGTACACCCTGTCTAAGAACATTATCTGCTTCACGGAATGCTTCTAGCATAGGTGTATTTTTATCGACAATTTCTAATAAACGGTCGTTAGGAATAACAATTAACGTATCTACTTTCTCTTTAAGAGCACCGATTCCACCGGCAGCCTGACTAGAACGTTTTCTCCCTTCAAAAGTAAACGGACGAGTAACAACACCTACGGTCAGGGCGCCGATTTCTTTCGCGATTTCTGCAATGACTGGCGCAGCACCTGTTCCAGTTCCACCGCCCATTCCAGCAGTGATAAATACCATATCAGCTCCTGATAAGATTCCTTCTAGATGTTCTCGACTTTCTTCAGCGGCTTTTTTACCAACCTCAGGATTTGCACCTGCTCCTAATCCTCGAGTTAGTTTTCCACCTAATTGTAATTTATGCTCTGCTTTTGACAGATGAAGTGCTTGGGCATCAGTATTTACTGCTATAAACTCTACACCTTGTAAGCCATTTTCAATCATTCTATTGACAGCGTTACTTCCGCCACCGCCAACCCCGATGACTTTGATTTTCGCTAACTGGTCCATATCCATTTCAAACTCTAACATTTAAGGTCCTCCAATCGATCCTGTCTCGATATCTCATCTCGTGAATTCTGGTTACTCGAAAAATACTTTAAACCAATTTGATACTTTCTTTTTAACAGCTTGACCTTGTGAAGCATCTTTTTTCTTAACGGGTGCTTCTTTTCTGTCTTGCTTCTCTTCAATATGAATTGTTCCTAGAGTTGCTGCTACTTCCTTGCCCTGGATTTTGCTGTTGCGGTGGGCAAACTGGATTAATCCTACTCCAGTTGTATACTGTGGTTCACGAACGCCGATATAATCGGGAATAGCAACTCTAACACTATTCTGTAATATTTCCCTTGCTAACTCAAGTAATCCAGGAATTTTCACAGTACCTCCAGTTAAGACGTATCCTCCTGGCAAATCCCCATAACCAAGTCTATAAACCTCATTTTCTATTAACTGCAACATCTCAGCTATGCGAGGTTCAATTATATACGATAACTCGTATTGAGAAAATTCTTCTTTTAACTCGCTGCCAATTTTTGATACCTTAAAGGTTTCATCTTTTGAGGCTAACTCAATATGAGCATGTCCATATTTAACTTTAATACGTTCCGCTTCTTCGGTAGAAATCCTTAGACCGATGGCAATATCATTCGTAATATGGTCACCACCCACTGGTATAACAGAAGTAGTTTGTAGTGTACCTTGCTCAAAGATAGAGACAGTCATTGAACCACCACCAATATCAACAAGGGCAACACCTAAACTTTTCTCATCCCTAGACACAGCAACAGAACCAGCTGCTAGTGGCTGTAGACAAATATCAGCAATATTTAAGCCAGCTCTTTCAACACAGCGTAATAAGTTATGTAAGATTGTTTTAGAACCCGTAATAATGGTTCCTTCCATCTCTAATCGAACGCCAATCATTCCTCTTGGATCTGTAATTTCATCTAGACCATCTACAATAAATTGCTTCGGTATCACATCAATTATTTCACGTTCTGGTGGTAATGAGAAAACTTGTGCAGCATCAATCACTCTTCGGATATCTTCTTCGCCAATTTCACGATCCGGGCTAGAAACAGCCACAACACCATGACAGGGTTGAAGTTGAATGTGATTGCCAGACACACCAACGATCACATTTTCAATTGACATGCCAATCATTCTTTCTGCTTGTTCAACCGCTCGTTTTATTGAACGAACTGTTTCATCAATATCAACAATAGAACCCTTTTTGATTCCTTCTGCTTTTGAATTACCTACCCCAATGATATTTAATGAGCCGTTTGCAATATCTCCAATGACTACTCGAACATTGGATGTACCGATGTCTAAACTAACATAAGTCTCTTTGTTGTTCATTCTTTGGCACCTCCTTCAATAAATAAGCTTCTCTATTATGATTCAATATTACCGTAATATTCAAAGCCAGGCTTTAGTAAATATTAGGAAAAGAAAAGTATTTTGTTACAATATCAAGACAATATCTAGAAAAATAATTCTATATGAATAGTATAAGTAAAATTGCACATGAAAACCAGCAAACTTTTCTCTATTCATTAAGTAAATATTCAACAAATACTTTTCATTCCCCTTTTTTTCACATAAAAATTATTTGCTTTTTTGAAATAATGTTTTAAACTTCTGATTCGTGTTCTTTTCGCGCTGTCCACTTCGAAAGGAGAATTCGTCGAATTACCGCGATATTATTAAACAAACGAACACCGAATGCGAAAATTGCAGCTAAATATAAGTCTACACCAAGATGAACTCCTAGGAAAGCCAAACTTGCAGCTAACAATATATTTGAGAAAAAACCAGTTACAAATACGTTTTCCTCGAACGTATTTTGTAGATGTGCTCTAATTCCCCCAAATAATGTATCAAGTGCTGCCAGTACCGCAATTGAAAGATAGTTTGTGTAGGCATCAGGTATTCTGAACTCTGTCCAAAACCCTAAAAGCAGACCTATAAGCAGCCCAATAACCGGCAACCACATATTATGATTCCTCCTTTATTGGCTGTAAATATCGAACACGTAGTGCTTGATCATACCCAGGTAACGTAGTGAAATTAATTGGTGTAGAAGTTAGACTTAAATTTTCAATCGCAAAATACTCCACCGATTGTGAAACAATCATTTCATGATGAAGTTTCTCTGCATCATTTGCAAGGACTTTTACTTTTAAAGGTAAATTCGGTATTCTTCTTGCATTTACATGGGTAACACCATTAACGTCACGAATAGCTGAAGTTGAAATAATTCGTTGATTTCCTATGGCAATATCTCTCGCGTTATAGATATTTAACTCATTGATTAAAAATCTTAATAAATGTGGAGGTACTGTCTGAGGCACAAACCCATAATCTGTGTACATTGGTTTAATCTCTAAAATTATTCCTTCTCCGCTAACAGGAGTTAAGCCAGCTCTATCTTTAAGGTCATTTAATGCATCAATCATGACGTCTTCAATATTTTCAGTTTCTTGCAACTGACTAAGTAATGTTAATTGTTTTTGAATTTCTTGATTTAACTCTTGCTGCCTTTCCTTTTCCACCCTTAATGCTTGTTGTAATTGTAAGATATCACGGGTATCTCGAACGATCGGTTCATTTGTGGTTTTAAACTGAATGGCAATCATAAACCCAATAATGGTTGTTACGATAGAAAATATAATAACTCTATCCTTCATACTATCACCCTCTCTCTGATAAGTAAGGGTCCATCATTATGAGATCCTTTTTTTCAATTCTAACCTCAATCTGGTCAGAAATTAGTTGATCTCTTACACCGCCTGGTAAGTGAAGGGAATCATGTAGTTTAGCAGGATCCCCAATCGCTGTGATGACAAATGGCGCAAACGAAGTGTTGCCGTCGATTCGAATAACCGGACCAACACATTGAATGTAGGAGCGATTTGAAATTCTTTGCCCATTTATAGCAATTGCCTCAGCTTGTGTAACTAATAACTCATGAATTACCTTTTGAATATGGAATTCATGGACAATATAATAGTTTGGGTTTTCACCGTCAGGTACATACTCGGCATCGGTTAACGTAACCTCTATACCTGGCCCTTTTATCCCTACGGTTCCTGTTGCCATCCTTAGCTTGTCCAAATCCTCGACCAAATTAAAATACGTGCGTTGTTGGAAGGCAATTTCCTCCTCTATTGCAGTAATTTCAGCCTGTATTGCTCGTAACTCTTCAGAAAGATTACGGTTAACAGATTGTTCGAATAATACCTGGTTTCTAAGTTCGTCTTCTTTTCTCCATTGTCTTTCAGTTATTACTTGATTTTTTGGGGTATCATTAGCAAATTGATAAGAGAGTGAAATAATAAATCCCGTAATGATCAAGATAACTGAGAAGATGACATGATTACCCTTCACTTTCAACTTCTTCTTCCTCCTCATCATCAAGAAATTGTTCGAAGTAAGGATTTATTTTCATATGAATAATTCCTTTTCTATTCTGGCCCAACTCTTTTACAATTGCGGGATAATCTCCAATTTTTTGCGAGAAATGTCGAATGGTAGAACTCACCTGAAATCCATCATTCATATACAATGTAATCCTGAGTGGATCTTCCTCCACAGGTGTAAAGTATATCTCTGATATTCGATGGATTAGGCTCTCAGGAAGGTTACTAAGTTCTGCAGCCATTTCAGCTAACTCATCATCGGTATCCCAACCAATTAACAATGGAGCATCTGTTGGAAAGCGCTGCGAAAACTCATCTTGATCTAGAATTTTTCCTGATTCTAAAATAGGGTAATACTTCCCTTCGGCAACCAAGTAAGCAACTCTCTTAAATTCTTTTATCGTGATTATCACTTTATTTGGTAGTTTCCTTTCCACGCTGACTTCACTAATTTCAACAATAGAGGCTACTTCCTCTTCTATAAATTGTTTGTTTAATCCCCAAAAGCTCGTACTTTCATTAAGTCCGCTAGTAGTTATAATCGATTCATCAGCGACATAACGATTCCCTTCAACGGCAACCTCTTTCACATCACTTAGTGGTGATTGAAAATAGATAACGGTCAATAATAATAAGAAAAAGAATGACAAATAGAAGATAAGTCGTCTATTTGCCCGTTGTTTTCTCTGGAATTTAAGCTTTGGAATCCGATCTTCAAGGGTTATCACCTTTTTCTGATCCATAACAACCTTCCCCCATTGTATGCTATGTGAAACTATCGGTAATTAGATTTGTAATTCTCTAATTACATAGCTAGCATTTTGATAGAAGCTAAGTAAAAAAAACATAACATGACAACATCAATATATTATTATCTTAGCTTCTCTCTGTTCTGTAAACAAGTAATTCGAATGAAATAATTTGAAAAAACGGCATATAGTATATGCCGTTTTTTCAAAGATGCAATTGCACCATTCAAAAACCAATAATTCAATTTTCAAGTTTTCTGTAAGGCTTCATAAAACCTTCGTCAAAATTACTCAGCCTACTTTGTCAATTCCAAAATTGTAACATAAAATCAAAACTTTTACATTTATTTTCTATTCCCAATTACCTCTACTTCCGTTTCCAGTTTTACTTGAAATTTATCGTAAACTACTGCCTTTATATGATCTATTAATTTTAATACATCACTTGCTTTAGCACCGCCTATGTTTACGATAAAATTAGCATGCATTTCAGAAACTTGCGCACCGCCAACTGTATACCCTTTTAAACCCGCATCCTCAATTAATTTCCCAGCATGCTCAGGTAGTGGGTTTCTGAAAACACTGCCACAACATGGATAATCCCATGGTTGAGTTTTCTTTCGATACTCTTTATTCTTTTGTATTTCAGAGACAATTTCATCCCTTATCCCATTTTTCAGCTGAAATACTGCTTCAATACAAATGCCACCATCTTTTTGCAATCTAGACATTCGATATGAGAAATTCATTTCCTCATTAGTATACCATTTTACATTACCGTCCGGGTAAAGTATCCTGGCTTTTGTCAAAATCTTTGAGATATCCGATTTATGGGCACCTGCATTCATGAACACAGCACCACCTACAGAGCCTGGAATTCCTCCAGCGAATTCGAGGCCTGATAATCCTTGCTTACTTATAATTGTTGCTAATTTTATTAAGGAAAAACCGGCACCAACCCTAATTTCCTCACCATCTACTTCGAGATGATCTAAGCAGTCACTAATCTTCACTACGACTCCGTTAATTCCTGTATCAGAAATAAGTAGATTCGAACCCCTTCCAAGGATAAAGACCGGGAATCCACTTTCATTTGTTAATGTAAGAGTAGTAATTAAGCTATCAATGTCTTTGGGTATGACAAGAATTTCAGCAGGACCGCCAATTTTCCAAGTTGTATGATTAGCCAAAGGTTCGTTCTGTTTCACTTGGCCTACATTTGCTTCTTGCAATCTTTTTATAAGTCGATCCATAGTAACCTCCAAAAAAAACTAGTTTTAATTAACCAGAGCCTTCATAAGCTCATACATGTCTTTTCCAGCTTCTGGTTTCCCTTTATTCAAGGAAGCCTGGTGCATCTGATCCCAGGTCGTTTGACTTAACATAATACGATCAATTTCGTTTAACAGGACAGTACCTGAAATCTCTTTTTCTAACTTAACAACAGCCGCCCCATTTTCACTAAGAGTTCTAGCATTTTTCTCTTGGTGATTATTTGTTACATAGGGGCTTGGAATGAGTATACTAGGTAAGCCGATAGCCGTTATTTCCGCTAACGTAGTTGCCCCCGCCCTAGCAACAATTAATTGGACATTTTTTAATACTTCAGGCATATTGTGGATAAACGGCTCTATTCTGATATTAGCTGGATTGCCATGTTCTTCTACCTTCTTAATCACATTTTGATAATGAACATCACCAGTTACATACAAAAACTGGTATTCCCTTTGTCCAGCATCTTTTAACACTTCTAGAAATGCGTCGTTAATAGGTTTTGCACCTCTACTACCACCGACAATCAAAACAGTCTTTTTCTGCATACTTAAGCCCAGCGCTGTTAGGCGGTCTTTTTTCTCCACCTCAACTGCTTCTGTTGCCCTTGGGTTCCCAGTAAACACAACCTTCTCTTTTGGAAAAAACTCTGTTGATTCTTCAAAGGAAATTGCCACTTTATTCACATATTTACTTAAAAACTTGTTCGTTAGCCCAGGAACACTATTTTGCTCATGGACTATGGTTGCAATCTTTAATTTCGCTGCCGCATAAACGACAGGTCCACAAACGTAACCACCGGTACCAACTACAACATCTGGTTTAAATTCCTTAATCAGCAGTTTTGCCCTAGTTACTCCTTTTATAAATCGAATGATCGTTTTAACATTGTCTAACGATAATTTCCTTTTAAATCCTGTAATAGTAATCGTTTTAAAGGGGATACCTTCCCGTTTAACCAATGTACTTTCTAAGCCTTTTTCTGTTCCTATATATAAAAATTGTGCATTTGGTTCTCGTTTTTTAATTTCCTTAATCAAGGCTAAGGCCGGATAAATATGTCCTCCTGTCCCACCGCCACTAACAATCACTCTCATAATGACAACCACCTCCATTTGCGAAAAGGGAAAAACTTCTCATCTCTCCATTATATCTTAATTTAACATGAAATATCACCTATAAAAAGAAAAAGCCCCTTTTTAGGGGCAATTATGAGTTGTCAATGTTCAATTGTTTTATAGCAAGGCTATTTTCGCAAAGTTTGTTGCTTTCGTAAAAATCCCAAAAGCCGGATCTTTACACAAACCATGCTATTTATCACTGCTTATTGTAATATGACATGCTCTTTTCTTCCAAATTTAAGGGTTATATTTCTGTCTATTGAGTTTTTTCTAACTAAAATGAGGTTATAAAGCAACAATGTTTTAGAAAAGAGCCTATAGAAAAGTTACGAAGCCTTCTCATTCACTTCATCATTCCTAATTCATAATTCGCACTTAGTATCTCGCATACCTACTAATGTTTAATAAAACTCCTACAGCCACAAGCATAAGTGTAAGTGAAGAACCACCGTAGCTTAAAAATGGAAGAGTAATACCTGTGACCGGCATTAGTCCGATAACTACTCCGATGTTAATCATCACCTGAATTGCGATCATCCCAATAATCCCAATAGCTAGGAGGCTACCGAATAAATCTTGTGCTCCTAGTGCAACACGGATACCACGCCATAGTAAAATACTAAATAGTAAAATAACAAACGTTCCACCGATAAATCCTAATTCCTCTGAAAGAATGGCAAAAATAAAATCGGTTTGCGGTTCTGGTAGATAAAAGAATTTTTGTCTACTTTCTCCTAATCCTAATCCCATTAGACCACCAGGTCCAATGGCGTAAAGTGATTGAATGATTTGGAAACCACTACCTAGTGGATCAGACCACGGATCTAAAAAGGAGGTAATACGTTTCATACGATAAGGAGCTGAAATGATTAGCGCAACTAATCCGCCCAAGCCTACCATCCCTAAGCCAACAAAATGACTTATCTTCGCACCTGATACAAAAATCATCACAATACACGTTCCAACCATTACTGCACCTGTACCAAGATCCGGCTGTAACATGATTAATCCAAATGCAACCATAACAAGAGAAAGTGATGGAAGTAAGCCTTGTTTAAATTTAGTGATGTTCTTTTGATTTTCAGACAGGTATTTTGCTAGAAATGCAATCATTGCAAATTTCATAAATTCTGAAGGTTGAATTGAAAAGGCACCAACACCGAGCCAACTTCGCGCTCCACCTCGAACTAACCCAACTCCTGGAATTAGGACGACAATTAATAAAATAAAACAAATGATAACAATGAGTTTCGCATGCTTTCTCCAAATCCAATAATCTACATTCATGATGACAAACATGGCAATGACCCCGAGTCCTGCAAAAAACAGCTGTCTTTTAGCAAAAAAGAATGCATCATCAAACTTATATGTTGCCCAAACAGCACTAGCACTATAAACCATAATCATTCCGACAGTTAACAATGCTAGAGTTGTAATGATTAAAACAAAGTCTGGTGTAGATTTCGTTTTAGGCAATGTGGAACACCTCATTCATCTTTGAATTTGGGCAAGCCCCTATTACCTATTTCTATGCCAAGCTTACTAAAACATGTCCATTATTTTATAGTTTCTTAACAGCTTCTATAAAGGCTTCTCCGCGTTCTTCAAACGTCTTAAATTGATCCCAACTCGCACATGCTGGTGAAAGTAAAATGACATCTCCAGCTTCAGAAAGTTCATAGGCAGCCTTTACAGCTTCATCAACATTGTTAACAATTTTTACGACCGTCAACCCTGCTTCTTTTGCAGCTGCTTGTAATTTTGGAGCTGTTTCACCGAACAATACCAAACCCTTGACCTGTTTAAGTGTTGGAATTAATTCATCAAATTCATTCCCTCGGTCCAATCCACCTGCAAGTAGTATCACAGGTTGTGAAAAAGCAGAAACAGCTACTTTGGTCGCTAACATGTTTGTCGCTTTTGAGTCATTATAAAATTTCCGATCTTTAATCGTTGTTACATATTGAGTCCGATGCTTCACACCGGCAAACGTTGTTAATACGTTTACTATTTGTGGGGTTAAGGCACCTGCTAGCTTTGCTGTACAAATTGCCGCAAGAATATTTTCTAAATTATGTTTGCCAGGTAGGACGATTTTGTCAGTAGAAATGATTTTCTCATCCTGAAAATATACATGGCCACTTTCAATAAACGCTCCGTTTTCAACTTTCTTCTGAACAGAAAATGGTACCTTTTGCCCTTTTACGTTTTTAGATAGTTCCATAACCTCGGCATCATCTTCGTTTAAAACGCAATAATCACCTTCGGAAAGGTTTGCAAATATCTTCGCTTTGGCTAATCCATAGTCGCGCCGATTTCCATGATAGTCTAAATGTGCATCGAATAAGTTTAAGAAAACAGCAATTTTCGGATGAAAAAGCTCCGTGCCCATAAGCTGGAAGCTAGAAACTTCTGTAACAAGAATATTTGTTTCTTGAGCATTTTCGGCAACTTCACAAGCAACTGTTCCGATGTTTCCCGCTAGTAAAGGTGTTTTTGTACTCCCCTTTAACATTTCGAAAATAAGCGTAGTGGTCGTTGTTTTCCCGTTTGACCCTGTAATAGCAATCATTTCAGCTTCTGATAGTAACGATGCAATTTCTATCTCTGTAACGACAGAAATTCCTTTTTCTAATGCCTTTTGAATTAAAGGGTTAGAATAAGGAATGCCAGGGTTTTTGACAACTAAGTCATAATGATCATCTAGGATTTGTAGAGGATGGCCTCCACAAATCACGTTAATTCCTATTTGTTGAAGTTCTAGAGCCTGAACATTCTCCTCTAGGGGCTTTTGATCATTTACAACAATATTAGCACCCAAGTTATGAAGAAGTTTTGCCGCTGCTAAACCGCTTTTGGCAAGGCCAACAATCAATATGTCTTTCCCATTAAATATTTCTGTATTTTTCATCTTATATCCACACCTCTAAGTAAATTCCAAGCACAGCAAAAACAAGACCTACTAGCCAAAAAGTGACTACTACACGCCATTCAGACCATCCTGACAACTCATAATGGTGATGTAGTGGACTCATTTTAAACACACGCTTCCCTGTTGTTTTAAACGATATAACTTGAATAATAACAGAAAGAGTTTCAATGACAAAAACCCCACCAATAATTACCAGTAATATCTCCAGTTTCGTCAAAATCGCAACTGCTGCGATCGCTCCACCTAATGCTAACGAACCTGTGTCACCCATAAATACTTTTGCGGGGTGGGCATTAAATACAAGAAATCCAAGCACTCCTCCCACAACAGCCGCACAAAAAATAGCAACATCCATCTGTCCAGCATTAAAAGAAATAATTGCATAAGCACCAAAAGCGATCGCAGAGGTTCCTGCTAAAAGTCCATCTAAACCATCCGTCAAGTTTACTGCATTCGAAGCTCCTACGAGCATGACGATAATTAATGGCAAATATAAAAGTCCGATATCAATTCCTAGATCTGTTCCTGGTATTGATATTTCCGTTGAAAAGCCCGTTTGTCTTAGAACAATGTAAAATATAGCTGCAATGACTAATTGCCCGAGTAACTTCTGTTTAGACGTTAATCCAAGATTTCTTTTTAGTACTACTTTAATAAAATCATCTAAAAATCCTAAAAGTCCAAATCCAACCGTTACAAGAAGTAACAAATAGATTTCAGCCGACAACGTATCAACTTGCGTTACCATCACAATTGTTGAAATGGCAATTGCAAGTAATATCATTACGCCACCCATAGTTGGAGTCCCACTCTTTTTTTGGTGAGATTTAGGACCCTCCTCGCGAATACTCTGACCAAATTTTAACCTACGTAAAAAAGGTATGATAATTGGAGATAGGATAACTGCGATTGCAAATGAAACTACTAATGTTAGAAATAAAATGTTTTCGCTCATAACCTAAACCTCCTTTCTATGAATATAGTTCCTTGGCAATCGTTTCTAGCTTCATCCCACGTGATGCTTTAATCAGAACGATACAACCATGATCCAATAAAGGTTTAATATGTTTTACGAGCTCTGCCTTGTCTTGATACGAGTTCACTTCTATTTTATCGTGATTATTCTCTAATAATGCCTCTGCAATCCATTTTCCTTTTTCTCCAACGGTGAATAGATGGGTAAGAGGTGCTGTTATTACGCTTGCTACTGATTGATGTAGTTCCTTTTCATCATTTCCTAATTCGTACATATCTCCTAGGATTAGTACCCTCTTTTGATATCCATCTAACTGTTTGATTGTTTCAATAGCGGCTTTCATCGAGGTAGGACTTGAATTATAGGCATCATTAATGATGGTTGACTCGTTATAACCTTTTTGCTTTTCCATTCTCATGCCTGTTAATATGCAATCATCTAACCCTACTTGAATTGTATGCTCATTCATCCCTAAATATTTTGCAACCGCAATGGCATATGTAGAGTTTTTAATATTATGTTTACCTAATAGTCGTATTGAGAATTGCTCGAGGGCATTTACTACAAATTTGGTTTGATCAGCCTTTTGCTCTACATTGGTAATTCGATAGTCATTATGTTCATCATAACCACACTTGATTGTTCGAACGTCAGCGGTCGCTTTAAGTAAGGGCTCGTCACCATCTACGATTAGAATTCCATCCTTTTTCAAGCCATCAACGATTTCTAATTTAGCTTTTGATATTCCTTCACGGCTTCCCAATTGTTCAATATGGGATTCGCCAATGTTTGTAATAATGGCTATGTCTGGTTTAGCTAAATTACTTAAAAATGAGATTTCTCCAAAATTGTTCATTCCCATCTCAAGGATTGCTACTTCACAATCATTAGGCATCGCAAGAATGGTCAAAGGTAATCCGATATGATTATTATAATTGCCCGCAGTCTTATGTGTTTTAAACTGCGTTGCTAATACGGATTCAATTAGATCCTTTGTCGAGGTTTTCCCATTGCTCCCTGTCACACCAATTACTTTTGGAGCAACCTGATTCAAGTACAAACTAGATAATTTCTCTAAAGCCTTTAAAGTGTCGGCTACATAAAAAACCGGAAAATCTTCTTCTATCCCGGCTGGAAGCTCTTTTCCTTCCTCCCATAGTGTAGCAATTGCACCATTTTTGATAGCCCCAATGAGAAATGAATGTCCATCAAAACGATCTCCCACTATCGGAACAAATAAACCATCTTGAACTTCTTTTCGACTATCGATAAAAACCTCATTTACGATCGCTTCAGCATTTATGACACCTTTATGTTTTAGGGTCACATCTCTTATTAGCTTAAAATTAATGGCCACTATTTAACAACTCCTTTATCGCCTCAGCAGCTACCACTCGGTCATCAAAAAAATGTGTTTCTGTCCCAATGGTTTGATAAGTTTCATGACCTTTACCTGCAATGACAATCACATCACTCGTTTTTGCCTGCGTAACAGCGTGGGTGATTGCTGCTCTTCGGTCTATGATTGAGGTATAATTTTGTTTGTCTAGAATACCCTTCTCCATATCCAAGATTATTTGTTTTGGATCCTCACTTCTTGGATTATCTGACGTTAGGATCGCAAAATCGCCCAACTCACTAGCTATTTTGGCCATCAAAGGACGCTTCGTTTTATCACGATCACCACCACAGCCCACAACAACGTATATATCCCCTTTAGCAAACTCTCGGACAGTACGTAACACATTCTCCAAGCTATCAGGAGTATGGGCATAGTCTACAACTACTGTGAAGGGTTGGCCTGCATCAACTGGCTCAAAACGACCAGATACACCTTCCACTTCTTCAAGTGAGGCAATAATAAGCTCTAAAGAAACGCCGTCCACTAAACAAGCAGCCATGGCAGCTAATGCATTGTAGACGCTAAATTTCCCAATCATCTTTAAGGCTACAGAAGCTTTTGTGCCAAAAGCATCTACATCGAAGGAAGTCCCCTGAGCAGTAATTTGAATATTACTAGCTGTTATATCACTCTGTTGATCAATACCATATGTAACAATCTGAGCAGCAGTCATTTTTTCATATTCTTTAGACGCAAGATCGTCGTTGTTAAGAACCGCAATTTTTTTATTTAGGTTGTTATATGTATTACCTAATTGCGCAAATAATAGCCCTTTGGCGTTTCGGTAAGCTTCCATTGTTTCATGATAATCAAGGTGGTCCTGAGTTAGATTTGTAAAAACTGCAATGTTAAAGTCACAACCTCTAACCCTTCCAAGATGAAGTGCATGACTTGAAACTTCCATTATCGCAGTGTCTACATTTTTTTCGACCATCTCGGAAAAAATTTGTTGTAACGATAAAGACTCTGGCGTTGTATTTTTAGTTTCATAAGTTTCATCAGCAATTTTCATATACATCGTTCCAATTAGACCTGTTTTCTTGTTTGCATCTTTAAGGATTTTCTCTATTAGGTGAGTTGTGGTTGTTTTACCGTTCGTACCAGTCACGCCAATTAAGGAGAACTTCGTCGTCGGATGATCATAAAAAACATTTGCTAAAATCGCCATTGCCCGTTTCGTGTCCTGTACATAAATCACGGGAATATCAACATTTACAGGTTTTTCAGCTAAGATAGCAACAGCACCACTTTGAACCGCCAAAGAGGCATAGTCATGTCCGTCAACGGTATAACCTTCTATACAAATAAATAGACTACCGTCTTTCACTTGTCGGGAGTCCATCTCAATTGAGCTAATCACAGGATTGGCTGCACTCGTTTTTTTATATTCAAATAAATGGCTAATTAATTCATTTAATTTTCTCATTATCGGTTACCTCACAATCTATACTTACTTTTTATCGTAGCTTAATATCAACTTTTTTAAACTATAGTAGTCGTTTAAATGTTCAATTTTCAATTTCAGTTTTATATAACAGTAAAATTGATAATTCAACATTTAAATAATGGGATAGCTACTTTAGCAAGAAAAAAGTGCTATCCCATCGTTACCACGATTAGATGAAACTAGTTCAATGAAAAACACATAGAATCATTTTAATCGTCACTGTCTGATTTGTCACCTAATAAAATTCGGACCGTCGAGTTTTGTGTTACTTTCAAGCCAGGTTCAGGTGACTGAGCGAGGACTTTATCGCCTTCCCCACTAACATCTAACCTTAAGTCATAGTAAGACTCATTTATTTCACGTCTAGTTCTACCAACTAGGTCTGGCACTTCAATTAAAGGTTGATCTGACCAAATCCGTTCTTTTTCTATTTGGTCGGATCTTTTTTCTACCCCCATGGCCCGTAGACTATCACCAATTATCTTTCCAACAATTGGCGCTGCTACTACCCCACCAAACTGAACGGTTTCTTTCGGATTATCAATGGCCACATAGACAACAATTTGCGGGTCATCTGCAGGAGCAAATCCGATAAATGAAACAATGTGATTGTTTTCTAAATAACGGCCACCCTGAGCTTTCTGTGCTGTCCCTGTTTTACCACCGACACGGTAGCCTTCAACAAACGCTCCCTTTCCTGTACCCTTTGCCACAACATTTTCTAGTGCGTAACGAACTTTTGCACTAGTTTCACTAGAGATTACTCTTCTCTTTGCGATTGGTTGTGTCATATTTAACGTTTCACCGGTCATCGGATCAAGCCATTCCTTCGCAATATACGGTGTATAAAGGAAACCTCCGTTTATCGCCGCCGAAACAGCAGTTACTTGTTGCAACGGGGTTACTGCAACCCCTTGCCCGAAAGCAGTCGTTGCCTGCTCTAGAGGTCCGACCCGATCACGATTAAACAAAATTCCTTTTCCTTCCCCTTGTAAATCTATACCCGTTTTTTGTCCAAACCCAAAATTCTCAATGTAATCAAACAAGCGATCTTTGCCTAAACGTTCACCTAACACCACAAAACCTGGGTTACAAGAATTTTGAACAACTTCTAGAAATGTTTGATGACCGTGACCGCCCTTTTTCCAACAGCGTAAACGGTGTCCCGAGACTTCTATGAACCCTGGATCATTAAATGTGTCTTTCTCTAAGTCCACTTCTCCTTCTTCAAGAGCCGCAGCTAACGTGATAATTTTAAACGTAGATCCTGGTTCGTATTGCATCCAAACTGGTTTATTCTGATTATATACTTCTGGTGGAACATTACGGAAGTTTTCTGGATCATAATCTGGTCTACTTGACATTCCCAATATTTCACCTGTATTTGGGTTCATGGCAATTGCTATTGCACCATCAGGCTTATAAATAGCTTCAGCAATGTCTAATTCCCGCTCAATAATTGTTTGCACTTTCGTATCAATCGTCAATTTCAAGTCCAAACCATCAATAGGTGGTGTATAATCATCTGCTAAGTTAGGCATACGACGACCTTTAGCATCAGAGTAAAAAGAAACGTATCCTTTTTGGCCACTTAATTTCTCGTCATAGTAGAGTTCGATCCCCGTTAACCCCTGGTTGTCAATACCAGCAAATCCAAGGACGTGCGATAAATAATTCCCAAAAGGATAATGACGTTTGTTATCCTCAGCAATATAAACCCCAGGAATCCCGAGTGCTCGAACCTCATTTGCAAGTTGATTATTAATCTTTCGACCTTCGGGATTTATTCGAACAATTGACTCCTTTTTCGTTAACAATTCATACGCTCGTTTTTGATCCATCCGTAGGACACTAGCTAACTTTGCTGAATCTTCAGCAGGATTTTTTATTTGTCTTGGAACAATTAAGACAGATGGAGCACTGACATTTGTGGCAAGTGGTACACCGTTTCTATCAAGGATTTCCCCCCGTTTCGCTTCAAACGGTATATTCCTACTCCACAAATCTTCGGCTTTTCCTGTTAAATCATCTCCAAGAACAAACTGGACATAAGCTAATCTCAGGACGATCACAAGAAAAAATAGTAAGCCGAAAGTCAAAACGAAAACTAACCGTTTTCGTACAGTCACATTGGAAACACGCACTAGTATATCCCCCTTATCTTAGGTAACATTTGTAGGCTTGTTTCAACTTTATGCTTGTACGATGGAATTTAGACCACTTGTCCGCTATTAATCCATGGTGATTATTTTGACTTCCTCATCTTCCTCTCCTTCAGGAACAACTTCCTCCTCAAGTTGATTCGGTAAGGATAATTCAATCACAAGATAATCTCCTTTTTTGATTTCTGAATTTGGTAAAACACTTTGTTCCTTGACAAAGCCTGTACCAATTAAATTTGCATTTAAATCTAGTAAATCTGCGAACTTCATTACGTCTCGTAAAGACCAATTCATAATATCTGGCATCCTGAATGAGACACCTTCTGTTTGTAGCAGTATTTTTTCTCCAGGTAGTAACCTCGTTCCACTCAATGGTAGTTGGGAAACTACCTTGTTTCCTGTTCCGATAACATGAACATCTAGTCCTAACTCTGCTAAATCTAATGCCGCAGATGAGGTGTTCTCACCAACATAGTTCCTAATTTGTAAACCCTCATCAATGGAATTCGTACTAGTAGACCTAGCATTTGGTGCAATGCTTAGATACTGTAAGCTATGCTTCATTACCGACGTGAAGATTTGTGAAACAGGAGCTGAGCCCGACTCATAAATTTCTAGTTTCGGACGGTCCACAGCCACATATACGATTAACTGCGGATTTGAACTTGGCGCAACTCCTAAAAATGAGTAAATATATTGACCGTGACCACTTAAATATCCTGGTCCATTTGGATTTGAAATTTCGGCAGTTCCTGTTTTCCCTGCTATTTCAAAGCCTTCAATGAAATATGGCTTACCCGTACCTGCCGGAGAAGTAACTACAGACTCCATTAATTCAAGAACTTGTTTTGCCGTATTACTAGAAATAGGTTCCCCAACTACCGTTGGTTCTGTCTTAGAAACCACCTCTCCAGTATTCGGATTTACCATGTGATCAATGATGTATGGTTTCATCATCTTTCCGCCATTGGCAATAGCCGTTGCTGCCTGGATTTGTTGGATAGGTGTTATTGCTGATCCTTGACCAAAGGCAGTAGTAGCAGCATCAATACGGTAAGAATCTGCAATTAAACTACTTGCTTCGTTTGGAAGGTCAATACCGGTTGGCGCTCGAAAACCGAATCGATCTAGATAATAATAAAGGCGTTCAGGTCCTAGTTTTTCTAGAGCCAAGATGGAATAAGCAACGTTAGAAGACCGCTGGAAGCCTTCATCAAAAGGAATTTTCCCCCAACCTAAACCTTGGTTATGGTCGCGAACTCTTCTTCCACCTATTTGATAGCTACCAGATTGATAGAGTTCGGTACCGTTATATACACCTTCTTCAATTGCAGCTGCAAGTGTAAACATTTTCATCGTTGAACCTGGTTCGAAACGAGATGATACTGTAAAGTTCGTGTAATTTGTGATTTCCTCATAGAAATTTGGGTTAAAACTTGGACGATTGCTCATTGCCAGTATTTCACCCGTTTTTGGATCGGCTACAATTGCCATCATTCGTTCTGGTTCGTACCGTTCTTCTACTTGTGTCATAATCTGCTCTAAAGCCATTTGAATATTTGCATCTAATGTTAAAAACACATGATACCCATCTTGCGGAGTCTCAATAACCTCATCAATATTCGGAAGTCTTATTCCTTTACGATCACTTAAATATTGAATATATCCATCTTCTTTTTCCAAGTAATCATTTAAACTACTTTCTAACCCCATTCTGGCTCTAGACATATCACGTTCGGTGTAGCCAATTACATGAGAGGCAAATGTTTGTTTTGGGTAGTACCTGCGAGGTTCTTTTCGAAACGTTAGTCCCTTTAATTCTAGTGCTTCGATTTCCCTTTTTTTCTCTAGACTTAAATTTTTTGTACCGATCCCTAACTCAACCTGAAAACGCCCATCAGCTATCCCACTTGACAGAAGTCGTTCTAAATCATCGCTATTCCGTTCAACAACAGGTGCTAATTTTTCTGCTGTTAGTTTAGGATCTTCGACTCGATTCCTTGAATTTTTATCTAGTATCGCTACAAGGGTATAAGAAGGAATTTCCTCCGCTAGAACATCTCCAAAACGATCAAAGATAGTACCCCTTTTTCCTTCAACTGGATATTTTCTTGTCCATCGATCCTCTGCAATCCCTTCTAACTCTTGTCCATTGACCGTCTTATTAAGTTGGATATAGCCAACTCGACCTACTAATAAAGAAAAGACGACCATAAATAGAATTAACAACACGACTGCTCTTATATTCATTTTGTTTAATTTAGCTGCACCCAAGATGATCACCTCTTATATGTGAAAAACTAGTTCAGTTTTGAACTAGTTCTGCACAACCTTAACATTTTTATCGTTTAGTACCATTCCAAGTTGTTCAGTAGCAATTTGTAGAATTCGATCAGGAGCAGAGAGTTCCGTCACTTGCAACTGGAGAGCTTCATTATTCGTTGTTTGTTCACTAATGGAGCGCTCTAAAGAATGGATCTCATGGTTTGTGATATAGATATCTGCATATGTAGAAATAACTAAATAAGTTGCAAATACTAGACCGATAACGGTTGTAAAATACAATACCTTCTCCCCAATAGTAATCCGACTTTTGGTTAAGGTTTTGGTCTCTTTACTAGTAGATATAGAATGTTTGTGCTTTGTTTCAAGCTGTCTAGCAAGATTACTCATTCAATGAAACCTCCTTTTGTTTTTCAGCGACCCGTAGCTTCGCAGAGCGTGACCTTTTATTTTCTTCAATTTCTTTATCAGAAGGCAATAATGGCTTTCTCGTGATCAGTTTCAACACCGGCTCATCGCCTTCTGGAATTACTGGCATATTTCGAGGTAGCTCAGGTCCCGTGCTAGCATCTTTAAAAATCGTTTTGCAAATGCGATCTTCTAGAGAATGGAACGTTATGACAGCTATTCTTCCTCCAACCTTAATGATATCTATCGCTCCGTTCACTGCGTCTTCAAATGCTTGCAACTCATCGTTAACAGCTATTCGAATAGCTTGGAAAGTACGTTTTGCAGGGTGGCCACCAGTTCGTCTTGCTGGTGCCGGAATCGCTTCTTTAATGATTTCCACAAGCTCCCCTGTGGTTTCAATCCGTTTTATTGTCCGGTACGCTTCAATCTTTCTCGCAATTTGCTTTGCAAAACGTTCTTCACCGTATTTCGAGATAATTTTCATCAAGTCATGGAAGGCCCATTCATTAACAACCATTTCCGCTGTTAACGGGGAGGATTGATCCATCCTCATGTCTAATGGTGCATCCTGGTGATAACTAAAACCGCGTTGAGCTTCATCCAATTGTGGTGAGGAAACCCCTAGGTCAAACAAAACTCCGTCTACTTTATGAACACCTCGGTTTGCTAACTCTTGGACCAAATAACGGAAATTACTTTTTATGATCGTAAACCGACCTTCATATTCTTTCAATTTCTCTTTCGCATGCGCGATGGCAATGTCATCTTGATCAAAAGCATATAAATGACCTTCATTAGAAAGCTTAGACAAAATTAATTGAGAATGTCCCGCGCCCCCTAGAGTACAATCAACATAAATACCATTCTCTTGTATATCTAGTCCTAAAACGGCCTCTTCTTTTAATACAGTGACGTGATTAAACATATAAACACCTTCTTAATTTATGTACTTCTTCTATGTTGCAACAAATGAGAATAGTTTATCCTATGATTTTATGGGTATCAGATACCCCGTTACAAATCAAAATCAATGATTCCTTCCGCAATTTCACTAAAGGATTCTTCAGACTTAGAAAAATACTCTTCCCACATTGACTTACTCCAAACCTCAACACGATTAGATACACCAATCACAACACATTCTTTTTCAAGAGCTGCATATTGGCGTAATGGTGCCGAAACAAGTACTCTGCCTTGTTTATCTAATTCGCACTCCGTTGCTCCTGAAAAGAAGAAACGAGTAAACGCCCTTGCGTCTTTTTTCGTAAAAGGCAAAACCTTCAGTTTTTCCTCTAATTGCTTCCATTCACTTTCAGGATAAACGAATAAACATTGATCCAAACCTCTTGTAATAACAAAGGTAGAGCCAAGCCCTTCACGAAATTTGGCAGGAATGATCATCCTTCCTTTTTCATCAATCGTATGATGATATTCCCCCATAAACATGTGAAGTTCCCCCTCTCCCCACTTTATACCTCTAAAATACCACATCCCTCCACTTTCTACCACTTTAATTTTAAAATTCTCGGAAATAAAAAAAAATCCTGCTTAATACGCAGGATTTTTGTTCGTCATATTTTTTTGGTGAAAGCCGATATTTGTCAGCGCAGATAAATAAATTTATGTTGAGGGTTGAAATCATATGTTAACTCAAGCAGCTGATCAATAAACATAAACCCGTACTCATTAAGATAACGAAGGATGTTTAGAGAACGTTCTTGCAACCCTCCATTAGGAATTAATACAGCTTCTATCAAGTCATATTTCATCCATTCATGGTCATATTTTTGTCGAACACTTTTCTCCAGTTTTTGTACAAGAAAAGCAATTTCTTTTTTGATAATCAACTCATTTTTCTGCGCCATAGGCTCTAGAGCTTTATCAAAATGACTAACTAACTCTTTTATCGGTAGGTGAACTCTTTCAATTTCAGCCAGGACTTTCCCAAAAGTTTCGTCAATTTTATTTTTCTCGTCCCAAAAATCGAGCTGTTCCCTTGCAATAATTGTACCACTTGACACGACATCAATAGCGGTGAGTTTATCTTTCTCTAACCATTTTTCAATTTGAGGCTCAATAATAGTCATCGAAAGTCTTGGGATAACAGGCGGAACCTTAAATCCAAATAAATGAAAAGCTTCTTTTAAGGTAGCCCAGTAAGCAATTTCTCCCGGTCCCCCAACAAACCCTAACACCGGAAGTATGAATTCTTGCATCAGCGGCCTTGTAACAACATTATTACTAAAGTTATGCGGTTCTTGCTCAATCAGCTTTAAGAGCTCTTCCTCACCGATCGAAAAGACCTGCTGTTTATCTGTGAACTTATTTCCCTGACGTTCCAATAAAAGCCTTGTTCCATTTAGGTGATAAAACAAATGAGCATTATTCTCGCTTCTTTCAATAGGTTCCCCATATCCTTTGTCTTTGAGAGCCTCGGATGTTTCTAAGAACTTTTCATTGAGTGTCTGATTTTCTTCAACAAGTCTCTTTAAAAAGGGAACCTCTAATTTTCGTAACTCGGGATGATGTGCGTCTAACAAGACAATCCCACTATTTTTAAAGAGTTTATGGATAAACGTACTAAACAAATCAATGTAGCTATCGCTATTGTCTATAAGTGTAACTAGCTCATGTAACAAAGACTTAGTGTGTGTCGTTTCCTGGGCGTCTAAAAATAAATCTTTCACTAATTTAGTTAGAGCCTCTTTATTCATCGAAAGTTCTGAAACCGAGCTTTTCTTGATATTTTCCTGGAATACTCTCCGTTTATGTAACTTCCCACTAGCTATACTATATATATGGTTGATTTCTTCAAAGTCATGGTCTTCACCAGCAATCCAAAAGATTGGAACTACTGGAATTTGCAAGCGTAGCTCTTGTTCTTTTGCAAATTTAAGTATCGTAATAATCTTATGTATTGTATATAACGGCCCCGATAAAATTCCAGCCTGCTGCCCACCTACAATTACTACTGCCTGTTGATCTAACAACTTCTCGATATTTGCGACAGTTTCCGAAGAACATTGATATTTTTTATTAAACATTAACAAATGTTCTGTAAGCGCTCTTCTTTGAAAAGTACGCAAACCTAACTCTTTCATCCGTTTATGATAATCGGCATCGCTTTGATAGTTATAATCGAAAAAGTCCCCTAGAAGTGGATTTCCCTCAGAATAATCCAACATAACTTTCGATTGCTTTTGTAACTGATATTCTTTAATAAACAACCTGCCTACACCTCCCTATGTGTTCCGTCAACTGAAATATTTTGAGTATAGCAGACCTATATATTTTACGCCAACATTTACACCTAAGTCTAAGTAATCGAATATATACTTACTACTAGCCCATAAATACTAAGTACTATATAGGCTAAAAAGAAAAGGATAAAATTAAATCTCCAAATACCTTTAAGTAATTTGCCGAGCTTGATATCTTCCGACACTTTCCAATGGATGACAGTAAAGATCATCGCTACAATGATAATGAAACTCAACAATGCCCAGAATAACGAAAGCCCCCATATTTCATAGGCTATATAATACACAGCGATAATGAAAAAGGTGGTAGATACATCTACAGCCAGCTTCATTGATTTCTTCTTATTCTTAGTTGTTTTTACACTAATTAAATAAACTAAGTAGAAACAAACAATCGGTAGTGTTACTAAAGTTGCTACAACCCAAGCTATAGCATTACTCATTACGTTTCCCCCTTTCTGTTTACCTCTATGCCCTTCACACTATAATAGACGAAATGATTTATCTTTAAATTTACATTCATGCGTTTACCTTTTTCCAAAATCACTCCAGTAATCGCCTCAATTTCAGTTTCGCGTCCTTCGTCTATATCTCTTAACATCGAGGAACGATTTTCACTTGTATTCTTACAAATACGCACAATTTGATCCCAATCATTTTCACCACATTGAAAAACAGTGGCAATTTCATCAAAAAGTTGGCGCATCACTGCAAAATAGTATGGGTTGTGAACCAATTCCCCATTATACACTCTATAAATAGCAGTTAAAGGGTTAATGACACCATTTACAATCAATTTTTTCTCCATAATCGTTAGCCAATCAGAGTAAATCCTTGTTGCAAAACCAACCTTAGTCAAACTTTTCCAAAACTCAAGTCCGTTATCTTCCGTATCTTTGTAGCTGCCTAACTTCAACTCACCTAAACCAGTGTGCCTGACGACTGTGTCATCTTTCTTTAAGCCACCATGTTCAACAATTCCTACAAAAAGATTCGCTGACTTTTGAGAAACTCTCTCGAGATATTGTAGATGTTCCATTCCATTTTGTAAAAAAACCAGTGATTGTACGATACCAGGTAATTCTAGTAATTTTGGAACAAGCAATTTGAGGTGATATTGTTTAACAGCAATAAAAAGACAATCATCCCGATAATAATTCATATGTTCAAAAGGTAAACTAGTGACAGAATACGTAAAGCTACCTTGTGGATTTTGTAAAGTTAAGCCTTGTCTAGTTAAGTTCTCGGCTTGCCGCGCAGTATTCGTATAGATCGTTACATCATAATTAGCCTTACATAAATAGCCAGCTACTAGGAGGCCGATAGAGCCCCCGCCAATAATTCCGATTTTTTTCACTTGAACTCCACCTTTAGTCTCTTAAAGCTAGTCGGGTTGTTTCACCAAACTATATACATTATTTAGCAATGACTTTATCTAAATATTAGCATACCAAAGCGTAAGACAGAAAAAGAATTAACTGTTTTTAAAAATATTTCATGTATTTTTGTAAAAATTTAAATTTATAGATAACTATCTGTTATTTTATAGTAAAATGAAAATGTCTACGTTAGTCATATACGTTTTTTATTACTAAATGTTGGAGGTTTGGTTTTTATGGAGCATATCGAGATAAAGCGTCTACTAGTTAATTATAAAACTCTTGAGGAGTTTGAAAATTTCAGAGAATACGGCGCTCAGGAATTATCAATGAAAGAAGATTTAAGGGCAAATATTATCGAGGACGATAGCGAGTCACCGTTTTACGGGATCTATTACGGAAAGAAGCTTGTTGCTAGAATGAGTTTATATCGTATTGATAAAAAGTACGACGTTTATTTTAATCCACCACAAGATTACTATGAATTATGGAAACTAGAGGTTCTAGAGCCATACCAAGGGAAGGGACTTGGTAGGGAACTTGTGAATTTTGCAAAAAGTTTCAATCTACCAGTTAAAACAAACGCCCGCCAACGATCGGATGATTTTTGGATCAAGATGGGCTTTAATGCCCTCACCTATCACCAACAAAGAGACCGTGGTGAAAACCCTTACGTTTGGTTTCCAGAAGGTGTAACTGAACAGGAGTAACTCAAACAAAAGATCGCCCGGATAACTCCGGGCGATCTTTTGTTGCTATTAACCTTTTACTACAGTCATTTGTTTTGCACGATCCATGATATCGATGAGCAGTTTATAATCTTGTTTCATCACATCATAATTATCTTGTAAGGTAAGTAGTTCCTTAGTTATTTTCTTATTTTCATTTGTTAATTCTTCAATTTTCTCTGCTAACTTTTTGTTTTCTTTAACTAGATCATTATGAGAAGACATTACATCCTTTTGTGCTGTCAAAAACTCAATGACCTTTTCTATTGTTAATTGGTCATTGTTACTGGCTTCTTCAGGTTCTGGTACAAGAAGAGGAGAAACCTCTTCAGATGAGGTATCAAGCGCTAATTCTACTTGCGTACCTTTTTGAACATCATCTAATTTTGTCTTCTTTAAATTTTTCCGTTGCTTCTTTGCAATAGCAATAGCTGCCTCATACTTTTTTCGAATACTGGAGTTCCATCTAAAACCACAAGCAGCCGAAGTACGTGATAAACGTTCTCCAACCTCATCAAAGGCAGCTAATTGTGTGCTCCCTTCACGTATATGCCTTAAAACGACTTCCGCTAATACTAAATCCTCATCATTAGTCCAAGCATCTTGACGAACGATAGACATCTAATCCCTCCAATAAAAATCCTTTTTTACTATCTTTATGCAATTACTAGAAAAGATAGACTCTTTTGATCTATTAAGGAATTATTACCTATTTAATTCTATTTATTCAGTAAACAAGTAGTATGAGATTTATGGAAAAATGAAGATCTGTGTAGGGCTATTTTTTTATGAAATTTTGAACTGCTTCGTGATGTTCTGGCGTTTCCCATAATGTTGAACAATCTTCAACCTCAGCTAAAACACGTTCTAACATCATATCCTTATTAAAACCAGCTAAGCTTCTTTGCTTGTAAGCCTCCAACACACCTAACGATTGTGTGGTCAGGGAAGATAACCATAGGTCAAACTCTTCTCTTGTGAAAATACTTTGGATAAAACCATTATTTAGACCAATTTTCGCATTAAATGTCTCCGCGGACAACAACAACCTAAGTGCTTCTTGTCTTGAAACCCGCTCTAATAAATATGTAGAACCACCCCAACCGGTAGTAATCCCTAGCTTCCCTTGAATAAAACCTAATTTCACATTTTTTGCGGCAATTCGAAAGTCACAGGCACAAGCAATCTCACACCCCCCACCGACAGCCGTACCATTTAAATAAGCAACTGTCGGTTTAGGAAAGAAAAATAATTTATGGAGAACTTCTGCCATTTTCCCTAACATTTCCTTAGCCTCTTCTTTTGTATGTATAGCATGAAAAACAGATAGGTCACCCCCAGAACAGAAAGCATCATTTCCAACGCCGGTAACAACTAGAACTTTGGCATTTTTATCTCTTCTGGCAATGTCTATTTTTTCACTCAGTAATTTTATAACGTCGAAATCAATCGCATTTCTCTTCTCTGGACGATTAATCACAATCCAGGCTTGTTGATTTTCAATTGTCAAATGCACCTTTTCCATTTGAAACCTCCATCCACTTTTTCTTCCATTATACAACAAAAAGCAGAAAGGTTTCCCTTTCTGCTTTTTGTTAAAGTAATTGTAAGATTACTTACTAACTACTTCATTTCCTTTATAAGACCCACAAGATTTACATACACGGTGAGCTAGTTTTAATTCGCCGCATTCTGGGCATTTTACCATTCCTGGTACCTCTAACTTAAAGTGTGTACGACGCTTATTTTTACGAGTTTTTGACGTTCTACGAAAAGGTACTGCCATGATTCCCACCTCCTTCAACTTGATAAAATATGTTAAAATGAAGGCCGGAATAGCCGGATACTTACATTTTTAAACACATTACTTTTCATCAAAGAACTTCGCGAGCCCTGCTAAACGAGGATCAATCCGTTCTTTTTTGGTTTCTTCTGTTAATAACTCCCAATCATTTCCTGATGGGGGTGCTTCTCCTTCAATACCTTCACAAAAAATCTGTAGAGGGATTTCAAGTAGGATAGCTTGTTTAATATAAGGGACTAGATCTAACGTATCATTCTCTATATCATGCAAATCATCGTCATGATCATCAAAACCTATCCAATCATGTAACTTAAAAGTTTCAGATGTTTGAATTTGAAAAGGAAAAGATACATCGGCAAGTGTTCTTGAGCATGGTAGGACCATTTTTCCCGTGATTTCAAGAGGAAACGTGATGGAATGATTCGAAAAACTCGCTTCGCCTTTTACATGAACGAGTGAAATTTCCCGGATTTCCTGGTTAACTTTTTTCAAGTCACTAACATCCACCATATCATCAATTTTTATTCCCTTATTCTTTAACGTATTAAGTTGCTGAATTGACCACTTCATTAAATTTCACCTCAAGACAACAAAGGTAATTATAGCCTTCGATTGATATTTTGTCAACCTTTCTTCTTTACACTGTTTCTATATATTTATGTTATCTTTTTATCTTTCTTATTCTTATCATAAAAAATATTTATTTTATATTATCTTATTTATTTTATATTAACTAACAAAGTGAATTCTAACATAATATTATCTAAAATAGAAATAGCTTATTGGACTTTTAGTTAATTAATTTTATATAATTTTGCCTATAGTATTAAAAAGTAAATAATCGGAAATACTAATTGAATCTATTTTATTTTTATATAAGGAGTTAGCGATGAATATTACTGGTGTAGTTGTTGAGTACAACCCTTTTCACAACGGACATGCCCTTCACGTTAATGAGTCAAGGAAAATGACAAATGCTGATATAATTATTGCCGTCATGAGCGGCAACTTCTTACAGCGAGGTGAACCAGCTCTCGTCTCAAAATGGTCTCGGACAAAAATGGCCTTAGCCAATGGCGTTGATATCGTTTTAGAATTACCGTATGTATATGCGACTCAGCATGCAGAAATATTTGCAAACGGGGCAGTATCAATCTTAAGCAGTATTGGGGCAACTTCTATTTGCTTTGGTAGTGAAGCTGGAGATATCGGACAATTTGAACAGTTAGTCGCATTTATTTCAGATAATGAAGAAAGCTATCACTCATTCGTTCAAGAAGGCATTAAGGAAGGTTTAAGCTACCCTAAGGCATTAGCGACTGCTTTTTCTAAGTTACATCTAAGCAAAGATATTCTAGATTTATCAAAGCCAAACAACATCCTAGGATACCATTACACAAAAGCAATTGTCGAACAAGAAGCAAAAATTAAGCCTTATACCATTCAACGAACGGCGGCTCAATACCATGACAAACAAGTTTTGCCACAATCGATTGCTAGCGCTACAAGTATTAGAGAAACTATAGTGAAGCAAAAAAAAGAGTTGTGTCTTGTTGAACATGTGGTACCACCTACTACTTATCAATCACTTCAAGAGTTCAAGACCGAGCATGGTAGTTTTCAAGACTGGGAGCGCTTATTTCCGTTTTTAAAGTACAAAATTCTAACAACTCCGGTTGAAGAAATAGGCGCTATATATGAAGCAGAAGAAGGGCTTGAACACCGAATCACAAGTTGCATTAGAGAGGCAACATCTTTTCTGGAGCTTATGGAAAAGCTCAAAACGAAACGATACACATGGACAAGGCTACAGCGTTTTTGTCTACATATTCTAACAAATACAACAAAACACGAGATGAAGGATGTATCCACTACTAGTCCTTATATTCGCATCCTTGGTATGAACCAAATAGGCAGAGACTATATTCATACACACAAGAAAAATTTAGAGATCCCTCTTATCTCTACTCTTTCAAAGCACCGTCACCCTTTTCTAGAGATTGAAAAAAGGGCCGCCAGCTGCTACGCGCTTGGCTTTGACCCTCTCATTCAAAACAAGCTGATGACCCAAGAATATGCCCATCCACCTGTTATCCTAAAATAAGAGTGTAGAATTCATCTACACTCTTTTTGGCATTAATCTAAGTTTTCAAGAAATTCTAACGCTTGTTCAAACGTATCAATTGGAATTACTTTTATTTTGGCATTTATGGATTTAGCAGCTTCAACTGCGTCAATATAATTGGACGTTGGTGAGTCAAATTCATTAGGTGCTAGGAAGTATTGCGCTCCTGCCCGTTCAGCTGCAATAACTTTTTGCTTAACGCCGCCAATTCTTCCTACCTCTCCTTCTTCATTTATGGAGCCTGTGCCTGCGATATGGTAACCCTTGGTAATGTCCTCAGGTACTAACTGATTATATATCTCTAAACTAAACATAAGACCAGCGGAAGGTCCCCCAATCTTTTTAGTATCAATTGTAATCTTCGGGTTAACCGTTAGTTCACGCTTTGTTACAGGACTCGTTATCCCAATACCAACTCTTTCCCCTGTAGGATCTAGCTCTTCTGGAAAAGATGCAACTGTCAATTCAAAATCTTTTTCCTCACCGTTACGCACAATCCTTACTAGAACAGTTGTATCCTTAGGCTTATCTCCTACTTGAGCAAGTAAATCTTCGACGGTTTTTACCTCTTGGTGGTCGACTGCGACAATTAAGTCCCCAAGTTCAAGTAGCTCTGAAGCTGACATCTCATCAATAGTTCCAGTTACAATAACTCCATAATTAGTATAATAAGCTTCTTTACCAGCTTTCTTGTAAGCTACGATTGTAGCTAAATCTTGGGAAGAGCTCATCATCATTAATTGACGATGATGGTATTCTTCATCTGTTTCGCCACTACGTCGAACAAATTCTTCATGAATTAGTTCTCTTTGGTCACTCCATTTTGCCCATAAATAATTAATGATATTGGCTTGGCCCATTCGAACGGTAGTAAGCATAAACGTTCCAGTTTCATCATAGCCACCTTCCACTTTAATAATTGGATGTAGCACTTGAGCATCTCCTGGCTTCGTAAAGTAGTATGGGAGTTGATAAAAGTTAATAAATAACACAAAAACGATAAGCAGTATCCACCGTTTTTTAAAAGCTGGAGATTTATGTATGATTGTCATCTCATTTCCCCTTCCAATCGTTTAACAATTGCTGAATTTCCGTTAATTTGCTCCTTGCTGCGTCTTCTCCATGTTGAATAATCGTTTCAATATTTTTAAAAGCTGTCGAACTATATTGATGTATCATCGGCTTAATCATAATATCACTTTCTATTTCTCGAAAGCGAATCATCTCACGTTCCATAATGTCCATACTTTGCATAATAACATCAAAGATTGAATTGATCTCTGGTTCCACTTCAAAGTAGGATACATCAACCGCAATGACAATATCTGCATCCATTTTTTTCACTTCTGAAACTGGAACACGGTCTACAACTGCTCCATCAACTAGTAATCTATCACCAATCTTAGCTGGAACAAATATCCCCGGTATGGAAATACTTGCACGTACTGCAGTAGCAATATCCCCTTCTTTAAAGACTACCTTCTCCCCACTTAATAGGTCTGTAGCTACAATCGTTAAATTAGGAGTTAATTGCTCAATTTTTTTATTTTTGGTTAATATTTTAATTAACTGTTTTACTTTGTCACCAGTGATGAAACCCATTTTTGGGACTGTAAAATCTAGGTAATACTTTCTTTGAAAATGAATGGCCATTTTCGCCATATGCTCTGGAGAATAACCAACTCCATAAAATGCCCCCACCAAAGCACCCATACTACTCCCCGCAATGTAATCAATTGGAATATTTGCTTCCTCGAGAACTTTAATTACACCAATGTGCGCAAACCCTCTAGCACCGCCGGACCCTAAAGCTAAGCCGATTTTTGGTCGGTCCACAACTTTCCCTCCCATACCACCTTTGTCATACTTCTCTATCTTCTTAAAATCATATGGTCTAAATTAGCCTTGTATACGTATATTGATTAATAGGACATGTATCAAGTACAAATTTTCAAGGGGGCAGGCCAGTGAACGCCTCAAAATTAAAAACAATTATTCTCGCCTTAAGTGCAACCACCATGGCAGCTTCTTTAATGATTTTTCCAAAAGAATCACTAGAAGCTTCTATTCGGGGATTAACGATGTGGTGGGAAGTCGTTTTCCCCTCCTTATTACCTTTCTTTATCGTCTCAGAGTTCTTGATTGGTTTTGGAGTCGTCAGTTTTATTGGCAGTTTGCTTGAACCACTTATGCGTCCTGTATTCAGAGTTCCAGGAGTTGGTGGTTTTGTTTGGGCTATGGGACTTGCATCGGGAAATCCTGCAGGTGCAAAACTAACAGCAAGACTTAGACAGGAAAATAGATTAACCGCTGTTGAGGCAGAAAGACTCGTATCTTTCACTAGCTCCTCAAACCCATTATTTATTTTCGGTGCCGTAGCAGTTGGCTTTTTCCATAATCCAGCTTTAGGAGTTGTGTTAGCTCTCTCACATTATCTTGGAAACATTTGTGTCGGACTTCTAATGCGCTACCATGGCAATAAAGAGACCTTAAAAAAGGACAAAGATAGTAAGCTCTCTTTAGGAACTGCCCTCCACCTATTACATCAAGAACGCTTAAAAGACGGTAGACCGATTGGAAAGATACTAGGAGACGCTGTCCAATCCTCTGTGTCAACGTTATTAATGATTGGCGGATTTATTATTTTATTTTCTGTCTTAAATCAACTACTGAGTCTCTTAGACATTACAACGTTTCTTTCACTCATTGTCTCAGTCATTCTTAGCTTTTTTCAATTACCTAACGAGCTAAGTTTACCTTTTATTTCTGGTTTATTTGAAATAACTCTGGGTAGTCAAATGACAAGCCAAACAGCCTCAGCCATCCTTTTTCAGCAAGCGGTTGTAACCAGCTTTATCTTAGCCTTTAGTGGCTTCTCCATCCAAGCGCAGGTTGCAAGTATCCTAGCTGAAACCGACATTCGATTTAAACCGTTCTTTATTGCCAGGCTTTTTCACGGATTATTTGCAGCTGTCTTTACAGTGATCTTATGGAAGCCGCTGTATATAAATCAAGAAGTGGTTGAAAAAGGTAGTAGCACTGTTCCAGTATTTCTCCAGGGAGAAACCTATTCCTTTTTCCACGAAATGTGGCAACTAATCCTTACGTATGGCCAGCTAGTTACATTGGGTGCACTAATGGTTTATGTAATCCTGCTATTCAGAAAACTATCTACATAAAAGAGGTCGACAGTTGTCCACCTCTTTTTGCTTACCTCAGCTTTGAAAACTTCTCTTTCAATGCATTTTCCACTACTTCAGGTACAAGATCACCTACATGAGCATTATACTTCGCAATCTCTTTAACAATGCTTGAACTCAAATAAGAAAATTTATTATTGGTCATCATAAAAAATGTCTCAACATCTTCATCCAATTTCCGGTTTATGGAAGCCATCTGCATTTCATACTCAAAATCAGAAACTGCACGAAGGCCTTTAATAATGGCACTAGCCTGTTTTGCTTTCACATAATCAATAAGCAAGCCATTAAATGAGTCTATTTCAACATTTGGGATATCTTTTGTCACTTCCTTTAACAAGTGTACTCGTTCTTCTACTGAGAATAATGGTTGTTTACTACGATTGTTTAATACAGCAACAATTACTTTATCAAAGACACTTGCGCCTCTTGTAATAATATCTAGATGTCCTAAAGTAACAGGATCAAAGCTTCCTGGACAAACTGCAATGCTAGCCAAAGTAAATCCCCCTTTATGTTATTGAAAATGTAGAATGTAAAAGAATACCATTGGATAAAGCTGAGGTTTACAATCTACTTGTTATCTAATTTTATAAATTGAAATTCCTGTATCACCGTAAATTTCTTGTCTAACACACATTGTTGAAGCAATAGATTGCTGTAATGTTAGAGAAGCATCATGCTCAGTAACAATTATCCCTTCATTTAGTAATAATTGATTTTCTACAATAAAGGTTATCTCTTCTTCTAAGCGCTGTTTAGCATAAGGGGGATCAAGAAAAATCACATCAAACTTAACCCCTCTTTTCGAAATCGCCTTCAATGCACGCTTAGCATCATTACGATAAATTTCAACCTTGTCCTCAAATCGACAAGCAGCCACATTTAACTGAATAACCTCAACTGCTTTAGGATTTTGGTCGACAAAGATTACTTTATCAAGCCCGCGACTTATGGCCTCAATTCCAAGTCCACCACTGCCTGCATACAAATCTAGACCTTGCCCACCATCAAAATACGGTCCAATAATATTAAAGATGGATTCTTTTACTTTGTCCGTAGTCGGTCTGGTCGTTTGACCTGGTACCGCTTTCAAAGGTCTACCTTTACAACTTCCTGAAATGACTCTCATATAAATCACTCACCTTGATGAAAAGTCTGAGTACAGAATATAAATCTCTTTGGCAAAAATATACATTTTTTTCAAGTACTCGGTTTTATGTAATCAAAAAAACTGTTTTTTACTATATCTTTTCCAATCCTACCATAAAAAATGAAAAATCATAATAAATTCAACTTATCATTATTTGAAAATTCTTAATTAATAACTCTATGTATAGAACATGTCTCAATGGTCATAATAAAAATAGCAACATGAATATCTCGTGTTGCTGACAACCGCGGAGAAGGCTTACGTTTCCCCATAAGTTCTTCCTCCGGTTTCTCCTCTCCCATAGCCTTGTGCAAAAATTTTCGTTTTTGCAATCAGGCACCTCGTAGGTGAACCTACGAGGATTTTTTTTGATTAAACTACTATAAAAAAGCTAACCGATAGACAGTTAGCTCGACTCGTATATAATTAAATACCCATCTTATAGTCGTATTCTTTTGCTTTATCAGGCTTAGCATTTTGAAATTCTGTATTTAGGAAAGGTCGCATAGATTTACTAACTAATTTTACATAATGTAACGATTCTAGGCGTTCAATGGTATCATCAATTGTTGAACCATCACAGTATAAAACGACATATTTCATTCGCTTCGAGGCATAATGAACATTGCCGTATTTTCGCATCTGTCTAACATATTTTAAAGAATGTAACCAAACTGCTAAACCGATTCGGTTCCCTATCATTGCTAATTTCTCCTTTTTTCTCACATTACGCTAATCAAAGTCTAACACGACTTTCCATTTACTTCAATATTTCGTAGATATTTTCTAGAAGTTAATGATTATTTACAACCACATTTTCCACCTGAACCACATCCGCCACTACAAGACATGGAGTCAAAAAATGGATTTCCAGTAGGAACTTTGATAGATTTAGACACTGCATGTGCGATTATTAAACTCACATCATTTAACAGCGTTTCCAATTCCTTTTCGGCCTTTTTAAAAAGTGCAACAGGCTCATACAAATCTATTTTACGCTTTAACTCACGAACTTCCTTTGAGACACGACTATAATCTGGGTGGTATTTACCAAACCTTTGAACTTCTTCGTACTCTTCTTTACGTTTGTTAAACTCCCAGATCATCTCTTGAGCTTCTATATCTCTTCGGAGAGCGCTTTTGGCGGCTTCATATTGTTGAAATTGCTGTGATTGAAGAATCATTTCTGCGAGATCCATTGATTCAGAAACAATGTCTGTGTGTGTAACAGCGTTTACCTTTAACATAGTAACCCTCCTTAAGTACTAAATTATAACACGGCCTACAGATGAAAGCGAGTGTTTACTTCTATATGGTAATGCTCCCTTGAGAGATAATCGTACAATCCTTACGTTGACTCAATTGTTTCATTACATTCATTAAAGCTTCATCTTTCTTTTTTGCTTCGATCATCACATCCACCTGTGGAACACTACCCTTAATCTGATGTAGAAATTCCATCAATCGCTCTACATTAATATAATCATGATGTCGCTTATCGTCTTTTCCTTCTTTTGGAGAGGATATATGGATCTTTATAGGGAGTAGACTATGTTTCCAAGTTTGGACAATCCGTTCCCAAATTTCTTGAAACGAATAGTCATCAGGATGAAGGACATCATGATGATGAAGGTCAAAGACAACGGGAATTTGTAGCTTTTCACCTAAGTAGAGAACATCCTCAATATGAAACACAGTGTCATCGTTTTCTAAGATAAGCATCTTTTGTATCACCTTAGGGATCTTCTCGAAGTTCTCTACAAAATCTTCCAAACCATCAACCTTACCATTTTTCGCTCCACCAACGTGAAGAACACAACGATGTGTCGGATCTATCCCCATACCCTTAAGCAACTTATAATGGTATAAGAGTGTCTGGAGTGAACGCTTTAACAACTGTTCATCTAGATTATTTAAAACAACAAAGTGATCAGGGTGAAAGCCAATGCGCATTTGATGCTTAGTAGCAAACTCACCGATTTCCGCTAGTACCGGTGCGATAGCTTCCTCGAATTTCCACCCTTCAGTATATGGATGGTTGACAAGGGGAACGAGTTTAGATGAAAGCCTAAAGAACTTTATTTCATGGGCCAAGTTATGTTTTAGTAAACGTAAACAGTTTTCCAAGTTGGAAATAGCAATCCGTTCAAGTTTTCTAATTCCTGCTTCTCTATCTTTTATTTGCTCAAATTGCTTAACAGTCATCGTTTGTGAAGGTGAGGCATTCTTTAGTTGAACACTCATTGCTACATATCCAAACTGCACAATCATGTAGTTAAACTCCTTTTAATTCAATTCTTAAGAGGATGAATGATGGCTATTTTTACAATATCCTCCATGCTTAAATGAATGTCTTCATTCGATTTAACGAGATGACAACCATTACTTACGGTGATTACCGTTGGAATTAACTTTATTATTTCCTGTTCTATTGTTTCTACTTGGATAGCAAGGTTTAAAACTACCGCTTGTTTTATAATTCTTTGTTTCGTTCTTTCTTCATAAGCGGTTAGCTTAAACCATTGCTTAGGTAGACGTTCCACTTCTGGCAATGCAGAACTTACCACGGGAAACTCACTTATGATCGTTATTTCTTTCGTTTCCTCTTCAACAGGAACCGGTTCTTGCCTACTGTTTGTTACAGACAAGGAAAGATTTGAGAGGAGTTTTTCAAATTGTTTTGTACATTTACTTTCAATCACAAGACCATGCTCAGTTAACTCTACCCACTCCTTCCAATGCTCAACAACATAATTTCTATGAAGCCTTTCCGAAAGAGAATAAAATACAAGCTGTTCTTTTATGGAGATTGGCGATCCTTTTTCTACCCAATCTTCAAAAGTCGGTTGCCAATTACTGACTACACTTTCAGGGAGATAGGATTGCAGGGTTTTGAACAATCGTTCTACGTTTTCCCTGTTTTTTAGTGCCTCTGTAACCGTACTTATTGAAATAGAAAATTGAACCATGACATCCCATTCGAGAATTTCTCCCCATGACCGAAAGATCCAAATTGCTTGATTGTCAATCGTTACAGGTATAAGAAACTCTAAAATCCCTATCTCCATTCCTTGTTGTGCTGGTTTCAATTCTGAGCTCTCTGTTGTTCCATAAATGACTTCGTTACTAGGTATGATAATATCTAACGTTATTAGTTGTTCTAAAGCTTCCTGGAGCTTTTCCGGTGGGATTTTTTGATCAATCATAAACTTGTCTAATTTATCTCTAGATAATCCATTAGATGAAGTGAAAATTGACCAGCATAGTAAATGACAACTAAGAGGTTCACCTAACCTATTCCACAAGATAAACCTTGTTAATTTACGCTTTATTTCATTTGCAGACCTAGCAAAAAACAAATCGCACTTCTCTTCTTGAACGTACAAACCATCCTCTTTTTTTGTTAGTAATTGTTCTGTTAGTAAAAATTCTTTTAGCAACTCCCAGTTTACCGACGATCCAAACTCTTTTTTCATTAACTTACTATCCATAGATTTTTTTGTCCTAACCGTGGAGATTAATTCTATTAGGAAATATATATACTTTTTTATTGACAACACCTGTTGAACTGAAGTTGTCTTTTTCTCCTGAAATACTAATTCGAAATAAGTCTCAGTAAATTCAATAGGAATAATAAACGATTGCTTATGTTTTTTTTCATCAAGTTTGTAGACAATTCCCTTTTGACGTAATAAAAGAAGAGCAATCTTCTCCTCCATTGAAGGTATTTGCTCTTCCCCATGATTATTTGGCCTTAGCATACTATATTTCTTTAAAAGACTAAAAAAGGTAGCCGTTTTTTCTCCCATAAAGGACGAAAGTATTTTTTTTTGATAGTTATTATCACTTAATAAAGTATGGAGATCTTCTTCCTCATCAAAATTACACTCTTTATGTTGTTCCATTATCTGATTTTTAACTTCGGAACTAAGTCGACTTAAACATTGATCTAACGTTACGATAACCACTCTTCCACCTCATAAGAATATCCTTGCTCCAACATAAATAATTGACGATGTCCAGAGCATAGTTCTTCTTTTGTATTCTTTGTTACGATTGAATAAAAATAAGCTTCATTATGTTCTTTTTTTGGACGTAAAACCCTCCCCACTCGTTGAGCTTCCTCTTGCCTTGACCCAAACGCACCTGAAATTTGGATTGCTACTTCGGCATCCGGCAAATCTACAGCAAAGTTAGCTACCTTACTTACAACCAATACTGATATCTCTCCCGTTCGAAATTTATCATACATAAGTTCCCGTTCGTGTTGAGGAGTTTTTCCGGTAATCATTGGTAGTTTAAATGTATCAGCTACTTCTTCTAACTGGTCAAGATATTGTCCAATAATTAAAGTGGGTTGTTTCTTATGTTTTGTTAGCAACTCTTTAATGACATCTAACTTTTTAGAATTTATTGAAGCAATCTTAAACTGCTGTTGTTGTGTACTCTCTACATATTGTTGGAGCTCACAATCAGAGAAATCAATTCGAATTTCTTTGCACAACGTTTTTGCAATCCAACCATTATTCTCTAAGCCTTTCCAACCGACTTCGTATTGTTTAGGGCCAATTAAACTATATACTTCTTCTTCTCTACCATCTTCTCTTACTAGCGTAGCGGTCAGTCCTAAACGTTTCTTGCCTTGAATTCCTGCAGTTGTACGAAACACTGGTGCGGGTAAAAGGTGTACCTCATCATAGATTACTAACCCCCAATTACGCATCGTAAATAGTGGTAAATGGATAAATTGTTTCGTCACATGATCTTTGTAAATCATCATCTGATAAGAAGCAATAGTCACTGGTTTGACCTCTTTTTTAGTGCTGCTATAGAGTCCGACATCTTCTCTAGAAACATTGGTTTTGTCCAGAATTTCTCGCTCCCACTGTTTCATTGATGTTTCGTTTGACGTTATAATTAGAACTTCCTCTTTAACTTTTTCCATTATTCCTAGACCAACCATCGTCTTGCCAGAACCACATGGCATGACAATTATCCCATTTCCGCCATTTGGTTTGCCCCCCTTCATAAAGTGAGCAATTGCCTCTTTTTGATAGGGTCTAAGGGTAACATGCGAAAGTATGTCTACATGTAACTGTTGACCGTTAACGAATCCGATACGATCGTTAACAAAGTAACCATAGGTTAAGCACAGAGATTTGATTTCACCTCGGTCTGTTTCATCAAAATACCAATCATTATTTTCCTTGGTTAGTAGCTTTTTCATCTTTTTATCTTTTAATAACGTTTGTTCAGCATGCTTATCTCTAAAAATCATTACTAGCCTGCCACTATGTTTTTCGATAACAATTGAATTTCCTCGATGATATTGTTCCTCGATGAAATCCATTATGCTTTGAGATAGAGAAAATTTACTGTATTCATTTAAAAAATTGATCATCTCGGTTACTTGTATACCCTGGTTTTGAGCAGACCAAATCGAGTAAGGTGATAAACGATACGTGTGTGTTGAGAGGGTTGCTTTTTCTAATAAAGCCATTTGGGCTACCATTGGTTGAATAATTGAAAATTGTTTGTGATTTATATCAACAATAATGGTACCGTCTCTTTGGACTACAAGTGGATTTTCATTATTAAAAAGCATTCAGCACGCCCTCTTTCAAATAATTCTATAATTTCACTTCAAATTCCTCAATGACACCATAGGAACTATAATCATTATGTACTAGCTCTATTTTTATTTTGTACGTACCAATCGGAAGTGACTTAATAATAAATGAAGATGTAAAGATCGAGTCTACTTTGTTATCGTTAATATACAATTGTATATGTCCCTCGCCTTCCTGTTTCAACGACCCGGCCTTTTCTTTTCTGAACGCGAAATCTTTGACAAAGCATTCAACATAAATGTCTCCATCTTTTACATCATACTTTACAATGAGTCGTTCTTCATTTTCTTCCTCTTCTTGAGCAGCAACTGTTACTTCGTGAGTATTATCATAAGGAATAGATTTTGTAAAAGTAGGTTGTTCACTACCTGCGTTTCCATTACTGAAGATAGACATAGACAATACAAAAATAGCAAAAATGAATTTCATTCGGTATCACCCCATAAAATTGATCATAAGATAAGTTTTGCCTTTTTTTGTTAGCTTTATCCATGAGTTTTTCTTTAAGAATAGTGCAAGGTGCTCTTATTAGTTACTTCTTCTTTGACATATTATTTGGCACTAGGGGTTGGGCGCCTAGAAGCTAGACAGCCCTCTTGTTGAAATTATATCGTTTGGAATGCAAAAAATAGACAGATGAGATAATCATCTGTCTACTGTGGATTCCCTAACCCCTTTACCATATCTAACAGCATCAATGCCATATTAAGATTTGATTGAAAACGATCTAACTTTTGTGGAAAGGTTTTTCCTTGATAAACCTTTATCTCATTCTCCAATTGGGTTAATAATTGGGGATCTCTTGATAAATATCGGTACCACATGGGATTATGCCGAATAAATTGTTTCATTTCTGGACGTTGCTGAATATATACTTGTAATTCCTGTCTCATCACAAATTGCCCCTTACTGAATATAAAATCAAAGATTAAAATTGGCGGAAATTAAACGGGCTTTGCTGTTGATTTTGCTGCTGCGTTTGGGATTGCTGTTGACCTTGGCCTTCTTGATTTGGATTTGATTGAAATGTTTGGAGTAGTCCTTGTACGGTTGCCATAATTCCACTTAAGTTTTGTACATGTCCTTGGATATCATTCAAATTGATTGACTTTAGCATCGAAAGTAGATCACCGAACTGAGATCCTTTGCTACCTTCTTGGTCTTCTGTTTTTGGAGCTTCTTCTTCTTTTGATGCAGGCTCTACTTCCTCTTTCTCAGAAGCTATTTCCGCTGCATTCTTATATTTTTTCCAAATATCATCATCGTCCCCTAAAATTGTCCATTCTTCATAAAAGTCTTGCCAAGATTTTTTACCTGCCCTCACTTCTTTAATTAATAATGGATGTTTCTTAACAAATTGTTTAAACTGTTGTACAGATGGGTGTAAACTCGTTCTCTTACTCATGGAGGCACCTCCTCATTAAAAATACAGCCAGAATTCATCTACATAGTTCTACTACATCATACAAAAGCGCCTAGCTTTGTGTGCGCCTATTTTTTAGGCTAATGGATGATTTCATAATTATTACTATGACGATACTGCCATTCAGCACGGATTTGGTAATTATGAAAAGCATCTTTGATAAAACATAATCAAAATCAAATTATTAGGGTGGGGAAACTGGTGATGAAAAACAAAGACTTTATCGAAGAGTTAAATACCTATATAGCTAATGCTTCTCTTGAAGATACGGAGTTAATAAAACATATAATTCAAGCTGTAAAAGAAAAACACTCAGGAAGATATAAATCTCACTTATCAGCTTTGATGCAAGTGAAAAGTACGCCATTAGAAAATGGTGATTGCGAATTTCGGGTTCCGATTCAGCCTCTTATACATAATTCTCTTGGCATGGTCCATGGTGGTATAATAGCTTCTTTAGTTGATATTAGTATGGGCTCAACCGTAAACCAAGCGTTACCGGAAAATTCTGCTGCTGTTACAACTGAAATTAAAATAAACTATGTAAAGCCTGGAGTTGGAACAGAACTAAAATGTGTTGCCTCAGTTATCCATAAAGGAAAAACTCTCTGTGTTTGTGAAGCAAAAGTATATAACAATGAGGAACAGCTCATTGCGGTTGGAACAGGAAGCTTCTATCTTTTAAAATCTGTCATAGTAAATAAGTAAGAGATAGGTATCCATGTAATCCTGATACCATTTCCAGCACTTCATGACAGGTATCTAAGTTAAATGGCACCCCATTATTAGGGGTGCCATTATTCATTCTTACCAAGGAGTAATAAAGTTTTGAGTATAGTATCGTTCAAAGACGCCCACACCTAAATGGGTAAATTCATCATGAAGCAAGTTTACTCGATGTCCCTCACTGTTCAACCAACCTTCGACTACAGCAATTGCATCCACATATTTTGCAGCAATATTTTCTCCCGCTAATTGGTATAATACTCCCTGTTTTTTTAGCCGATCTTTCAATTCCCCCTCGGTTGGGGACGTGTGTGAGAAGTAATCATTTATACTCATATCTTCACTATGGTGAAAAGCAACAATTGAGGTTTCCTCATCCCATTCTAATTCATTTAAAAAGTGTCGCTTGCGAATTTCGTTTGTTATCGAGAGAATTTGTAATGCTGCTCCATTTTCAATCGCTCTCCATTGGCTAACCGAAAGCGGTTTAGGCTCAATTAATTCCCCACGGTAAACAACTGAATAAGGCCGATGCTTAATTAAAGTCTCCCCATTTAGATACCGTATTCCTGAAAGTGTCATTGTAAACGTATCAAAATAAAATTGTATAAATACATCGCCTACTTTAAGTAATGGGCGCGCCCCTAATTCCTCTTCAGTCAAATTGAACTGATAGGAATTCCCAGCTACATTAAATGAAACTTGTTGTGGAAACCCAAATTGTTCATATAACTCCTCGTACGATTGACCGATGTAAAAAGGATTTACTAGCGAATCACTACCAATAAAGTAAACTGTAACAACCACGCCTTCTTCGATACCTATTTGAATATAACTTTCGTCATTAGGATAAATCCACCATTCGTAATCGTATGCTGAAGCATCGATACGACTAGGATCACCGAATAATTCTAAGATAAAATCAGTCGGTTTACCAACTAATGTATGGAGCCCCTCTTCAGAAAGTACTGATTCGTTCTGTTGTTCAACTGATACTACTTCATATAGGATTTTTTCTGCTTCAATGAAATTCCCTTCGATATGACTAGTCTCTACTTCGTTCACAAGTAGGTTGTCCACAAGTAACGCAGAAGTTAGTGCCATTCCTATAAAGCAAAGAACTAAAAACATTCCACAGCCTAGTTTTTTCATGTGCACTCCTCTCTTTTGTAAGCGATTTTCGTATCTGTATACATTGTTCTTTTTTTATCTATATTCTCCTGCATAGACTTTATGCTAAAAACATAGGCGATTCGTGATATTTCGTACTAGCCATGTGCAACAAAAGCAGAAAAAGGTCAAATTACATCAGTAATTTGACCTTTTTCTATTTTAATGATGGACATCTGGTTGTTCAGAAAACACTGATAGCACACTCTCAGCTTGATCAAATGCTTCACGGACAGCTAATTCCCCTAATGAACAAATTCCTATTAACCTGCTATCCTCAACAATAGGTAATTGTTTAATTTGAAATTTTACCATCAATTTTGCTGCATCTGCAATCCTCAGACTAGGATCAGCGGTAATTAGATGTTCACTCATAATGTCAGACACTCTAGCTGTACTTGAGCGTTGCTCAGCGACGCATTTTGTAACAATGTCGTGATTAGTTATCATTCCTAATATATAATCATTCTCACAGATAGGTATAGCACCTACATTAAGTTCTCTCATTTTAACAGCTGCTTCAAACACGCTATCAAGAGGGCTACAGTACTCTACATTTGAAGTCATCACATCCCGAACATATGCCATAAAGAAACCTCCTTTACTCGTTTTTATACGATTAATATGTCCGTAGACCATAATTTTATGGTTAATTTTTCACTAATTTCAGAAGCTCATAACAAGCGATTTTTTATATCAAACCATGCTACTTCTTCCACTTCTCCTATCCATTGACCAAATACAGCATTTCCTCCGCCTTTTCCTCCAAACGTTTCTTTTAGTAGTTGAATGCAATTTCCTACATGAAACAACTTTGAGGAAGAGGCAGCAAAAATCCATGTCCTTTCAGATTGATTATGAAATATCACAACCTTATCTCCTACCTCAATAATCATCTTTGCCAAGTCCTTCATCTCTTGGAGAGGGCGATCCACCCAACTTATTTCGATCACATGGTGTTTTGCTTCGTTAATAAGATTTTTTGCTTCTTGATGAATCTCCCGTTCGTACAATTTCTGATAATTCTTTTTCAGTTGCTGATGTCCCTGGTAAAAGGCAGGAAATCTTTCTTTAACTAACGTAGCATTAATGTTTAACTTTTTGCTTACCTCATTCACCGCATCAAAAACTATCTGAAAATAGCTGTACGCTCTAGTTCCACAAATAAAAGATAAACGAACATTTTGTTTGTACTTTTCCCAACCAACTATTTTAATTAACCCTATTTCCCCAAGCATCCGAACATGAGTTCCACAACATGTTGAGAGGTCTATTCCTTCAATTTCAATAAATCGAACGAATTGAGGTTTTTCCTTCAGTTTGACCAATTTGATTGGATCAACTTCCTCATAAGGTATTTGATAGTAATCCACTGTCCTATTTTCAAAGATATACTGGGCCAGTTTAGCCTCTACAGTATGAATTTGAACATCTGATATATCATTAACTTCTAAATCGATCGTACATATTTCTTTTCCCATATGAAAAGACAAGGTTGGTATATTATATAGCTCTAGCCAAACCGCAGATAAGAGATGTTGTCCTGTATGATGTTGCATATGATCAAAACGCTGTTGAAAGTCTATCGTTAATTTGACACGGTTCTTTTCTATAGGTTTTTCAACCTTATGTAAAACAACTTGGTCTTCTATCTGCACATCAAGAACTCGAACACCATCAATGCTCCCATAGTCCGAAGGCTGCCCACCTCCTTCTGGGTAAAATATAGTTTGATCTAAGACAAGCCACGTTTCACCATTTACCACTCTCGTTTCTTTGATGGTTGCAAAATACTCCTTCTTATATGGATCTACTTCAAATATTTTTTTTGTCATGAGACTCATCCTTTTTTGTCGTAGTCAAAACAAATGATTAAATTACATGATTTTAATTGCATCTTCTTACTTTTCATACTATCATATTTAAATGAAGCAAGCTTACATAATAGGAGGGTAAATAAATGAAATTTGAAGGAACCGGATTAACTGGTAAGGAAGTTGAGTTTTCTGTAGCTGAACATGTCCTTGGAGAAGCAGGATTTGTGCATGCTGGCCAATGGGATTACGAAAGAGTAACATTTGACTATAAATACGATGATTTAGTAAACGATGATGTCTATTACTTAAGAGTACAGGCGTATGCAGTGAAAGGTGAAATTCCATCACCATATAGTGTTATTAAATTCTTGGATCCAATTTTAGGCAAGCATTACTACCCACATGGTGTTGAATACTCTGATGAAAAATTCCCAAAGCATATCTTAGACAAATGTAATAAAAAATTAGAACAAGTTGCTGCCCTACTTAAATAGTAAAAAAGCAATAAAAAAAACGTATGAGCATTTTAGTTCATACGTTTTTTTATTCAGCAATAATAATTTGATTCACCAGAACATTTACTTCCTCGACAGTGAAGTTTGTAAACATTTCTACATGATTTTTTACTACTTGCTGCAACTCCTGGATCACTTTTGCTATATTCTGTCCGTAAGTTATTCCAACCTTCAAAAATATTTTAACCCTTTCATTTGAGGTTTCAATCGAGATAAAGTGTTGGTTTCGCTTAACCTTATCAAGTAGTAATCCTTTTAGTGAGGTACTAACCTCGACCCCACTTACTTCATTTATTGCCATCCCGGTAATTACTCGTACAACATCATCAAAGATCGACAATTCACCTTTTTCGAGCTTTCTAAGTAACAATTCAAGCCACTCCTTAACAAAATGTTCATAATCACAATAATTTTACTAGCTTTTCACTGTAATTTTGACTTAAAAAATACTATAATTATAATAAGTTGTTCGGTGAGAGGAGTCCAAAATGTCTGGTATTTTTACTAAGAAAAACATTATTATCGTTATTTCAATAATATTAATTGGGGTTGCTAGTTATTTTATATTACCTGTTTCAGTACCAATTATCGTAGCCTTATTGACAGCAATGCTATTATCTCCTGTTGTTACATTGCTACAAATGAATAACAAGGTCAAAAGAAGCCTAGCTGTGTTTATTGTGTTCATGATATTTCTATGCTTCATAGGCTTGACCGGTTACTTTATAACAACAAAAGCTGTTACTCAAGCAGACCATTTTGTGAAGAATTTACCTTCTTATATCACAGAAATCAATTATGCTTGGATTAATACACAACAGACGTTAAACGATAAGTTCGAGGATTTACCACCTGAACTTCTTGATGAAATCGGAACATACGTACAACAGTCATTAATGACATTAAGAAGTACGGTGAGTAGTAGAAATTTAGTCAGTGATGTAACCTCACTCGTTACAAAAATACCCGCCTATTTAGTAACTCTCATTGTCTATTTAATTGCTTTGTACTTATTCTTACTAGAATTACCTAAGCTTAAAGAACAAGTGTTTTCCCACTTGACAGAGAAAACACGCGACAAAGTTCAATTTATGAGTTCAAGACTCTCTTATGTAATCTTTGGTTTTATTAAAGCACAATTCCTTGTGAGTATTATTATTTTTCTCGTATCTTTAATTGGTTTGTTGCTAATTGTGCCAGAAGTAGCTTTACTCATGTCCTTTATCATATGGATTATTGACTTTATACCACTACTAGGCTCCATCATTATTCTCGCTCCGTGGGCACTATACCACCTCATTGCTGGTGATATAGCCTTAGCAACAAAGCTTTTCATTTTAGCTGCTGTTCTATTAGTAATCAGACGTACGGTAGAACCAAAAGTAATGGGCCATCAAATAGGTTTATCACCACTTGCTACTCTGATAGCCATGTACATCGGTCTGAAGCTAATTGGGGTTATGGGCTTTATCGTAGGTCCTCTTGTTGTCATTTTATTTACATCGGCTAAAGAAGCTGGCATTATTAAACTAAATTTTAAGATATAAAAAAAGTCTGGCATTAGCCAGACTTTTTCACTTAGAAACCCCAGATTGCTCTAAATACGTTAGTAACCTCTCCTGGAGGATAGATAACATAGAGTAATAAATAAACCATAATACCTGATGAAGCACTAAAAAACCATATGACAGATGTTGCAGGACCTAGCTTACGATGAAGTTTCAAGTTATTTTTATATCCGGAAATTAACGTAATAATTCCTAAAACTGCAGCAACTGTGGCTAAGATAATATGAAAAATTAAAAAGATTGTATAATATAGTTTTATCTCCTCAGGACCTCCAAAAGCAGTACTGCCTACAAAAACCGTTTTTGCTACATAAGTAATAAAAAATACACTCGCAAAAACAGCTCCTAAAAACATCATCTTTTGGTGTAAATCTATCTTACGTTTTGCCACTGCAACCCAGCCTAAAGCAACAAAGATAGCACTTATCCCAATAAATATTGTGCTAATTAGCGGTAACAACACTAAAAATTCCTCCCTTCAATTATCATTACTATTTTACCATGTGATATTCATCACATCACGTGTAGAGTTTGACATATTTCAAACATATTTACATTACAAATGCAGTATGTAGAATTAACAGTGCTTACAAAATGACAAACCATCATTTAATTTTACATATTCTGTCCCTTAATTTCAAATAACAGCTTACCTAGTTGGGACTATGTAGTTCTCGTAATCCTAAAACAAGAAATGAGCTGACTATCAATGTAGTCAGCTCATCGTTTTCATTAATATTTCACGACTCCGATTAGTAGCATTAATGCTGCAATCATTGGAATGACAACAATAATTCCAGAAATCATAAATGCATTAGGCCATTCGTGCCCTTTTTGATTTAAATGCATGAAATAATAAAGTTGTAAAATTACTTGAACAACTGCAAGGATTAAAATAAAGGGTATTGCGAATGATGCAGGAATAATATCACTTGCTACAGCTAAAAAAGCTAATGCAGTAAAGAAAATCATTAAAGCAAACGTGATCACCTGATGCTTCATTTCGCGTTCAAGCTTTATTTTATCATTCGTTGAAAGCTTAATTTGCGGTTCGTTTGAATTTAGATTAGGTTCCATGCATCTAACCCCCTATTCCCATTAGATAAACAACTGTGAAGATGAATACCCAAACAACATCAATAAAGTGCCAATATAGACTAGCTAAATAGAACTTTGGTGCATTTGTAAGGGTTAAACCACCTTTACGGTAACGAATTAATAACGTGATAATCCAACTTACACCAAACGCAACGTGAGCCCCGTGAAAGCCTACTAATGTGTAGAATGCAGAACCAAACGCACTTGTTGTAAATCCTAAGCCTTTACTCAAATAATCATAGAATTCATAGATCTCAAGTCCAAGGAAAGATAACCCAAGGGCAACAGTGACCCACATCCATATTAGCATGCCCTTATAATTGCCTTTTTTCATGGCAATCATTGCAAATACACTTGTTAAACTACTTGTTAACAGGATCATTGTTGCAACAAAGACAAGTTCTAAGTGGAACAGATCAGCAGCAGTAGGTCCCCCTGCCGTTCCATTTCTAAGTCCTAAATATGTTCCGAAAAGACTTGCAAATAGTACAGTCTCTCCACCTAAAAATAACCAAAACCCTAGAAATTTATTTTTTCCTTCAAGTGTTGCTTTTTCAGGATTTGGAGGTAGTACGCCCGAATCATGATGCGCATGAGCCATATTATCCAACCTCCTTATCAGGTTCGATTTGATCTACAGGGATATGATACCCATGATCTTCTTTAATTGATCTTACAAGCATACATCCAAATGTAATGCCTAGACCAATCACTGAAATGATATACGTGTGGTAGATAAAACCAAAGCTAGCAATAAATAAACCAACTGACATAATTAATGGTAGAATTGATCCATTTGGCATATGAATTTCACCAAGTGGTTCCGCTACTGGTAACTTTTTGTTACCCTTCATTTTCTCATACCATAATGCATCTAATTCACGAACAACAGGAGTTTGCGCAAAGTTATACTCTTTCACTGGAGTAGATGTTGCCCACTCAAGTGTACGCCCATCCCACGGGTCACTAACTGCTTTGTCATTTCTTGAAACGTAAATAGTTACAAGTAAAATAATAAAGGCGACAGCCATGAAGAAGGCCCCAATCGTACTAATAAAGTTTAGGTCGTTTAAGCCTTGACCATCCAAATATGATGCAACACGTCTAGGCATACCCATTAATCCTAGGAAATGCTGTACAAAGAATGTTAAATGGAAACCGATAAAGAATAACCAGAAGAACCATTTTCCTAACTTTTCGTTTAACATTGTTCCAAAGATTTTTGGCCACCAGTAGAACGTACCAGAAAACAATCCAAATACTACACCACCGATAATAACGTAATGGAAGTGAGCTACTACAAAGTACGTATCATGGAATTGGTAGTTAGCTGCTGATGTCGCTAACATTACCCCAGTTACCCCACCAAGTACGAATGAAGGAATAAATCCTAATGCAAATAAGTTTGCTGTTGTAAATTTAATTCGTCCACCCCAAAGTGTCAATAACCAGTTAAAGATTTTAATCCCTGTCGGTACAGCAATTGCCATAGTTGCAACCGCGAAAATGGCGTTAGCAACTGGTCCCATACCAACTGTAAACATATGGTGCGCCCACACCATGAAACCTAAGAAACCGATGATTAACGTCGCAAATACCATTGCGCTATAACCAAATAGACGTTTCTTAGCAAACGTTGCTAGTACTTCAGAGAAGATACCAAACGCTGGTAAGATTAAGATATAAACTTCTGGATGCCCAAAAATCCAGAATAAATGTTGCCAAATAACAACGTTACCGCCTGCTTCTACAATAAAGTAGTTAGCACCGAATAAACGTTCAAACATTAATAAGAAAAGACCAACTGTTAATGCTGGGAAAGCAAATAAGATAAGTGCTGATGCTACAAATGTACTCCAAGTAAATAATGGCATTTTCATCATTGTCATACCAGGTGCTCTCATAGTTATAATCGTAACTAAGAAGTTGATACCCCCAATTAATGTACCTGCACCACTAATTTGTAACCCTAACACATAATAATCTAATCCAGTACTTGCATATGCTGCACTTGATAACGGAACATAAGCTGTCCAACCAGCATCAGGCGCCCCACCAAAGAACCAACTTAAATTAAGCAAGATACCACCAGATAGAAATAACCAAAAACCTAATGAGTTTAAGAATGGGAATGCAACGTCCCTTGCACCAATTTGTAACGGTACAATAAAGTTCATAAACCCAAACAGTAATGGCATGGCAGCTAAAAAGATCATTGTTGTACCATGCATTGTAATTAGCTCATTAAAAGCCTGAGCACTAACAAAATTTGACTCTGGAAACATTAGCTGAATTCGTATTAACATGGCTTCTAGTCCACCTAACACGAAGAAAAACGCACCGGCAACCAAATACATAATTCCAATTTTCTTATGGTCTACCGTCGTTAGCCAATCCCAAAGTGTGCTTTTTTTCATAGCCACTGAGTTCGACAATGAAGTTACCTCCTTCTCTTTCGGTTAGTCTAGGACCTTTAAGCCCCTCATATATTCAATTAAAGCTGTCATTTCTTCATCACTAAAGTGAGGAAACCCTGGCATTTTATTACCCGGCTTCATTTTCTCCGGATAGCGAATCCAGTCTTCTAAGTTCTCATCATTGAACTCTAAGAACCCTGCAACTACTGTTCTTTCACCGAAGTTTGTTAAGTCTGGTCCACCAATTGCTGGATTTCCACCTACTCCACCAACAGCGTGACAACCAATACAGCTAGCTTGGAACACATCACGGCCTGCTTCAGCAGTCGCAGTTACTGGCTCTTCTGCAGGTTGGCTCATATTTGTTACCCATTGCTCAAAAACTTCTGGTTCTACAGCAACTACTTTGAAGTCCATTAACCAGTGAGCTTCCCCACAAAGTTCTGTACACTTCCCTTTGTAAATCCCAGGATTTTCGGCTTTAATCCACATATCGTTTGTAATTCCTGGAACGTTATCCTGTTTCCCTGCTAATGCCGGAACCCAGAAAGAGTGGATTACATCGCTAGCTTCTAATTCAACGATGATTTTTGTGTTTGTAGGAATATACATATCCTGTCCAGCTACTACATCATGATCTGGATATTCAAATTCCCACCAAAATTGATGTCCTGTTACTTTTACTGTAATTGAATTCTCGTCGGCATCCACATTAGCTAATGTAAATGTATCCATAACGTTCGGAATCGCAATTATTAATAGTAACAAAATTGGTACTGTTGTCCAAATAAGTTCAAGAACATGATTTCCCTCTACTTGTTTTGGAATATGCTTGTCACCTGGCTTTTCTTTAAATCGCCAGAGAACAAATGCAAAGAGTGCAAATACTACCACGATAACAAAGATCATAACATAAAGACTAAGCTTAATTAGTGATAGCTGCATCTCTGCAACTGGTCCTTGAGGATCAAGGGCCGTTAAGTTCACTTCACCACAACCCGCTAGCAACAATAAAAGTGCTGTTAACGGAAGCAGTTTGCTAAGTTGTTTCATCAAAGCTGTAAACCTCCCCTTTTTTATTTTTTCATTTGCTTAAATATGTCTAAACAATATGGAGAACAACCATAAGGATAAAGATAATTGTCAAGTAGTTTAAAGAATAAACAAACATTAATCTTGCCCATTTCATATCATCCTTCATGAAAAAGCCAGCAATACCTAGAGCTAACCAACCACCCCCGAGTAGTGCTGCGATTGCAGTGTAAACAGGTCCAAACATTGGTGAAAGCAGCAAGGAAATTGGAATAAGTGCTGCAACATACAATACCATTTGACGTTTCGTCACTGCGAAGCCTGATACGACAGGAAGCATCGGAATGCCCGCTCTTCGATATTCCTCACAACGCTTCATTGCTAAAGCCAAGAAGTGAGGTGGTTGCCAGATAAACATGATGAGAAACAGTACCCATGCAACCGGGTGTAAACTAGAGTCAATAGCCGCCCAACCAATGAGTGGTGGCACTGCTCCAGAAACACTACCAACAATTGTATTTAATGATGTCGTTCTTTTAGTCCACATCGTGTAGATAACTACGTAAAAAACTAACCCAATTACTCCTAGTATTAATGCTGTAAGCGATGCCGCTAACAAAAACAATAATCCGAGAGCAGATAAAATAAGACCGAATAATAGCACTTGCTTTTCTGGTATTTTACCAGTGACAGTCGGTCTTTCTACTGTGCGGTCCATGAGATGATCGATATCCCTATCAATATAGTTGTTTAGAGTACAACCACCTGCCATTACTAAGGCAGATCCAAGTAGTCCAAATATGACAAGATGTAAATTAGCCGTTAATTGAATATCCATATAATAAGCTGCTAAGAACATTCCTGCATAGGCGGTAATCATATTCGACATAACGATTCCAACCTTTGTTAGAGCAAGGAAATCCCTCCAAGTCACCTTTTCAGCAAGTGAACTTTCTAAAACCTCTGCGCCTTCTAAAACGCTTTTATTCAACGATCTTCACCTCCATTAGCTTATGAAACTACAAAGTCATCACTATTCTAAGAACATATTATAACATTAGTTCCTGAACGAAACTAGTAAATAACATAAACTTAGTGCATACCGACTTTATACTCACATTATAAATGATCTTTCTGTGATTTTCATCACTTAAATTTTCCAATTTCAATTTCATCCCCATTTTAACATTACTATAGTAAAAAAGGTAATAATATGCTCCTCCCTAACAATTGACAAGAACTAGTTTTGTTCATACAATTAGGAGGACGAATCGCGGTGAATTAAACCGTATACATCAAAGGTTAGGTGACCATTTTGAATAAAAAACTGAAACTATTTTCTATACTAACCACTTTAGGAATGATTATTGTTTTACTCCAAGGAGCATTAGTAACAAAGACAGAATCCGGACAAGGGTGCGGTGACTCTTGGCCACTTTGCCATGGACAAGTTATTCCAGATTCAATTAATACGTTAGAAACGATCATTGAGTATAGTCATCGTGCTGTTTCTGGTATTCTCGGAATTATGGTTATTATTTTAGCAATCTGGATGTGGAAAAAGTTACCTCATATCCGAGAAACAAAATTTTTAGCAATTATTGCCGTCCTATTTATTATTTTCCAAGGACTATTGGGAGCAGCCGCAGTTGTCTGGGGGCAATCTTCTGCAGTATTAGCATTGCATTTTGGCTTCTCACTTGTATCTTTTGCTAGTGTTCTGTTACTGACAATACTAGTTTACGAGGAAGATAAAGGGCCTAAAATTAGACAACCACGAATTACCGCACGCTTTAAAGGTTTTATTTATTTTATTTTTACGTATTTGTATATTGTCGTGTATACAGGAGCACTCGTTCGACACACAGACGCAAGCCTCGCTTGTGCTGGGTGGCCATTATGTAATGGTCAATTAATACCCCCATTAAGAGGTGTTATTGCTGTACAATTTGGGCACCGCGTTGCTGCTGCTCTTATGTTCTTAGTCCTATTGGCTCTAGTTATCCATGTCTATCGTAACTATAAAGACCAACCAGCTATTCGATATACAGCTCTCATATCCTTTGTACTTGTTACATTACAAGTAATTAGTGGTGCCTACGTAGTATTTACAGCTATGAGCTTAGTTTCTGCGATGTTGCATGCATTCATTATTACATGTTTATTCGGAGCCATAAGTTATTTAGTCATGTTAGCCACACGAGCAAATAAATAAACGCATAAAAAAGAGGGGCAAAGCCCCTCTTTTTTAATTACTCTTGTAACTCTAGCAAAAGGTCTCCAGTTTGAATAGACTCGCCATTTTGAACATAAACCCTATTGACTATCCCATCATATGGGGCTTGAACGGTTGTCTCCATCTTCATTGCCTCGGTAATCATCAGATGATCACCCTTTTTCACTTTATCACCGTTTTCAACCAATGTTTTTACTACTGTTCCAGGCATCGTAGCACCAATATGTCTCGGATTATTTTTATCAGCCTTTGTTTTTGCAATAACCGTTTTTTCTATATTTTGGTCTGTCACCGTTATTTCCCTCGGTTGCCCATTTAACTCAAAATAGATAACCCTTGTTCCATCCTTCTGTGCTTCACCAATCGAAACGAGTTTAACAATTAATGTTTTACCTTTCTCGATTTCAACTTCAATTTCTTCTCCAAGTCTGAGACCATAAAAGAATGTTGGGGTGTCTAGTACAGATACATCACCAAATTGTTCATAGAAGCGTTGATGGTCTAGATAGACTTTTGGATAGATGGCATAAGACAATAAATCAAAATCCGTAACCTGTCTATTTAACCGCTCAAATAACTCCTTCTTAACTACTTCGAAATCAAACTCAGGTAACGCTTCACCAGGCCGCCCAGTAATTCTCTCCTTACCTTTTAGAATTACATCTTGAAGCTTTTGTGGAAATCCTTGGTACGGCTGTCCGAGGTATCCCTGAAAGAATTCAACGACAGAATCAGGAAAGTCAAGTGTAGCTGCTTTTTCATAGATCGTTTGTTCTGTTAAATTATTTTGAACCATAAACAATGCCATATCCCCGACAATCTTAGAAGAAGGCGTTACTTTCACGATGTCTCCAAACAGATCATTTACAGTACGATACATCTTCTTAACTTCATCCCAACGATTTTTTAACCCGACTGCCTTTGCCTGTTGTTGAAGGTTACTATATTGTCCACCTGGCATCTCATGAAAGTATACCTCCGAATGAGGTGCCACCATTCCGCTTTCAAACCCATGATAAAACTTCCTTGTATCCTCCCAAAAAATACCTAACTTTTCTAGCGCTTCAATATGTAGGTTTGGTTGTCGTTGACTACCAGCTAACGCATAATACAAACTATTAATACTAGGTTGGGAAGTTAATCCAGCCATTGAGCCAATCGCAACATCAACAATGTCAACGCCTGCATCGATGGCCCTAGCATAGGTGTAAATGCTATTGCCGCTCGTATCATGTGTGTGTAAATGAATTGGAATTGTTAACGTTTCTTTTAAGGTAGTAACCAACTGATAAGCGGCTTCTGGTTTAAGTAAACCAGCCATATCCTTGATACCTAAGATATGTGCACCTGATTTTTCTAACTCTAGTGCCAAATGCTTATAGTAGGTCAAATCATATTTTGTCCGTGTAGGATCCAAAATATCGCCAGTATAACACATGGCCGCCTCCGCAATTTTCCCAGAATTTCGAACAGCCTCAATTGAAAGTGTCATGCCTGGTACCCAGTTTAAAGAATCAAAGATACGGAAAACATCAATACCAGCGTCTGCTGATTTTTGCACAAACTCTTTAATTACATTATCAGGATAGTTTGTGTATCCAACCGCATTTGAAGAACGGAATAGCATTTGTAGCAATACGTTAGGCATCTGCTTTCTTAAGGTCAATAAGCGCTCCCACGGATCCTCATGTAAAAATCTCATCGCTACATCAAATGTTGCTCCCCCCCACATTTCCGAGGAAAACAAGTTGGGAAGTAATCTTGCAGTAGGTTCAGCAATTTTCTGCAAATCATGAGTCCTAACACGTGTAGCAAGTAACGATTGATGAGCATCACGAAATGTAGTATCAGTAAGTAACACTTCTTTTTGTGAACTAACCCATTTAGCGACTCCCTCAGCACCCAATTCTTCTAAAATTTGTTTTGTTCCATTTGGAAATGGTTCCGAAAGCTTTAATTTTGGAATAGACGGTTCGTCGAAGACAGGTTTTTTTGCTTTCTCTAATCCTGGGTATCCATTGATTGTAGTTTCCCCAATAAACGAGAGCATCTTCGTCCCTCTGTCCTTGCGCTTTGGAAACACAAATAATTCAGGTGTAGTATCAATAAAAGACGTATTATATTGTCCGGTTAAAAACTTCTCATGTTGGACCACATTCTCTAAGAAAGCTATATTCGTTTTTATTCCCCTAATACGAAATTCCCGCAAATTACGCAACATTTTTGAAGCTGCATCTTCAAATGTTAATGCCCATGTGGAGAGCTTAACCAATAATGAGTCATAATAAGGTGTAATAACAGAACCTTGAAAACCGTTCCCTGCATCAAGACGTACACCAAAGCCGCCACCAGAACGATAAACCATAATCTTGCCTGTATCTGGCATAAAGTTATTACTAGGGTCTTCAGTCGTAACCCTAGATTGAATTGCAAACCCGTGACAAATAATCTTATCCTGAGTTGGGATATTCATTCTTTTACCGTGGATGTCTTCTCCATCAGCAATATAAAGTTGAGATTGTACAATATCAACACCTGTTACCATTTCAGTAATTGTATGTTCTACTTGGACTCGTGGATTGACTTCAATGAAATAAAATTGTCCAGAATCAGTAACTAAAAACTCGACTGTACCTGCATTTATGTAATTAACATTTTTCATAAGTTGAACCGCAGCTTCACAAATATTCTCTCTAACATCATTAGACAGAGACACACTCGGGGCAATTTCAACCACCTTTTGATGGCGACGCTGAACAGAGCAATCACGATCATATAGGTGAATGATGTTGCCATATTGATCACCCAAAATTTGAACCTCAATATGTTTTGGATTTTCTATAAATTTTTCTACGTAGACTTCATCATTTCCAAAGGCAGATTTCGCTTCGGATTTGGCTCGGTCATACGCTTCAAGGAGTTCTTCTCTCGAACGAACAATTCTCATTCCACGCCCGCCCCCACCTAAAGAGGCTTTAATAATAAATGGAAACCCATGTTCATTTGCAAATTGTTCAATTTCTGCTACAGATAGGACTGGTCCGTCACTTCCTGGAATGACAGGTAATCCTGCCTTTATCGCTTGGGTGCGCGCTTGTACTTTGTCACCAAACATATGTAAATGCTCTGATTTTGGGCCAATAAAGATAATCCCCTCTTCTTCACATCTTCTAGCAAAATGAATATTTTCAGAGAGAAATCCATAGCCTGGATGGATTGCATCAACCTGATTACGTTTTGCTAATTCAATAATACCTTCATTATCTAAATAAGCTTCTATTGGTTTTTTCCCTTCACCAATTAGATAAGCCTCGTCAGCTTTATACCGATGATATGCACCAGTATCTTCTTTGGAATAGATAGCAACAGTTCGGATATGCAGTTCGGTACAAGCACGAAAAATACGAATGGCAATTTCACCACGATTAGCAACTAGTACCTTATTAATTTTAGTCATCCGGTTCATGGAAACTCCTCCTCGTTAGATATAGTAGGCTTATAAAAAAAGATACTCATACATCACGCATTGTTAGTTAACTATGCGAGAGCTATAAAATTAGAAAACTAGATATCAGATGAGCTGGCCAATTTCTTTAAGATAAGCTTAATTATTATATTACCATTTTTTTTATTTACTAGAGAAGTAATTCGTGTACAAAAACGTGAATTTTTGAAAGTTTGCGACTTCTTATTTTGTTCTTCCGCCCAATAATACCATCCATCCATCTGAATAATAGTCACCAATTTTTAAAGGTAGAAAATTGATGACAAACATCCACAGATTGAATAAAGCTAACCATTGAAACCAAATCGTTATATATTGATCTCCAGTTCCAAAGCCAGGGACTAATAATAAGAAAGCAACGACTCCATTCATCAATGGCCCACCTATTGATATAATTCTTGCCCGAGAAGACTTTTCCTCAATTAATTCGTACATCGTTTTCCCACCTATTGGGAGGATACATATAACAAGTGACATATTTCGAAACGTTGCTTTAACAAGCTTTTTCCCAACCCCAATCGTTACCACGATCTTTTCTGCTTGACAAATCTGAGCTAGATAGAAATGGCCCAACTCATGAAGCAAAACAGTTAGCGGGAGTATTGTAAATATACAAATAATAATAAACGTAAAATCCATCACTACCATTCCTCCGAATAAATAAAAAAGATGATTCTTTCCACATAATCGTAGGTTACGATTATCTACATAGAATCATCTTTTTAAAAATTATGGTTTTCTCATTGATGCTTCATGAAGCCCGGCAAGCTTACGTTCTAGTTCAGATAACAATTGCTTCCCTATCTCTTGATCAATTAATTCAAGACGAATGGCAAAGTCAATTTCTCTAGACAAACCAAACATTTGTGTATCTAAAACCTCTTCATAAAGAGGGCATTGTGGCATTGTTAAGTTTACCATTTGAACTTCAATAAGCTTTAAAATCTTATCTGCATCCGCTTTTAGAAGGGCGTACGCTTTTTCTGAATGTCCTTCAGACATATTAATTCCCTCCCGTACGAGTCGTCTCACTGTCCTTATGACACTATGATAGCTTTTATATTCGGAAATTGCAATATATTAGAACTAATTATCAACAATTACTATTAGAATATACTCAACTTAAACTTACTAGATAAACTTTCCAGTAATTTCATACCAGCAATACTATTCCCACGCTCGTCTAAGGCGGGACCATATATGCCAATTCCCATACCATGAGGTACTGAACCCATAATCCCACCTGAAACTCCACTTTTCGCAGGAATTCCTACGCGTATCGCAAATTCACCAGAAGAATTATACATACCACATGTAACCATAAATGTCTTTAAGATCTGAGCTATATGAGGTGGTATCACTTGCTTTTTCGTGGTAGGATTTATGCCATCATTAGCAATAACATAACCTAACTTTGCAAGATCTGGACAAGCTACTTCAATGGCACAATGTTTTGTGTATATATCAAGGAGTGCTTCTACTTCTCCTTTGATTACCCCATGTTGCTTCATAAAGTAACATAGAGAACGATTTAAAAAAGCTGTTTCTAACTCTGATTTTGCTACACGTTCACAAATTGTGATTGTTGAATTATTGGTCATTTCGTGGATGAGACTAAGTATTCTCCCTAACTTTTCTTCGGTGCTGTTTCCCTTAATCATATTTGTAACTGCTAACGCCCCTGCATTTATCATCGGGTTAAGAGGCTTGGATGGTACATTCGTCTCTAATTTAGCAATTGAATTAAAGGGATCTCCAGTTGGCTCCATTCCCACCTTAGAAAAAACATATTCTTCTCCGTGATCCATAAGGGCAATAGCCAAAGTGATAACCTTTGAAATACTTTGTAATGTAAATTTTTCATCCATATTACCTGCAGCAATACAATCGTCTTGCCCACGGTAAATAGCGATCGAAAGTATATCCCTATTTGCTTCACCTAAAGCAGGAATATAATCTGCGACAACCCCATTCTTGGTATAGTTACTAGCCTCTATTAGCATGTTATGTAATGTTTCATCTAAGACATAATCATTCATATACGTACAGCTCCTTTCACTTCTTATCCACTAGAATAGCCCAGAATCTTTTGTTTAATAAGCCTTGTACCAGAAGAGAGGGAATAGGAAAACAAAAGGTATAATCCAGATAGATGGATTATACCTTTTTCTTTGTACTATTTCTATAGAATGTCCGCTGCTAGCTGCGCAAGTCCTGATCTTTCTCCTTTTTCTAGTTTCACGTGACCACTAATTTTTTCCCCTTTAAATTTTTCTACAACATAGGTTAAACCATTATTGTACTCATCTAAATACGGATGATCAATTTGTTGCGGATCCCCCATCAAAACAATTTTACTACCTTCACCGACACGTGTTAATATTGTTTTCACTTCATGTTTCGTTAAATTTTGCGCTTCATCAATGATAATAAATTGCTCTGGAATACTTCTTCCACGAATATAGGTTAAAGCCTCCACCTGGATTGAAGCCATCCCTGCTAAAATTTGGTCTAATTCTCCTGGTTTTTTTGTATTGAATAGATACTCTAAATTGTCATAGATAGGCTGCATCCAAGGTCTGAGCTTTTCTTCTTTTTCACCAGGAAGGTAACCAAGATCTTTTCCAACAGGCACTACTGGGCGAGCCACCAAAAGTTTCTTATATTTATGAAGATCCTCTGTTTGAAATAAACCTGCCGCTAAAGACAAGAGAGTCTTACCAGTACCTGCTTTTCCAACTAAAGTAATTAATGACAAATCATCTCTTAGCAGTAAATCAAAAGCCATCCTCTGCTGGACATTTCGAGGCTTAATTCCCCATACATGATCTAAGTCCCTAATTAACGGAATTACAGTCTTACAGTTTTGGTCAACTTTTCCAACAGCTGAACTAGAACTACCTAATTCATCTTTTAAAATAACGAATTGATTTGGGTAGGTTCGATAATTTCCTAACTCTTGTACAAAAATCTTTTGCTCTTTATAAAATTTATTTAATGTCTCAAGGCTTACATGAGCTTCTAAATAACCTGAATAAATATGATCAGAGGTAATAACTCTATCACTTAAAAAATCCTCTGCCTGGATGCCAATAGCATCAGCTTTCACACGCATTAGCGCATCTTTTGATACTAAAATTACCGGCTTTCCATTATCTTTCACCATTTCTTCTAGATGTAAATTTAGAGCAACGGCAATGATGCGATTATCATTACTTTTTTCGTCAAACATATCTTTCATTTTTTCAAATGATCGATGGTTGAGTTCTACTCTTAACTCTCCTCCATTATCTAGTGGTACCTTTTCATGGAGCTTTCCATTTTCACGAAATTGATCCATAATTTTGGCAACCTGTCTGGCATTGCGACCAATTTCATCCATATATCGCTTTTTGGAGTCAACTTCTTCAAGAACAATTGCTGGAATTACTACTTCGTTTTCTTCAAAGGCAAAAATGGCTAATGGATCTTGTAGTAATACATTCGTATCTAAGACGTAGATTTTATTCAACGTCACGCCTCCTTGACTATTGTAATAGGGATTGTGTCTTATTACTAAATTATGCATGAAAAGTAAAAATGAGATAGCGTGGCCATAAATTTAGTAAAAACATTTAAAATTTGCGGTATCTTTTATCATCTTACAAGTAGGTGGGGAAGGTATTTTACTATAAATGTATGTACAACCGAATAAAGATAGACGAAGAAACGAACAATATTTAATAAATATTTACAAGGAAGGGTTGATTCTATATGAAAAAAATTCAATTTTGTATATACGTTATGTTCATTCTTCTGTTAGGGGCTTGTCAAACAAATATGGCAGAAGATCCAAACACAGGCACACAACAACCATTGGGAATTGCTGAACAAGCTCGAGATCCTCGTGTAAAAGAAACGAAAAGCGCTGAAGAAGTTGCAGAGCATCTGGTTCATCTTACCGAGAGGCTCCCTGAAGTAAATAGTGCAACTGCAGTTGTCATCGGTGACTTGGCAGTTGTCGGCATTGATGTAAAAGCTGATTTAGACCGCTCTGATGTCGGTGTTGTAAAATACGAGGTTGCTGAAGCTTTGAGTAACGATCCACATGGTGCATATGCTTTTGTAACCGCTGATCCAGACATTAATGCGAGACTTAAAGAAATGCAAAAAGAAATTAATGCAGGACACCCTGTTTCAGGAATTATGAACGAACTTGCCGGAATTGTGGGCCGCTTAATGCCGGTTATCCCTGGGCCAGAACATCGTAAAGCAGAGCCAGAACCTACTGATGCAAATACAGAAAGACTTAACGAGGGACAAAACCAAGAACTAGAACAAATTCAAGAAGAACAAGGAAAGAGAAATATGGATAATGAGACAATTGGCAACCAAGAAAAACAAGGTGCCTCATATAATGGAGGAGTGAACAGAAATACACCTAGAGCTCAGCAAAAACGACTTGAAAATAGTAACTAAAAAACGAAAGCTTAGTCATTTGACTAAGCTTTTCTTATCGCTGTCATTACTTGGTTATCCAATTTATCCGCAGCTTCTTTATCATAGGTTTTTTCATAATTTGGCTCTACAGATATTTTTGAACCATAGAACATAACATCACGCACTTCATGAATATGAACCTTGATTAACGCTAATTTTAACGGGACACCTTCAAGTTTTTCTTCTGAGATATACGCTTCTCCACAGATGGAGTATGTTGATTCATTCCCTATTACATTGATAGCAATCTTAGGATTACCTTGAATGTTGGCTATAATTCTTGATCTGTTATCTACCGCAAAACAAACAGTTGTTTTGGACGGAGCATAAATCCAAGAAATCGCACTTACATTTGGACCTTTAGTTTCAAAATCAACGGTTGCTAATGTCACAAAGCGTTCTTTTTGTAGCAACTGAAATAATTCGTCTGTCAGTACTGGTTCAACCAAATTTGCCAAATCAAAAACCTCCTCATATGGTTACTAAGACTATCCGATAGCGTTTTCGCTGCTCCCTAGTAAAACAAAACTTCTACAAGTATACTATACCTTTTTTTGCCTCATGTTAAAACTAATTCAATTCTAATTGTTTTATCGATTTCTTGACCTACAGACTTCTTCTGCTTCACAATCCAAGCTATTTCAACTATAATGCATGTATACACAACATAACAGCTAGGAGCTTATTGAACTTCAAGCCGCTATAGTAATGGGGTGAAAAAATATGAGAGTAAAATGTGTAATCTGTGACAAGATTGAAACAATTGAAAATGAGTCATTTCTAGCTAAAAGGTTAAGAAATAGACCAATACATACGTATACCTGCCAAGTGTGCCATGATCGAATTGCCGAACGTACCAATGCAAGATTAGCCACAGGGAAATTCCGAATTAATAAACCAATTCAAACAGAAGATGATTGGTAAGCCTAGTTGAACTACAATAGAAAAAGCTGACAATTCTCGTGAATTGTCAGCTTTTTATTAGCTTTGTACTGCTTTTTCTTTTTTCTCTCGATACATTCTAAATTTATAAGCACCTAAGACAAACGTTGCAATTAATAACGACTCAACAACCGGTAACCTAAGTGCTAAAAGGGTTGTAAAAATAGAACCAAACAAGAGAGCGATATAGACAACCACTTGCTTTAAGATAGGAAGTTTTCTTGCAAATCCTAAGTTATATACAACTACTGTTAAAACAACCACAACTAAATACAGTATTGAAAAAGCATACAAGAATTGTTCAGGATTTCCTGCCCCTAGCGCCTCTGCTAATGTCGAGAAATTTGGTGCGACGATATTTACTTCAGCGTTATCCAAACTAAGCCCTCCTTAGGAGTAAGATCTAGCTTTGTGCAGCTAACTTCTTTTTCTTCTCAATGCGCTCACGTTCGTTTTTATCTAAAATTTTCTTTCTTAGACGGATTGAAGTAGGCGTAACCTCACATAACTCATCATCGTTTAGATATTCAAGTGACTCTTCTAACGTCATAATTCTTGGTTTTTTCATTGTAACAGTTTGATCTTTGTTAGCAGAACGCATATTTGTCATTTGCTTAACTTTTGTTAGATTTACTGTAATATCATTTTCTCTCGTATGCTCTCCAACGATCATTCCTTCGTAAACCTCAGTTCCTGGATCAACGAAGATAATTCCGCGGTCTTCAACTTGCATAATTCCATATTGTGATGCTTTTCCGTTCTCCATCGAGACAAGTACACCTTGACGTCTACCACCAACTCTTCCTTCAATCATCGGTTGGTAACTTTCAAACGTATGATTAATAATCCCATAACCTCTCGTTTGTGTCATAAATTCAGTTGAATAACCAATCAAACCTCGAGCAGGAACAAGGAACTCTAAACGCACTTGACCTGTACCATTGTTAACCATGTTAAGCATTTCACCTTTACGTTCCCCGATAGACTCCATAATAGCGCCAGTATACTCTTCAGGAACATCAATCATTACACGCTCAACTGGTTCAGAACGAACACCATCGATTTCTTTTACAATTACTTCAGGTTTTGACACCTGCAATTCATAACCTTCGCGTCGCATATTTTCAATTAAAATAGATAAGTGTAATTCACCGCGTCCTGAAACAATCCAAGCCTCAGGAGAGTCTGTATCATCTACCCGTAAACTAACATCCGTCTGTAACTGAGCGCGTAGACGCTCTTCAATCTTTCTACTTGTTACATATTTCCCTTCACGACCAGCAAACGGGCTGTTATTTACAGAGAATGTCATTTGTAACGTAGGTTCATCAATACGTAAAATTGGTAGTGGCTCTTGAGCATCAATCGGACATACTGTTTCACCGACATTAATTTCTTCCATACCAGATACTGCAATGATATCTCCTGAAATCGCTTCTTCAATTTCAACTCGTTTTAGTCCTAAGAAACCAAATAGTTTTGTAACTCTGTATTGTTTAGCAGAACCATCAAGCTTCATTAAGGCTACAGTTTGTCCTACTTTAATCGAACCACGGAAAACACGACCAATCCCAACTCTTCCTAAGTAATCATTATAGTCTAACATTGTTACTTGGAACTGAAGTGGTTCCTCACTATTATCTACTGGTGCTGGGATATGTTCGATAATAGCAGAAAATAAATCGTTCATGTTTTCTTCCTGTTTACTAGGGTCCGCATCAGTACTTGCTGTTCCATTAATTGCAGAAGCAAATATAACTGGGAATTCTAATTGCTCTTCATCTGCACCCAAGTCAATTAACAAATCAACAACCTCATCCACTACTTCTAATGGTCTAGCTGACGGCTTGTCAATTTTGTTTACAACTACAATTGGTTTTAGGTTCTGTTCTAACGCTTTTTTAAGAACAAAACGTGTTTGTGGCATACAGCCCTCGTAAGAATCAACTACTAGTAGCACACCATCTACCATCTTCATAATACGTTCAACTTCTCCACCAAAATCTGCATGTCCTGGAGTATCTAGGATGTTAATACGTGTTTCACCGTATTGAATAGCGGTGTTTTTAGCTAGGATTGTAATTCCTCTTTCTTTTTCTAAATCATTTGAATCCATTGCTCTTTCTTGAACTTGCTCATTTGTTCGAAACGTTCCTGACTGGTGTAACAACTGGTCAACTAATGTTGTTTTCCCATGGTCAACGTGGGCGATAATCGCGATGTTTCGAATATTTTCTCGTTGCTTCATCTATGTGTCTCTCCTTAAAGGTAAAATATTTGTCCGAATTTGTTCACAACTGCTCTATTATAGCACAATTTTCAAAAAGGAATACTATTTTTACAATCTTATACACGAAATAGAAAACTTATTTGATTTTTACTAAAATATTTGTAAACTAGAATGAGGAGGGATTAATTTGAAAAAAGAGCAAATGATCTTTTTGTTGTTAGCATTTCTTACTACATGCGCAATTATCGGGATAGGTATATCCATTTCATTACAAAGTATCTTAGTGTTTAGTTTATCCGTTTTAACAGCAACAATTTGTTGTGGATTTGGTTTTTCCTTAAGGAAAAAATTACGCACACAATCGAATTAGTAAGACACTAAATAAAAGGGGATGTCATCATCCCTTTTTATTATTTAAGTATTCATCTTGCAACTCCTGATATAGCCCTTTTTTCGCCACACAGATGGTACAATTATGTAGAAGGTCGAGATCACTCCCATCGATTGTCGAAACAATCCCCCCTACTTCTTTTACAAGAATCGCACCAGCCGCAAAATCCCAAGGTGATAAATTTAAACTAATATATCCGTCAATTCGATTTGCAGCTACAGAAGCCATTTCAATGGCAGCTGCTCCATACGCCCTAGTACCCCGACAATTTCTAACTAGCTTTGTTAACCTCTCATCCTTCACAATCCAACCTGAGTTGACCGCTATGAGCGAATCGCTAACTTTCGCTTCGCCTAGTACCGGTAGTTGTACACCATTTACGTACGCTCCTTGATGTTCGATTGCTAAGTATAATTCATCTCCCATTACATCATAAATAATTCCTACCTTACCGACTCCGTCTTCGTAAATACCTACAGATATCGCGAAATGGCGTTGCTGATGAACAAAGTTTGTTGTACCATCAATTGGATCAATAATCCATACCGTTCCATCTAATGAGTGTAAATCTTTCCCCGTACCTTCCTCACCTAAGATAAAATGCTGTGGAAATTGTTTCGTTATTTCTTCAAAAAAATAAGCTTCTATTTTCCTATCCATTTCGGTTACTAAATCGTTAGGATTGGATTTATATTCTACGATGAGCTCGTTTTTAAGTGAAAGCTTGATTTGCTGAGCAGCTTTTCTTACTAAATCTTCTGCTATTTTAGCAATATTATCCCAATCGTTTTTGCTCATATCTATATTCTCCTTTGTCTGCTATTGGTTTATATTATGACATAAACAAACTGGGTTTATAAAGTAAACCCAACTATGGAGTTGTTAACTAAGTAAAGCTCTGGACCTGAGCTAGGTACTTCCTTGAAAAATTTGCTTACTTCATAATACCAAAAAAAGAATGATACATTAGCGCAGGCCAATTCGTACCATTCTCTTTATATTCATTTTCTTATTATACTTCTAAACGGATCAACTCTAAACGAAACTTCTCAAGATTTTTTTTACATTCAGCAATTTTTTTGTAGTCTCGAGCAGCTAATGCATCGTGTAGTGTTGCCAACTCATAGTCAATCTCCAAGCGTAGAACAGCAATTCTTTTTTCGCCATCCGTTCTTTTAAACGTTTGAACAACTTGTTCCATGGTAACCTACACTCCTTTTTTTGTATAGTAATCTATTTACTACCGTAAGCATACAAGGCTTGAGGAGACAAGATTTTACCGAATTTTCAGATATATTCTTTGGTGCTTACTATAACATATGTTCAGATGTAGCAGAATGTTTCCATATTACTCAAAATAATTTTAGGAAAAAAATCTTCCTAGGTCTCCTTTACTCATTGGTGTATGTTTACCACTTGTTCGTTATTTTCAAACTAGCTAAAAACAAGTTTGCCTATACTATACTTATTTTTATGAGATCCACTTTAGTTATGGTAGAATAACTTTACAGAAGCAATTTATTGAGAGAGGGATGATAAACATGTTCACTGGATTTACGAAAGAAGATTTCGAAACCTTTTCAATAGAAGGACTAGAAGAACGTATGGAAGCTATTCAAGGACGTATTCAACCAAAATTCAAGGGTGTTGGACAAGTCCTTTGTGATGATTTATCAGCTGTTAGTGGAAACGAAATGTATTTACATATCGCAAAACATGCACGGAGGACGGTAAACCCACCAAAGGATACTTGGTTAGCGATTTGTCATGATAAACGTGGCTACAAAAAACATCCTCATTTCCAAGTCGGATTATTTGATGATCATGTCTTTATCTGGTTTGCTCTTATCTATGAGGCACCAAACAAAAGTACGATCGCTCAAAACTTCCTAAATAATCTGGATGAGGTTTACGAGACAATCCCAAGAGAATATGTAATTTCTATGGATCATATGAAAAAAGAAGCTCAAACGATGAGTAGCTTGGATAAACAGGATTTTGAAAACATGTTAATCAGGTTCCGTGATGTGAAGAAGGCTGAATTTCTAGTTGGCCGTCATGTAGCTGCAAACGACCCCATTTTATCTAATGGTGAACAATTCCTTCAATTAGCAAAAAACACAATGGAAACCCTAATGCCGCTATATAAAGCATCATTTTAAATTTACTACAAAAATAAAAGCTCGGTCTAACGACCAAGCTTTATTTTTGTAGTAGAAGCTTCTTTAATCAACGCCTCTTTTACAACAGCGTAGCAAGTATAGTTTGACTGTTCATCAAACTCTCTAAAAAGTTGTTTTTCTTCACTTTTACTAGGAACAACTTCTTTAAAGCGTTTATAGAGATTAACCATATGTTTTCTATCCACGCCTTTTCCATAGGCATCTTCAACCCCTTGGAAAAATTGAACTACATCTATTACCTCTTCTTTTGTCCAATCAAGAGATATAGGAATATTTATATCCATTTTACAACTCCTTATGTGTATTAGGTTAGATCATATCACACTTTGCTCCACTTACTTTGAATACTTCTTGCTTCACTCAGAAGACGTTCAAACAATTGAGAAACGGATGGAATATCGTGAATTAATCCAACGACTTGACCAGCCCATCCAAACCCTTCCTCAGTCGAACCTTCGTAGATATATTTTTTATTGGCATGACCACTAATATACGGTTTTAACATTTCATATGTAGCGCCCTTTTCTTCAAGGGTAAGTATTTGTTCTGTCCAACTGTTCCTTAATGCTCTTGCAGGTGCTCCTAAAGTTCGTTTTATCACAACCGTATCAGTTTCTGTCAACTCCACAAGCTGTTGTTTATATAATTCATGTGCATGAACACATTCTTTTGTCGCTACAAAGCGGGTACCCATTTCAATACCTTCTGCTCCCAAAGCGAGTGCTGCCATAAAGCCTCTACCATCACCAATCCCCCCCGAAGCAATTACCGGTATTGCTACTGCATCAACCACCTGAGGGATTAACACGAGGGTACTAACATCATGTCTACCTAAGTGACCACCACCTTCTTGACCAACTACCATAACCGCATCAGCACCTAGTTCTTCCGCTTTCACCGCTTGTCGCTTCGCTGCTACCAAGACGATTTTCTTTACATCTACTCCTTTTAATTGATCAAGTATTGGTGCCGGGTTGCCACCTGTCATTGAAATTACCGGTACTTTCTCCTCAATAGCTACCTCAAGCATGTGTTCATAAGGTCTACCATGTTGACCAATTGCAAAATTTACTCCGAAAGGTTTTGTTGTTTTTTTCCTTACCTTTTCGATCTCAACTTTCAATTGTTCTGGAGAATCCAAGGACATAGCAGTGATTTGACCCAAACCACCAGCATTACTAACAGCTGCTGCTAGATCAGAATATGCTAAATAAGCTAGCCCACCCTGGATAATTGGATACTCTATTTGTAAAAGTTCAGTCACTCGTGTCTTCAACTTACTGCCCCCAATCCGTATAAGTATACAAACATTCCCCTAATATTTTCTCTAAAAATGAAGAAAACTCCTTTTAAAAGGAAGTAGTAGGTATTTTTTACTTTGAATTTTTATTCCAATTTGATATACTCATTTTGTTTTGAAGAAATTATTATTTTATTAATTTTGCATCGGCCACAACCGTTTCAAATATACTTTTAACTTATGAGGTGAACTATCAATTATGTCCCAACAAAAAACCCCATTATTTACTGGATTGTTAGAGCATGTAAAAAGAAATCCAGTTCAATTTCATATCCCTGGTCATAAAAAAGGAACAGGGATGGACCCTGAGTTTCGTAATTTTATAGGAGATAATGCGTTATCAATTGATCTTATTAATATTGGTCCTCTCGATGATCTCCATCATCCACACGGAATGATTAAAGAAGCTCAGCATCTTGCTGCAGAAGCCTTCGGCGCTGAACATACCTTCTTTTCTGTTCAGGGAACTAGTGGAGCGATTATGACAATGATTATGAGTGTTTGCAGTCCTGGAGATAAAATTATCGTTCCTAGAAACGTCCATAAATCTATTATGTCAGCAATCATTTTTTCTGGAGCGACCCCTATTTTCATCCATCCGGTCATTGATCCGAACCTAGGAATTTCGCACGGGATTACAATAGAGTCTGTCGAAAAAGCACTAGATGCTCATCCAGATGCAAAGGGATTATTAGTTATTAACCCTACATATTTTGGAATTTCTGCAAATCTACAAAAAATTGTTGAGATTGCACATAGTTATGATATTCCAGTTCTTGTTGATGAAGCACATGGGGTACATATCCATTTTCATGACGAACTTCCGATGTCCGCTATGCAAGCTGGGGCAGACATGGCTGCCACTAGTGTTCATAAACTAGGTGGCTCAATGACACAAAGTTCTGTACTTAATGTTCGTGGAAACCTCGTCTCACCAAAAAGAGTGCAATCAATTATTAGCATGTTAACAACAACATCCACCTCCTATCTATTATTAGCATCTTTAGATGTAGCAAGAAAACAGTTGGCCACAAGAGGGTATGGTTTAATTGATCGTACAATTAAGTTAGCAAACAAAACTAGACAATCTATTAATGAGATTGAAGGCATTTACTGCGTTGGACCTGAAATACTTGGTTCAAAAGCTACTTATGATTTTGACCCAACCAAAATGATTATCTCTGTAAAAAACCTAGGGATTACCGGATACGAGGTAGAGGTATGGCTAAGAGAGAACTATAACATTGAAGTTGAGCTGTCTGATCTTTATAACATCCTTTGTATCGTTTCGATTGGCGATAATGAGGATACTACAGGGATTTTAATTGAAGCGTTAAACAAGTTATCAACTATCTTTACAGCTAAGTCAACTCTAACCGCCAAAAAAGACATCTCGGTTCATGTTCCTGATATTCCAACATTGGCTCTTTCTCCAAGAGATGCTTTTTACGCTGATACGGAGGTAATACCATTTAAAGAATCTGCAGGTCGTATCATCGCCGAGTTCGTTATGGTGTATCCGCCGGGTATCCCAATCTTCATTCCAGGTGAAATTATAACTGAAGAAAACATTACGTATATACAAGAAAATATTGATGTAGGTCTACCAGTCCAAGGACCTGAAGATGAAACATTTAAAACAATTCGCGTCATAAAAGAAAGAAAAGCAATTAGCTAACTAACTATGATATACAATTTAAGAAACAAAAGAGGTAGACAACGTTGTCTACCTCTTATTAAATCATAGGCTATTTTTTAGATTGTTTATTTTTACAGCTTTCACAACACGTTCCATAGAGCGTTGAAACCTTCTCAGCCTCAAAATGTTCAATTACTTTCCCACAATTTTGACAAACGATAACACCCATTTGTTCCACCCCTTTAAGTTTTGAAAGCGTTTTTACTACTATTACTATTATAATAATATGTCACAATACAGCTGTCAAGAGGTAAATTGTATAACACATTAATAATATAAATCAAAAAAAGAGGCTTAATCTAAAGATTAAGCCTCTTTTATAGTTATTAATATTGAGTTTCAAAATTCATTGTTGGCAAATTTCGTGTAAAAAATAAAGAAAGGTCCTTTGCTTCATTGTCACATCTAATTTGGAAGACTTTCTTAACATGCTCCCAATTTTCCGCTTCTTCCGCACAGATTAATGTGGAGCGGCCAGTTTGCATGCAAACTACAAGAGGCTTTCCAAAGAACATACTTGTGAAAACAATTCCAAAATCATATCGCGTGTTTTCAGTTGTAAAGCCAATAAATTGCACCTTTACATCTTCCTGCTCATCATAAAGTCTTTCAAATAGGTTCATTTCAGCGCCTCCCTCTATAAAGTTTTCTGAATTTTATTATAAATAAAATAATTATTAATGTCAACCGAATGTAAAATCGTAAAAATAAAAAAAGAGAAGACACTCTGTCCTAAATAAAGAGCTTCTTCTCTAAAATATTTGATTTATGCTTTAGAATTCATTCTCAATTAGAGTTACATATTATCAATTGATAAATTAGAAAACGTCTTACTTCTCAACCCTATAAACTTCGATATCTCCTCAAGAAAGATAATATCCTCCTCTGTAACTACATAACTAGGATCTTGACACTCAGCTAATAGAATTCCTAACAAGTGATGACCGTCATAGAATGGAGCATAAGCTAGCGTTTTATTGTGCTCATTGTGAATTGTGAGGTTACCCCTTATACCACAAATACTCAACAAACCATCCCCATATTTTTCAACCTTGTGTTCAGATAGGTATCCAAAACTAATAAATCGGTGAAAATATCCATTTTCACAATGATAGATAGCCATTCCAAATGAGTTCGGAAGATGTGTGCCTATCGTATTAATTATTCCTCTATAAAAATCGTTCCGAGTAGAAACGCGATCAGCAATCATTCCAACCTCAAGCCGCAATTCATCAAGTTTATCCGACTTATTCACCTATATCCCTCCTACTATGTAAAACCAAGACACGATGCTGTTTGTTTGTCCGGAAATATATATTGAATATTCTAACTTTTAGTTACTCGTCAAGAATAACACAGAAGGATTGCAAATGCTGTCAAATTTTGTCCTGTCTAGTTATTATTTTACATGCTGACCTTGACTTCTTTCCTGCTAGTCACCAAATATTCCTACTACAATTTTTTTAACTTCCTCCGGAGAAAAAGGCTTCCAAAATAACTCACCATATATAAGAATATCCTGATGTAAATGTAACTGTGATCCATCTTTTTTTACAGCACCACTAGTACCTGAATTCCCGACATAACCAATAATCGTTGAGCTACTAACACGATCTCCTACTTGTAAATCCCGTGGAATTGAATCAAGATGAGCAAACCTGTTCATTACACCTTTTTCATACTGAAGCCATACTTGTCTACCACGCAAACGGTCAAATATATATTCAGGTGTTTCTCCTAATTCGGCAGTTAGGGTTAAATCTTGATTTCTAACGTCTACGGAAGGGTATTCTTCATAATCATGGTCAGCACGAACAACAATTCCCTCAGCCATTGCATAAACAGGAGTCTCAGTGGAAATGTGATTACCTGTCGCATAGGCATACCAATCAATGCCCTCGTGGTACCCATTTCGATATGCACGCTTTGCTCCAGGAAGATGATTTGGAATTGTACTTACCTTTGCTTCTTCAATTGGTTTATTTAAAAATGATAAATATTCTATCATTGTAGCTACAGTCCAATCTTTCTCATCTAGTAAACGAATTTCAGAATTATCAGATACCTTAGTAGTTTCGTCCCAATTGAATACTAATAGATCGTTACTAGTCGATATAACCGTAAGATCGAATAGCTCTGTCAAAGATTGAATAGGAAGATATACTTCATCTTCTAGAATATAGAGGTCATTACTCATAGGTAGATAGAGCCCATTTTTTTCAACAACAGGCACACCATACACCATTTTGAAAATATCATCCCCAATCTCAATCCTTACTGTACGGTGAATAGGATTGTATACAACATTTCCATTGATTGTTTGAACAAACTCAGAAATGTTAATCACCTGAGCTTCACCGATATTTTTTATGGTAATTTGATTAAAGTCCTCATTTTCTTGATTTTCTAAATGAGAATCTTCCTTCGTAGCTCTTCTTTCTTGCTTCTCGTTCTGTTGAGTTGACCCACAAGCAGACAGTAGTAACAGAGGACAAAGGAGTATAAGAAGCCATTTCATTTTCATTCACCCTTAAAAAAAATGTTAGTCACTAGTTTGACCAACTAAAAACAATCGTAAACATTCACTAGCTTAGATTGGCTTTTAATGGAAAAACAAAATGCACTAGCAGCAAAAAACTAGTACATTTTCTCAACTTCATTTTATCTCTTTAGGATCAACAAACTCGTATCCCTTTTCTTCTAGACCACTAATAATTATTGGCAAGGCCTCCAACGTCCATAAGTGATCGTGCATCAGTAAATTAGCACCCGGCCTTAAAAGGCTCGTATTCACCATAATATCCGCTAAAGCTTCTTTTTCCATATAGTTTTTCTCAAAGTCATAACCATACGTCCAATTCATCCATTGCATGGCTTCTTCTTTTACAACTCGTTTTGAAACATCGGTGTTAACACCAAAAGGAGCTCGAAAAAATCGGGGTCTTGTACCAGTGATCTCTTCAATTAAGTCATTTAATTCGACTATTTCTTCCCGTTGCTGTTCTTCTGATAATTGACTTAAATTTTGGTGGGTCATTGTATGATTTCCAATTTCGAATCCCAAATCGTGTATTGTTTTTAATTTTGCTTTACCTTCGTCATTTTGTATAAAGTGTCCATTGACAAAAAAAATCGCACTTATGTTTCTTTGTTTAAGTAAATGAGCCATCTCTACCGCGTATCTGTTTGGTGCGTCATCGATAGTTAATAATACTACTTGATGCAAATCCGCTTCGCTAATTGGTACAACACTATGGTCAGCTTGCAATTCATATCGTGGATTAGGAGGCGGCGCTGGCACTGAATCAATTTCTATTTCTACTTCCAGCTTTTCATCAACACTCTCAGCCGGATGATCTTTTGTTTCTTCCACAGAAACATTAGCAGGAACCTCTATATCACCTCTCTCATTCTGACTATTTTCGTTCGCGCAAGCAGCAATGATTAAGATTGAGGCTAGGAGAAAAAAATTTATAATAAATCTCACCACAAAATCACTCCTCAAAATAATGTTACTCCGTACAAAAGGAGAATTCACCTATCATTCATCAACTAGCTAATTATTTCGGTAGTATAATTTTCCAAAACTAACAAACAATAAAAACAATCGTGTTAATAAAGGTGATTAAAAATGAACCCGTTTAAGTTTGTAGGTAGAAGAATTATCAAAACTGGTATTTCAGTGTTTATCACGGCATTGGTCTGTTCCTATCTTGGGCTACCAGTTATCTTTGCAGTTATTACTGCAATCGTAACAACTGAACCGACCGCAGCAGATTCGTTAAAGAGAGGAATTATTAGAATACCTGCTGCAGCTATAGGAGCTGGATTTGCATTACTGTTTGATATGCTGCTTGGTCAAGGTGCTGTAACATTCGCTTTAGTTAGTATGCTCACCATACTCTTATGCTACCACCTAAAATTAGATAATGGCACCTTGGTTGCTACTCTAACAGCAGTAGCGATGATTCCAGGAGCTAACGAAGGAATTATTACAGAATTCTTATTTAGACTTTCAGGCACTTCCATAGGTATTATCATTTCAACCTTGGTCAATTTCGCTGTTCTACCACCAAAGTTCGGCCCATTACTTGTTAAACAAGTAAATGAACTTTACAGAGATACAGCTACACACTTAGAACAATTAATGCAGGCTATTTCAAGCCGAGAAGATAAAAAAGTCGATGTGAGTTTGAGAAGACTATATCAAGACCTTGAAAAAGCATTTCAATTAAGTCAATACCAAGAAGATGAATGGCAATATCGAAAGAAAGATGATCTCGAAGAACGCTCTTTTCAGTATTTGCAAAGGAAACTGATTAAGTTACAGAAAATTATTTCTCATGTCGGTAACCTTAGTTATATTAATTTAACCACAGATCTAACTTTAGAAGAAGAAAAGACATTATTATCTTCTACTGGGTTAATCAGCCAAATTTGCACTGATGTTTCATATCAGAATAACCAAGAACTTACAAATTGTAAAGAGAGAATGTTTCATTTATTACGAAATGAAATACAAACAAACTCAAATTACGGACAAAAAGAAACAGTATTTTACGAACTACTTGGTATTCTTGATTGTCTATTAAAATTACAAAAAGCAACCATTGATGAGAGATTGTTTTCAGAAAGTAATAAAAACTACCCATCTTATATTTTTTCAGAGAAAATCCAATACGACTAAAAAACATCACATACTATTTTTCAATTATGTAACAGTTTCATTACGAACTGAAAATTCACTATTTTCCATGGTAAACTAATCATTAATGTGACCTATTATCTACTGGAAAAAGGAAGTGAATATCCTTGTGATGAGAATAAAGATAGCTGTTTCTTTTATCCCCTTCTTTCTATTGTTAGTAACGAGCTGTTCTCAAAGTGAAGATGTTATTGCAAACTATCCTTTTTTACAAAAAAAAGATGAAAACATCACATTACTCTTCTCGGATGATCATTATATTAGTGCCGAAGGGAATTATTATGATGCACTTCTAGATGTTAAAAGAAGGCATCCTGAAAAAATAAGATCATTTAATATTATCCATTCATCTGATCGCGAATTAATCAGGCATTATGAGATATTAGAATACCCTACCCTACTTGTCATACATAATAATTCAATAACAATCAGAGTAGAAGGAACGCTAAATAAACATGATATTTTAAATGCCCTAGAAGAAGCATTAATTAAGTAAGGTCATTTTGCTAAATAATAATGACTATATGCTAACTTTTCAATAACTGGCCAAAATAAGAAAAGCGCAAGGCGCCCTAGGAAAAAAGAATTCTCTTTTTCTTTGCCTATCGGCGACAAGCAAATGTTCTGATCCAAAAAAGTGCGCTCCTTCACTTTTATCTAGGGAAAAAGGAAAATCACTTTTTCCTTGATCAGATTATTTGACCTCGAGCCAAGAACATCTTTGAATCGACCTCTTGGATCTTTGCGACGAGTAACCGCAGGAGCAGATGGCGCCTGTTAGACAATTTTAAGTCGAAATTATATACTTTCCTATAAAATAAAAAGAAAGGCTCGACAATAGTCGAGCCTTTCTTTTGTTTATTTAACGATATGGATCGGCATTCCAATAGCAACTTCAGCTGTTTCCATCGTGATTTCACCTAATGATGGATGAGCATGAATTGTCATAGCGATATCTTCAGCAGTCATTCCTGCTTCAATAGCTACGCAAGCCTCGGAAATCATATCAGAAGCATTTGTACCAGCGATTTGTACGCCTAGTACTAAGCCATCTTCTTTACGAGTTACCATCTTCATAAATCCATCAGTTTCATCTAATGATAAAGCACGTCCATTAGCAGCAAATGGGAACTTCGAAACGATAACGTCGTAACCGGCATCTTTTGCTTCGGCTTCTGTAAGACCAACAGTTGCTAGCTCTGGACCTGAGAATACAACAGCTGGGATTGCTAAGTAGTCTACTTCTGCAGGGTGACCCGAAATTACTTCAGCTGCAACTTTTCCTTCGTAGGATGCTTTATGAGCTAGTGCTGGACCTTCAACGATATCACCAATTGCATAAATACCGTTAACGCTAGTTTTGCACTGTTTGTCAACTTTGACAAGACCACGATCTGTCATTGCAATTCCAACTTGCTCAAGTCCTAAGTCCTCTGTATTTGGACGACGGCCAACCGTAACTAACACATAATCTGCTTCAAATGTTTTTGTTTCACCTTTAATTTCGGCAGTTACTTTCACGCCTTCAGCAGTTTCCTCAACACCTTGAGCTAATGCATTAGTAAAGATCTCAGCCCCATTGTTCTTTAAGCGTTTTGTTACTAACTGGCTCATTTGCTTTTCAAAACCAGGAAGAACTTGGCCACCGCCTTCTAAGATTGTCACTTGGCTTCCTAGGTTAGCATACGCCGAGCCTAGTTCGATTCCAATATATCCTCCACCAATGACAACCAGCTTCTTAGGTACTTCATCTAAAGCTAAAGCTCCAGTTGAAGAAATCACACGTTTACTCCATTTGAAAGCAGGAAGTTCGATTGGTCTTGATCCTGTAGCAATGATACAGTTCTTGAATTTGTATGTTTGTGAAGATTTTTCATCCATGATACGAACTGTGCTTTCATCAACGAAATAAGCTTCACCTCTGACGATATCCACTTTGTTTCCTTTCAAGAGTGCTTCAACGCCACCTGTTAATTTGTTTACTACAGACGCTTTCCACTTTTGAACTTTTGAGAAATCTAAAGATACATTCTCAACTGTAATACCGATATCCTCAGAATTCGTTGCATCATGATATTTGTGACCTGCTGAAATTAATGCTTTTGATGGAATACAACCAACATTTAGGCAAACTCCACCTAAGTTTTCCTTTTCAACAATTGTTACCTTTTGTCCTAGTTGAGCGGCACGAATAGCAGCTACATAACCACCAGGACCTGCCCCAATAACAAGTGTGTCTACCTCTACCGCAAAATCTCCTACTACCATTTTTCTACGCCTCCATAACTAATAATTGTGGATCGTTCAGTAAGCGTTTAATATGATTTAACGCATTTTGTGCTGTAGCACCATCAATTAATCTGTGATCAAAACTCAAAGATAGAGCAAGCACCGGTGCAACCACGATTTCACCATTTAATACTACAGGTTTTTCGGCAATTCGTCCAATACCAAGAATGGCAACTTCTGGGTGATTAATAACTGGTGTAAACCATTGGCCACCAGCCGAGCCAATATTTGTAATCGTACAAGAGCCACCTTTCATCTTGTCAGGTGCCAATTTGCCTTCACGTGCACTTGTAGCTAACTCATTAATTTCTGCGGAAATTTTAAAGATTGACTTACGGTCTGCGTCTTTCACAACTGGTACAAGTAAACCTTTATCCGTGTCAGCAGCAATCCCTATATTGTAGTAATGCTTGTAAACAACTTCTTCAGTTGCATCATCAATAGAAGCATTTAAAGTTGGATACTCTCTTAATGCAGAAGTAAGAGCTTTGACTACATAAGGTAAGTATGTTAACTTAATTCCTTTTTGAGCTGCAACGTCCTTAAACTTCTTACGATGTAAAACTAAATCAGTTACATCTACTTCATCCATTAATGTAACGTGTGGAGCTGTGTGCTTAGAATTTACCATCGCGTTTGAAATCGCTCTACGGATACCGCTCATTTTCTCACGTGTTTCTAGTTCACCATGTACAGCCTCATACGGCTTAACTGGTTTTTTCTCAGCTTGAGGACGCCCAGCCGCTTGTGTTTCCTGAACTTGCGTAGTTTCAACCGCTTCCGCTTTTGGTGTAGCAGTACCAAAATTATCAACATCAGCTTTTAAGATACGACCATTATCACCAGTACCATGTACCTTACGGATATCGATACCCTTTTCCCTCGCATATTTACGCACAGAAGGCATCGCAATAATTCTTCTAGACTCATCAACTTCAACTTCTGCCGCAGGTGCAGCAGCCTCTTCAGTTTTCGCAACAGGAGCAGGAGTTTCTTCTTCATCTTCATGGTGACCATGAGCCGAAGCCGGTATTTCACCATCATAATCAATTGTAACAAGTACATCTCCTACTACAGCAACAGTGCCTTCAGAGACCTTTAACTCTAGTATCTTACCTTCTACTGGTGATGGGATCTCGACCACTGCTTTATCATTTTGAACCTCAAGTAAAATATCGTCTTCTTTTACTTCATCGCCTGGCTTTACAAACCACTTGACTATCTCACCTTCATGAATACCCTCACCGATATCAGGAAGTTTAAATTCAAACGCCACAAAAAACGCCTCCCTATAATCTTTCATTTATGAGTTAACTATCTCTTCTATTTAGAAATTAATAACCTTTTTCGCTTTTTCAACAATTTCTTTATAACCTGGTAACCACACGTCTTCTGCTGAAGCGAATGGGTAAACAGTGTCAGGAGAAGCAACACGAAGGACTGGAGCTTCTAAACTAAGAATTGCTCTTTCAGTGATCTCGGCCACAACATTTGCTGCAATACCAGCTTGCATTTGTGCTTCTTGAACAACAATTGCACGATTTGTTTTTTCTACTGATGCAATAATCGTATCGATGTCAAGTGGGCTTATTGTACGAAGATCAATAACTTCGGCATCGATTCCTTCTTTAGCTAATTCTTCGGCAGCTTTTAGTGATGAGTGAACCATTGCACCATAAGTAATAATTGAAATATCTTTCCCTTCACGTTTCACGTCGGCTTTTCCTAATTCAATTGTGTATTCTCCCTCAGGAACTTCGCCACGGAATGAACGATAAAGTTTCATGTGCTCTAGAAAGATAACAGGGTCGTTATCACGAATAGCTGAAATCAATAAACCTTTTGCATCATACGGTGTTGCCGGAATTACTACTTTTACACCAGGAGTTTGCGCCATTAATCCTTCTAAACTGTCAGCATGCAACTCAGGAGTTTTTACTCCACCACCAAAAGGAGACCGAATGGTTACTGGTGAATGATATTTCCCACCTGAACGATAACGCATACGACCCATTTGAGCCGCAATTGAATCAAATACTTCAAATACGAAGCCGAAGAATTGAATTTCCATAATTGGTCTAAAGCCAGTTAAACCTAAACCGATTGCTAAACCACCAATTCCAGACTCAGCTAAAGGAGTGTCAAATACTCGCTCTTCACCAAATTCAGCTTGTAGGCCTTCAGTCGCACGGAAAACCCCGCCGTTCTTCCCTACGTCTTCTCCGAAAAGCAGAATGCTTTCATCTTTCTTCATTTCCACTCGCATGGCATCGGTTATTGCTTGGATCATTGTCATTTGTGCCATAGTTTATTTCGTCTCCTTTGCTTTATATTCTTCCATTTGCTCTTGTAAGTTATTTGGAAGTGTTTCATACATAAAGCCAATTAAGTCAGTCACTTTTTGCTTAGGTGCACCGTCGGCCTTTTTAATAGCTACTTTAATATCTTCTTTCGCTTGCTCTACGACTTCGCTTTCTTGTGCTTCTGACCATAAGTTTTTCTTCTCTAAGAACTTACGGAATCGTACTAGTGGATCTTTCTTTTCCCACTCGTCATCTAAATCAGATGTACGGTAACGAGTTGGGTCGTCCCCAGCCATCGTATGTGGACCGTAGCGGTATGTCAGTGTTTCAATTAATGTTGGCCCATCGCCTCGTAGTCCACGTTCACGTGCTTCTAAAGTAGCCGCATAAACCGCTAAGACATCCATTCCATCAACTTGAACCCCATGAATACCAGCTGCTACTGCTTTTTGTGCAATTGTTTTTGCCGCGGATTGTTTTTCAACAGGCGTAGAGATAGCAAATCTGTTATTTTGCACAACAAAAATTGCTGGTGCGCCATATGCACCTGCAAAGTTCAGACCTTCATAGAAGTCCCCTTGCGAAGCACCACCATCACCCGTGTAAGTAATGGCAACTGTACCCGTATTTTTACGTTTAAGTCCTACTGCTACACCCGCTGCTTGGATAATTTGCGCACCGATAATAATTTGTGGCATTAATACATTTACACCCTCAGGCATTTGACCACCTTGGAAATGACCACGAGACCATAGAAAAGCCTGTTCTAAAGTTACACCGTGAAAAACAATTTGAGGAATATCACGGTAGCCTGGTAAAATCCAATCATCTTTTTCAAGCGCATAGTGAGAACCTAGCATGGAAGCTTCTTGACCAGCAACAGGTGCATAAAACCCTAATCGTCCTTGACGATTTAGTGAGATAGCACGTTGATCCCATATCCTTGTATAAACCATACGTTTCATTAATTCTTGTAACTGCTCGTCACTTAAATTCGGCATCGCCGCTTCATTCACTACTTCTCCCTCTTCATTTAAGATTTGGAAGGTTTCAAACTGACTTTCAACTTGCTGTAAAGTTTTACTTTTCATCATCAAACGTTCACCTCTTCCTTTCGTATCAAAAGAAAATAATTACGAATTTACTCTAGTTTAGGTTGCCCATATTTCACTTCAATACAACTGCATTTCAGGAAAATATTTCACTCATTTCCTTTTAGTAAGTGAAACAACTAATAGAAAACCTCTAACTGTATTAGTATTATTTCAAAAGTATTGGTACAACACTTTTTATCTGTGCTTAGTTTACATTAACTAAATTTTAATTGTCAACGTTTTAATCTTGATTTTCAAAGGGTTTCTAAATAACTGGCTGTCATAGAAAATATAACAACATTCCTTATCTGTTACAACAAAGTCCCTTAAACTGTATTAAAATCATTTGAAAACCCTTATTTCATAACGCTTCTTCAGTGCTAATACACAACATTTCTGTTATATTTTCCAAAGAATGAATTTCTTAGAAAATGATTTTTTTGCATAAAAAAAGAAGTAAATTCTTATCCGTGAATTTACTTCTTTTAGTTTAATTATATACAACCTCTAACTCCGCTAACTCATAGAAACTTCTTTTTAACTCGTTATATTGTATTGTAAATGTATTAAATTGATCTTTTAAACTATTAACAGCTTCATAAGATATATTAACCTTTTCATGCTGTGCTTCTAAATCGTCAATCGTTAAATCCTCTTTTTGCACCAACTGATATAATTCAATATCTAGGTCAATCGCATGCTTATATTCATTATATAGAGCCATATACGTATTAAAACGCTTTTCCATAACTGACACTAATTCATTCGCGGAATTTAATAAGTCAATGTTCTCGATTGTTTCAATAATAGGCAGTATTTGTGTAAATTCTTGGTAGGCCTCTTCAATACTTGCTCTTTCTTTTTCAATCATTTCAGTACGGGAGTTAGCTAAATCGATAGCCTCAGCTGCTAGTGTTTGGATTTCTTCTAGATCTGCAAGTGTAAGGATCCTATCGTATAATTCATATTCGTCACTCTCTGCCCGCGATAGAGGTTCTTGTTGCTCTTCGAATACACCTTCTAAACTTACTGCTTTTTCTAAATGGTGATACATATCCTCGGCCGGATTAACTTTTGAACAACCACTAATTAAAAGTAGTACCATTATTAGAATCATACCTAACCATGAATGCCTTAAATTAAACACTAAAATGCCCCCTTATAACAAAGAACTTTACCATGTAGGGTGTTTATTAAACACTACACTATAATATTTTTTTTGACAATAGTAATTATCCTTCACATCTAATATATATTACCTTATCCATGTTTTAGTACAAGTTATTGGACAAGAGATGTGAAAAATAATGAAAATGGGTATTCATCCAAACCATGGGTTAACTTTTGCATAGCATATTACTGTACCACAAATAATTGAAGAACAATTTGAAGGAGGAATTTATTGTGTACGGATATGGATATGGATGTACTGACCCTTGTGGTTTCGGCTATGCAGCGCCAGCCTACGCGGCACCTGTTGCACATAGAGGAGGAGCTGGCTTCGCGTTAATCGTTGTTCTATTTATTTTATTAATCATTGTCGGGGCTGCTTGGTACCGCCCTGGAGTATAGTCTAACTTTAGTTCTAAGAAAGAAGCGGGAGTTATCTCGTTTCTTTCTTTCTTTCTTTCTTTACCTTTTATTGTATAGTATAATCATGAAACAATAATGATGATTTTTGTAAGGGGTTGAAAGAATGATTACGATGAAAGATGTAATAAAAGAGGGACATCCTACATTAAGGAAAATTGCCGAGGAAGTTCCACTACCTGCAACACAAGAAGATAAAGAAATACTGCAAAAGATGATGGAATTTTTACATAATAGTCAAGATCCTGAACTAGCGGAAAAGTACAACCTTCGGCCCGGGGTGGGCATTGCCGCTCCACAAATTAATGTATCTAAACGAATGATTGCAGTTTTAGTCACTGATCAAAATGATAATCTCTACGAATACGCTCTATTTAATCCAAAAATAATTAGTCATTCTGTAGAAAAAACTCAGTTAGAAAACGGGGAAGGGTGTTTATCGGTGGATCGAGATGTCCCTGGTCTAGTACCTCGTTATTCAAGAATTACCGTCCAAGGAACTACCCTAGCTGGAGAAGATGTTTCGATCCGTTTAAGAGGACTCCCCGCCATTGTATTTCAGCATGAAATAGATCACCTCAACGGTGTTATGTTCTATGATCGAATTGAGGAAAGCTCCGATCCATTTAGTAAACCAGTGCCACAAGCATTCCAATAACGAAAGGTCCTTGTAAAGAGATAGAATTGTCTATCTCTTTTTTTATTTTTGGTTCTAAACATTTTATTTCCATTCATGAGTTTTCCAATCTAACGCATACTAACACTAAGCAAATTTTATAAACTAGAGAGGTGTTTCGTATGCTTAAAAAATGGCGTGAAAAATTATTAAAAAGGTGTCGTGATTTACTTCCAAAAAATCGTTTACTAGAGACCTAAAGCAATTATTTCCAAGCTCTAATCTTCCCTATATTTGTTATCTTTAGAAAAATCATGTATGATGCTAATTATCATTGTTTTTTTCAAATTTCACCTGTCTCGGAACAATCAAAAAGAAAAACATGAAAAATAACCCAGTATCATTTATAATGATGAAAGATAAATTAACGATTTTAAGGAGAGGTTTAACATGATTTATAAAGTATTATATCAGGAAAGACTAGCAGAAGTACCAGTACGTGAGAAAACAAAATCAATGTATATTGAAGCAAGTTCTGAAATGGAAGTTAGACAGAAATTAGCTTCACGAGCTTATAATATCGAATTTGTTCAACCAGTTGATGGCGAATTCCTTGAATATGAAAAGCTGAATGAAAATTTTAAAGTGGAGAATTTATAACTTATGAAGCAAGTAAAAAACAATCAAACAGCCGTTTTTGCCCTAGGTGGACTTGGTGAAATCGGAAAAAACACGTATGCTGTTCAGTTTCAAGATGAAATCATTCTGATTGATGCTGGTATAAAGTTTCCTGAAGACGAGTTGCTCGGAATTGATTATGTCATACCAGATTACACCTATATCGTCAAAAATGTAGATAAAGTCAAAGGATTATTTATCACCCATGGTCATGAGGACCATATCGGGGGTATCCCCTACCTTTTAAGACAAGTAAACATTCCAATTTACGGCGGGAAATTAGCACTAGGTTTATTAAAAGGGAAATTAGAAGAGCATGGATTATTGAGAAAAACGAAATTATATGAAATTAAGGAAGATGATGTGATCAAATTCCAAAAGGTATCTGTCACATTTTTCCGCACAACTCACAGTATTCCGGATTCTTATGGAATTGTGGTGAAAACTCCTCCGGGTAATGTTGTTCACACCGGGGATTTTAAATTTGATTTTACACCTGTGGGAGATCCCGCGAACTTGACAAAAATGGCACAGATCGGACAAGAAGGTGTATTGTGCTTATTATCTGATAGTACTAACAGTGAAGTTCCTGGCTTCACAATGTCCGAGAGAAAAGTAGGGGAAAGCATCGACGCTATTTTTCGTAAGGTTGACGGTCGAGTAATTTTTGCGACGTTCGCCTCTAATATCCACCGTTTACAGCAGGTAGTGGAGTCGGCAGTAGCTAATAATCGGAAGGTTGCTGTATTTGGAAGAAGTATGGAGAATGCAATTACAATTGGACAAGAGTTAGGTTACATAAAAGCTCCTAAGGGGACTTTTATTGATCCAAGTCAATTAAATAAGCTCCCAGCAAATGAAATCACGATCCTTTGTACCGGAAGCCAAGGAGAGCCAATGGCCGCTTTATCTCGGATTGCTTTTGGAACTCATCGACAAATACAAATAATCCCTGGTGATACTGTAGTCTTTTCTTCATCACCTATCCCAGGTAATACCTTAAGTGTTAGCAAAACGATTAATCAATTGTATCGAGCTGGAGCAGAAGTGATCCACGGCTCATTAAGTGACATTCATACTTCAGGTCACGGTGGCCAAGAAGAACAAAAGCTAATGTTACGATTAATGAAGCCAAAGTATTTCTTTCCTATTCATGGTGAATATCGTATGTTAAAAATGCATGTAAAACTTGCAACAGACTGTGACATCCCTGAAGAGAATTGCTTTGTCCTAGATAATGGAGAAGTATTAGCATTAGGACAAGAGGAAGCTGGAATTGCTGGTAAAGTTCCTTCTGGGTCCGTTTATGTAGATGGAAATGGAATTGGCGATATTGGAAATATCGTTTTAAGAGACCGACGTATCTTATCTGAAGAAGGCTTAGTTGTCGTAGTCGTTAGCTTAAATATGAAAGAGTTTAAAGTAACTGCAGGTCCAGATATTATTTCTAGAGGTTTTGTTTATATGCGTGAGTCTGGAGATTTAATTAATGATGCGCAAGCCTTACTTGCGAAACACCTCCAAGCTATTATGGACCGTAAAACTTCACAATGGTCTGAAATTAAGAATGAGATTACTGATGTTTTAGGACCATTTCTTTATGAAAAAACGAAGCGCAAACCAATGATTTTACCTATAATCATGGAAGTTTAATCTTTAGGAAAAAGAAATTCACTTTTTCTTTGGGGTATATTTGACCTCGTGCCAAGAGAATCTTTGACTTTACCTCTTTGACCTTTGCGACAAATAACCTCAGGAGCAGATGGCGCCTGAAGTTAGACAATTTTCACGGTACATTTATCTGTTCCTAAAAAGCTAAAAAGAAGAGCTCCTTGCTCTTCTTTTTAATCTTTATCAAATAAGGCATCTTCGAGTTTATTAATGTCTACAACAGCACCAATGACGATTAGTATATCTCCTTTAATGACTTTCTCGGTCCCATATGGTGATACGTTAATATTACCGTCCCTCTTTATCGCCATAATATTTACACCATATTTAGCACGAATATTTAATTCAATTAAGGACTTATTATGCATTTTGGCGCCAGCTATCAATTCAACTATACTGTAATCTTTTGAAAGTTCTAGATAGTCAAGAACATTTTTGGAAACGATATTATGGGCAATTCTTACTCCCATATCTCTTTCAGGATGTACTACTTTATGAGCACCAATTTTGTTTAATACTTTCTCGTGGTAATCATTTTGTGCCTTAACTGTGATATGCTTAACACCTAATTCATCTAGGATTAATGTCGTCAAGATACTGGCTTGGATGTTTTCTCCAATCGCAACAATGACATGATCAAAATTACGAATACCTAGGCTCCTCAAAGCATTTTCGTCAGCTCCGTCTGCAACGACTGCGTGTGTAACAATTGAAGAAAAATTATTTACTTTATCTTCATCTGAGTCAATTGCTAGAACCTCCATCCCTTGCTCACTTAATGATCGACAAATACTACCACCAAATCTCCCTAAACCAATTACCGCAAATTGTTTTTTCATAGAATCGCATTTCCCCCATCTTTAAAAAACGCCTAGCTAGAATACAACTGTTACTAACTTTTACTTTATCAAGTAGCTAGGTGAACAGGTAATTTTCTATAATCATATCACAATTTTAAAAAAATTTGGGTAATTTGATTTCTATTAAATTATAATCTAGTCTATTTTGAAAGAGCTTTTAAAATAAACGATTCCAAGTTTGTGGCCCTACAATTCCATCTACTTGAAGTCGTTGTTGTCTTTGGAAATTCTGGACTGCTCGCTCCGTATCAGGTCCAAAGATACCATCAGTCGCAATATTTAATGCTCTTTGAACATGCTTTACATCATCACCACGCATCATTGGATTGCGTAATGATAATAATCTAGTGTAGACAGGTCTCTCCTGCTCAACTGCATCTAATGCAGCCCATGTCCTAGGTCCCACAATGCCATCAGCAGTTAAGTTATTCCTTCTTTGAAAATCCATGACACTTCTTTCTGTATTAGGGCCGAATGTTCCATCCACCAATGCGCCCACCTTTTCTTGTACCTCTATTACATCTTCTCCCCGCATCATTGGCCTGAGGTAGCGAAGCATTCTTCTAGACTCTCTTGTAAATAAAGCTTCTCTTTCATCTGGTTCATCAGATGGTGCTCCATGTTCAATCACACCAGAAGGCGCATTAAAGGTAGTAAACGCAGAGCGCGTCACAGGACCGACAACCCCATCTACTCCAATACGAGCCGCCCTTTGAAATCTTTCAACCGCATCAACGGTTAAGGGGCCATAAATCCCGTCAACCGGTCCGGGATTAAATCCAAGATCCGCTAATTGTTGCTGAACTGCTCTAACATCAGCTCCTCGATCCCCTTGGCTTAAGATAGTCCTCGATGCTGGCTGGCTAGGAACAGGTATTGTTGGGGTAGCTGTTCTACCTCCGTCTCTTAGTGATGATCTAAACTGCTCCATGGATATTGATGGACATTGTTTCCATTCATATCCTGGAAATTCAATATGTCCCCAAACATCTGCAATGGTTAAATTAAAATCTTGTAACAACTGTCTTACTAACTGAAGAGTTGCATCTCTCTGTGGACTTTCCAAGGTTTGTGTTCGAAAATCTCCTACCATACAAATTCCGATTGCTCTTCCATTACTGTTTCCGACGTGATAACTAACGATTTCAGGATCATGGCATAAATCAATCGAACCATTTTTATTCACTACATAGTGGTAACCAATTCCAGGCCAATCTAGCTGATTTACATGATATCTTGAAAATGCCTCTGCACTCCCTGAAGTGGTAGCACTGTGATGTATTGCTATATTTCTTATCTCTGATCGAGATCTTCTCCGATACGTTTTACTACGGTGTCTCGTCAAGCTATTTCTTTTATCATTGATATTCATAAAAAAAATCACCTCAATATATATATACAATCGTACATACAAAGAGGTGACTCTTCTTAAGGTATTCCCTTACATGCGTTATTCTTCCTTTATTCCCAACACACGATTTACACGTTTTGTTAGCATTTTTATGCCACCACCACCAGCTTGAAAATGACGAAGTTGGCCCTCGCTATCAAAGACGTAATAAGCAGGAACATATTTATTTTCAAATGCATCAGTAATTTTATGCTCATTATCAATAACCATTGGTTGAATTATCTGATGTTCGGCAGCAACCTTTTTTATTTCTTCCATATCCAAATCTTTCTCAGAACGTGGCATATGAACCGCAACAACATTTAATTGGTCCCTATAAGTATCTCTGAACTCATTAATATTTGGCATAGCTTCTTTACACAAATGGCAACTAATTGACCAAAAATGAAAGAGCGTCGGTTTTTCTCCCACTAAATCCTCTCTCGTTAGTGACCCATTTAACCATTCAGTCACTCCAGACAGATCTGGCATCGGTGTTCTTAATTTCATTACTATATCCTCCCAGGTTCATTGTTTGCATCTTTAAAAGGAAGATCTAACTATCTGCTAGATCTTCCTTTCCATACTTCAGAAAAAAAATTAAAGAGTTGCTTGACCTGGCTTCCAATTCGCAGGGCATAAACCACCAGTTTGTAGTGCTTGAAGTACACGTAATGTCTCATCTACATCACGGCCAATATTATTATGGTTAACAACTGAATACATAAGTTCACCTTCAGGGCTAATAATAAACAAACCACGTAGGGCAATTCCTTGATCTTCAATTAAAACCCCGTACTCTCTTGAAACGACATGATTTGTATCTGCTGCTAAAGGATATGTGAGATCTCCCAACCCGTTTGAATCGCGATCGGTGTTAATCCAAGCTAAATGGGTATGCACTGTATCAGTAGACACACCTATGACTTCAGCATCCAAATCTTCAAACTCATCAAAGCGGTCACTCAAAGCAGTAATTTCTGTAGGACAAACAAATGTGAAGTCCATTGGATAAAAGAAAAGAACAGTCCACTTATCGTTTTTCATGTTTTCTTCAAGACTTACTTTTCCAAACTCTTTATTAGGCATCACTGCATCCATTTCAAATCTTGGGGCTTGTTTCCCTACCATTCTTTTTTCACTCATTATGTATAACCTCCTAAACGGTTCCCACCATTAATGAATGGGTATTTTATAATAATTATAAAAAAGTCTTACAGCTTGGTCAACTTACTTTAGTAAAAAAATCCAACTAACAAACATATTATAACCTAACTAACATGATTTCATGAATTCTTGTTAGTTACCTTACTTCAGAGCTAATTAAGGCCAGAAATGAAAAAACCAAGAGAAAGAGGGAAAGCAGTGATACTAAAATCAAATACAAAATATCATACGAATCGAATTTTGGTGTAGTAAATAAAATAGTAAATATACATGAAGTACACAGTTTTTCACGAATGCAAATTGACGTTTAGCTTGGTGTTGCTTCGGGGTATAATTTATCATAGAAAACCAAAGGAGTTGAGATACGATGATAGGATGGCTCGAAACATACGATTGGAGTCAACTCTTAATAACCATCTCTGTAATTATTCTTCAGTTAATCGGGATTATCTTTTTTTACATGCTGATCAAGAAAATAGGTACTAGAATTATTTCAGGTGCTTTTTTGAGAGTTCAAGAACAACGTGGCATGCATCCAGGCAGGACAAAAACTTTAGAAAAACTTGCTTTAAATGTTTTTACATACTTTTTAATTTTTTTCTTGCTAACCGTAATTATTGGAATATTTGACTACGACATTGCCCCTTTAATCGCAGGTGCAGGTATTGTTGGCCTAGCAATTGGCTTCGGGGCACAAGGCTTAGTTAGTGATGTTGTTACAGGTTTTTTTATCTTGCTAGAAAAACAAGTTGAAGTTGATGATTATGTGACAATGGCTGGGCTAGACGGAGTAGTTGAAGAAGTAGGCTTACGAACAACTAGGGTTAGGGGCTTCGACGGAACACTGCACTTCATACCAAATCGTGAAATTAAAAGTGTCAGTAATCATTCCCGCGGAAATATGAGAGCTTTAGTTGATATTAGCATTGCTTACGACGAGAATATTGATGAGGCAATTACAATCTTGCAAGCAGCTTGTGATGAAGTAGCCAAAGAAGATACAGCTATTAAAGAAGGTCCCAATGTCGTTGGCGTACAAAGTTTAGGTGACTCAGATGTTGTCATTAGAATTATTGCCAAAACAGAAAACATGTCACAATGGGCCGTTGAAAGAAAACTTCGCAAGTCCCTAAAAGAAGCACTAGATCGTCATGGAATTGAGATCCCTTTTCCACACCAAGTTTATATGGAAAAGAAATAAGGAATGACCAAAAGTTAGCCAATCAGGCTAACTTTTTTTGCCATTCCCATTCTTAGAAACCTTATTGAAGTTTGTTTTCTACTCGCTGACAAACTTCCTCAGCTGTTAAACCAGAAGCATTAATTACAGAGCCTTGAGTAACAACGTTTTGAATTCCCATCACATTTTCATCTTGGCCAGTAATTACGCAGCAATCGCAACCTTGTGCATCATTTTCCTGCTTTAGTTGCACAACATCATATCCTCTTGATTGTAACGCTTCTTGAACATCTGTTAAGGATTGTTCAACACCAATCTTTGCCATAAAACGTTCCTCCTTCCAAATCACCGTTATATATGTAGGGATAGATCTCTCTACAAGGGTAATTTGTCCAACTAAATGGAAGATTATTCTGTTTTATTGCTTTCAAAATAATTTTAGACAGTTTTTAAGTAGTTTACAATCAAATCAATGGCAAAAGGAATCGCATCTTCCTTTGGATTTAACTGGTTCGAATGAAGACCATACTCAGAATCAACCCCAAGCCAAAACATAAAACCAGGTATTTCCTCAAGGAAGTAACCAAAGTCTTCTCCAGTCATGGCCTCTCGACACTCAATCAAAGTACTAGTAGGATAATTTCGAACAAAATTCATAAAATTAGTGGTAATCTCTTCATCGTTATAAACTTGGCAATAGTTAGCTCCAAAATCTATTGATAATTTACAGTCAAATCCAATCTCTATCCCGTGAACGAGAGCACGAATACGCTCCTTAATTTTATCCATTGAATCCATCGATAACGTTCGAATTGTCCCCTCTACTCTTGCTCTTTCTGCGATGATATTTTGTTTTGTCCCGCCGGTAATTTTTCCAATAGTGACTACTGCAGCATCAAGAGGATCAACATTTCTTGCTACAATCGTTTGCAATTGTGTAACAAAATGACTTGCAGCTACGACCATATCGTTTGCCGTATGAGGATATGCTGCATGCCCTCCTTTCCCTTTTAAATCTATAAATAATTCTGAAGTATTAGCGAAAAGTAGGCCATTTTTCGTTGCCACTGTTCCAACTGGATACTCAGGTGCTATATGTAGTCCCATCATCATATTGGGGCGATTTTCATTGAGATACTCACTTTCAAGCATTGGTTTAGCCCCACCAGGTCCTTCTTCTGCCGGTTGAAAAATAAACAATATCGTCTCTTGGGGCTGGTTCATAGCAAAATGAGTTATCACACCTAAGGCAATGCTCATATGGAAGTCATGCCCACATCCGTGCATTTTCCCGTCATGTAAGGAACGAAATTCTAAGTTTGTTTCTTCAACCATAGGAAGTCCATCGATATCAGCTCGATAACCGATGATCTTTGATGGATTAGAGCCAAAAATTTTAACAAAAATCCCAGTTTTCCAAGTAGTAATTTCAAGATTTTCTTGTGGTAAATTTTTGAGATAAGTAAGTAGAAATTCCTGTGTTTTAAACTCTTCAAATCCCAATTCCGGAATTTGATGCAATTGTCGTCGAATATGAATAAACGGAGATTCTGACATGTTCATTACCTCTTTTTTCTTGGAATAATGAAAATACCTACTGCCATATAGGCTCGCAGGTATTCTCGTTGTGATTAACGATCTTCGTTTAAACGACGAAGCTCTTGTTTTATTTCTGTTTTACCTTTTGTTTTCTCGTCAATTTCTTTAATAACACGAGCAGGTACACCTGCAACAACCGTGTTTGGAGGTACATCCTCTGTTACAATTGCTCCAGCAGCAACTACGGCACCTTGTCCTACTGTTACACCTTCAAGGATTACAGCATTAGCTCCTACTACAACGTTATCTTCTACAACTACAGGCTTAGCAGAAGGTGGTTCAATGACACCTGCTAAAACGGAACCAGCACCAATATGACAGTTTTTACCTACTGTAGCTCTTCCACCAAGAACAACGTTCATGTCGATCATTGTTCCTTCACCAATAACTGAACCAATATTAATAGAAGCACCCATCATAATAACAGCATTGTCACCAATTTCAACTTGATCACGAATGATCGCTCCTGGCTCAATACGTGCTTTAATATTTTTCATATCTAATAATGGGATAGCGGAATTTCGACGATCATTCTCAACCACAAAGTCCTCGATTTTATCTGCATTTGCTTTTAATGCTGCATCAATATCTGCCCATTCACCAAAAAGTGTTCCTGTTGAACCAGAGATAAACGTTTTGGTAGCCTCACCAAAGTTAATTCCCTCTAGATCACCTTTTACATAGACCTTTACTGGTGTAGACTTCACACTGTTAGAGATAAATGAAATAATTTCGTTTGCATCCATCATTTTCATTGTTGCATTCCTCCTAGAATTCTTAGGTTTCAATATGTATTTGAACATACAAATATACTTTACTCTATCAAAAAGTATCCGTAGTGACAAGCTTTAAGGCCTACGTTTTTTATAATTAGTCTTTCTGGTAAGATCAATACGACATTTATAAAGCAGTTGATTAGGTAACATAAGAAAAGCGCAAGGCGCCCTAGGAAAAAGGAATTCGCTTTTTCTTTGCTTATCGGCGACAAGCAAATGTTCTGGACGATAAAAAGTGTGCTCTTTCACTTTTAATCTAGGGAAAAAGGAAGATCACTTTTTCCTTGTTCAGGTTATTTGACCTCGAGCCAAGAACTTCCTTGAGTTATCTCCTGCCCCTTTGCGACGAGTAACCGCAGGAGCAGATGGCGCCTGGAGCTAGACAATTTTTAAGTTGAAAATTATAATGCTTTATAACAAAAAAAAAGAACGCTACGATGGCGAAACGTAGCGTTACGAATGGAGGTAATAATCGTTTAGAACTGTGCAACCTCAGTTGAGCCCTTAAGCGCTGTTGTCGAAGATGTTCCACCTGAGACAGCTTGAGCAACTTCATCAAAATACCCTGTTCCTACTTCACGTTGATGACGTGTAGCAGTATATCCTTTTGGTTCACTTGCAAATTCAGCTTGCTGAAGTTCAGAGTAAGCTCCCATCCCACGAGTTTTATAGGCATGAGCCAACTCGAACATACTGTGATTAAGTGCATGGAAGCCAGCTAACGTAACAAACTGGAATTTATAACCCATTTTTCCTAATTCAATTTGGTATTGCTCAATGCTTTCTTCGTCTAGGTTTGCTTTCCAGTTAAACGAAGGCGAACAATTATAAGCCAGCATTTTCCCTGGATACTTGGCATGAATTGCATCAGCAAATGCTTTTGCTTCCTCTAAGCTCGGCTTTGAAGTTTCACACCAAATCAAATCTGCATATGGAGCATAAGCTAAACCTCGAGAAATCGCTTGATCAATTCCCGGCGTCGTTCTAAAGAAACCTTCTGGAGTTCGTTCTCCTGTGATAAATTCACGATCATAAGGATCAACATCGCTCGTAATTAAGTCTGCAGCATCAGCATCTGTTCTAGCGATAATGATCGTCGGTACTCCAGAAACATCTGCTGCAAGTCTAGCTGCTGTCAGGTTACGAATAGCTGTTTGAGTAGGAATAAGGACCTTCCCACCTAAATGTCCACATTTTTTCTCAGAAGCTAATTGATCTTCAAAGTGAACCCCTGCAGCCCCTGCTTCAATCATTCCTTTCATAAGTTCAAAGACATTTAACTGTCCTCCAAAGCCTGCTTCAGCATCAGCTACGATTGGTAAAAAGTAATCAATATCACCTTTGCCCTCCATATGCTGAATTTGGTCTGCGCGTTGTAGTGCTTGATTAATTCTTTTGACAACCATCGGTACACTGTTTGCTGGGTATAGACTTTGGTCAGGATACATTTGACCAGCCAAGTTAGCATCAGCAGCTACTTGCCAACCACTTAAATAAACTGCTTGTAAGCCAGCTTTTGCTTGCTGAATTGCCTGGTTTCCTGTCAGTGCGCCTAGAGCAGCAACAAAATCCATAGAATGAAGCTGTTTCCAAAGACGGTCAGCACCACGACGTGCCAGTGTATGTTCAATTTGTACAGATCCTCTTAATCTAACGACATCAACAGCACTATAATTCCTAGTGATCCCATCCCATCTTTTATCCTCTTGCCAGCTTGCTTCTAACTTCGCTACTTCCTCTTGAAAATTGGTCATTTGATATCACTCCTAAACTTTTCTGTTTTACTACAGTATATCCAATACATTTACTATACTATAACAGCAAGTCGGTAAGCGCAACCTTTTTTTCTAAAAAATAGAAATATTTTATTTATTCGCTTAAATCCGCACCCAAAAACACAGTTTCTATTCACAACTGTGTTAATACAGCATACGATTTTTCAATTGAATCAAAAAAGAGTTGGAGATCCCAACTCTCGAGTATAACAGAAATGGTACTTACCGTTCATCAATACCAAAGGCTTCCTTAAATTTTTTATCCTGAAATCCTAGAAGTAACTTCCCATTAACATATGTAGCGGGTGTTCCAGGTACATTGCTGTCGCGTAGCTCATCAAAATACTCTTTGTTTAGTGTGACATTTCGTACTTCATAGTCAATGCCCCACTCATTCAATTGATCTTTAACCTTTTCACAATAAGGACATCCAGAGCTAGTATATACAATTACTTCTAAAGAAGACATTTATCATTCTCCTACCTTACGATTACAAAGTCATCGTCGATTTATTATTTTTTGACTATTATATAATAATTAGCTTAAATAAGGAAAAGTTACTCTAATTTATTTATACCATTTAAAAGTAATACCAGCATTGTTTATTTTTGAAAATACTATGAATAATAACTACTTCAGTAATTCATCTACAGCCTATAATAATAAGAACACAATGGTTTTTTATGGATTATCAATATCAGTGATAATCAGATAAACACCAAAGCCTAGTAGTAAATTGTCTACTAGGCTTTTTCCTAATGCTGTTCAATAACGTTCTCATTTTCAATAAATATGCTTCTGCTAGGAAAGGCTACTGTAACAGCCTCCTCCTCTAAGATATCCATAATTTTAAAGTTTACGTCTTCCTTAACAACAAGAAACTCTCCCCACACTGTTGTTTTTGTAAAGAAATAAATAAAAATATCCAAACTACTTTCATTAAACTCATCAAACCGAACGAAAATAACCTCTTGATCAACACCGTTATGATTTTTGAGCATTTCTTCTATCCTTCTAGTACACACCTCTAGCTTTTCCCTCGGTGTCGAGTACGTTACGCCTAGATGGAAGGAAATTCTCCTCTTGCCCATTCTTGTCCAATTCGTTATTGGCTCGTTAGCTAAAGTAGAATTAGGAACAGTTACTACGGCTTGAGCGAATGTTCGAACCTTTGTACTCCGAAACGTGATATCTTCAACAGTCCCCTCAACACTAGGAGTTCGAATCCAATCACCGATCGAGAAAGGTTTTTCCGTAATAATGACAACTCCCCCGAATAAATTGGCAATCGCATCCTTAGCTGCTAAAGCAAATGCAAGTCCTCCTAGACCAAGGCCTGCCACAAACCCATTGACATCATAACCCCATTCTCCAGCAATGATACTTATAATAAGTGCAATAATAATAATTCTGGTAAATTTTGATAGGAATGGTAGTAAAACCTCATCTACTTCGACTTCTAACCTAGATCCTATTTTTTGAAAAAGTAATGAAGATGTTGCTGACAAGTTAAATAAACCATACCCAATTAGAAAGATTAGAAAGGAACGGTACATTTGGATGATGACTTCGTTTGTTTTCGGCTCAAGCGGTAAATACATTAACGCCAAGTAGAAACCAATTCCAACAAAAAAGAAACGCAAGGGAGCTTCAAAAGCTATAAATATATTCGACAATACATCTGTTGGTGTTTTTTTTGCGAGTCTTAGTAAAAGTTTATAAATATACTTAGTAAAAATACTTCGGAATACATGAAAGATTAGTAGTATTCCCAAAGCAATTCCGATATCTTCCCAATTTGTCAACCATTGATATCGGGTCAAAATGTCTTCAAACATGAAAAACCTCCTAAAACATGAAAGTTACATACAACCCCTTTTAAAACAGGGTTGTTGTGGAAACAGCATAATTAAATGATATACTTTACTACTACTTTTTCGCAACTAGTGATTACAGTATCTTTGGAACAATTATTTGACCAAAATATTTAATATAATATTCAAATATTTGGGCCAATTCATCTATATTTTCTTTCTAAATAGTGCTTAAATATTGTTATGGGAGTAAGCTTAACATCATATTATGTAATACGAGAGGGGTGAAACAACGTGTATGTGATAACGGCAAAAAATGTTTCCAAAAAATATATAACCGGGGACCAAAGAAACATATTGTTTAAAGAAATGTCGTTACATGTTCATGAAGGTGAGATTGTCTTTATAAGCGGTCAATATGGGAGTGGAAGAACCACACTACTTAAAATGATTGCAGCTATGACACCACCTAATCACGGAACTATTGAAGTATTTGGAAAAGACTTATTAACCATTGAAAAGCGTTCTGATTGGCGGCTAAAGTATATTGGCTTTTTAACAAGTGACGATTGCTTAATTCCGTACTTGACGGTAAAGCAACATTTGTTAATGGGCCAAGAAGATGATGATCCCGATTTTCATGTAATTAATCAAGAAGCTCACTATATTCTTGCAATGCTTGCAATTAGTGAGCAACAACTTACTGAATACCCTGAAGAGTTATCCAAACTAGATCGCCTAAAAATAACAATCGCTAGAATTCTAATGTCAAATCCACGTCTATTATTAATGGATGAATTCACTATGGGCTTAAGTGAAGAAGAACACTATGAGCTAATGAGCCTCCTTGTCAATTATGTAAGAAGGCAGCGACTTACTTTAATTATTACAGGTGAAACGGATATTGGTCACTTCTATGATCGAAAGCTTATCCTCGAAAATGGAAAGCTTATTGAAATAACGGATCAACAGCAACGTATTGTCCACTAACTAATGTAAGCGCTTACTTACGCATGCTGTATAAAAAGGTCTAACTTCGAACACTGTTCTACCGTTAGACCTTTGGCTTGACCTATTTAAACTAGTAGGGCAAAGAAAACACCAACAATACCTATTGCTGTTAAAAGATAAACTGGTTTCGTTGGCATAGCTCCATCTTTCTCCATAGCCTTTCCAAACATATAGAATACGATTGGATGAACTAAAAAGGGCATTGAAAAGATAAATGGGATTAATGCTGCTGCTTCTACTCCAAACATCCCCTCTTGCACTGCTGCAAAAAGTCCAAAATGAGAAATTGCTGATGATTGAGCCATGGCTGCATAATCCATCGGCATCGCACTCAAGCTCAGTAACATTAAGCCACCAAATACCGCACATAGCTGCCATCCAAAAGAAAACTGCATCAACGCTTTTACTTCTCTGTTATCGATACCGTTTGCCGCGCGAAGGTTTTTAAGTGAAAGGACCGTTAAACCAAGACCAATAGCAACGATTATCAACGAAGGGATTACCAATAACTCGCCTCTTTCAGCACTTATTGCGAGCACTGAGAAGACAAAGACATGACCAAAAAATGGAATATTTATCATAATTGGCGCTCGACTTGCTGCCATTTTTCCCAGGTCTCCAGCAGTACAAGCACCTGTTAACCCAGAGTGTGATAGTGCCCCCGCCATTCCAGGAGCTAAGTTTCTCACATGTGTTGTTCTGGCGAAGAACATAAGTAACGCAATACCACCAAACATCCAAAGTAGTTGCCCAAAAAAGCCATAGGCCAAGACTGAATTCATACCTTCAATGGCAAACGCTTCTCCGATCCTAGAACCACCCACCATAAAGTTTGCGGCTAATACCACAGGAATACCAGCAAAAAGCAATGCCTTAACAGTCGGACCAAAGCTGTAATTATAATAGATCGCCCCAATTCCTGCAGCTATTAGCATCGCAAAGAAAATTTGTGGTAAACCGATGATCGGCCTAATGAATGTAGCCAACTGATAGGATATTAATAGAACGCCAATGATGATTACAATTTCTAATAAGCCTTTTCGAAGATAAAGATGTTTATTTTTAATCACTGCTTTATTATCTATTAAGATAATTGAGCCTACAAGACCTATGTATGCAATTAAAGGGTAATATCTGCTTAACTCACCACCGTCTAAACCGAGAAAAAATCTTACAGAACCTTCGATACCAAGTAAAAGGAAGAACGTACGAAAAATAAAGACAAACTGTGTTCGCGTTGTTCCTAATATAGTTTCTTCCGACGAAGGAACTATCATGTCCTCTCCTTCCAAGTCTTTCCCAGCTAAGATTTTTCTGAGTTCTTGCCCTCCAACAAAAAATGAAACAATTAACGCAATGATTGTCGTTTTAGCGATAAAATTGACGAGTGGAAATTCATTTAATCCTGGCTCTGCTACTCCTGTTGCTACAAGGACATAACCCATTCCTAGTCCAAATATCACAATAATAAGAATCGGCGAAAATCTGGTTCCCGCTACTACTGTTCTTGATATTAACACCATTGGGATCAATAAGAATAAGGTTAACCAGAAATGACTTAGCATTTGCAAGCTCCCAAGTTGTTCAAGTATTGCTTCCATATTCATTAACTCTCTCCTTTTTTACACACATGTATAATCTTAATCTTTATTATACCGCTGTTTATCATACATCTTTTTTTTCTAACGGTAAATGGCAGAAGGATGGAAAACATCTGATGATCAGTTGACTATATGATACCCTTCTGTTTCATGAAATCTTGAATAAATGATATTAATCAAAAATAGCATATCTATTACGATTTGGTTGTGACAAATTTATATATTTTTATCTATTTAGTGAACATTGTGACTCGCTGATAAAAAAACAGTTGAGGACTATCCTCAACTGTTTAGAACGTATTCAGTGCTACGTATAGACCAATGAACAAGATAACACCATATGCAACTGCTAGTCTCTTATGTTTTTTAAGTTTGATTGGCTCTCTACCATGCCTGAGTTTACCGATTAAATCTTCAATTATCACTTCACTACTTATGAGTTTCCACCATTTTTTAAAAGTTATAACATAAGAGAATTCGTGTGTCTCATTTAACTTTCCGCTTATCCGATCAATAGATACCTCAGCTTCTGTACCACCTAATTGATATACTAGAGGGAACTTTCCTTGCTCCTGTTGTTTTTGAAGTTTCACTTTATGCTCTTTGAAAACTTTCTCTATTCTCGTTACTAATTCACTTTCTGATATATCAACAACCATGTATGCTTTTCCATCCCTAAAATGAACAATAAATAACCAAATTAAGACTGCTGGAATTAATATATAAAATGCAACCTTCAATATCTCGTACTCTGCTTGAAAAAGTCTTACAGGAACAATAAGGAACAATAATAACGCAAACCATCGGTAAAGCTTCGAGTCATAGGGGTAAACTCCATTTCTCTTACACAAGCGAATTTTATCATAAAGACCAAACAACCCTACTATTAATAGTACAGGGGCTAAAATCATAAAAACATTCATACGATACTCTCCCTCTCCTTTTTCTATAACAAATTATACTATAAATTTGTAATTTGACAAAAACATGACAAATTCGCAAATGATAGTTACAAATATAATGGGTGCGAATGGAAGCTAAAATAAATACACTAGAAACAATGGAACTTATCAGTGAATTACAAGAACTGACTGACGCACGCTGCCCGATTTTCCAAACGTTAAAGGCGGCAGGTGCTGATATCTTCTCTATCTGGACAAAAGCATAAATAAATTGAATAGTAAAAGGAGCCGAATCATATTCGCTCCTTTTACTTATCTTTACCTTCTTTAATTTTATCCTCAGGCTTTTCCACTATCTTTTGCTTAACTAAAACTCCCCGGTCTCTATTCATCGTTTGTTTATAAGCTTGATGAGTTGTAATGGCCGCTCCTGCAGCAATTACCCCATTTGCTAAGCCACTTACTGTGAAACCAAGAGTGAGTCCGCTTGCCAGTACACCTATTAACAAAAGAATCCAAACAATTAACCAATCAGCAACTCTCGGTGTTTTCTTCAATGCATAACCGATAATCATAAGAGCAGGAACAACGAGGGTTAGTTGTTCACTAATCTCTATTTGAGACAATACCTCAGAAAGCATCTCTTTTCACCCCCTTTGTACTAGTTTATTCTTACTAGGTTTAAAGGGAACGACATTCGTTTAATTTACAAGTTCTGTTCAACTACATTCTTAGATAATAGCCCAAACAAGTAACGCACTACATACATAAACTATACTGAGAAATCATGTATAAAGGACAACATATGTAGAGGTGATTGTACGATGAGCAAGAAGAAAGAAAACCTACCCACTCCTTTTAATGAACAACCAATTGGAGACTTCCTAAAAACGATTGATAACTTCTTTCAAGATGCATTTAGAAATTTCCATTTCGGGGTTGCATTCCCAGTTCATCAATACGAAACAAAAACTCACTATATCATTGAGGCACAGCTACCTGGTATTAAAAAGGAGCAAATTACATTAGATATTTATAGTAACCAAATACGTATTAGTGTACAAAATGCAGAAGTCTTTGAAGAAAAAGATGACATTCAACATACCTTCAGGAGCACTAGATCTTTTCAGAAAGCTGAACGAGTGGTTCTACTACCATACTCCGTATCTGAACGAGAAGTAAAGGCCTCTTACCGTGACGGTATCTTAAAAATACTGGTACCTAATAAAAAGCGTACGATTGAGATTGAATAATATATTTCATTATTTTCAGGGAGTGAACTACAATGTATTACCGCCAACAACATCAGTTCCCTTATTACCCACAGCAACCTATGAATTCTTACTATTATCCCAATCAGTATCATCATCCATATGCACACCAGAGTGGGTATTTCCCTCCTTACCCTTATCCACCAGCTGTTCCACAACAAGGACAAACAGCACAGCAAAATCAAGGAAATCAAAATCAACCTCAACAAGGAACGCCTCCACAAATGGGGATGTTTACTGGTCCCGACGGTTCGTTTGATTTCCAAAAAGCAGTTACCCAATTTGATGAAATGATTAAAACAGTTAATCAGGTTAGTCCAATCATGAAACAAATTGGTGCACTCTTTACACCCAAAAAATAGAACAAAAGCAAACAAGTCTTAACTTGTTTGCTTTTGTTACTACTTACCCTTAATTAAAGCCTAATTGAATAGCAAGTAAAATTAAGGCAATTGCCGGGATGGAGCTGACAATAGAAAAACCGATAAAAGTTAAACCTGTTACTCTCATTTTTTCATGAGGTTCCAACTTGCCAAGAGCAGGATGATTCCTTCCACCTACTACAACAATAACCCCGATGATCCACACAACAATAATGGCAATAAAATATTCCATGAACATTCCTCCTAAAACATATCTACAATCGCAATGATCACCAAGATAATTGGTAATATTTCTACAAGGACAATCCGAATAAACATCTTCGTTTGAGCCTTATCTACAGCTTGATAATCTTTGTTTTTCATCCCTTCAATAATTACACTCATTGAAGTTTTGTACACATAAGCTATTCCAAAAACACCAATAACTGTTGCTATAAATAATAGCAATCCCTGATCCATAGATGAAACCTCCTTAAAATTGACAAGTAATCACTTTACTGTTTGCTACTAAAGTTTTATGTTAGAATTTAACTGGAGAAAAAGCAAATAAAAGAGGAGTGATCTTAGATGAACGAAACAATAAAACTATTACAAAACCACGCATCGATTAGAGTCTTTCAAGATAAACAACTAACGGAAGAACAGGTAAACACCATTGTCAAAAGTGCTCAAATGGCCCCCACTTCTAGCTTTCTACAAGCGTATTCCATTATTGGTATTCGCAATAAAGAAATTAAAGAAAAACTCTCAGTACTAGCAGGAAACCAAGCCTATGTTGCGAAAAACGGCCATTTCTTTGTTTTTTGTGCTGATTTTCACCGCCATACCCTAGGCGCTCAAATGGAGCAATACCCAAAACCGCTAGCTTTAGAGAGTGCGGAAAAGTTCTTAATTGGTGCAGTCGACGCTACTCTCGCTGCTCAAAATGCAGTAATAGCTGCAGAATCGATGGGATTGGGTACGGTTTATATTGGTGGGATTAGAAATAATATTGAAGAGGTAAGTGAACTGTTACAACTACCTAAATACGTTACGCCAATCGTTGGACTCGCAGTAGGTTTTCCGGAACAAGACCCAGGAACAAAGCCACGCCTTCCAATGGAAAATGTTTACCATGAAGACCGTTATGAGCAAGACCAAGATGTTCTAAAAAGTCAATTAACTAGCTATAACGAGACCATTTCTGCCTACTATAACATACGTACAAATGGAGCTAGAAAAGATCGTTGGACTGAACAAACCACAAATATGCTAGCCGTAGAAAAAAGAGCCACACTTAAAGAGTTCCTCGAAAAAAAAGGCTTTTTATTAAAATAATCCTTAAAAAGCATAGAGGGGACAAGCGATGCAAGTCTCCTCTATCATTAATTATGTAATTGCCTTACTCTACAATCCTCGTTAGCGAAACTAATAAAGAAACTTGTTCCCATTTTACTAGTCTTTACCGAAATTTGAGCTTCATGTCTAGCTGCGATACTATAACAAATGGCCATTCCTAAGCCTGTACCGTTTTCCTTCGTGGTGAAAAATGGTGTACCAATCTTATCTAAAACTTCTTTAGCTATCCCTACTCCCTCATCTTGGATTTCTAGGACAACCAGGCCATTTTCGTCCAAGAAGGTACGTATCGTTAAGGCTCCACCTTCAGACATGGCCTCTAATCCGTTTAAACCAATGTTCAAAATCATTTGCCGCATCTCTTTTTCGTCTACATGCAATGTTGGGATGTCCCCTAACTCCAAATGCACCGCTTTTGAATTCATAATGGCTTCAGCTTGAAGTAGTGGAAACAATAGTTGAATAATATTGTTTAAATTCTCAGTTCTCTTATTGCTCGTTTTATCTTTGGCTAATGTTAGAAATTCTGTAATAATCCCATTTGCTCGTTTTAATTCGGACAACATTAGGTTAATATACTCTTCAGATAAAGGTACTTTTGTATCATTCTTTGCGATTTGTAGAAACCCAATAACTGTTGTCATGGGATTTCTAATTTCATGGGCGATCCCCGCCGCCATTTCACCAACTAAGTTTAGACTATCTAAACGGGAGATTTCTTTTTCTAGTTTGGTACGTTCCGTTATGTCAGTAATAACACTAAGGATGCATTCTTCTTCATTAATAATGATCTTTTCTGTAGATAATAATCCTACTCGAACCTCACGCTCCTTAGTAATATAGCGGATTTTTTGGCTATGTAAGTCTTCTTGAACATCTAAAGGCACTTCATCTTCAGTATAGATAAATTGCAGTCCATTGTTACTATTTATCTCATCCATCGTGTACCCAGTCATCTCTATCCAACTTTTGTTAACGGTTAAATAGCGTCCTGTTTCTAAGGAACGAATAGCTTTTAAATTAGGACTAAATTGGAAAATCTTTTGAAAACGCTCTTGAGATGTGATTAGTTCCTGGTTTGCAATCACTAATTCATTTGTTTTCTCCTGGATAAGCTTTTCTAAATTGTTATATTGGTGTTTTAACTCCATTTGCTTTTCTGCGAGCGTGTTTCTTTGTAGCTCTATTTGTTTTTGCTTCAGAAAAATATGGACAAACACATCTACTTTGCTTTTTAAAATTGTCCGGTTAAACGGTTTAAAAATGTAATCGACCGCTCCAGTCGAGTAACCTTCCTTAATGTGTTCATTAGCTTTACTTAGCGCCGTAACAAAGATTATTGGAATATGTGCTGATACCTTTCTACCTTTTATTAGCTTTGCAGTTTCAAAACCATTTAGACCAGGCATCTGAACATCTAGAAGTATTACTGCAAATTCTTCTATTAATATATGTTTTAGTGCCTCTTCCCCAGAGTGGGCAAAAACTAGATCATAATCACCATCTGCTAATACAGCTTCTAGAGCTAATAAATTTTCAGGTCGGTCATCGACGAGTAAGACTTTTGCTTTTATTTTTTCTTGATCCATCCAATGCTCCCCCTATTACGTTAATTTTTTCAGCCCAATGTTTTCGTTTTTATGTAGATTTTGTTTGAATAATCGAAGTCCGAAAAAGCACTAGTAGCAAAAATTGACTCTTGGCTTCCTAGACCTAAAAAGCCCTCTTCTCTTAAACTATCATGGAATAATTTGAATACTCGTTGCTTTAACTCTTGATTAAAGTAGATAAGGACATTTCTACAAAGAATGATGTGAAATTCGTTAAACGAATGATCGGTGGCCAGATTATGATGAGCAAAAATAAGGTTCTTTTTTAATCGGTCATCTAAGTATACCTGTTCGCCATCTACTCGGTAGTACTTCGAGAACTCTTTTTGCCCCCCTGCTTCAAGATAGTTCCTCGTATATTGCTTCATATGTGTCAACGCAATTTTCCCTTGTTTTGCTCTTTCCAGTATTTCTTCATTAATATCGGTAGCGTAAATTCTCGTTCTCTCATACAAACCTTCCTCAGAAAGGAGTATCGCTAACGAATATACCTCTTCACCTGATGAGCAGCCAGCTATCCAAATGCGGATCATTGGATACTGGCTGAGAATTGGAACAATTCTCAGCCGGAAAGCTTCAAAGAAGCTTGGATCACGAAACATTTCTGTTACGGTTATTGAAAAGTTATTAGAGAGCTTCTTCATAAGCTCTGGTTGATAAAGAACTTGTCCCTGATATTCAGAAATTGTTTTAGCCCTAGTTTCTCTCGCACTATACCATATTCGTCTTTTTATTGACTCGTATGCATAATTCCTAAAATCAAAACCATATTGCCGATAAATAGCCTCCAGAAACAATTCAGTTTCAATCTTTTCGATCTTCTCTCTTCTATCAAGATCCATCAGTTTTCCTCCAATCTACTTACACAGCCACACCCTAATGAGCGACAGTAATTGGTTTAGATCTACTGGTTTACTAATATAATCTGAGGCTCCTGCATTCATACATTTTTGCCGATCCGTCTTCATTGCTTTTGCTGTTAGTGCGATAATCGGTAAGTCCTTCAAGTTCGGCATCGAACGAATAGCCGTCATTGTTTCATAGCCATTCATTTTTGGCATCATAATATCCATGAGTACTATATCAATATCGGCATCCTCAAGCCTCTTTATGGCATCAAGTCCATTTTCGGCAAATAAGACATTCATTTTCTCTTTTTCCAATATACTTGTCAGTGCAAATACATTTCGCATATCATCATCAACAATTAATACTGTTTTATTTGTCAAATCTTCCGCTTTTGGTTCGTTGTTAACCAATGTCTCTACGTCTACTGTTTCTTCCACGGTAGCAGCAACCATCGGAGCATTATCATACGTTTTTGCCTCGATCAGGTCTGGAATGAATAACGAGAATTCACTTCCAACCCCTTCCTCGCTACGCACTTCTATATAACCCCCGAGTAATTGAGACAGCTCCCTACTTATAGACAGGCCTAAACCTGTCCCGCCGTATTTACGTGATGTAGTTCCATCCAACTGGTTAAATGCTTCAAAGATTATTTGATGTTTATGCCTTGGAATTCCGATCCCAGTATCTGATACTTTGAATGTAATTTTCGAATTTGTCTCTCTTGATCCCGCTTGTATGTGTAAAGTTACCTTCCCTGTATTCGTAAACTTAAAAGCATTTGAAAGAAGATTCTTCAAAATTTGCTTTAGACGTTGATCGTCAGTAATAATAATGTTTGGAATATTTTCATCAACTTTTATCTCGAATTCTAATTTACGCTGGGTTGCAACCGGTGTAAATTGACGTTCAACAAAAGCCTCAATCTCACGAATTTCAACTTCTTCCGGGAAAATTTCTAGCTTTCCTGACTCTACTTTTGACAAGTCTAAAATATCATTAATTAAGTTAAGAAGGTCCTTCCCTGACGTATGGATCGTTTGAGCATATTCAATTTGTTTTTGAGACAGGTTTCCATCATTGTTTTCAGACAATATCTCGGACAAAATTAACATGCTGTTAAGTGGTGTTCTTAATTCATGAGACATATTCGCTAAAAACTCAGTTTTATATTTAGAACTTAGTAGAATCTCTCTGTTTTTTTGTTCAAGGTCTTTTCTAATCTTCTGAAGTTCTTTTGTCTTTTCTTCTGTGCGAATATTTTCTTTATATAAGTCCTCATTAATCGTTCTTAATTCTTCTTGTTGTTGCTGCAACTCTTCAGATTGTGCCTGTAGCTCTTCTGTTAACACTTGCGATTCTGCTAATAATCGTTCGATTTCCATGTGATATTGAATTCGATCAAGGTTTGGACCTATCGACTGACAAACATGTTCAAGTAGTCTTCTTTGTTGGATAGAGAAAGCTTCAAATTTTGCTAATTCAAGAACTCCTAACACTTCCCCTTCAAATTGTATCGGAAGGATGATTAAATGAGTGGGTGATGCACTTCCCAAACCAGACTTCGTTCTGATGTAGTCATTAGGTAAATTATCCAACTGAATGATTTGATTATTAATTCCACATTGTCCGACAAGACCTTCTCCCTGCAGAAAAAGTAAATCTTCACCTAGATCTTCTTTCTCTGCCGCATATGTAGCCGTTCCCTTATAGCCCTGTTCAGATTTAAAATAAAACATTCCATATGTAGCATCCACGGTTGTTGCAATCTTTGAAACAAAGATCTGACCAAATAAAGCTAGCTTTTGAGCACCTTGAAAACTCGTCGTAATATCTGCAAAGTTTGTTTTCAGCCAATTTTCTTCCTCTAAAGAGACTTGATACTCCTTTTCGGTATGAGCGTAGCGTTCAAGTGCTTCAGCCATCTCATTATATGCTTTTGCTACATCATCAAATTCATTATTTAATCCAGTTGTAATTCTTGGAATATTGTCAAAGGAGTGGCTAGTAACTTTTTTCATGACATTACGAACATTGTTTATACTCGTAGAAAAACTACGAATAACTGAAGTGGTAATTGCTACAACAATGATAAAACTAAGTGAAACCAAAATAAGAAACAAGACAAGTGTAGATTGATAGGTTTGAAGAGAATCTTCTAATAATTTCTCCATAGACTCTTCTTCTCTTAGAGTTAATGTATCCATACTAGTCATTAAGGACGTAAGTACTTGCGCATTATCAATCAAAATTAGACTTTTCGCATCGTCATATTGATTATTTTTTATCAGGTTAATTGCAAATTCAATATTCTCGTTTTGAAGATGATTTAACTGCTCTAATTCTAATGTTAATCTATATGAATCCTGATCTTCACCTAACAATCGCTTTAATTTTTCAAATAAAGTATTAGATTCCGCAATTAATCTCGTAATATTTTGCTCTTCTTGATCGTAATCCCGTTCAACTAACTCATTTAAAAAAAACTCTCGTACAACTCTTGCTTTCGTTTGAGCGTTAGACTTTAGCTCCTGAGCAATACTTACTCTTTCATAGCTATTCTGAACTATCAGCTCTAAATTACTTTTTTGAGTACTTAAAGTGTATAGAACAATGGAACTTATGAGAATTAAAATGAACAATATTGTACCAAATCCAATGTATAATTTCGTTTTTAATTTCATAATACACCTTTCTAAGATATATTTTACAAAAATATCAAGCAAATCCAAATATTTTACAAGTTTCTATATGATTCTACTATAATATACTACTAGTTACTAGGGACAATTCGCAAATTATTGAATTTCTCTACGTTTTTTACCATGGAATGTAAGAAAAGCGCAAGGCGCCCGCCTATCGGCGACAAGCAATTGTTCTGGCCGATGGCGCCTGGAGCTAGACAATTTTTAAGTTGAAAATTATATACGCTTATAATGTAAAAAGAGAGAGACTCAAAATTAGTCTCTCTCCATACATTCTACTTATTGGGAACTTTCTCACCTTTTCGCAAGGCTTCAGGTATATAAACACAGAACGGTTCACTTTGTAAATAGTCTCCGGTTACCGCATAGGATCTCGACCTTGACCCACCACATACAAAACGAAATTCACAAATACCACATTTCCCTTTATATAAATCTGGATTTCTTAGTTCTTTTAAAACTGGTGCTTCACGATAAATACTCGCCAAAGATTTATCCCTTACATTACCAACAACAATTGGTAATAACCCACTTGGCATGACGTCTCCCGTGTGTGATACGAAGATAAACCCATTTCCATCGTTTACTCCTTTAGGTGCTCGCTTTAACCCGTCGATTAAATATGCTGTATCCGTAATCGAGTCTTCATAGCGAATGTCTGATTTGTCGATGAGCTTTTCACGGTGCTTTTGTTGAATAACCACTCTTCGGTAATGTTGAGCAGCTGTCGTTTTTATATCATAAGGAGCTGTTTTCCCTAACTCATAAAGCCAGCGAAATACCTTCTCATGCTCAACAGGTGTTAAACAATCATCCATCTGCCCTCTTCCTGTAGGTACAAGGAGGAAAATATACCACATAACCGCCTTAAGTTCGCCAACTAACGCTGCCATTTTCTCGAGAGAGTCATAGTTATAACGAGAAATAACGGTATTAATTTGTAAAGGCATATTTAATTCATTTAGATACTTTATCTTTTCAACAGTCAAATCAAAAGAACCTGGAGTACCTCTGAAATGATCATGAATTTCCGGTGTCGGCCCATCTAAACTAATACCCCAGCGTGATAAACCTACACTTTTCGCTTTTTCCATAGCTTCCTTGGTTACATTCGGGGTAGCACTAGGAGTCATAGAAACACGCATGCCTTTTTTTACTGCATACTCAGCAAGATCAAAGAGATCTTCACGCATCATACAGTCTCCACCCGTAAAAACAAGCATCGGATTGTTCATCTCATATATTTCATCAATAAGTTTCATACCTTCTTCATGACTTAACTCATTTGGATGCGGTTGTGTTTGTGCATCCGCTCGACAGTGAACACATTTCAATTGGCAGGCCCGTGTTACTTCCCAAATAACGATAAAAGGATTTTCACTATAATCTATTGCAGCACCAACTCCACCGGGGTGACCTCCTGGATGTCCTTTCATATGTGGGTGCCCCTCACCCATTCCATTTCGTTGTCCCATTCCATGCATCATTTTCATCACCAAGCTTCAATTATTTTTGTACATCGTTAAGCTTTTGCATTTTTTTTCTAAAGTAATTGTTTATAAGTAAAGAGTATTCTTTCTTACTCTAAATAACTGTGAAAAATATCACATAAAAAATCCGATTTTCACCCGAGTCTACGCTAAAGGCTTAGTTATGTAGGTTTTAATCTTTCGAACATTTCATGAACATTGTACGAAAGCACAAAGTGAAGAAGCGAGTGTCCCAAAAGGTAACGGAAGCCAAACTCGCGTAACAAATCTTATATAAAAAAAGAGGCTGAGCCTCAAAATTCATTTTTCATGATCTTTTGAGTCAGCCCCTTCCCTACAACCTTTGGATAAGCGTTAAATAATCCTTAGTGGAACTAATATCGTAACGTTCTCCTAAAATATTGACACCGTAACAACTTTCTTGTGATAGTAGTCCTTTTATTGCATCGGTTAATTGAATTTCTCCTCCAACACCTCTTTCTACTGCTTCTAAGTAATGAAAAATTGAAGGGGTCAATATATATCGACCAGTTACAGCTAAATTGGAAGGTGGAGAGCTTTTTGGTTTCTCAACAATGTCTAAGGTTTTATAGTGTGTATCAGAAACTTTCATTTCTTTAATAACTCCGTAGTTTTCCAAAAACTCTGATGCAACTTCTTGTAATCCTATGATTGATGAGTTGTATTGTTGATAGGCATTCACTAATTGTTCAAGTGCTCCTTTATTTGAACACAGAAAAATATCATCTGGCAGTAAAACTGCAAAAGGTTCATTACCGACGAAACACTTGCCTAAAGCAACGGCATCACCTAATCCTTCGGGGCACGGTTGCCTTACAAATTGAATATGAATATTAGGAAACGGTACTTTTTCAATTAAGTGTTGCTTATTATTTTTCTCAAGAAATGTTTCTAATTCAAGGGATCTATCAAAGTAGTCTAATATCATGTTCTTATTTTTAGATACAACAATGAGTATCTCTTCAATTCCAGCAGCAACTGCTTCTTCAACAATATAATGAATCGCAGGCCTACCGTTTATCGGGAACATTTCTTTGGGCAATACCTTTGTAATTGGTAAATTCCTGGTACCAAAGCCAGCTGCAGGAATAATTGCCTTTCGAATTTTCTTCATCTGAATAACCACCCCCTCTGCCACAATCACTATATAAATTATTCGGTTATACAGGAGCCTGTAACTTGTCCAAAATAAAATGGTCTGTATTCACCAAAGAGCAACGATTTAACTAGTCAATAAATCTAGTAGTTACTGTCAATAAGTTGTTTCAGATCATAAGATGAAATAGTAATGAAAATTACCATTTTCAAAAACAATATCATGGCTGTTAGTATAAAAATCAGAGGTTGAGCTCATAACGCTCTTTCTTTGGATTCGGAGGTAATCATGGATCATAAACTAAATAAGAAAATATGCTTTGCTGTACTTGTTCATGAGAACAAAGAACAAATCAAGCAATTGCTATCAAACATTAAACACTACTGCCCTAACAGTTTTGTAGTACTTTATAACGGAGGGAATGACCCTTCTCTCTGTGCTAATCTAAATGTAGATGTGTGTCCATTCAGTAAAAAATTACATTATGGAAACCTCTCCCAATATTTTATTGAAACAATGGAGTGGCTTGAAGATATCGAATGTGAATATGATTATTTAATCAATATAGACTCAGATGCCTTATTTTTTCGTACAGGTTTTGAAGAATTTATTGAAGAACAAATGCAGGATGCCGATTATATGGCCGTGAGATTAAGAGTTCCAGACAAGGATTGGACTTGCGGAAAATCCTTTAAGAAAGACAAGTCTAGGTGGAGTCCTTTTTTTTCTACAAATACATTCTTGGGAGTCTTCAATGTTGGCCAGGTTTTTAGTAAGGTTGTTGTAGAAGCACTAATAAATTATGAAAAAAAAGCAGAACTCAGAACTGCTCTACGAGAAACCACTGTTTTTGGAATTGAAGAGATTGTGTTCGTAAACTTAATCAATGAACTAGGGTATACGATGAAGGCTTACCCAGATAATGTCGGGGAAAAACTAATTAGATTCCGCCCCTACTTAACAAGAAGTGAATTAATTGCATGTATAATAAAAAAGGAAGGTTGGTTAGCTCATCCAATTAATCGTAACACAAGTGACCCAGCAAGAACTTTCATACACGAATTACAATTCGGAAAAGGAAAAACTGTTGCGAAAAAGAGAACACAACCAATTAGTCGTACCTTTAGCTTCTAAACCGATGAAAGCAACCTCCTATGAACTATGATTGTTCTTTTTCTCTTGCGGTAACTCATCCTAGACAGCGATAGTTTATTCAAGCAATTGCTACCCTCTCACTAGACAATTCTTTTCTTAAATTGGATATTAATTAAATTGAAGGTGTCACCCAAAACATAGTGACACCCTCTTTTACTACCTAAATTGTAAACCCTTATGAAGTAATCGAATAATTAGTTCTTCATTTACATCGAGGGTTCTATTTATTTTCTCTTCTGATTTCGAGTTCGTTGAGAACAAGATATTAAACAAAGCAACTTTAGCTATAACAAGTGGCAAAATGGTCTTTTCCGTCTCATTTAAATCACCATAGGAACTTAAAAACAATTGAAGTTGCTTAAAATTGGTAGCTTTTGAACGCTTGTTCAAGTAATAGAGTGCGTAGGCAACATCATAAATACGTTCGCCTTGCTGCATATAGTCGTAGTCAAAAATAGCAGCTATTGACCCATTCGCTTTATAAATCATATTCCATGGGTGCCAATCGTCATGGATGATCGTTTTTGGTAAATAAGTAGGTTCATAGTAATTCCATTGTTTTTCAATTGCTGTATAAAGGAATTTAATTCTTGATAATGTTTGATTAGCTATTAATTTGTTATTCTCTTCCAAAATCTGAAGTTTATTAGTAAGATTATTGAGATTTGGATAAATGTACAAATCTGGCAAAGGTCCTTGCTCATGGGTAGCTAGTGTTTGGTGCAATTGACTGAGCATCCTAGCATTTGCTTCAATTTGTTGTTTTATATACATAAATTTATATCCAGAAACATAGGGATACACCTGGATATATTGATCATTGGTTATCGAGAAGTAATCTAAATGCTTTGTTTTCACTGCACGGAGAACAGGTACACCACCTTTGTTTAGAGCTTTCAAGACACTTTCAAGATAATCAATTCTTTCTTTTGTAGTGGTAAATGATATAAATCGAATTGCAAATTTACCCTTTACAGTGTGGATAAAGATAATCCCATTAACATTTCCACTCTTGGGAGAACCAATTACTTTTACTAACCGGCCTAATTGATGTTCTTCACAAACCCACTCAATTTCTTCCTTTGTAATCCTATGACCGTTTGCAGTATATATTTTCTTTTCAGGCATTGAATTCCGCCCACTTTCCTTGGCTCTTATTCATTTCCTATGTGATAGGTAATAATTGTAATTTTATACGTCTTTTACACTATAAAATATGTAATAACCATTCTATTGTTACGGTTTATCATCAATAAGTCATTCGAACCTACCTAATATGTTTAATAAAAAATGTATAGGATCGTTCATAGTCCTGATTAGATAGGAAAATGAAGATTTTTACACACCTACTAGTCTCGATGATCATAAATTGTATTAAAACTTTAGGGAGGTGTATATATGTACGGTACGCCAGCAGCGGGGGGATTATCAGGTTTTCCAGGTTTAGGTTTTGGGTTCGGTATTGCTATTGTCGTTATCGTTGTAATTTTACTGTTTTTATTTGGGCTCATGTGGTTTTTAGGCACCGTATTATAAGAGGTCATGCAAAAATTCCAAGAATGAAAAAAAATAAGGCTTTCACCTTGTGAAAGCCCAGTCTCTCTTTATTCTTTTAAATATGTAATTGCCTGATCGAGATCAAGATACAAAGGAACAAAAGAGTCAAACTTTATAATTTTAAATATTTCTTGGATAGGTGGTTGTATTCCACCAATCGCTATTTTTTTCTCCAGTTTTTTTGCTTTCATAACCGTATCGGCGATACACCCTAGAGCTGCACTGTTCATATAAGTTGTTCTACTCAAATCTAATAATAGTTGATTCGAATTTGAATGTAATAAGTCGGTTAAGCCGTTTTTAAATTCATTAACATTTTTGACTGTAATTTCTTTACACCCTATAAGAACTTCTATCTTACCGTCTATGGTTTGTTGAAAGAATTCTCCCATTCTTTTCATCCTTTCACATATATGCCATGATTGATTTATACATATTATGGAGTGGTGTTTGCAAATCTGCAATACCTTCTTCAAAGACAACTTTTGGCATACCGTAGACAACACACGTCTCCTCAGCCTCAACCAGTATTCTACCATTATAACGCTTAACTTCCTTAGAGCCTAATAATCCGTCTTGTCCCATTCCAGTGAGGATAGCTGTGACTAGCTTGTCTTGAAACAAGGGCGCTGCAGATAATAAGGTAACGTCTACAGAAGGATGATACAACGTCGGAATAGGTGAATGTTCAGAGAGATTAAGAAGATACGTGTGATCTCTTTTGGTAATGGTCGTTTGAAATCCAGCTGGAGCAATGTAAATATTCCCAGGTTCTAGTAGTTCTCCATCGTATTCTACTTCTTTAACATTTAGAGCACATATTGAATTAAAGCGGTCTGCTAATGGTTTTGTAAAGCCTTTTGGCATGTGTTGTATCACGACTATTGGCAGCGGAAAATTCTTACTAAAATGAGGTAAAATTGATTGTAAAGCCGAAGGGCCTCCGGTCGAACAGCCAATAATAATTAATCCTTCTGCAGACTTTACTTCTAGTTCATCAGAATCCGGTGTGAAAGGCTTAACTTCAACAGTCGGTTGTACCTTTGCCTGAGTAGCGGTTCTTATTTTTTCTAAGAAATTTTCAACTTCCTCAGGAGCAGTCGCGTTAAATAGACGATCTTTCACAAAAAAATCTACTGCACCCATCTGAATACAATTGATTGATGTAGTCGCTTCATGGTATTCTACATTACTTAACATAATCACAGGTAAAGGACACTCGACCATAATTTTTCTCAAGGCAGTTATTCCATCCATCTCTGGCATGTCAATATCTAACGTAATAACGTCAGGTTTTAATCGGTTAATCTTTTCGATCGCATCAATGCCATTACGAGCAATCCCAACTACGTGCAACTTTTCATCTTGTTCAATTAATTTTGTGATCGCTTTTCTCATAAAAGCTGAATCATCAACAATTAATACATTATATTTTTTCATTCCATAAGCTCCTTTTTATAGTAAAAGGTACTTGGTGAGTAAAGTGATTTAAAGCCAATATTATATGAAGATATATTTTCAGAGTGACCCAAAAATAAATATCCACCTTGTCTTAAAGACGTATAAAAGTTTGTTACCACTTTTTTTATGGTAGTGGGGTCAAAATATATTAGAACATTGCGACAGAATATAACATCATACTCTTTTTCGCAGTTCATTTGTTCTTCATCTAACAAGTTCAAGTATTTGAATGTAACCATTCTCTTTACAGCGCTACTTACCTCATAGTTTTCACCAAGGTCAGTAAAGTATTTGGTTAACAAATGTTCTGGGATTCGTCTAAACGACAAGGAAGTCTTACTATATCTCCCGGCACTAGCTAATTGAAGAACTCTCTTATTAATATCCGTAGCAATGATTTCAATCTCGCCATCTAAAAATAGTCCTGTTTCCAACACCATCATTGCTAATGTATAAGGTTCTTCACCTGTTGAACATGCCGCACTCCATATTTTTATTTTTCGACCTCTCATCTCTTCTCGAAGCTTCGGAAGTATGTTATCTCTTAATTCAATCAGTTGATTTTCTTCGCGATAAAAGTAGGTTTCATTTATAGTTAATACGTCGATCGCAGCATCCCATTCTTTTGCATTAGTCTCCAATAGTCGACAGTAATCCCATAAATTCGTAATTGAAAGAGAATTCATTCTTCGAGAGATTTTATTTTCTAATGATGGCAAGTTGTTTAAATAATTTAAACCGCACCGGTCATAAATCATTTGCGCAAGTTGTTTGATTGAAAATGTATTCATCATCCTATTAAACCCTACCTTTTTCAGTAACTAATATTATGATTGTGTTGCTCTCTCCACTGTCCATAAGTGGAAGGAGCAACACTCTCACCATTTTTTAAGCTTGTAACTGTTGTGCTAATAATTTTTGTTTATATTCCACATCTTTTGTAGCCGTAATGACTCCCTCAAAACTATGGATACTACGCTCCATCACGTTACGAGAGGTTTGAATACCTACTGTAAGTTCGTTCATATACTTTTGTTGTTGTTTCGTAAAGTCAGTAATTTGTTGGGCTTGATTAGAAACATTATCAATCAAGCGAATAACGTTCGTGTTACTTCTCTCGATATCTTTCAAGGATTTCGCAACGAAAACGGTTTTCTCTCTAGCACCATTCGTAGCTTTGATAATTTCTTCTACACCGATTACTTGCTCTTTCGTAGAAATAGTTACCTGATCTGCTTGGTTTAAGATACTTTCCATCGCAGTGGCTATCCCTTTCGCTTGTTTTGCTTGCTCGACTGTAGCAATGCTCATTTGTTTTACTTGCTCTTTCGCATTCTCAACTCCAGATATGATTTCCTTCACTCCCTGTGCCTGCTCAACGACTGCACCAGTCACTACTTCAGCTTGGTTACTTACGTATTGAACAGACTCTACCACCACTTGAGCTTGTTTAGTTTGTTCTATCATTGCATCGGTAATTTGTTTTACCTGCTCTTTCGCTTGTGTCGTAGACTCTACAATACCAGTAATCCCATGTGCTTGTTCAGACACTGTCGAAGCCATTTTCTCAATTTCTTTTGTCATATTATCTGCAGCCTTAATAATATTTTCCGCCTGCTTTGTTTGTTCGATTGTAGCTGTTGTAATTTGTAATACTTGATCTCTAGCATTTCCAACACCCAAAATGATTTCCTCTACACCTAAAGCTTGTTCTTTAATTGATTGAGATACAAGTTCTATTTGCTCATTCATGCTGCTAACATTAGAGACAACACTTGTTGCTTGTTTCGCTTGTTCAATAGTAGCCGTTGAAATTTGATGTACTTGGTCTCTTGCGTTCAATATTCCTGAATTAATCTCATCCATTCCTGCCACTAATTCTTGTGTTGCTATTGTTACTTGTCCTGTCTGCTCCTGCATACTTTCTACTGCTTTGACAATTCCACGAGCTTGCTTTGTTTGTTCAGTAGTTGAAACTGTAATTTGTCTTACTTGCTCTCTTGCATTCACGACACCTTTGACAATTTCTTCAACACCAATCGCCTGCTCATTCGTAGCTTGTGTTACTAGCTTAGCCTGTTCGGTTACATTATCCACAGAACCTACTATTACTTGAGCTTGCTTCGCTTGTTCTACTGTAGCAGTCGTAATTTGACCGATCTCACTGTAAATATTTTCAATTCCCGTTACAATTTTTACAATAGCAACATTCGCTTGGTCAGAAAGTTTGTTCCCTTTCTCAACCTTTTCTCCTCCCACTGAAATTGCCTTTATCGCATCTGTCGTTTCTGCCTGTATACCTTTTATTAAACTTGCAATCTCTTTTGTCGCTGTTGCCGTTCGTTCAGCTAGTTTCCTAACTTCATCTGCAACTACAGAAAATCCTTTGCCATGTTCTCCAGCTCTAGCAGCTTCAATAGCAGCATTAAGGGCAAGTAGATTTGTTTGTTCGGCTATATCATCAATTACCTCAATAATACTGCCAATTTCTTCTGAACTTTTCCCTAAATTTTGCATGACACCTGAAGCTTGTTGGACAACTTCGCCAATTTCTTTCATTCCAATAATTGATTCCTGAACAGCTTTCTTTCCGATATTGGCATCTTCTAATACGGTTGTTCCTAGCTCGTTCACATTTTGTGCATTTTGTGCTACTTGCTCAATTGAGGCAGCCATCTCTTGAATCGCAGCTGAGGTTTCAAGTGCTGATGCGGTTAGATGCTCTGCGTTTTTTGCCACTGATTTAACCGAGTTGCTTGTTTGTTCAATTGATGCAGATACTTGCTCGACGGAACTTGCTGTGCTCTCAGCATTTCCTGCTACTTGCTCAACCGAAGATGCCATCTCTTGAATAGCTGCAGCTACTTCGTCGTTTACTTTCTTTAACGCTTGAGCATTTTGAGCAACTCCTCTTACTTGGCTACCCATTTCTTCCATGCCCGCAGAGATTTGCTCAACGGAACTTGCCGTGCTTTGAGCGTTTCCAGCTACTTGCTGTACAGATGCAGCCATTTCTTGGATAGAGCCAGAAACATCGCTAGAGGAATTCGTAAGTGACTCTGCATTTAGTGCAATTCCTTTTACCTGACTACCCATTTCTTCTATTGAAGCAGAGATTTCTTCAACAGAAGCTGAAGTGCTTTTGGCATTACCCGCTACCTGTTGAATAGAAGCAGCCATTTCTTGTATCGCATTTGATGTTTCTTTAGCTGAACCATTAATTGAAAAAGCGTTTCTTTCTACGTCTTTAATCTGAGTAGCAGATTGTTCAATTGCCACAGATAATTCCTCTAATGATTTCGTCGTACTACTTGCGTTACCAGTGACCTGTGAGATAGATGATGCTAATTCTTGAACTGTAGCTGACGTATCCCGCGAGGATTTCGTTAGTCCTTGTGCATTACTAGCCACACCTTCTACCGACTTACCCAGTTGTTCAATAGAAGCAGATATTTGTTGAATTGAACTTGACGTGCTTTGTGCATTTCCTGAAACTTGCTCAACAGAAGTTGCCATTTCTTGGATTGCTTCTGCTGTTTCTTTTGCTGACTTTGTCATGCTCTCAGAGTTTAAAGCTACACCACTAATCTGTTTGCCCATCTCCTCTATAGAGGCTGAAACTTCTTCAACTGCTACTGAAGTTGCTTCACTATTCATTGTTACCGTCCTCACCGACTCAGTCGTTTCATTCAACGAATGAAGAGCATCAGACGCAGTCTTGTGTAAGTTGTCAGAATTAGTAATGACGTTATTGATTGAACTACTTAATAAATTTGTTGTTGAAGTAGTTTCACTTACCGCTGCAGATTGTTCTTTCATACTTGTAATAATTTGATTTGCCGAGGCCGACAGATCACTAATTTTCCCTTCAATTTCTTTTGCTGATAATGATGTTTCTTGAAGCTTCTTTACTAATAGGTTTTTTCCAAACATTTTATATCCTCCTTCAAGTTTACGAATGTATGCTAAGTTTCTCTAAATCAGTTTTTGTAGGAATGTTGCTTTGTTCGTGATCAACCAAATAATCTAAATTGAGTAGTACTACTAACCTCTCATCCAAGCGGCAAACCCCGTCCATTAACTTTGTATCTAAAAATTTTGTGGTGTTATTTATAGGAGTAACATCCTCAATGACACTCTTATTAACTTTTATTACCTGAGTTACCTCGTCTACTAAATAGCCAATCTCAGTTTCCATTACTTTGACAACAATAATTCTCGTTTTCTTGCTCATCTCCCTTTGCGGAAGATTAAACCGCTCACGTAAATCAATAATCGGTAATACTTGTCCACGTAGGTTAATAATCCCCAGAAAACTTGGGCTTGCGTTTACTACTTTCGTTATTTTTGGAACCAAGATAATATCCTTTACATAACTAATGTCAATTCCATACTCTTCATCTGCTAGTTTAAATGTGGAAATTTGTTTATCTTCATTACTTTCTTTTTCAATTGCCACCTGTTCATCATTCGTAAATCTTGTTCCTTCTTCACTGACGATAGAGGTAACATCTAAGATTAGTGCTACATTTCCATTCCCCATAATTGTGGCGCCTGCTATATGCTGTGGATTACCAATATACTGCCCAAGGGATTTAATGACAATTTCTTGATTTCCTAATGTTCTTTCAGCAATGATGCCGATTCGTTGGTCGGCGATCCCGACAACAATGACTGTAATTCTTCTATTCCTAGTCATTTCGTTGCTGTCTTTATTGATCCCAAGTTTTTTATCCATTCGAACTAGGGGAAGAACATTCCCTCTAACAACTGCAACCTCTTTATTTTTAATCATTTGAACATCATCTGGGGTCAAACGGATGATTTCAAGAACATTTGCAAGTGGAATAGCAAATGTTTGTTGTCCAAGTTCTATAAGTAATGAACGAATAATCGCTAAAGTTAGCGGTAACTTGATAGTAAATGTAGTTCCTTTACCAGGGTGTGTCTCAATATCAATCATTCCATTTAATCTCTCAATGTGTGATCGGACAATATCCATGCCAACTCCTCGCCCAGATAGATCGGTCACCTTGTTCACTGTAGAGAGACCAGACTTAAAGATTAAGAAGATAAGATCACGAGGTGTCATTTTAGTCGCTTCTTCTTCTGTAATAACCCCATTTTTTAAGGCTGCTTGTTTAATCTTCTCTGGATCAATACCACGTCCATCATCCGAAATAGTGATGACAATATGATTTTCCTGATGAGATGCGGTAAGTACTATTTTCCCTTTTCTTTGCTTGCCAATCCGTTCTCTCTCTTCTGGTTTTTCTATTCCATGATCAATTGAGTTTCTTAGCAAGTGAATGAGTGGATCACCAATTTCTTCAATTAGTGTGCGATCTAACTCTGTTTCCTTCCCAACCATCGTAAAATCTATTTCCTTATCAATCCCATTTGCTGTATCTCTAACGAGTCTAGGAAATCGATTAAATAATTGTTCGATTGGGAGCATTCTCGTTTTCATCATTCCCTCTTGAAGCTCACTAATGACCCGATTAAAATGGGTCGTCACTTCACTTAATATCTCTAATTCTTCAAAAAACTGACTACTTTTTGAATGGAAACGATTTTTCACGTCAATTAGTCTAGTTTGATCAATGACTAGCTCCCCTACTAAGTTCATAAGGTGTTCAAGTTTATCAACATCGACTCTCACGGTCGGATTGATCTTTAATTTTTGAGTTTTATTGTCACTGGCAGTAGGACTTGTTACTAACTCACTCTCTATATACTTCTCTGTATTTTTAGGGTTAGCTTCACGAATTCCATCATCTAACTGTAGATCACTACTCATAAAGGTTCTAAAGATAACACTGTCTATTTCTGAAACCTGGTTTAAGAGGATATGTAACTCTTCCTGCTTCTGAGTGGTAACTAATACAAAAGATACTAATCCATTGAAGTTATCACCTTCAATTTCTTCTGCAGAAGGATATGTTGCTATAATCTCGCCAGCCTCTTTTAAGTTATTAAAAATCAAAAATGCTCTAACCGATTTCATAATGGAGTCATGCGTTAATTTAATATGAATGATATAATTATCAAAACCGTTTTCGAGTGCTGTAGATAAGATATTCTTTTGATATTCATCCAATACGATCTCTTGTTCAAACACAGATTTGATTTCAATTTCTTCTGTTTTCTGCTTTGGGACTTCTAAACCACTTTTCATGAGCGTCATTTGATCAACAATTTCGTCGATATTTATATCATCAAGTTGGCCATGAATAATCGCCTCTCTCATCTTCTTTAAAAGATCAATAGATTGAAAGATAATATCAATAATTTCCTTATTTACGTTTAACTGCTTGTTTCTAATGAGGTCAAAGATACTTTCTAGTTGATGTGTCAATTCTTTCATCTTTTCAAAACCCATTGCTGATGATGAGCCTTTTAACGTATGTGCAGCCCGAAATATATTTCCTATAATTGTTGAGTTAAGTGGATCTTTTTCTAATCTAATGATCTCAGTATCTAGTATCTGTAACTGTTCCTCTACTTCATCTAGAAAAACCCCGATATACTCTGTAAAATTGAAGTCCTGCACACCATCCCCTCCTTATTGGTCTGGATATAGTACTTTTGCTAAATTTAAAATTCCAATGACTAGGCCATCAAGTTTTACAAAACCATGAAAATATTCATTTCCAATGTAGGAACCAGGTGGTGGCTCAATATTTGCTTCTTCTACGTATGTCACCATTTTTACCTCATCTACCTTAATTCCAATATTTTCATTATTGCCCTCTACAATGACAATCCTATTTTTTTTTGAGGTATGTTTCTCCCTTTGCCCTTCCATTTTCACAACCGGTATAATCCTACCTCTTAAATTAATCACACCTTGTATGTGGTTGTTTAGTCCTGGTACAGCTGTAATATGTTGAGGCCTTAATATTTCTATAACCTCCGAAATGGGCAGAGAGTAGATTTGATTTTCTAAACTAAATACAACAAACTGTTGTTTTGATGAAACAGTGTTTTTCATTGTAGCCTCCTTTCAAGGCATCTGAGCTGCAAAGTTCTTTTCTTATAATGCTATTTTCTTATTACTCTTCCATAATTTCTATTACCTACTATTCCTATTTTCCTAGATCACTACTAGGAATTAAGGACCTATATAATTACAGGCCTTCTTCCTAGGAATACAAAAAAACTCGGCAAAAGCCGAGTTTTATTCTCCAATCAATTGATATTTTATTTTATACACTAACGCAAATGCTTGTGCTCTATCTTGAACATTTAACTTCTTAAAGATATTTGTAATATGGTTCTTAACCGTGTGTACACTTATATAGAGTTTTTCCGCTATTTCTTGGTTATTAAAGCCTTCTAATAATAAAAATAGTACTTCTTTCTCCCTATTTGTTAAGACCAGTTGATCAATGATTGGCTTTATATTAACGAGTTCATCCTGATAGCTACGTTCATCATTCACTTTCGAGCTAAGTTCAATGCTAGTATGATTTTCGTTATAGGAATTTATTCCTAGGTAATCTGGTTTTTTTGTATTAAAGAAACCTTGGATGACATTTCGTAAATCGACTAAAAATTGACAATCCAATTTACTAATGTCTTCTTTTTTCAATTGAAGAACTAATAGTCCTTCTAGATTTCTACTGTTACTAATAGGTAATCCAAATAAACAGGTCGAAGGTAATTGCGTTATTACATAAGGTATTTCAACCTGAGCCTCCACTTGTTTCTTATAATCGTTGAAAAAGTCCTTCAATTGACTTCCATCAGCTGATAAGGCTCTAGAAACTATTGATAGCTGGTCTTCCATTTGGAAAATAACAGCAATATCAACGGCGTGAACATATTCTCTAATTATATCTAACAAATGTAAAATAGAAGTCTCGCTAAATTCACTTTGCTTTACAATCAAATCTACAATTTCTTTTAGAAGACCTAGCTGATTATTTAGGTTATCTGTCTTTTTATCGCTACTAGTAATATACAGCTTCTTAGCCAATCGCCTAGCTAAAAGAGAACCATGATGAATATAGTGTTCGAGTGTTTTCATCCGGTTATTTAATCCAAAGAATATAACACCATAGTTTTGCGATTGATAAGTGATCGGGATACAGATTAATTGAATGAGTTCTATCCCACGTTTTTTGAAGAATAGACTCCTAGGATCTTTAGTTATATCTTCCCAATACTTTCTCTCATTTAAAGAAAGTGCTTGGCCAAGAAAGCTTTCACCAATAAAAAAAGAAACTCCTTCTAAGGATGTTGCATTTCCACCTTTAGAAAGAACAATTTCGAACTTATCACTACTAGTTGGTTTCGCAAACCCAAAAAGATCAAACCGAAAATTCATTGAGCTGTCTTCAGCATTTCTACTAAGAACATCGTATAGTTCTTCTAGAATTCGAGGCATTTGTTCTTCATATATGACATCGTGTTCATCAATCTGTGTGTTAATCTGTAATAACCTAGACTCTAATTCTTTTCTATATTGTAATAATAATAGTTCTTTCGTATAATTGGCAAAGTGATCCAACCTTTGTAAATGAGATTTTAGCAAAGTATCATCAATAACTTTGATAGCTTCTACAAAGCTGAGTTCAACCCCACTTTCAAGCATCAGTTGCTTAACCTCTAGAGATTCCACAAACGGACCACAAAAAATATAATACTTGTTCGACAATCCACTAAGCTTAATTGGAGTAATGATAAATCCCATTCCTACATAGATCGAAGTAGTACCCTCAATAATAATAGAGTTCTCTATATGTAAATAGGGACTTAAAATACTACGAATAGATTCTGGAGAATTTGCTTTATCTAAAATAATTTGTTCGGAAAGTGGCGTTGTATAAGTAGGCTTTGTCACAAGGTTGCCAAAACCGTCAGTAATCATTAATGTTAATCCTAACAATTGCGAATAGTCATCTTGTAAATTCTGAAGCAAGTTAGGGAAATTTAGTCAACTCAGATCCCTCCAATACCGTATTCATATATAAATTCTAAAGAATTGCCTATGAAATAGCAATGGAGGAAATAGGTAATACAATCGGTGAAAAACTCTCATTTATCATAAAAAATAGTCGAAACACACAAAAGATAGAGTGTTTCGACTATTTTGTATTCATTTTGAATGTATTTCCCATGGAATGCGACTTCCTGATCATCACGAATGATGAAGTTACTTTACCTTCGCTTTCGCTTCTAGTCTATAACGATGAAGTATTGGCTCTGTATAACCACTTGGCTGTAAAGTCCCCTGAAATACTAGTTCACAAGCAGCCTGAAAAGCCAATGAAGTTTCAAAATCTGGTGACATTGGGCGATAATAAGGATCCTGACAATTCTGATCATCCACAATCTTCGCCATACTTTTTAATGTTTCCATGACTTGCTCTTCTGTACAGATACCGTGATGTAGCCAATTTGCAATGTGTTGACTTGATATTCGGAGAGTTGCTCGGTCTTCCATTAAACCGACATTATGAATATCTAGAACTTTTGAACAACCAATCCCTTGTTCTACCCATCTGACAACATACCCTAATATACTTTGTGCATTATTATTTAGTTCTTGTTGTACCTCCTCATCACTCCAGTTACGGTCAACAGCTACTGGAAATGTGAGAATTTCATCACGTAAGTTCTCGTTATCAACAAAAAATTCAGATTGTACCTGTTTGACATTAATCTCGTGGTAGTGAAGGGCATGTAATGTTGCTGCAGTAGGAGAAGGGACCCAAGCTGTATTTGCACCTGCTTTAAGATGACCGATTTTTTGTTTCAACATCTCGCCCATTAGATCAGGCATTGCCCACATCCCCTTGCCAATTTGTGCTCTACCGGACAAACCAGCTGTTATACCTACAAATACGTTGGCAACTTCGTATGACTTTAGCCACTTGGAGGATTTCATATCGTTTTTGTGAATTACTGGCCCTGCTTCCATAGAAGTATGAATTTCATCACCAGTTCGATCTAAAAACCCGGTATTTATAAAGACGATCCGTTCTCTAACTTCATAAATACAATTCTTCAAATTTAACGTCGTTCTTCGTTCCTCATCCATGACTCCAATCTTTAGCGAATGTCTCTCTAGCCCAAGTAAGTCCTCAATAAGATTAAATAACTTATTAGCAAATCTTACTTCAAGAGAACCATGCATTTTTGGTTTGACTATATAAATTGAGCCTTTGTTTGAATTTACGTAATTACCGCCCCTTAGCAAATCATGTTTTGCAATTAAAGATGAGATTACCCCATCCATTATACCCTCTGGTACTTCTCTACCATCCCCATAGAGAATTGCTTCAGAAGTCATTAAGTGACCAACATTACGAGCAAACATCAAGGAACGCCCTGAAAGTGAAAACTCATTCCCAAGCACATCTGTATAATATTTATCAGGATTCAACTGTCGTTCTACTGTTTTTGTACCTTTATAGAAGCTCGCCGTTAGGTTTCCTTTCATTAACCCCAACCAGTTCGTATAAACCTCGACCTTATCTTCAGCATCGACGGCAGCAACCGAATCTTCGAAATCCATAATGGTAGTTAATGCTGATTCTAGAATAATATCCTTAACACCTGCTTTATCAGCAGCACCAATTGGATGTGAATGATCTATTATAATCTCAAAGTGGAGACCATTATTTGCGAATAGTAAAGTTTCAGGCAAGTGTAGTTTCCCCTGATAACCCTTGAATTGTTCAGGGAAAGATAATAGTGAAACACTTCCGTCCACCAAATACGCTTCTAAAAATTTGTTTTCAATTGAATATTTAACGACATCCTTATGACTACCAACTTCTAGAGGTAGCGATCGATCAAGAAATTCTTTCCCTAATTCTATTACTCTATTGCCTCGAATGGGATTGTAGTTTTCTCCTCTTTTCAAATGACCGTCTTCAGGAATGACATCGGTACCATAAAGGGCATCATAAAGACTCCCCCAACGTGCATTAGCAGCATTAATTGCGTATCTGGCATTATTTACAGGAACAACTAACTGTGGACCCGCTTGGCTAACGATCTCTTCATCAACATTTTCTGTATTTATTGTAAAATCTGCTACCTCAGGCTCAAGGTACCCTATCTTTTCCAAGAACCGTTTATATTCACCTTCGTTAAAACTCTTATTATGTTCCTTGTGCCAATTGTTTAGTTGCTGCTGAATGACCTCGCGTTGTTTAAGAAGTTGTTCGTTTTCAGGTGCTAGCTCTTCAATGATTGCTTGAAACCCTCTCCAAAAATTCTCGACAGAAAGCCCAGTACCTGGTAGTACTTTACTATTAACGAAATTCGCCAGGTTTGAGGCAACCTTAAGGCCCTCAATTTGTACATAGCCCTTCATCAACTATTCCCCCTTACATGTATTAAATAACAGTTATAACTGTATTATAACACAACTTCTCCAAAAACTGTTACATTTGTTAAAAATATTTAAAAGGAGTGAACGCACTTAGGAAACAACTACAGGATTTGTTATGGAAATCAATAGTTTGAGTAGTATGATAGGTGAATGATGTCTGTCTGTCCCTCTAATACACTAACAAATCGAAGAAGAGCCGTATCTTCATACGACTCTTCTAAAGTTCTTTTATTAAGTTTTCGAGCATTTCATAGGTGACCTCTCCCCGTATAACATGAGCAATCATACCTTTTTCATCCAAAATATATGTGTAGGGTATACTCTGAATATTATATAGGCTTGCAACAACACCTCTGCGATTTACTTGATCAATCGGTTGATCAACGAAGGTCGGAAAAGTTACTCCATACTCCTTCATAAACTCATCTGCACCATTCTCGTCTCGTTCATGTGTTGCAAGGTTTACCCCTAACACCACAACACCTTGGCCCTTAAAATCTTCATGTAAGCGAATAAGGTCTGGCATTTCCTTCCGACAAGGTGGACACCAAGATGCCCATAAATTAAGAACAACAATCTCCCCTTTATATGCAGAAAGCGATGTTTGTTCACCTGTTCCCCAAAGTGGCAAAGTAAAATCTGGGGCTAACATCCCTTTTTCAGCACCAACTTTTGGTGCCTGATTAGTTACAACAGCGTATGCAATAAATCCAATCGCTACCACTAATACAAGTGTGCTAAGTATTTTTTGTTTCACGAGTAAACTCCCCCTTACCTAACTACTATATCGCAAAAATTTGTTGAAAACAAAGCTAAAGTAATTACAACGTGGTAGTCGAAAAAATAAAAAGGCAACTTACACAGGTAAGTTACCTTTTTTCCTTTTGCCTAGTACTATTTCTTTTTCTCTAACATTTTTGCAATCGTATTAAAGTTAACTTGTTCTGTATTATTAATAATCGTATTGACTAAGCGGTCTTCAGTTTCCTTATTCACTGGCTTGTTGGCAATTTGACCAACTTGTTGGATAATTTGTCTTACTGTTGCCTCATCTTTAAAATTTGCGTTTTGAATGGAACCTACTAACTTCAATACTTCCCCCATGTTTACACCCGTTTTTTTCTGGATATTATCAAACAATGGATTATTATTGTTATTCACTTTTCATTATCCTCCCTTTATCAAGCCACAAGAACATACAATTTCATCTCTAGGCTATTTTCAATGTTCATAGTAACAATATATGTAAAAGGTGGTTAAATGGTTAATTACTTGTACTTAAAAAAGAGAATATGAGGAATTCGCCTTGGTTTAATCAGAAAAAAAGTTGGTATGTTAAGCGTCCCATCTCTATACGAATATAGGTAAGAGGGCATTTTGAGGATCAAAGAGCAACCAAAGGTTTTTATTTCACAATTCATGGGCATTCACATACTTTATAAGTAGTAACAAACTTGAAAAGGACGGATTCCTATGCCTGCAATTGTCGGTGCGATAAAAATAAATGCCATGGGTTCTAGTGCGGTTTTTAACATTGGTGATGTATTTACTATTTCTCCCGCTAGTACAGCAAAAACCTTTGCCGGAGCTGGTTCATTCAACACTGGTGATCATCTACAAGTGAGAAATGAGTACAGTACAACTAATACGTACGATAAAGACTTTGCTGATGGTAATATTAATACACTCTTGTAATGTAGGTGGTGTGTCATATGAATTTTTACATCAACCAAACGATCCAAATAAACAACTTAAGAGTAGATAGTGTCTCGAATTCATCGGTACTGCAGATCGGAAGCGCCGGTATGATTCGATCATTGTCCAACTTGTATAATACAGGTGGTTTCACGGGACCTGCACCAGAAGCGGTACCATTGCAACCTGAAGAAGAGTTTCCGTCACCACTAGCAATTATCCCTTTAGCTCCACCGTCGCCATTAACACCTTCATTACTATAGCGAGTTAGAACAAATTCACATGAATTAAGGAGGGAGCATATGCACTATAACTATGATTTCATGACAGCAATCCAACAGCTATACCAATACCTAGAAACGCAACAGCGCAAACTAACCGAATTAGAATTGAGAATTGTTGAACTACAAGACGGTTTAGATGGTATGAAACGAGAAAACTCAGGTAAAGTAGAGCGTATTGAATACAAGTTTGACCAATTGAAGGTTGAAAGGTTAGAAGGCACGTTAAATATCGGAATTACCCCAACCGGTGGAGTAGAGCCAACAGCAATTGAGGATTTTTCAATAAATAAAAATACGATCGATGTACCGATTGCCTCACAGCACGATCCAATTCTCTTTGAAAGCATTAAAAATGCAATTTACCAGTACCTAAACAGGGATTGCTTTCAAGTTATGGCTGCTTATGAGCAACAATATAACTACCCTTTGGATACATCTTACCGTAACTTCATTATTGATGATGTTCGTAAGCAAATTGACTCACGGATTCAATATTACTTAAGAGGAACAAACGTGACTGAGAGAAATGAGGAAACTCTAAAGGAAATTGAAGAAGTAACAATAAATAATGTGATTAATGATATAAATCGTACCATTGAACAGTTCATTAAGCATCTACCACAGAAAGGAGAATCATGATGAATTTCACAGTTGTAAACCATAATATATCCGTTGGAAATATACGTATTCGCGGGGTAGCTTCTTCTTCGATATTTTTAATAGGTGATACAAACAGTTTTTCAATGTCGTCCATCTTTGATACCCCTCCAGAGTCACTCATTATCGGACCGTTTGTTCCTCTCGTAAGAGCAGACGAGTAAAATGACATGGATACAAGAACTTCTATTGTAGGTAGTACAGTTGTACGAAATGTTAGTTTAAGTTCTGTTTTTCAAATTGGTGACTCTGTTCAAATCACACCTAGGAACTGGGCACTTGCTGTCCAAAGGCAGCGACAGTTCTTTTATGGTAGAGAAGGAAGTTTTGAAGCCTATCGGCTCTTTAACGTGGTTATCCCTCACCTCCCTCCTAGTGATTTCATCAGCGTCCAAACATTCCATCCAACTAGTTTTATTAAAGTTAATCACGTTGATATTACGAGTGTCTCTGCATCAAGTGTTTATCATATAGGTTCTACTCATAATATCGTTTCAGAATCGAGAATAAAACATATTCGCCAACTAGAAAGAATTTACGAGGAACTCTAATAGGTTTGTAACCTAACTAAATCAACCACATACACTATGTAGTAATACGGATAAAAAAGGTGTGTTTTTATGCCTGCAATTGTTGGTGGACCTTTCAAGATTAATGAAAACGGTGGAGTCATTAATTTTGGTGATACGCTCAATATATCTCCAAAAAGTGTTACAAAGTCTGTCTCAGGATCAGGTGGTGGAAACTCCGGTGACTTCACGATTGTAAACAACGGACTTAACATGAATAACGTGTTGGACCCAGATGTCGTTGATCAAAATCAAGCTGGAAATGTATAAATGATAGGGTCTTATCAAAGACTCTATTGTTTTACAATGTACTACGAAAACTGGTGGTGATGTGACTTGGACCGAGAACTAATGGAGTGGATGAAACCGTTCCAAAAGACTTTTGATCAAAATTTTTTCAAAAGTTTTCACCATCTTTTTGACCAAAATCAAAATCAGTATAAAGAGATCAAAACAAATCTCTACGAAGGTATTAATGAAATTCTATGCGTCATCTTTTTGCCAGGGGTCCGCGATGTCAATACAATTTCACTTAAAGTTCAAGGTAATACCGTAAGTGTTAGTGGCTATTTTAATATTGAATTCGAGGGATTTCAAGCGACACAGCAGGAGTTTGAAAACGGTAATTTCAAACGTTTTATCGAACTCCCATACCCTGTTCGCGAAGACAAAATCGGTGCTGAATACAAGTATGGGTTATTGATCATTCATCTATATCGGCTATTAACAGCAAAAACAGAGGATAAGCGAATTCCCATCAAACATATTGAGGAATAAAAAACCCTTAACATATAAGGGTTTTTTATCATATTAAGTCTCGATCACGGTATCATTAATTTTGATAACTCATTTTCGAGAAACTAAACTACTGTTTGAAACAATAATGAGCTTGATTGATATTTACTATCAAAATAGAAAAAACCTTTGCTAGGCAAAGGTTTTTTAGATGTATGTATGGTGACCCGTATTGGACTTGAACCAACGACCCCTTGCCTGTCAAGCAAGTGCTCTCCCACTGAGCTAACGAGTCAAAATTATTTACTGTTTTTTTATTTTATATCTTTATATCCAGATTGTCAATAGTTGTAGAAAAGCAATCCGTAGATTGCTTTTCACATTGCCCCTATTCGTCATACGTATAGCGAACAACATACTTTTTTTCAGCTAGCTTACGAATTTCAACCCATGGTGGTAACTCATAGCCTCCGCTCCAATTTTCCTCCAATTTTGCTTTAAGGCAACTAGCCTGAAATCTCGATTGAAAAATTTGTTTCCAGTATATCCAACGTGTCGACCTCATACGTAATCTCTCCCTCGTAAAGATATCCGTATTATGACCAATTTATTAAATTTATATATGTTAACCAATTCGTTCCTCAATATCTCGTCTTTCGATCTCTTCTTCTCTTAACCTTTCCTCGCGATCACGGATACGGTGAGCGAGCCGACTAGAAGCGTTTGCAGCTATACTACATATGAGATCATCTAAAAATGTATTAATTTGGTTGCCTTTTTCATCCAATTCTTTAATAATACCTATCTTTTCTTTGTCTAAATAACCAAACGTTGTTACAGCAATACTACCATACCCAAAGACACTTCCAAGAGCTATTGTTTCATCGACGCCAAACAGACCCTCATCCATGGAAACGATGGATTGTAAAGGTTCCGAGAGTCTGCCTTGTTCAGCTAGTTTATCTAACTCGACACCTACTAAAATAGCATGCTGTATTTCCCTCTTTTCTAAGACTCTATCAACACTTTCGATACATTCTTCAATTGTTAATGTATCCGTATACTGTACTTGCATTTTATAGACAATCTCTGCAACGTCAATAATTTCAACACCACGTTCTTTAAGTAAGTCTCTAGCTGCTTTTTCAACAATATGGCAATGCACAGGTCCTTCATATTTCATTTAGAACCCTCCTTTGGAAAGAATATCTATATTCTATCATAATTTTTGTTTGTCTACATTTGACTGAGCTAAAGTTTCGTTTTCAGTACTAAAAAATGGTATATTATGAATATAACGTCTTAGTTGCGATGTCTGGAGGGATTACTTTTGACTTTAAATGGAAAAATCATTGACGATTATATTGATAGTCGTTTTTTGCAAGAAAGGATACAGTTGAAAATATATTTACCTTTAAATTTTTCAGCACTTTATACGTATCAAGTAGTGATTGCTCAAGACGGCGATGATTATCTTGTTAAAGGAAAGCTCGCTACACTCACCGATGAGTTATTAGCAAAGAAGAAAATTCAAAATTGTATAGTTGTAATGATTCCTTACCTTACCATAGCAGATCGATATGATAAATATTCTCCGGAAGGAACAAAGAACAAGGATTATATCCGTTTCTTAGCAGAAGAGGTCATTCCTCACGTTGAAAGTAAGTATCACACGTTTGAATTAGCTAGTGGACGCACCCTTCTCGGCGACTCATTGGCAGCAACTGTGAGTCTCCACACAGCAATAGAATATCCACATACTTTTGGACAAGTAATTGCTCAATCACCATTTATTGGTCAAAAAACACTAGAAGCACTACGCTCAATAAAAAAGCCTGAGCTTTTACGTATATACCATTCTATAGGGGTTAACGAAACAGCTGTAGTTACTACAAAAGGAGAAACATTAGATTTCCTAACCCCTAATAGGACCTTCTATGACATGGCTTTGGAGAAAGGAATTGACGTTTCTTATGAAGAATTTAATGGTGATCACACTTGGACTTACTGGCAAAAGGATCTCGAAAATGCACTATTAACAATGCTTAAAAAAGTTTAAAGGAGCCATTCCTGTAATGAAGATATTTGAGAGTTGAAACAAAAAGAGCCCTCTTGGTATAGTACGAGGTGTCCCAGCTGATCAGCACTAAGGACCCTTAATTAAGTAACCAAGGAGGACTCATAATGAATTATACAC